>Ga0310810_10004995_pt1 | contig 14760 bp, 8 predicted proteins | sample NCmetagenome_FD_207641 | JGI IMG/M metagenome (GOLD analysis project Ga0310810, IMG submission 207641) | Soil microbial communities from experimental microcosm in Duke University, North Carolina, United States - NC | ecosystem: Engineered > Artificial ecosystem > Soil microcosm > Unclassified ... | reverse complement strand
CATCAAAAATGAACCCGTTGTATAGAGCCATTGTAATTGACGATGAACCGGCGGCAAGACGATTGATGAAAAATCTGCTGGAGGAGCATGCTGATGTGGTAGGGGTGATAGCGGAAGCCGGCAGCGGGGAGGAAGCTGTTCAGAAGATCGAAGAGTTGCGGCCCGACCTTATTTTCTTAGATATCCAGATGCCTGACCTTACGGGGTTTGAAGTAATTGAACGACTCAGCACTAAACCTACCATTATATTCACTACTGCATACGAGCAGTATGCTATTAAAGCCTTTGAGACCCTTTCAATCGATTACTTGCTTAAACCCATTAAGGAAGAAAGGCTTAATCACAGCATTGAAAAATTGAAATTGTTAGGGAAACTTAATACTTCGATTAATCTCACGAATTTACACGAAGTAATTAGACAGTTCCAGGCACCCCCGAGAACTACGGCATTGACGATACGGTCAGGGGATAGAATTATACTTCTTCGCTTTGATGCCATTTCTTATTTCGAGGCAGAGGATAAATATGTTTTGGTTTTTACCACCGATGGCCAGAAATACCTAACCGATCAATCGCTTTCGATGCTATCCGAAAAACTCCCACCACAGTTTTACCGGATACAGAAGTCCTACATTATTAATAAAGACAAAGTGAAAGAAATGCATCGCCACTTTAACGGCAGATACCTATTTATAATGGAGGATAAATCTGCTACGCGGCTCACCTCGGGCCGCACTTATCAAGACGGGATAAAAGCGCATTTTGACCTTTGATAACCCTATTTGTTGATTTTCCATCAGTTACACGCCTACGCAGCTATCAGTTCCTTTCATACCTGCTTTCCTACCGCTTATCCCTTCGTGGTTATTTGGTGTAACATGATTTTCCGCATTGCGTCCCATTTCAGGATAAGAGATAGGCCGGTTATCATTAAAATTTACCGCTCATTACAAAACAATGTTCTATGCAATGCACAGTACCTAATTTTGAACTGTAATTTATAACGACGAGTACTAACGACAAACTAAAACCAATGACAAAGAATCTGAAGCTGCTGCCAGTTATTTTGACTTTATCAATTTTCGGCATCTTACAAGCGGCTGCTCAAACAAATGAATTAAAAGGAAGAATTACAGGAACAGTCGTCGATGGTAATACAAAGACTATTGAATCTGCCACTATTGCACTGCAGCGGTCAAAAGATTCAACTGTTGCTAAAATGAGCGTAGCGGATAAAACAGGCAGATTCGAATTCGACAACATCCCGGCCGGGGTTTACTTTGTTTCTGTTGCTGCAGTTGGTCATAATAAAGGCTTTTCCGACGTTTTTGAGATTAATGAATCAAATCAAAATATAGTTTTAAAAACAATTGAACTTACACCACAGCCGAAGTCTATTGCCGGAGTTACTGTGACTTCCAAAAAACCTTTTATTGAGCAAAAAGCGGGTAAGACCGTTTTGAATGTGGATGCCTCACCCACGAATGCGGGTTTGAACGTATTAGAACTACTGGAAAAGTCTCCTGGTGTCACTCTTGATAATGATGGAAACATTAGCCTGAAAGGAAAGCAGGGTGTGCTGATTCTGATAGATGGCAAGCCGACATACCTGGCAGGCGCTGACCTGGCCGCATATCTAAAAACCCTTCAAAGCAGTACACTCGATCAAATCGAAATAATGAGTAATCCTCCATCAAAGTATGATGCTGCCGGTAATTCGGGTATTATCAATATTAAGACCAAGAAAGGTGTGGTAAAAGGAATGAATGGTTCCGCTAATCTTGGGTACTCACAGGGAGTATACGGAAGATTAAATGGTGGAGTCAATCTCAACTATCGCAATAAAAAATTAAACCTGTTTGGTGGGTACAATGGTGGCACCTGGGAAGGATACAATAGGTTAACTATTGAACGTAAATTTTACCAGGCTGATAAATCAACAGTAGAAGGGACTTCGGATCAATTGTCGAGGCCTCACTTTAAGGGGGTGTACAATAATTTCAAAGTTGGAATGGATTATAATTTCTCCAAAAAAGACGTGGCAGGAATAGTTGTCAATGGCAATTTTAGCGATGGTGATGAAGACCCAACCAGTCTTTCAAATATCAGGCATGCAGACGGCGAAATTGATTACAAACTTCGTTCGCATGCCCTGAACAATAGGAATTCAACTAATCTTTCGACGAATATTAATTACAAACATACATTTGATTCAACAGGACGTGAGTTTTCATTTGACTTTGATCGGGCATATTATAGTAACGAAAGCAATACAAGCCTGACCACAGAAATACTGGATGCAAATGGAATTGAAAATGGCGATGATGTGGTACTGGTAGGTTTTATCCCCTCTGAGATCAATATTTACAGCGGCAAGGCCGATTACATACATCCCTTTAGAAACGGTTTGAAAATGGAAGCTGGGTTGAAGACAAGTTTTGTAAAGACCGATAACCAGGTGGGGTATCAGAGAAACAGCGGAAATGGATGGCAGACTGATGACAGGAGCAATCACTTTGTCTACCAGGAAAATATTAATTCGGCCTACGTTATCCTGTCAAGAACGATAAAGAAATGGGAATTGAATGCGGGATTAAGATTAGAAAATACCATCGCAAAGGGTCACCAGCTTAAAAATGATTCGAGCTTCACGCGTGACTATACAAGTCTTTTTCCTAATGTGGGCATTGGGTACAACGCTAATGAAAAAAATCAATTCAATTTCAGCTACAGCCGCAGAATTACGCGACCCAACTATGAGGCGCTGAACCCATTTGTCTTCTTTTTAGACTCGTTGACCTACGGCCAGGGTAACCCATACCTGCAACCTCAGTTTACAAACAACTTCGAAGTGAGCCATACATTTCATCGTTTTCTCACCACTACCTTCAATTATACTCAAACAGATGATATTATTACTCAGCTTCTGAAACAGGATACGGAGAAGAAGATAACATTTCAAACCCAGGAAAATTTCAGCAAAATGAAACAAATAGGCCTCGCAGTGTCGGCTAATTTTCCTGTGGCGAAGTGGTGGAACGCGAATATCTATGCTAATGTGTTCAATAATCATTATAGTGGAGTTTACCAGGATGATCCGGTAGACATCCAGTTCACAAGTTTCATGACCAATGTTACGAACAGCTTCACCATTGGAAAGAAGGGCTGGTCGGCAGAATTAAGTGGTTGGTATCGGAGCAAAGCTGCAGAAGGATTATTGGTTGCAAATGATATGGGTGCGGTTAATACAGCAATTGTCAAACAACTTTTCCAGAAAAAAGCAACACTTAAGTTGGGAGTACGTGACATATTTTATACACAACGATTCAGCGGCTACGCCAGGTACAGCGATGTGGACGTAAATGTTGCCAGCAGGAGAGACAGCCGCCAGTTTAACGCTACGTTTTCTTACCGCTTCGGTAAAAACAATATAGCGCCTGCCAGGAGAAAAACCGGTGGCGCGGATGAAGAGCAAAACAGGGTGAACAGTAGCGGTGGAAATTAATTAAATATCAGGACCCGTTGATCATTAACCTTATTCGGATAGTTTGAACGTTGATTTCTCATGTTATAGTCCCTCCTGTCCAGGAGGGACTTTGTTATTTTTGGTTTTCAGCAACTAAGTTTATTATCTTTATTTCTCTCAATTTTTTCTTATGCCTTCATTTGATTTTGTCAGCAAAGTGGACGCGCAGGCTCTTGACAATGCAGTTAATGTTGTTACGAAAGAAATAACCAACAGGTTTGACTTCAAGGGTTCGCATGTTGTGATTGATCTCGATAAAAAAGCATACCTGCTGAAGATCGAAACTGACGATGACATGAAAATGCGCCAGTTGATCGATGTGCTGATCAGCCGGGCACACAAACAGGGTATTGCACCTGAAGCATTTGATCTTTCCAAAGAAGGTTATCAAAGTGGCAAGGCCTGGAAGAAAGAAGTGCAGGTAAGAAATGGGTTGTCGCAGGAGGATGCAAAAAAAATAGTCAGACAAATTAAGGACTCAGGGATGAAAGTGCAGGCATCAATCAACGATGAAATTGTAAGAGTTTCCGGAAAGAAGATCGATGATCTGCAAGCTGTAATCCAATCATCAAAGGGCTGGAACCTCGGAATCCCGTTACAAGTTGAGAATATGCGCAGTTGATTAAACTAGTCAATTGTGTGCATAACTGGGAATATTTCCTGCATAAACTAGTAAAATGGTGGAAAAACTGGTGGGAAACCAGTGACTAACAATCACGATAAATATTTGGATAACCATGATTCTCACACGTATCTTCAATTTACAATCGCTACAGGAAATTTTTGGAAACAGAGAAAGAATGTAGCACGGAGAGGTAGAGATCTGTCAAAGGATTTATACTTCTTCTGAAAACATCAGGTAAAGCAAATTTGTCTGCGCAAGCAGGTTTAAGAGCTAAGTCTGATGTTTTCGCTTTTTATATATTACTGGTAAATTGCAATCACAAGATTTATACGCTGTCGAATTTCAACTACACGCAAATTATAAAATTGACTATTTTCCTTCGATCACAGGTGACGTTTCTTTGTTCCATCAAAGCTGCAAGCAAATCATCCGGAATATAGAAAGATCCAATATCCTCCAAAAATCCAACATCCTTATGAAACTCGTCCATATCCCGTGAAATCGTTACTCTCCGAAATGGATATGAAAGAATTGACAGCCCTGGCCAAAAAGCCGGGGTTTGTTATTTTTGATATTCACCGTGGGGCTCATTTATTTGACGTCATCCCGGAAAGCAATTGAAATGTTAATCAATAAAATAAACGGGCAGAAGGCATGATTTTCGTGCATAAGAGGCATCTTCAGCTATAATTTAAAAATGAAAATGATTAAAAAAGTCAGGGTTTTAAATTTACTATTTTGTCTGTTAATTATCAGCGTGTTGCATCTGTCCTTTTCCGTTGGCTCACCGGAACTTGCAAAAGAATTGACCGTTGCGTCCGCAACCAGCGATTCTGCTGTTGTTACGTCTTCAGCAGGATCCATATATGACAGTTTACAGTTGGAGATGGCAGGTTTGAACAGAAAGGCATTTAATATCGCATTGAATGGATGGGAAAAGCTGAATAAGGACGGTAGACTCGTTAATCATGATACTATTGGAATTATTGATTTCAGTCAGCCAAGCACCAGCAAGCGATTATTTGTGCTTGATATGAAAAATCACAGCCTTTTGTTTAATTCATTGGTTGCCCACGGCCGAAACTCAGGCAAGAAGCAAGCGGTTTCATTTTCAAATAAGGCCTCATCCTACAAAAGTAGCCCGGGCTTTTATGTAACGGGCGATACTTATAATGGCAGTAATGGCTTTTCTCTAAGGTTAAATGGCCTCGAAAGTGGCATAAATGACAAAGCGTTGGCGCGTGGTATCGTTATGCACGGGGCCGATTATGTCAGCGAATCATTTATAGCAGGCCGGGGTTATATAGGGCGCAGCCAGGGGTGCCCTGCTTTACCATTAAAAGATGCGAAAGATATCATTAACACCATGAAGGGAGGAGCCTGTCTTTTTATTTATACACCTGACCGTCATTATCTTTCCCGTTCTGAAATACTGAGTACGGGAATGCTGAATACTGATTTAAATGGCTGAGAAATTTGCCACGATTTCTTTTACAAACCTCAGGGTTAATGTGCTGTTTAGTTTTGACCTTCTCTTCGGCAAGAATATCTGATTTAATTTGAAAGATCCGTGGCTATATTGCGCCCGGTGAACTTTTAAAGCGCTAAGACATTTATTCTTAATTTAGCCACTTATTTATTGAGTATGCCAACGAATGCCAATAGACAATTTTTGGATTTCGAAAAGCCGGTTAAAGATCTGATTGATGAAATAGAAAACGCCAGGCACAGGCAGGAGAAGACAAAGATTGATATGGCCGATGTAATACAGCGGTTGGATCAGAATATACTGGAGAAAAGAAAAGAGATAACGGCAAATTTAAGCAGCTGGCAACGCGTACAATTGAGTCGTCATCCTGACAGACCTTACACATTAAAGTATGTAGAGAAGATGACCGAAAACTTTGTCGAGCTGTATGGCGATCGAAACGTGCGGGATGACAAGGCAATGGTAGGTGGCTTTGGAACACTTAATGGTCATACTGTAATGATCGTCGGACAGCAAAAAGGTATCAATACCAAAATGCGTCAGCACCGAAATTTTGGGATGGCCAATCCCGAAGGCTACCGAAAAGCGTTAAGGCTGATGAAGCTTGCTGAAAAATTCAATAAGCCAATAATTACATTAATAGATACACCGGGAGCATTTCCGGGCCTTGAAGCCGAAGAAAGGGGACAAGGTGAAGCGATTGCGAGGAATATTTATGAAATGACACGTTTGAAGGTGCCTGTTATTTGTGTCATCATTGGGGAAGGCGCCAGCGGTGGCGCCCTCGGAATCGGGGTCGGGGACAAAGTATTTATGATGGAAAATACATGGTATACGGTTATTAGTCCCGAAAGTTGTTCTTCAATATTATGGCGCAGCTGGGAAAGCAAAGAGATTGCTGCCGAACAATTGCGCCTTACTGCTGACAAGATGCTAAGCTTTGGTTTAATAGATGGTATTATACCTGAACCTATAGGAGGTGCGCATTGGGATTACGACCAGTCAGCTGAAATCCTCAAGAATTACCTGATACCGGTCCTTGAAGAACTAAAACAAAAAACTCCCGATCAAAGAGTATCTGAAAGAATAGAGAAGTTTGGAAAGATGGGCTTTTGGGAAGAAGTATAATTTCAGCAGGACAGACAAATCTACATCCATGATTGGAAAACACGTGAGGCGATGCTATTGCATCATGTGGTCGCTATCGTTCCCGGAATCAATCAATTCAGGCGTAAAATATAAATTTGCAATAAAGAATCATTTATAATCAAAATTTAGAACTAACAATGTCGCTTCGGGAAAAATTCAGGGGAACGGGTATTGCTATCGTTACGCCTTTTGATGAAGGTGGTGCAATTGATTGGAAAAGTTTTGCGAAGCTGATTGAATTCTGGATCGCAGGCAAGGTGGAATATCTTGTAGTGCTTGGTACAACTGGCGAAAGCGCGACGGTTCATGGTGAGGAAAAACAGCAGGTGTTTTCATTTGTGGCAAATACCGTTGCGGGACGATTGCCATTGGTAGCCGGAATCGGGGGTAATGACACCAGCGAAGTGATAGGTGGATATAGAAAGTTTAATTTAAATGGGTATGATGCGATTCTTTCTGTATCGCCCTATTATAACAAACCAAACCAGGAAGGACTGTTTCGCCATTATAAAATGTTGAATGATGCCACGCCGCTTCCTATCATGATGTATAATGTGCCTTCACGCACAGGCATGAATGTAACGGCTGACACACAGTTGCGCATTGCGCATCAATGTAAAAATATTTTTGCGACAAAAGAAGCCAGTGGCAATTTTGAACAGATCAATCAAATCATCAAATACAAACCCGAAGAATTTATGGTGGTGAGTGGTGATGATCCCATCACGTTGCCAATGATTGCTGCCGGCGCTGAAGGTTTGGTGTCGGTTGTTGCGAATGCCTACCCGATGGATTATTCAGAAATGGTAAGGTTATGCCTTGCTGGTCGTTTTGCTGAAGCACAGCAACTCCATTATAAATACACAGATATTATTGCATCCATGTTTGCAGAAGGAAGTCCCAGTGGAGTAAAAGCATATCTTTCTGAAATGGGACTTTGTCAAAACACGTTCCGTTTGCCGGTGTATAAAGTAAGTGACAAGCACCACCAAAAAATCAGGGAGCTGGTTAAATCAGTCGAACTAATCCTGCAACACTAAATCCCCTTTATAGTCCGAAAAATCATCAGCTGCTTATCCTTTTACAAGGAAATGTTGCCCTCGGTTTGCCCAAATATGGGCTTTCCGGCAGCTAAATATTAGGGATGTTGCAATCGATTGAATTAATATTGCAGTACTGATCAAATTGTGATACTTATTTGAGCATTTTATAATTTCCACCGCTGGTGATTTTTGAACAAAAATCAATTTAGTAATTATTAGGAACCTGCTTGTTCATGAATCATAACTACTTACGAGGAAGGTCGTTTTTTGAGGGGCTGAGGAGTAAAGATGATACTATTTTATCCAATTTATGGAAAAAAAATGTCAAAAAAAGTTGGTTGGTAACTTTTTTCCGTAAATTAATCGAGTTTTTTATTATTCTACCAAAACCATACTAAAATGCTTGTCAACCAAAAAGCTCTCATGAGTTTACTGCTCGTGTTAGTTCTCGCTCTGGCCACGACTGCAACAGCACAAAAAACAATTACGGGAAAAGTTACGGGACCTGATTCAAAGCCACTTGGTGGGGTTACGGTTTCTGTAAAAGGTACTGTTGTTGCAACAGTTACTTCGCTTGAAGGCAGTTACTCCATCGTGATGCCTGCAAAATCTGAAGTGTTGATTTTTTCATCTGTGGGGTATGAACTTTCAGAGGTGAGCATTGACAAAAACAGCAACACGATTGACGTGGCAATGAAATTGCAATCTACCAGTTTGAATGAAGTGGTGGTGACTGGTTATACTGCCCAGCGGAAGAAAGAAATCACCGGGGCGGTCTCGGTTATTAAACCCACAGAATTGACAAAAGTGGCGGCTCCGTCATTTCTCACCCAGATCGAAGGTCGTGCTTCCGGGGTAACAACCGTTTCCTCAGGTTCACCCGGCGGAGGAGTTTCCCTTCGTATTCGCGGAAACTCGACGTTCACAGAAGGAGGTGGCGATCCTTTGATTATTGTTGATGGATTGCAGATCAAGGGTGCGTTTCAAAACCAGATCAATCCAAATGACATTGAAAGCATACAGGTGCTAAAAGATGCCGCAACAACCGCTTCTTACGGTATCGGAGCTAACAATGGGGTTATTATCATCACAACCAAAAAAGGTAGGGGTGGCCAGGCAAAAGTTAATTTAAGTACATATTATGGTATGCAATCGGCAGTAAAAACATATGAAGACCAGATGCTGAAAACCTCCGATGAATATATGCAACTGATATATCAGTCGTATAAAAATCCGGGTCTATGGCCTCAACCGGCAAATACGCTTACTTCCAGGACCTACGGTGTTGGTGCTACTCCGGTATTGCCTCAATACATTAATCCATTACCAACCTTGCCGGGCGACCCTATTAATACAACCTATAGTTACCCGGACAACCTGGTGATGAAAGCCAGCCCCGGTACTAATTGGTGGGATGCCGTTTTCACTCCAAGTGCTCCCATTTATGAAGTCAATACTGATGTGTCTGGGGGTAATGAAAAAGGCAGATATTTTTTCAGCGCCAATTACTTTAGCCAGGATGGGATAATGCGTTATACTGATTATAATAAGTATTCACTGAGGGCCAATACTGAATTTAAGGTAAAGGCATTCACGTTTGGTGAGAACTTCACGGCTGCCTGGGATAATTATGTGGGTCAGCCCAATGGAAACCAGGTAGAACAAAACATGGTTACTGAGGGATTATTGAAGATGCAACCTATAGTTCCGGTTTATGATGAAGGGGGTAACTGGGGAGGAACCAAGGCTGGATTCGGGAATGGTAAAAACGGCAGAGCTCAGCTTTATCGCAATAAAGACAACCGGGGCGAAGGGCAACGTGTATTCGGAAACGTGTTCGGAGAAGTCAGATTCCTGAAACATTTTACTGGCAGGATCATGTATGGTCTCGACGCAGCATGGTATTTTGGAAAAACTTATCGCTTTTCCGATGTTGAATCCAACGAGGTTACCGGTCAGCTTTTTTCTGAATTCATCAATCGCTATGACAACTGGATATTCTCACAACAGGTTACTTACGACAATAAGATCGGCGATCATGATATCAGGGTGACAGGGGTGCATGAAGCAAAACTTAATGAATACAGGAACTTCAGTGGTAACCTTGCGGGATTCCAGATTGACCAGCAGTCATTATGGTACATAAATACTGCCTTTGGTGATCCGGCTACAAGAACTGTTCAATCGGACGGTGGTAAAAATAATGCGAAGGAAAGCTATCTCGGTAGAGTGGAATATGGATTCAAAGGACGATACCTGTTTAACGGCTCAGCCCGTTATGATCAGTCGTCCAATTTCGCTGAGGATAAAGGGGAATTATTTGGGGGAGTCGGCCTTGCGTGGAGAGTCAGTGAAGAAAAGTTTCTGCAGGGTGTTACGTGGATAAATGATTTAAAGCTTAGAGCGGCGTGGGGCGTTACAGGTAATGATGCAATTGATGGAGCAAGAAATTATTCTTTATTTGGCGGAGGTCCCGGCCAAACGTTTTACGATATTAATGGTTCAAATAATGGAGTTGTCACTGGCTATGCTCCTGTAAGCGCCGGCCACCCTGTAGTTTGGGAGAAACAAAAGCAATATAATGTAGGTATCGACGCCGTTATACTTAACAACCGTTTGGAAACTTCCATTGACATTTACAGAAGGGTAAACAAAGATTTTCTTTATGCGCCTGGTCAGCCGGGAACATTTGGCTCATTTGGTGGTGTGGTAGCTGTTCCTTATGAGAATATTGGTAGTATATCAAACCGTGGTGTTGAATTGAGCTTTGTATGGAAAGATGTTATAGCAAGGGACTGGAAATACGACGTCGGGGTGAATCTGACGTTTAATAAAAACGAAATCGATGAATTGGCACCAAAATTCAGCGTGACCGATTTCTTTCCTGCGACTCCCGAATCGCGCATCGGCGCGCTTGTTCGCAACTATACGGGCCACCCGATGGGTACATTTTATGGGTTGACACAGGCAGGCATTTTCCAGAGTGATGCTGAAGTAAATGATGGGGTCGTGCAGGACGGAGAAGCAGTTGGGCGCTTCAAGTGGGCCGACATAAACGGCGACAAGAAGATAGATAATAACGACAAAGGCATCATCGGAGATCCTAACCCGGATGTGGTTTTTGGATTCAACATTAACCTCGCTTATAAAAGCTTCGACTTTAACTTTTTTGCACAGGGTACTTTGGGAAATGATGCTTTTAACTATGTAAAATATTTCACTGATTTTTATGGATTCAGCGGCAACCGCTCTAACAGGATGTTGTATGAATCATGGAGACCAGATCGCACAAATGCCATCTTACCAATGCTGGATGTAACCGATAACTACAGCTTCCAGCCGAGCACTTATTATGTCGAGGATGCTTCTTATCTGAGGGCGAAAGTGGTTCAACTGGGTTACAGGTTACCCGCACGTCTTTTATCTAAGGCGAATATTGACAATGTCAGAATTTATATTCAGGGACAAAATCTCTTTACAATTACGAATTACCAGGGGCTCGATCCCGCGATGGGAACCCGAAACAATGCGACTGAACTTTGGACAGGCATTGATTATGGAAACTATCCTAATGCACGGGTAATTCTGTTTGGTTTAAACATGACATTCTAATCTTTGACAAGAAAAAAATACTAACATGCGTATTAATAAAGAGCTCAAAATAATATTCGGTTCCGTCCTTTTAGGGCTATTGATTTTTTCTTGTAAGAAGTCATTCCTGGAACGGCCGCCCGAAGCATCTTTCAACGAAGCTACATTGGCTAATGAAAAAGGCGTAAACGCCGTACTTATTGGCGCGTACGCGGCTTTGGATGGCTGGGCTGATAACGGATGGAGCAATGCGGCCGGAAATCCATGGCCGACCGCTGCCAGCAACTGGATTTGGGGGAGTGTAACTTCAGATGATGCTACTCCGGGTTCACAATTTAACGACCAGGTACCGGTAGAAAGAATGAATCGGTATCAATATCAGACTGACGACAGTTATTTTCGCGGAAAATACCAGGCTATATATTGGGGAATCGCCAGGGCAAACGCCACTATAAAGCTCGTGGCCAAAGCAGCAGATATGTCCGATGACGCGAAACAACAGATAGTGGGTCAGGCACGTTTTCTAAGAGCCTGGTATCATTTTGACGGGTACAAGATGTGGAAGAACATTCCTTACATTGATGAAAATGTCACAGAGTTCCGACAGAAAAATGATGTAGATATTTTCGATAACATAAAGGCCGACCTGGAATTTGCAATTTCCGTGCTTCCCGAAAAGGCGAACGACGCTTCCGGCCGCGCAAATAAAGGAGCAGCACAAGCTCTGCTGGCAAGGGCTTACATGTACCATGGTGGACAATTCGCTGAAGCAAAACCATTGTTAGCTGCGATAATTGCCAGTGGAAAGTATTCGCTGGTAGATAATTTTCATGATAATTATGACGCATCCAAACAAAATAATAGTGAATTGATATTCGTGTACAAATCATCAGTCAATGACGGTGCTGGTGAAAGTGCTAACGGAAATTGGGGAGATCGTTTAATGGGAATCCATAATATGCCTGGCGCCAACGCATGCTGTGGTTTTCATACAGCCACCTTCAATTTATTGAATGCGATGAAGACCGATCCCGCAACTGGCTTACCTATGGCCAACTTCAACAATGCCGATTACAACCAGGCCACAGACAATCTCGATCCCAGGGCAGACTGGACCTTTGGCCGTCCTGGAATTCCTTTCTATGACTGGGGTCCTTACCAGGCTGCCTGGATGCGCGATGTTGGATATACTGGTTACCTGGGGCAGAAAAAGAATACATTTCACAAGGGACAGTATAAGTCACTTTCTACAGCTAGCGGATGGAGTGATTGGCCGAACGCAATTGATGTTCCCCTGATTCGTTATGCAGATGTTCTTCTTATGGCTGCGGAATGTGAGATTGAGACCAATGGGAACCTGGGACAAGCGAATACCTGGATCAACATGGTTCGTGCGAGAGCCCAACACTTTGTGCAGGGGGCAGGCACGAGTGAAGCAACAATATCCGAACCACTACCCGCAGCAGTTGGTGGTATTACAACTGCTACCGTGAATAATACAAAATACAAGCTTGGTCTATGGCCCGCATTTGGCAGCCAGGCTGAAGCAAGGGATGCGCTTCGCTGGGAGAGAAGACTGGAATTTGCAATGGAAGGATACCGTTATTTTGATTTACTTCGATGGGGCATTGCAGAACAGGTGTTGAATGCTTACGTCGAAAAGGAGAAAACTAAACTTGCCTGCTATGCAGGGGCAGAACCGTTCACCGACAAGAAGAAACTATTCCCAATACCTGCCGTTGAAATCGAGCTGAGCAAAATCGATGGTGTAGCTCAGTTGCAGCAGAATCCCGGATACTGATATTTATCAATATTCATAAAAAAGGGCACTCAACGCAGTGCCCTTTTATTTGGATCAATATTTTCCATTTTGGGTGAGCTCCGAACATATGAATCACTATATTGCCTCCGATCACATTATATACATAACTGTAAATTGAGAATTTGTGTTTCGAGTGAAAAATAAAATTTGCAGATCATTTTTGTCCGTTACTCTTTTGGTCTTGGCATATTCCTGCAAACAAGCCGGCAAAAATGAAGTAGTCTACCAGCCTCCGCCCGATGCACTGTTTGCAAAACTGTCTTCCATTGAAACGGGCGTTGATTTCTCCAACCCAGTACAAGATGACAGCTCCTACAATATTCTTACATATCGGAATTTCTATAACGGTGGCGGTGTTGCAACCGGTGATGTTAATAACGATGGCCTGGTTGACATTTTTCTGACCGCCAATCTTGCAGACAGTAAACTTTACCTTAACAAAGGAAATTTTAATTTCCAGGATATCACGTCATCGTCCGGGATTAAAAGCAGGAAAGGCTGGCGTACCGGAGTTACTATGGCTGATGTAAATGCTGACGGATGGCTTGATATATATATTTGTAACAGCGGTGACATCAAAGGTGATGATAAGGAAAACGAATTGTACATCAACCAACACAATAATACATTTAAAGAACAGGCAAAGGAGTTTGGTTTAAACGATGCCGGGTTTACTACCCATATTTCCTTTTTTGACTACGATCTGGATAATGACCTGGATGCCTACATTCTTAACAACAGTTTTGTAGACGTATATAAATTTGATCTTGACTCAGCACGAAAAATAAGAGATCCGCTTGGTCACAAACTTATGCGTAATGATAGTGGACATTTTGTTGATGTAAGCCAGGAGGCGGGTATTGCCAGCATTAAAATTGCGTATGGGCTCGGCGTATCAGTCAGCGATTTGAATGGGGATATGTATCCTGACATATATATAAGCAATGATTTTTACGAAAAGGATTATCTCTATATCAACCAGCATGACGGAACGTTTAAGGATGAACTTGCTCAACGAATACCGCATATTTCTTCATCAAGTATGGGAGCTGATGTAGCCGACCTCAACAATGACGGTTATATGGATTTGATAACTACGGATATGCTTCCCGAAGATGAGTACCGCCTGAAGACAATGAATCGTTTTGAAGAGTATCATGTGGAAAGTATGAAGTATCGTGCCACCTTTCATTATCAATTTCCCCAGAACTGCCTGCAGTTGAATAATGGGAACGGCGAGTTTAGTGAAATAGGCTGGTATGCCGGGGTTGCAGCAACAGATTGGAGCTGGGGCGCATTGATATTTGATTTCGATAACGACGGAAACAAAGACATCTTTATCAGTAATGGAATTTACCGGGATATTACCGACATGGATTTTTCGGAATTTCTTGCCGATAAATCGGAAGTAAAAAAGATTGTCACAGAAAAGGGTCGTTTCGATTTTCGCGATTTTCTTCCTTACATCCAATCCAGCAAACTGTCCAATTATGCCTACGTAACACAGCCGGATCT
>Ga0310810_10004994_pt1 | contig 14760 bp, 15 predicted proteins | sample NCmetagenome_FD_207641 | JGI IMG/M metagenome (GOLD analysis project Ga0310810, IMG submission 207641) | Soil microbial communities from experimental microcosm in Duke University, North Carolina, United States - NC | ecosystem: Engineered > Artificial ecosystem > Soil microcosm > Unclassified ... | reverse complement strand
CAGCAGAGCGAATGAAGACCTTTACCGCCACGCCGGACGACATCAGCCACGACTGGCACGTCGTGGATGCCGCCGGAGTGCCGCTCGGCCGTTTGGCCAGTGTCGTGGCCCAGCTCATCCGCGGCAAACACAAGCCCACCTATACCCCCCACATGGACGGGGGTGATTTCGTGGTGGTGGTGAACGCCGCCAAGGTCCGCCTGAGCGGCCGCAAGCTGGACAACAAGAAGTACTTCTCCCACACCGGCTACATGGGCCACGAGCGGATGACCGCCGCGCGCGATCTGCTGGCCAAGCATCCCGACCGCGTCATCGAGAAGGCGGTCTTCGGCATGCTGCCCAAGACCTCGCTGGCGCGGCAGAAGCTCCGGGGCAAGCTCAAGGTGTACGCCGGCGCGGAGCATCCGCACGTGGCGCAGCAGCCCAAGCCGTTCTCCGTCACTCCGTCCAAGGTGAGCGCATGACCGCCGCCCCCGAATTCCGTTGGCAGGCGGTCGGCCGCCGGAAGACCAGTGTCGCCCGGGTGTACCTGACGCCGGGTACCGGCAAGTGGGACATCAACGGCCGCACCCTGGGCGATTACTTCCCCCGTTCCTCGCTGGTGCAGCACATCCAGCAGTCGTTCACCGCCACCGATACGCTGGGCGCCTTCGACGTGCGGGCCCACGTGAACGGTGGCGGCCAGGCGGGGCAGGCGGGCGCGCTGCGCCTCGCCATCGCGCGGGCGCTGGTGGGGGCCGATGGCCAGCACCGGACCAAGCTCCGCGCCTCGGGACTGCTGACGCGTGACCCCCGTGCGGTCGAGCGGAAGAAGCCGGGCCGGCCGGGCGCGCGGAAGCGGTTCCAGTTCAGCAAGCGCTAAGGCGCAGACGCAGGGTCGCGGGGACGCAGGCTCCTGCGCCTCTGCGACCGAGCGTCCCAGCGCCATCTCTCACACCGGCGGATCCAATTCCGGGTGCCCTACGGGGTCGGAAGCGGAGATGAACCCGGTGGACGATCAACCACCCGGATCGGAAGGACTTCAGCACACGCATGGCACAGCCCCAACTGCAGGACCTGCTCGAGGCCGGCGTTCATTTCGGCCATCAGACCCGCCGCTGGAACCCGAAGATGCGCCGGTTCATCTTCGCCGAGCGTTCCGGCATCTACATCATCGACCTCCAGAAGACGCTGCGGCAGATCCAGAAGGCCCAGGAGCTGCTCAGCAGCGTGGTGCTCAAGGGCGACGGCGTCCTCTTCGTCTGCACCAAGAAGCAGCTCAAGGCCATCGTGCAGGCCGAGGCCCAGACCTGCAACGCGTTCTACGTCACCGAGCGCTGGCTCGGCGGCATGCTCACCAATTTCCAGACCCTGAAGAAGCAGATTCGGCGGCTCCGGGAGCTGGAGCAGGGCGCGGCCGACGGCGACTTCGAGAACTACACCAAGAAGGAAAAGCTGCTCTTCGAGCGCGAGCGGGTGAAGCTCTCCCGCAACCTCGAAGGCATCAAGCAGATGGGCCGCCTGCCGGGCGCGCTCTTTATCGTGGATGCCAAGAAGGAGAAGATCGCCGTCGCCGAGGCCAACAAGCTCGGGATCCCGGTGGTCGCAATCGTGGACACCAACGCCGATCCCGACGTCATCACCGTGCCGGTTCCAGGCAACGACGACGCGATCCGCTCGGTCTCCCTCATCACCGCGGCCCTGGCCGACGTGATCAAGGAAGCCCGGGCCCAGATGCCGATGCGCGAGGTGACCGAGGACCTCGAGGCCGAGACCTACAGCACCGACGCCGGCTCGGAGGGCGACGCCGATGCCGACCGCAAGCGCCGCCGGCCCCGCCGGAAGCGCCGGCCCAAGCCCGAGGCCATCGCGGCCCGGCTCAAGACCGAAGGCGAGGCGGCCGCCGAGCCGACGCCCGCCTCGGCGGGCGAGGGCGCGTAACCAGTTCGCCCCGGCGCGAGTCACCCTGATGCGGCGAAGGGGGCATACCAATGGGCATGTCCCCTTCACTGCGTTTCAGGATGACGCCGCCGCACCGCGGCCTTACTATTCAGCCCGAAGAATGACCCCCGTGAGGATGACATGGCGAGCGTGACGATTTCCCCGAAGGACGTAAGCGAGCTCCGCGCCCGGACCGGCGCCGGGATGATGGACTGCAAGCGGGCCCTGGAAGAGGCCGGCGGCGACATGGACAAGGCGTCGGAGATCCTGCGGAAGAAGGGGATCGCCAAGGCCGAGAAGCGGTCCGGCCGCACCGCCTCCCAGGGGCTGGTGGTGAGCTACATCCATCACAACCAGCAGGTGGGGGTGCTGCTCGAGCTCAACTGCGAGACCGACTTCGTCGCCCGCAATGAGGCCTTCAGTCAGCTCGCCCGCGAGCTCGCCCTCCACGTCGCCTCGGCCGATCCGATCGGGGTCAACCCGGAGGACGTCCCCGCCGAGCTGATCGAGCGGGAGCGGCGCATCGCCGAGGAGCAGGTGGCCGCGGAGAAGAAGCCGGAACAGATCCGGGCCAAGATCGTCGACGGCAAGATCAAGAAGTTCGTGGCCGAGCGGACGCTGCTGGAGCAGCCGTTCGTCAAGAACGACAAGATCACCGTGGGCGAGCTGATCAAGGAGGCGTCGGGCAAGCTGGGCGAGACCATCTCGGTCCGCCGCTTCGCCCGGTTCCAGGTCGGGGCGGCCTGATGGCCCTGGCCTATACCCGCGCCCTGCTCAAGCTGTCGGGCGAGGCGTTGGGGGGCGAGAAGGGAAGCGGCCTCGACTTCCACATCGTCGAGGCGTTCGCGCAGGAGATCAAGTCGGTGCACGCCCTCGGCGTGCACCTGGCGCTCGTGGTGGGCGGCGGCAACATCATCCGTGGCACCACCGCGAGCCGGGAGGGGATCGACCGGGTCTCGGCCGACTACATGGGCATGCTGGCCACGGTCATCAACGCGCTGGCCCTGCAGGACGTGCTGGAGAAGGTGGGGGTCAACACCCGGGTGATGACGGCCATCCGGATGGAGTCGGTGGCCGAGCCGTACATCCGCCGGCGCGCCATCCGGCACCTGGAGAAGGGCCGGGTCATCATCTTCGCGGCCGGCACCGGCAATCCCTTCTTCTCCACCGATACCGCCGGCGTGCTCCGGGCCCTCGAGATCGAGGCCCAGGTGATTCTCAAGGCCACCAACGTGGACGGGATCTACACCGGGGATCCCCGTACCGACCGCACGGCGACCTTCATTCCCGAGCTCAGCTACCAGGAAGCGATCGTCAAGAATTACGCGGTCATGGACGCCAATGCCTTCGGGCTCTGCAAGGCCAACCAGCTTCCGATCGTGGTGTTCAACATCAACCAGCCCGGCGCCATCCGGCGCGTGCTCGAGGGCGACCGGGTAGGGACCATCGTCCGATGAGTACCATCGCCGACCTCACAAAGCATGCCCGCGAGCTGATGCACAAGGCGATCGAGAGCACCAAGCGGGAGTTCAGTACCATCCGCAGCAACAAGGCGAGTCCGTCGCTGCTCGACCTGGTGCGGGTCGAGGCCTACGGCAATCCCATGCCGCTGAATCAGGTGGCCATGGTCGCCGCGCCCGAGCCCCGCATGATCACCGTCCAGCCGTTCGACAAGTCGCTCACCCAGGCCATCGAGAAGGCGATCCGCGAGGCCGACCTCGGCCTCAATCCCGCGACCCAGGGCAACCTGATCCGGGTGCCGCTCCCGGCCTTGAGCCAGGAGCGCCGTAAGGAGCTGGTGAAGGTGGTCCACAAGCTGGCCGAGGAGGGCCGGATCGCCGTGCGCCACGCGCGCACCGATGCCATCTCGCGGATCAAGAAGCTCGAGCACGTGTCCGACGACGACAAGACCCGGGGCGAGAAGGAAGTCCAGAAGCTCACCGACGACCACATCAAGCAGATCGACGGCCTGATCCACGCCAAAGAGGCCGAGATCATGGAGGTCTGAGCCATGGCCGACGACCTCCTGCAGCGGCTTCGGATGCACGGCGGGGTTCCCGCCCATGTCGCGATCATCATGGACGGAAACGGCCGCTGGGCCACCGGGCGCTCGCTGCCCCGCCCGCTGGGACACCACGCCGGAATGACGGCGGTGCGGGAGGTGGTCGAAGGTGCGCTCGCGGCGGGTGTCGGGGTGCTCACGCTCTTCGCCTTCAGCCAGGAGAACTGGCAGCGGCCGCCGCGCGAGATCAACGCCCTGATGCGGCTGCTGGAGGAGTACATCGCCAAGGAGGCCGACGAGCTCCGAGGCCGGAGCGTCGCGGTGCGCATCCTGGGTGACATCGACCGGCTGACCGGTGGCGCCCGCCGGGCGGTAGACCGGATCGTCGCCGACACCGCGGGCGGCACCGCGCTCGCGCTCAACCTCTGCATCTCCTACAGCTCGCGGGCCGAGATCGCCCGGGCGGCCCGGCTCCTGGCCGAGGAAGTGGCCGCGGGCCGGCTCGATCCCTCCGCCGTCGACGAGGACGCGCTCGCCCGCCAGCTCTACACCGCTCCCTGGCCGGACCCCGACCTCCTGATCCGCACCTCCGGCGAGATGCGGATCTCGAACTTCCTGCTCTGGCAGCTGGCCTACGCCGAGCTCTACGTCACTCCGGTCCTCTGGCCCGACTTCTCCCGGCGCCATCTCTTCGAAGCGATCCTCGAGTTCCAGCGGCGCGACCGCCGGTTCGGGCGCGTCTCGGCCTGATGGACGCGGAGCTGGTCCGGCGGATCGCCTTCGCCGCCGTCGCCATTCCCCTCGCGCTGCTGATCGTGTGGTACGGCGGTTTGCCGCTGGCCGCCCTGCTCGCCGCCGCGTCCGGGCTGGGCACGGCGGAGCTGTTCGGGCTTGCCGAGCGGAAGGGCGTGCGACCGGCCCGCGTGCTCGGCGCGGCGAGCGCGGCGGCCATCGCGCCGCTGGCGTATCTGGTGCTCACCCAGCCGGTCCTGCGTGCCGCGGCCGATCGACTGGGGCTCGTCCTCGCCGCGCTGTGGCTGATCGCCGTCCTCACCTGGGTGCTCGCCGTCCGTGCCCCGACGGATCGGCCGCTCGAGGCCGCCGCCGTCACCCTGCTCGGCGTCGCCTACACCGGCGCCCTCCCGGCCTTCATCGTCGCGATCCGCCACGGCCAGCTGCCGCTCAAGAGCTGGGCGGGGGCCTGGCTGGTCTTCTTTCCGCTGGTTGTGACCTGGGTCTGCGACTCGGCCGCGATGTTCGGGGGCCGCACTTTCGGCGGCCCCAAGCTCGCGCCGACGGTGAGTCCGGGAAAGACCCGCTCGGGGACGGTGACGGGCATCGTCGGCGCGCTGCTGGTGGCGCCGCTGTTCGCCGGGGTGGTCTTTCCCCGCGTGGGCGTCACGCTCGGGCTGCTGCCGGCGCTCGCGATCGCCGGGGTGCTCTCGATCGTGGGGCAGATCGGCGATCTCACGGAGTCGCTCTTCAAGCGCGAGGCGGGGGTCAAGGACTCGAGCCACCTGATTCCGGGTCACGGCGGGGTGCTCGACCGGCTCGACTCGCTTTACTTCGTGGTGCCGGTGGCGGCGGCGATGTACCGCGCGTTCGGAGTCATTTGATGATCGGGGTCGCGGTGCTCGGCTCCACCGGCTCGATCGGTCGGAGCACGCTCGAGGTGCTGCGCCGCCAGCGCGACCACTTCCGGGTGGTGGCCCTCACCTGCGGCCGGAACCGGGAGGAGTTCGCCGCCCAGGTGGCGGAATGGCAGCCGGCCTACGCCGGTCTCGCCCTGCCCGGGGACGACGAGCGCTGGCCCTGCGGTCCCGACGTCCTGGTGGAGGCAGCCACCCACCCCGACGTCCGGATCGTGGTCAACGCGGTGGTAGGCGCCGCCGGTCTCGACGCGACGCTCGCCGCGCTCCGGCTGGGCAAGCGGGTCGCCCTGGCCAACAAGGAAAGCCTGGTCATGGCGGGCGACCTGGTGATGCAGGCGGCGTGCACCGGCGGCGGGGAGGTCGTGCCGGTGGACTCCGAGCATAGCGCGGTGCTGCAGTGCGTCACCGGGCGGGACAGCGGCCTGGGGCGTCTCATCCTCACTTGTTCCGGCGGGCCCTTCCGCGAGTGGCCCGCCGAGCGGGTGGCTCAGGCCACCGTTGCCGAGGCCCTCCGCCACCCGACCTGGCGGATGGGGCAGAAGATCACCGTCGACAGCGCGACGCTGGTCAACAAGGCGCTGGAGCTGATCGAGGCCCACTATCTCTTCCGCCTCTCCTACGACGCGCTCGAGGTGGTGGTCCACCCGCAGAGCATCGTCCACGCGTTCGTGGAGTTCTGCGACGGCAGCGTGATCGCGCAGCTCGGGTTCCCCTCCATGGAGCTCCCGATCCTGTACGCGCTCACCCACCCCGCGCGTCTCCCCGACACCGGTGTGCGGCGGTTCGATCCGGTCGCCGCCGGGCCGCTCACGTTCGAGCCGGTCCGCCGGGAGGTGTTCCGGGCGCTCGACGCGGGCGTGGCGGCGGGCCGATCCGCCGGGACGGCGCCCGCGGTGTTCAACGCAGCCAACGAGGTCGCGGTCGCGGCCTTCCTCGACGGGGCGGCGCCGTTCGGCCGGATCGGCGAGATTATCGATCGCGTTCTGGAGGCCCACGCCCCCTCGCCCGCCGCGAGCGTGGAGGTGGTGCGTGAGGCGGACCGCTGGGCTCGGGCCCGCGCCCGCGATCTGGTGAAGTCATCGTGAGGTCATCGTGCTGACCACCTTGCTGGCACTCATCGTGGTGCTGGGCGTTCTGGTCTTCGTCCACGAGGCGGGGCATTTCCTCGCCGCCAAGTGGGCCGGGATCTACGTCCACCGTTTCTCCCTCGGCCTCGGCTCGCCGATCAAGTGGCTCACCTTCCGGAAGGGGGAGACCGAATACTCGATCTCCTGGCTCCCGCTCGGCGGCTACGTGAAGATGGCGAGTCAGGAGGAGGACCCCGGCAGCACCGTGCTCGAGGGCGGAGCGCCCGACGCGGTCGTGCCGCCCGACCGGGTGTTCGAGGCCAAGCCGGTCTGGAAGCGGGTGATCGTGATCCTGGCCGGGGTGACGATGAACGCGGTCTTCGCCTGGGTCGCGTTCACCTTCCTCGCCGCCAAGAATGGCCGCCAGATCGATCCGGTGACCACGGTGGGCCGGGTCATCGAGGAGCTGATTCCCACCGGCGGCGAGGGGCTCAGGCAGATTCGCCCCGGCGAGCGGGTCACGGCGGTGAACGGCCAGGCGGTGGCGTCGTGGGACGACGTGCAGAACGGCATCGCCAATACCCCCGACAACGAGGTCCGGATCACCCTCGACGACGGCCGGACGGTGGTGCTCCCGATTCACCCCGATGCCCTGGAGGAGCGGGTCAAGGCGTCGCAGGCGCTGCAGCCGTTCCGCCCCGCGGTGGTGGGCCAGGTGCTGCCAGGCAAGCCGGCCGCGAAGGTGGGCGTCCAGGCGGGCGACACGATCCTGCAGCTCGGCCCCCGACGGGTGGAGCAGTGGTACGACCTGCTGGAGATTCTGCAGGGCACCGACGGCAAGCCGCTGGCTCTGGAGGTGGGCCGGAGCGATGGCCGCCACCAGCTCGAGGTACGTCCCGAGATCGAGACGATCAAGGACCTGAACGGCAAGGACGAGCGGGTCGGCCGGATCGGCGTCGGCGTGGCCAATACGACCCGCTACGAGCCGCTCAGCCTGGGTGAGTCGGTGGTCGAGGGATGGAACTCGACCGTGGAGGCCTCGACCCAGATCGTGCGGACGGTGCGCGGCCTGTTCAGCGGGCGGATCTCCAAGCGGGAGGTCGGCGGACCGATTCTCATCGGCCAGCTGGCCGGAGAGAGCGCCCGCCTCGGCTTCGACGCCTTCCTCGCCTTCATGGCGCTGATCTCGATCAACCTGGCCGTGCTCAACCTGCTGCCGGTGCCGGTGCTGGACGGCGGCCAGCTGCTGTTCCTGCTGGCCGAGGCGGCCATCCGCCGTCCGCTGCCGCTCAAGCTACGGGAGCGGCTCACGGCGGTGGGACTGGTCCTGATCGTGTTGCTGATGGGGCTGGCGTTCAGCAACGATCTTCGGAGGGTGTTCGGGGGATAACAGCGGGGAAAGGGGAAGGGCGAAGGGGGAAGGGAGCGCTCGAAGCTCATCGAGCGCTCCCTTCCCCTTTCGCCCTTCCCCTTTCCCCGCCTCCCCTTGCCTCAAGCCACGCTACCGGCCTATATTGCCCGGCTACAACAGATTACGACGCGCAAACCGAGGATTCGGCAGCAATGAGCTTCGACAAGCAGGGCACCGTGGCCAAGCACCAGGCGCACCCCACCGACACGGGGTCCACCAAGGTGCAGGTGGCCCTCCTCACCGAGCGGATCAACTCGCTCACCGACCACTTCCGCACCCACCCCAAGGATCACCACGGGCGGCGCGGGTTGCTCAAGATGGTCGGCACCCGGCGGCGGTTGCTGACCTACCTCAAGCGAAGCGACCTGGCCAGCTACCGAGCGCTCATCGAGCAGCTTGGGCTCCGTCACTAAGCAGCGTACCAGTTCCAGGGCGTCCTGATCCGGCCGATCGGGGCGCCCTCTCCGTATTGATGTGTCCGAGAGCAGCAAAGAAACCAAGAGTCCAGAGAGAGAGAAGGTTGTGACCGTGCAACGGATCGAGACGCAGTTCGCCGGACGTCCCCTGACGCTGGAGACCGGACGGATGGCACGACAGGCCGCGGGCGCCGCGGTTCTGCGCTATGGTGACACGATGGTGCTGGCGGCGGTGACGGTCTCCCCCAATGTGTCCACCCTCCCGTTCTTCCCCCTCACCGTCGAGTATCGCGAGAAGACCTACGCCGCGGGCAAGATCCCCGGCGGGTTCCTCAAGCGCGAGGGCCGGCCCTCCGACAAGGAAATCCTCGCCAGCCGACTGATCGACCGCTCGATCCGGCCGCTCTTCCCCGAGGGGTTCAAGAACGAGGTCCAGGTCTTCGTCACGGTCATCTCCGCCGACCAGGAGAACGACGCCGACATCCTCGGCGTGGTGGCCGCCTCGACCGCGCTCAGCCTGTCGAGCGTGCCGTGGAACGGGCCGCTGGCGGGCGTACGGGTGGGCCGGGTGGAGGGCAACTGGATCCTCAACCCGACCTTCCAGCAGCTCGAGTTCTCCACCATCGACCTGGTGGTGAGCGGCTCGGCCGACAGCATCATGATGGTCGAGGGCGGCTCGCTCGAGGTGTCCGAGGCCGAGATGCTCGAGGCGCTCAAGGTGGCCCAGAAAGGCATCCGCGACGTCATCGGCATCGAGAAGCAGCTGATCGACAAGGCCGGGGCCGCGCCCAAGCTGCAGTGGACCAAGGCGGCGGTGGATGCGGAGCTTCAGTCCCGCGCCGCCGAGGCGGCCGAGGGGCCGATGGCGACCGCCATCAACGCGGCCGACAAGGCGTCTCGCGCGAGCGGCGTGAAGGGTGTCAAGGAGCAGGCCCAGGCGGCGCTGCTGGAGCAGTTCCCGGAGAAGGGCCGGGATATCTCCAACGAGCTCGAGGACATCGAGTACCGGGTCATGCGGAAGCAGGTGCTGGAGCGGAGCGAGCGGGTGGACGGCCGCGATCTCGACACTATCCGGCCGATCACCATCGAGACCGGTGCGATTCCGCGGACCCACGGCTCCGCGCTGTTCACCCGCGGGCAGACCCAGGCGCTCGTCTCGGTCACCCTCGGCACCACCGATGACGAGCAGCGGATCGACAGCATCGACGTGGCCGGCGAGACGACCAAGTCGTTCATGCTGCACTACAACTTCCCGCCCTACTCGACCGGCGAGGTCAAGATGATCCGCGGCACCAGCCGCCGCGAGATCGGGCACGGCGCCCTGGCGGAGCGGGCGCTGCAGCCGCTGCTGCCCCAGTACGAGGACTTCCCCTACACCCTGCGGGTCGTTTCCGAGATCCTGGAGTCCAATGGCTCGTCCTCGATGGCGACGGTGTGCGGCGGGTCGCTCGCGCTGATGGATGCGGGCGTGCCGATGAAGGCGCCCTGCGCCGGCGTAGCGATGGGGCTCATCAAGGAAGGGTCCAAGGTCGCGATCCTCACCGACATTCTGGGCTCCGAGGATCACCTCGGCGACATGGACTTCAAGGTCGCGGGCACCGAGAAGGGGATCACCTCGATCCAGATGGACATCAAGATCGAGGGCCTCGAGCTCAAGATCATGGAGCAGGCGCTGGAGAAGGCCCGGAAGGGCCGGCTCCACATCCTGAAGGAGATGGGCAAGGTGCTGCCGACGGCGCGCCCGGACCTCTCCCAGTACGCGCCGCGCATCTTCACCATGCAGATCAAGCCCGACAAGATCGGCGACGTCATCGGGCCCAAGGGGAAGACCATCCGGGGCATCCAGGACGCCACCGGGGCCAAGATCAGCATCGAGGACAGCGGACTGGTCACCATCAGCGCGGTGGGCGGCGAGGCCGGCGAGAAGGCGCGCGCCATGGTCGCGGCGATCACCACCGAGCCCGAGGTGGGGCGGACCTACGAGGGGCCGGTCAAGAGCACCACGGCCTTCGGCGCGTTCGTCGAGATCCTGCCCGGGGTCGAGGGACTGCTCCACATCAGCGAGCTCCAGCACGGCCGCACCGAGAAGACCGAGGACGTGGTCAAGAAGGGCGACATCGTCCAGGTCAAGCTGCTCGAGGTGGACGATCGGGGCCGCATGAAGCTGTCCCGGAAGGCGCTGCTGCCCAAGGAATAGCCCGGTGGACACGGTATCCCTGGACCAGGGACTGCTGCGCACCACCGCGCCGAACGGACTGGTCGTCCTCACTGAAACGCTGCCGGGCGTCCGCTCGGCGGCGGTCGGGATCTACGTGCGGACGGCCAGCGCCCACGAGCGTCGCGAGCAGATGGGGATCTCCCATCTGCTCGAGCACATGGTGTTCAAGGGCACCGAGCGCCGCACCGCGCGGGAGCTGGCGCTCGAGCTGGAGGTGCGGGGCGGCAGCCTCGACGCCTACACCGGCCGCGACGCCACCAGCTATCAGGCTCACGTCCTCGACGCCGATCTCCCCCTCGCGGTCGAGATCCTCACCGACCTCGTCCGCCGCCCCCTCCTCCGCCAGAGCGATCTCGAGCCCGAGCGGAACGTCATCCTGGAGGAGATCAACGGGGTTGCCGACACCCCGGACGATCTGGTGTTCGAGCTGCACGCGGAAACGCTGTGGCCCGACCACGCCTACGGATACTCCATCCTCGGCACCCCGGAAACCCTGGCCCGCCTGGGGACCGACGATCTGCGGTGCCTCCACCAGACCGGCTACCATCCGGGCAACTGCGTGGTGGCGGCCGCGGGCAACCTCGACCACGGCCAGCTGCTGACGGTGCTCGAGCGGGAAGGCTGGTTCGAGGGGGCAAGCCAGGCACCGACGAGCCCCCCCGCCGCGCCCGGCGCCGCGAGCCGGAGGCGCTACCGGGTGGAGGCGCGGGACTCGGCTCAGACCCACGTGGTGTTCGGCACCGACACGTTCGCCCTTCGCGACCCCCGCCGGTTTCCCCTCGCCATCCTGACCAACGTCTTCGGCGGCGGCATGTCGAGCCGCCTCTTCCAGCGGGTGCGGGAAGAGCTGGGACTGGCCTACGCCGTGTTCGGTTACAAGCATTTCTACCAGAGCTCCGGTCAGCTGGGCGTCTACGTCGGCGCCCAGACCGCCACCGCCGACCAGGCGATCGCGGCGATCCGGGAGGAGTACGACCGGCTGGCCCGCGAGGGGCTGCCGGCCGACGAGCTGGCCCATGGCAAGCAGCAGCTCAAGGGCCAGATCATGCTCTCACTCGAGAGCCCCATGGCCCGCATGGGTCGCCTGGCCGGCTTCACCCTGCACGACGACCGCTATCGTCCGCTCGACGAGATGCTGGCCGAGATCGATGCGGTCACCGGGGAGCAGATCGCCGCGGTGGCGGCCGAGTTCTTCCCGGCGGACCGGCAGACGGTCGTGCGGCTGGGGCCGGAGCAGTGAAGCGGCGAAGAGTTCCCCTTTTCTTTTACACCACGACACCCCCCGAGGCCCCATGCTGATCGGCGTTCCGAAGGAGATCAAGACCAACGAGAACCGGATCGCCCTCGTGCCCGCCGGTGCGGAGGCCCTCACGGCGGCGGGGCATTCCGTGGTGATCGAGAAGGGCGGCGGGCTCGGCAGCGGCTTCCCCGACGAGGCGTACACCGCGGTAGGCGCGCAGATCCTGGGCAGCGCCGACGAGGTCTGGCAGAAGGCCGAGATGATCATGAAGGTCAAGGAGCCGATCGCGGTCGAGTATCCCCGGATGCGGCGGGGGCAGGTGATCTACACCTACTTCCACTTCGCCGCGTCGGAAGAGCTCACCAAGGCCGTGATCGCTTCCGGCGCGGTCGCCGTGGCGTACGAGACCGTCCAGCTCGAGAGCGGCGAGCTGCCGCTGCTCACCCCCATGTCCGAGGTAGCCGGCCGGATGTCGGTGCAGGAAGGGGCCAAGTACCTGGAGAAGGTGTTCGGCGGCAGCGGCATCCTGCTGGGCGGCGTCCCGGGTGTGGCGCCCGGCGAGGTCGTGATCATCGGCGGCGGGGTGGTCGGCATCAACGCGGCCAAGATGGCGGCGGGCCTCGGCGCCCACGTCACCATCCTCGACATCTCGCTCGACCGGCTGCGCTACCTCGACGACGTCCTGCCGGCCAACGTAGACACGGCGTACTCCAACCGGCACAACATCCTCGACGCCATCCGCCGGGCCGACCTGGTCATCGGCGCGGTGCTCCTCCCCGGGGCCAAGGCTCCCCACCTCGTCAAGCGGGCCGACCTCAAGGTCATGAAGCCCGGGTCGGTCATCGTGGACGTGGCCGTGGACCAGGGCGGCTGTGTCGAGACGATCAAGCCGACCACCCACGAGGACCCGACCTACTTCGTGGATGGCATCCTGCACTACGCCGTGGCGAATATGCCGGGTGGGGTTCCCCGGACCTCCACCCTGGCCCTGACCAATGCCACGCTGCCGTATGGACTTAAGCTCGCCCGCCAGGGCTGGCGTGCGGCCTGCAAGGCCGACCCCGCATTGCGATTGGGCCTGAACGTGGTCGAGGGGAAGGTCGTCTATCCCGGGGTCGCCGAGGCGTTCCAGCTTCCCCTGATCGACGTCGGCACCGTCATCTGATCCAGGTGCTCCTGGCCCGGCTCCCTCACGGGGAGGGGTTGCCCCTGCCTGCGCTGGCCACTCCAGGCTCCGCGGGATACGACCTGGCCAGCGCCGATACCGGCGTTCTGGCGCCCTTGGAGCGGCGGCTCTTCCGCACCGGTCTCGCGATAGCGGTGCCCGAGGGCTACGAGTGCCAGATCCGGCCTCGATCGGGGCTGGCACTGCGGCACGGGATCACTCTGCCGAACACGCCGGCGACGATCGACAGCGATTACCGGGGCGAGCTGATGGTGGCCCTGGTCAATCTCGGCAATGAGCCGTTCGAGGTCACCCGGGGGATGCGGATCGCCCAGATGGTGGTGGCCCGGGTGGAGCGGGTGGCGTTCGAAACGGTAGCCGAGCTGCCGGCCTCGGGCCGGGGTGCCGGGGGCTTTGGGAGCACCGGTCACTGACCTGACTGCACGCTCATGCGCTGTGTCTGATTTGTGGGTCGCCGGAACCGCGCACGTGGCCCGGCGTCGATACTTGTAGCCCAACGTGCCTCATCATTACTTTGACACCCATGTGCCAACTGGCCGCATGAAGTTCCCCTCTCTGAATTTCACCTCCTGGCTCCCCGCGAACGAAATCGCGGTGGACCTCGGTACCGCCAATACCCTGGTGTACGTCAAGGGCGAGGGCATCGTCCTCAACGAGCCCTCGGTGGTGGCTATCGAGAAGGTGTCGGGCAAGATCAAGGGGATCGGCCTCGAGGCCAAGCGGATGCTGGGCCGCACCCCCGATGGCATCCTCGCCGTCCGTCCGCTCAAGGACGGTGTGATCGCCGACTTCGATGTCACCGAGAAGATGCTGCGCTACTTCCTGAAGACGATCATCGATAAGCACGTCTTCCGGGTGAAGCCGAAGGTCATCGTGTGCGTCCCCTCCGGCATCACCGAGGTGGAGCGGCGCGCCGTGCGCGACTCGGCCGAGACCGCCGGCGCCAAGCAGGTCCTGATGGTCGCCGAGCCGATGGCCGCGGCCATCGGCGTGGGGCTGCCGGTCGAGACGCCCACCGGAAACATGGTCATTGACATCGGCGGCGGGACCACCGAGATCGCGGTCATCGCGCTCTCCGGCATCGTCTCCGACACCAGCATCCGGACCGGCGGCGACGAGCTCGACCAGGCCATCGTCCAGTTCATGCGGAAGAACTACAACCTCCTCGTCGGCGAGCCGACCGCGGAGGCGATCAAGATCAAGATCGGGAGCGCGGCGCCGACCGGCGACGAGCGGGAGATGGAAGTGAAGGGGCGCGACCTGGTCTCCGGCATCCCCAAGACGGTGCGGGTCCACTCCACCGAGATCCGCGAGGCCGTGCAGGAGCCGATTCAGCAGATCGTCGACGCGGTGCGGCGCGCGCTCGAGATCACGCCCCCCGAGCTCGCCAGCGACATCGTCGATCGCGGCATCGTGATGACCGGCGGCGGAGCCCTGATCCGGGGGCTGGACATCCTGCTGGCGCAGGAGACCGGCCTTCCGATCCATGTGGACGAAGACCCGCTCACCTGTGTGGTCCGCGGCACGGGACGTATTCTCGACGACTACGAGAAATATCGCAGCGTCCTCTCGGCCTGAGCATGTCCAGCGCGTCGGAACGCTCGTACACGCGCCGGGACACCGTGATGTTCCTGGTCTGCGTCGGCAT
>Ga0310810_10004993_pt1 | contig 14764 bp, 11 predicted proteins | sample NCmetagenome_FD_207641 | JGI IMG/M metagenome (GOLD analysis project Ga0310810, IMG submission 207641) | Soil microbial communities from experimental microcosm in Duke University, North Carolina, United States - NC | ecosystem: Engineered > Artificial ecosystem > Soil microcosm > Unclassified ... | reverse complement strand
CCACCGTGAAGGCGAGCACACGACCGTCCAGCGTTACGGCGTCCATTCCTGGAAGACGTGCTGGCGCAGCCGCGACCAGACCCCGGATCATCGCCCACGCCAGCGCGGTCCCGAGCGCAGCACCGGCGAACGCGATGGCGACGCTCTCGACGAGCAACTGCCTGACGAGTCTGCCCGATCCTGCGCCGAGTGCGGCGCGGGTGCTCATCTCCCGGACGCGGCCTGCGGCTTCACCAAGCTGGAGGATCGCGACGTTCACACAGGCGATGAGCAGCAGCAGCCCCACCGCGGCGAGCAGCACGAGCAGCGGGCCCCGTGCATCGCGACCCTGGTCATGCTGCCACTGCTCCACTCTCGCGCTGAGCGCCGTGTCCGCGGCGGCGGAGCGGATGATCGACATCGCCTCCTGGGTCGCCGCCGCAAACGTCGCGCCGGGCGCGAGCCGCGCAAGCGCGCGATAGGATCGGTTACGCCGCGCCGCGAGGTCGAACGAATCCTGCAGCGCCGGGAACCAGAATGGCGGCGCATCGGTCGTGCGGTCGATCCGCAATCCGGGCGGCAGCACGCCAACGATGGTCCACGGCCGTCCATTCAACGTGAGACTTCGCCCCACCAGCGAGGAATCCGCGCCGAACCGCGTGGTCCACGCCTCCCAGCTCACCATCGCGACCCTCGGCCCGCCTAACGCGTCCTCGCCGGCCGCGAACGCTCGGCCCAGTGCCGGTCGCACGCGGAGCGTCGGCAGCAGCGACGACGTCACCCGGAGTGCCTGTAGACGCTCGGGCCCGTTGTCCGTGGCGAGCGTGGCCGCGGAGGGCGACCACATCGCGACATCGCGCAACGTCTTCGCATTCTGCCGCAGCGCGTCATACTCGCTGGTGCCCATCGGCGTCGCGTTCGCCAGCCACGACAACACCGGGTCGTTCGCAATCGCCGGCTGCGTGATCCAGACGGCGGCAATCCGGTCGGGGGCGTCGAATGGCAGAGGGCGCAACAGCACCGAGTCCACCACACTGTAGATGGCCGTCGCCGCGCCGATGCCCAGCGCGAGCGTTCCGATCGCCACGGCGGCGAAGGTCCGCCGACGCCTGATCATGCGCATCGCGAAGCCCCAGTCGTATCCGAGCTCGGACAGGTACCGGGTCCGACGCATGCTCCGATCCGTCTGACGCTCGAGACGCTTCAACTCGGCCGACACCTGTTCGAGGTCGCCGAACCGCTCCGTCGCCTGGCGCCGCGCCTCCTCGGGACGAATGCCCTGCGCGATCAGCTCACGCGTGCGCATCTCGATGTGGAACGCGAGCTCGTTGTCGACGCGTCGATCCACCGGCGGACGAATCGTCTCGGGCGGAAGATCGCGGCTAGCGCCGGCGTCGTCGTCATCGTTGTGCGTCATTGATTCGGCTCCAGGATGATGGCCACGGCGGCGACGAAGGCGCGCCACTCGGACGTCTCCTTCTTGAGCTGCCGGCGTCCCGCTGCGGTGAGACGGTAGAACTTGGCCGGTCGATCGAGCTCCGAGCGACGCCAATCGCTCTGGACCCAGCCACGCTGCTCCATGCGATAGAGCGCCGGGTACAACGACCCGTCTTCGACCCGCAGGGCGGCCGCGCTGGTGTCCTGCAGCCAGCGGGCGATCGCGTACCCGTGGCGCGGCCCCCAGGCGAGCGTGCGGAGGATGAGAAGCTCGAGGGTACCACGGAGGCGGTCTGACATGGAAGCTGGGGAATGGGGACTGGAACATGATACCCAGAGTTCGTGGTATCACGCCAGCATCGCGGGCGCGGAATGCGTAACGGCGCAGGGCAACAGGGGCGCTGAATTCCAAGGGGCGCTGAATTCCAAAGGGCGCTGAATTCCAAACGGCGCGAAATCCCAACGGGCGCGCGAACTGCGCGAGGGGGCCGAACGACGCGACATCCCGACGGCGCGAGGAAACGATGAGCGCGGCAGCACACTGGTTGCGCACGGAACGCCCCTCGTCGCCATCGTCGCGCAATGGCATACCGCAACCTCAATGTCCTCGATGCCGCCGAGCGGGCGGCGCAGCAGCTCAACGAGCTGATCGACCGCTCACCGCCGCGCCGCCTCCTACACGTCACGCAGATGCGGGATTCCATGCAGTCGATCGCCGCGAACATCAGCGAGGGCTTCGGCCGCGGCACTGGGGGGCGGGATCGGGCGCGCCCGCTCGAGATCGCCCGCGGGGAGACTGAGGAAACCATCCGCCACCTGAACGCCAACTTCCGGACGAACCGGATCGACGCGAAGGACTACTGGTCGCTCCGCAATTTGCTCGTGGTGATCGTGCGGATGTTGAACGCGCTGCTGAACGGCTGACCGCCGCCGGGCCCCTAGCGCGCCGTTCGCCGTCCCGCGCCGTTCGCCGTCCCGCGCCGTTCGCCGTCCCGCGCCGTTCGCCGTCCCGCGCGGTTCGCGCGCCCTTTGGGATTTCGCGCCGTTTGGAATTCAGCGCCCTTTGGAATTCAGCGCCTCTTGGAATTCAGCGCCGTCATTGCCCTGCGCCGTTAGGCAGTTGTCGTCCGGTGTTGTAGCTAGTTGCCGAGGTGCCTGCCGGGCGGTAGCGTCATGTGTGTCCTCACGCGCTGAAGCCCGGCAAGTCCACCTTCACCGATCGACCAATGCCCGCTCCCAGAAGCAGCATCGCTCCCGTGTATCTCGGACTCGCCATCCTTGGCTTTGTCGTACCGGGCGTTCCGATGATCATCGAAACGGTGCAGACGGGAAACATCCTGTTCTGGACCGATCCGATGCGCACGACGGCGGAGCTTTTCGCCAACCGAACCAGCACGGCGTTCGGCCTCGACGCGTTGATGGCAGCGCTGGCCCTGGTCGTGTGGATCGTCTACGAATCGCGACGCAGCGGGACCAGGGGCGCGTGGTGGTTCGTCGTCCTGATCCTGCTGTTCGGGGTCGGAGGCCCGCTGCCGCTGTACCTGTGGTTTCGCGAGCGGGCGGCGACGCGTTAGGCGACGCCCTGCGCGCGGGGGCCGTTCGTCTGCCCGGCTGAGGGCGCCAGAATCGCCTGGACCTGGCGAAGGAGCGCGTCCGGCGTGAACGGCTTCCCCAGGAATGCATCGCCCGGTTCGAGCACCGCCTGCTGATTCATCGCCTCGGCAGTGTAGCCCGACGTATAGAGCACGCGCACGGCCGGTCGTGTCGCCAGCAGGTGCCGCGCCAGCTCCCGACCTCCCATCTCCGGCATCACGAGGTCGGTGATCACGAGATCCAGCTTGTCGGCATGGCCCGCGGCAACCTCGATCGCCTCGCGACCGTTCGCGGCCGACAGCACGGTGTAGCCGACGCGCTCGAGTGCACGCCGGCCCGTCGAGGCGACGAACGGGTCGTCGTCCACCAGCAGCACCGTCGCGATCCCGTTAGGCACCACGACGGCATTCGTCGGCGGCGTCGGCCGCGATTCTCGTTGGTCCACCGCGCGCGGCAGGTAGACCTTGAACGTCGTCCCGCGCGCGAGCTCGCTGTACACCTCGACGGTGCCACCGGATTGCTTCACGATCCCGTACACCGTCGCGAGCCCGAGTCCCGTGCCCTTCCCCGGTTCCTTCGTCGTGAAGAACGGCTCGAAGGCCCGTGACCGCGTCGCCACATCCATCCCCACACCGGTGTCGGTGACGGCGAGCATGACGTGAGGACCCGGCGTCACGCCATCGTGCGCACTGGCGTAGTCGGCATCGAGCTCGACGTTCGCCGTCTCGATGATGACCGTTCCGCCATGAGGCATCGCGTCGCGCGCGTTGACGACGAGATTCACCAGCACCTGCTCGAGCTGGTTCGGGTCCGCTTTCACCGTGCCCAGCCGCCCGTTGACCTTCGACACGAGCTTGACGTCTTCGCCGATGACGCGTGCGAGCATCGGACTGACGCCACTCACGACCTCGTTCAGATCGAGCACTCGCGGCTGGAGCACCTGCTGGCGACTGAACGCGAGCAGCTGCCGGGTCAGCGCACCGGCGCGGTTGGCGGCGGCGAGCACCTGCTCGATGTCGCTTCGTGCACCTGCCGCCTCGGGCCCGAGCTCCGCGAGCGCGAACTCACCGAATCCGGAGATCGCGGTCAGGATGTTGTTGAAGTCGTGGGCAACACCTCCAGCAAGCCGACCGACGGCTTCCATCTTCTGCGAGTGAACCAGCTGCAGCTCGAGCTGCTTGTGCGCCGTCAGGTCCGTGACCACGGAGCCCACGCCGATGAGTTCTCCCTCGACGGTCCGGATGGGGTAGAAGCTGGCGAGCCAGTGCCTAACGTCAGTTGCGCGGGGCGTGCCGTCTGTCAGTTCCACGTTGAACGCGCCGCTCCCCAGCTCGAGCGTCTGCGCAACGTACGTGTCGATGGCGCGCCCGAACCCGGGCACGACCTCGGACGGTAGCCGGCCGACGTGCGCGTCGGCCGAGACGCCGTCGAGGGCCGCAAGGCAGGCGTTGACGCGACGATACCGGCCGTCGAGATCGTGGAACGCGAAGCCGACCGGCGCGCTCGCGAGTGAGGCGTTCAGCTCCGCCGTCACACGCGCTGTCTCGCTCAGAGCGGCAGACAGATCATCGCGGGTACGAATCGCCTCGTCCATCGATTCTGCCAGCTCCTCGTTCGCCGACTCCAGCTCGGTCGCCTGCTCGGAGAGCTGCCCTGCCCGTTCTGCCAGCTCGTCGGATCGTTGCTCGAGGCTCGCGTGCGCCGCTCCGACACTCGTGGCCATCTGATTGAACGCGCGGCCGAGCGTTCCCACTTCGTCGGACCCGCTGACGACGACCCGCCGCGAGTAGTCGCCCGCGCTGATGGATGCCGCGGCACCAGCGAGGTCACGCAGGGGTGTCGTTAGGCGCGTCCCGAGCAGCCATGCGGCCAACAGGCCGAATCCCAGAAGCAGGCCCGTGACGAGCGCCAGCTGCCGCACCATCGCGTTCACCGGCGCGAGAAAGCCAGCCTCCGGACGCGCGAGCACGAGGGTCCATGGGGTTCCGGCGATTGGCCGGCCGATCGCGAGCTGAGCGCCGAGCGTAGGGTGCTGGTAGGTCGCGGGCTCGGTCATGGGAAGCGTCAGCGCCGGTCGAGCGACCGGCGCCGCGAAGTCGTGCCACACCTCGCCGGTCGTGTTGCCGACGTAGATCTCGGTTCCGGGACCAATGAGGTCCACGAGCTGCTTGCGACTCGCCTTCGTTCCATACACGCGACGCCACTGCACTACGTAGCCCAGCGTGCGATTGGCCTGAGCGACGCGCGCAATCGCCGCGGTGACGATGCTGTCGCCCGCACGCATCATGGGCCCGACCGCGCTTTGCCTGGTGCCGGGCAACGCGCTCAGCACTTCGTGTCGCGCCTGCGCCGGCAGTGGCGTCGACAGCCGCCTTGTCTCCAGCACCGTCGTTCCAGCGGAGTCCCAGAGCTCGGCCGTGGTGGTGACTTGCCCTGGACCCGCGAGCGTCCTGAGTGCCGCCATCGCTGGCTCGCTCGCCTTCCCATCGGACCGCAGGAACGTCACGATCGCCGTGTCACGGGCGACTGCACCAACGTGTTCACTCGCCTGACGCGCTTGAGCGTCCAGCATACCGCCGAGTTGGGCGGACACACTCTTCAACCGATCCGCGGCCGCCGCGATGGCCGCGCTTCGCACTGCGCGATACGCCACGATGTCGTGCACCGTGATGACGGTGAGTACCGTGGCAACGATGACGAACAGCAGGCGATGTCGAATGGAAATGCGCATGGACGGTCTTACCGGTGTTACTGAGCCGAGCGGGGCGGTAATTCGAGCCGCGCAAACGTGAACGCTCGGGGTGCCAGAGTCGAGGGTAGGCGGTTCAGGACGACTCAGCTGTGGTTGTGGGTCACACAAAAATGGGCTCAGTCATCACACCAATGGGCGACCGAGTCATGGTGTGTCATGTCCGTGGTGTAACGCGCGCACTGGGCCGGATCGTCTTCTCCGGGACACGCAATCAACCGCAGCCGACCATCGGCCACTCGCCATGACAAAACTGCTCGGATTCGTTGGCGCCACCGTGGGTGGCTACGCGGGATGGGCGCTGGGCGCCCTCGCTGGTCCGTTCACCGCGTTCATGGTGAGTATGATCGGGACCGGAGTGGGCATGTATTACGGGCGGCGCATCGCTCAGAACATCGGCGCGTAGACTGCCGGCCGGCTCGTCCGGCGCGACTCGGTCGCGAGCACGATGAAGCATTCTCGGCGGCGCTGCCGTAGAATGAACATCGTCTTCCTTTCGAGGGCACCATGTGGGACAGCTTCGTCGAGCTCCTTCGCGCGGTCATCTTCGGTGTCGCGCACGTCTGTGGCGGGAGCCTCGGTGGTGGGATTCTTCTGGTGACGGCCGGTATACGACTGGCCCTCTTGCCGCTCACGCTGAAGATGGCGCGACGCGCGCGCGCGCAGCAGGCGCGCATTCTGGCGCTTCGTCCGCAGGTCGAGGCGCTGCAGCGCCGGTACGCCAACGACCCGAGACGCGTGATCCGTGAGACGAACGCGCTCTACGCCGCGCACGACATCAAGCTGATGACGCCATCGGGGCTGGCGGGAATCGCGATTCAGTTTCCGCTGTTGAGCGGACTGTTCGCCGCGGTGCGACGCGGCCTGGGCACGAAGGTTCGATTCCTCTGGGTACCCGACCTCGCGCGACCGGATATCATGGTGCTCATCGGCGTCGCCGCAGCAACAGCGTGGTCGATGGTGAGCGCGCCTGCCGCTGATGGGAAGAACACCCAGGCGCACGCGATGATCGTCGTGCTCACGCTCGGTACCGTCGCCTTCCTGTGGTCGGCGTCGAGCGCCGTCGCGCTCTCGATGGGAGCGGGGTCGCTGGTGAACGTGCTTCAGAACTGGCTGCTGAGTCGCGACGCGCGGGTCGATGCGTCGGCCGCTGGGACCTGACGCGACACCGATCGCGTCCGTGCGCCGACTCGTGCGGACGCGATGAGACTCGCGGTCATCGCCGACGTGCACGGAAATCTGCGTGCGCTGGAAGCAGTGCTCGCGGATATCCGCTCCCGCGGCGCGGACGTGATCGTCAACCTCGGCGATTGCGTGACGAGCCCGCTCTGGCCGCGCGAGACGCTGGAGCTCCTCGACACGGTCGGCATGCCGACGGTTCGAGGCAATCACGATCGCTGGATCGCGCAACCGTCGACGGCGCCGAATTCACCGAGCATCGCATTCTCTCGCGAGGCGCTGAGCGCGACCCAGCGCGCGGCACTCGGCGCCCTTCCCGCGACGGTGGCGCTCGACGCCGGCGTGCTCGCGGTGCACGGCACGCCGACGAGCGACGCGGAGTACCTGCTGGAAGAGAAGGTGGACGGCCGCCTCGCGCTCGTGACGGCGGATGCGTTAGGCAGCAGACTGGGGGACGTGCAGGCTGAGCTGATTCTGTGCGGGCACAGCCACACCCAGCACTTCGCCGCGGACAACACGGGCCGGCTCGTGCTGAACCCCGGGAGCGTTGGCTGTCCGCGCTACGCCGACAACGCGGACCGGCTCGTCAACGAGGCGGGCTCACCACACGCGCGTTATGCAGTCGCGACGAAGCGCGGCTCCCGCTGGAGCGTGGACCTCATCGCGCTCGAGTACGATTGGTCGGCCGTCGCCGCCCAGGCGGAGCGCAACGGTCGTCGCGATTGGGGGAGGGGGTTTCTCGGTACCGCGTAGAGCAATTCTCGCGTGGCTGGAGCGGTATCGGCAGCTAACGGCGCAGGGCACAGACTGCGCAGGGCACGGCAGAACGGCGCAGGGCACGGCGAACCGCGCGGGGCACGAGCGGCGCAAGACACAGACGGCAGGAGCGGCACGGCCCGCCGTTGTCGTTCGTGTCTTGCGCCGTCTGTGCCGTGCGCAGTCTGTGCCGTGCGCAGCCTGTGCCGTGCGCCGTCAAATCCGTTCGCACTTTCCGCTAGTTGCTCGGCGGCCCGATCTTGCCCTCCGCCGATCTCAGTAGCTCGGCAGGATCGTACACGACACCGGACTTCATCACCACGCGGACGTGGCGCGTGTTGCGGATGTCGCGCAGCGGGTTGCCGCGGACGATGAACAGGTCCGCGAACTTGCCCGGCTCGATCGAGCCGAGCTTGTCGCCCGCATTGAGCGCGCGCGCGCCGTTGATCGTGCCGATGCGCAGCGCCGCCGCGGCAGGAATGCCCGACAGCACGAGCGCATGCAGCTCCCGATGCGACGAGAAGCCGGCAAGGAACTCACCCTGGCTCGGATTGTCCGTGCCCATCGTGAGAATGCCGCCCGCGTCATAGAACGCCTTCGTCGTTCGACGCATCGCCCAGTACAAGGAATCGAACAGCGTGTTCGGTCGCTTCGGGGGCTTGTTCTTCACCCACTCCTGAACGGCCGGAGTGAAGAACTTTCGCTCGTCGATCCAATAGTCGAAGCCTTCCTGCGGCGTGGCGAAGTACACCGGCGCCGTGATGGTCGGGTCGAAGACGACGTGATGCGACACGAACAGCGCGACGATGTCTTTGAACTCCTTCGATTTGATGTCCACCTTCACCCACGACGGGTACGCCTGCTTCATGGAATCCAGGGCATCGCCGCCGAGGATGTGTTCCACGCGGTCGATGCCCATGAGAACGGCGTCGCGCGCGTTCGTCGAGTTCCGGAAGCCCGATTCGAGGTGCCCCGTCACCGGAAGCCCGTGCATGTGCGCGCGCTCCACGAGCGCCTTGAGGTGCGCGGGACTGATGCCCTTCGCCTTGAAGCCGCGTACGCCCTGCGCCGCCCAGGTGTCGACGTCCTTGTAGATGTCTTCGGTGGTCCAGTTCTGGTTCCAGCCGCGGCGCGCCGTGCCGTAGTACGGCCCGGAGTTGAAGATGCGGGGGCCGATCTGCTGCCCCGAATCGATCCGCTTCCGGGCCTCCATCATCCCCTCGGGATCGTATTCGCCGGCCGGGAACGTCGTCGTCACGCCGTTGGCCAGGAAGATCAGCGGGTTGTACGTGTATTCGTCCGAGCGAACGCCGTTAGGCCCGAGCGTCATGTTGTAGTGCGCGTGGACGTCGACCAGCCCCGGCAGTACGTAGTCGCTGTCCGCGAGCGTGATCACGCGCGCGCCCTGCGTGTCCGCCGGCGCGATGGTGCCGTTCACGACCTGGAAGACGCCACCGCGGACGAGAATCCCGCGATTCCGCACGACCTGATCGCCGGTGGCGGTAAAGATCCAGCCGCCGCGGATCACGACCGGCGCTTGCGAGCGCGCCGTGCTCGTGGCGAGCAGCGAGAACGCGAAGAAGGAGGCCGCGAGCACCACGCGGCTCACTGCGGGAGACGTATGGGAACGCATGTCGGGTGTGCTGAGGGTGGAGCGCACAAGGTCGCTTCCTGTCTGACGCGCGGCCAGTCGCCGACGTTGATGGCGACGCGGGACAGCCTCCGTGCTGCCGCTTCCGCCCGGCGGGTCCCGGGCGTAAGCTGGAGCATGCGCGGATTGCCGAACCGAGAGCGGAACTTCATGAAGTTCGTTCCGACGCCACCCCCGGGTGACGCGTGCGACTGTCCGTGCCACCTCGCGCCGATCGCCGTGCTGCACCAGGCTCCCTGCTGCGTGCCCTGCCCGATCTGCAACCGCGACATCGCGGCGGCCCGCCTAACGGCGCACATCGCCCGGCACAATCACCCGCTGCCCGGACGCCCACAGAGCTGACGGCGCACGGCATAGACGGCGCAGTCTGTGCCCTGCGCCGTCAAAGCCGTTCGCACTTTGATCTAGAACTCTTCCATTTCGAGAGCCCGCTCCATCGCCTCCCAGCGCCCGCGAGCGACACGGAGCCTAACGCCGTCCGTGAGGACGAGCGTCCCGCCACCGTCGGCATCGCGATGGAGCTCACGGATCCGCTTCACGCGTACGATGAGCGACCGGTGTACGCGCACGAACTCACGGGCCTCGAGCAGCCGCTCCAGCGCGTGCATCCGCTGAGACACGAGATACGTGTGCTTGCCAGCGTGAATGCGCGCGTAGTCGCCCGATGCCTCCACCCAGTCGATCGCTTCCACGTCCACGACGGTGGTTTTCGAGCCGTTCCGCACGCCGATCCGGCGGAGCGGCGTCGCTCGTGTCTTGCCCTCCTCTTCGGACGCGAGCTCCGGCGTCGTGAGCTCACCAGCGGGACGAGCGTCAGCGTGGCGATCCGCAGCCATGCTCGCGAGCGTGCGATGTAGCGTCAGCGCCTCCATCGCGCGGAGCCCCTCGAGCGCGCGTGTCACGGCCGCCTTGAATCGCGGACGCCCGAACGGCTTGAGCACGTAGTCCAGCGCGTGCACATCGAACGCGCGGATTGCGTGCTCGTCATGCGCGGTCACGAACACGATCCCGCGCGGGACATCGTCGCCGAGCGACTCGAGGACGCGGAAGCCGTCCTGGTCGGGCATCTGGATGTCGAGGAACAGCAGATCCGGCCTGAGCTGCCTGACGAGAAGCACCGCCTCTTTCCCGTTCGTCGCCTCACCGACGACCTCGATGGTCGGATGTTCGGTGAGTAGCGTGCGCACGACTTCGCGGGCGGTCGGCTCGTCGTCGACAACCACCGCGCGGACCAGCGCCGGCGCGCGCGACAGGCTGTCAGTCTCCACTCGCGACCTTCACGGCTCCGTCGCCATTCGATCGGGCGCTGACGCGATCGGTGGCGTGACCGTTCGATCCACCGTTAGGCGCGATCGGGATGTCCACGGTGACGATCGTCCCGCCGCCCGGCGCGTCCGCGATGCTCATGAGCCCGCGGTCGCCGTAGAGCTGCGCGAGACGCTCGCGCGTGTTGCGAAGCCCGGTGCCAGTCCCCGGAGACTTCGATGCCACCGAGATCCCCGGGCCATCGTCACGCACGATGAGCCGCAGCCGGGCCCCCTCTCGCGACGCCGACACCTCGAGCACGCCGGCGGTCGACACGGCCGAGATGCCGTGCCTGACGGCGTTCTCCACGAGCGGTTGGAGAATGAGTGGCGGGACGAGGCAGTCGAGCGCATCGAGTGGCGCGTCGACGGTCGGCCGCAGGCGATCGCGAAAGCGCACCTCCTCGATCGCCAGATAATCGCGCACCAGATCGAGCTCTTCCGCGAGCGGCACCTCGAAGCGAGACGTCGTGCTCGAGACTTTGTGAAAGAGTGCGCCGAGATGATCGAGCACAGCGTCCGCGTCGTCGCTGCGGCCACTCCGCCAGAGTTGGCCGATGGTGTGAAGCGTGTTGAACAGGAAGTGCGGCCGGATCTGCGCGTTGAGCGCCTGCAGCCGCGCTTCGGCGAGCTGCCCCTCGGCTCGCGCGAGCTGCAGTTCGCGCGACTTCATGCTGCGGTACGAGAGCACGCCCTGCGTGAGTCCCAGGATGGACGCGTAGATGAGCAGCGCGATGTGAAAGCGTACGGTCGCCCAGATGGCGCCCTGCTGCGCGAGCTCGACGAGCCCGCCGAACTTGCCGACGCTCGCCCAGTACATGAGCACGACGAGCGCGTTCGCGGCGAACGCGAGCAGCGCCGCGGCGACGAGATGCATCGGCGCATACCGCAGCCACGTGTCGCGCGACAGGGGAAAGCGAACGGTCAGCGCGATGACCGCGAGCGTGACGGGCACCCACGGCAGGATCTGCTGCAGCGCCGTCTTCACGGCGCTGAAGAGTGGAACCGGCTCACCGCCCATCACCGTGGAGCCGAGCGCGGTCTGCGCGCCCCAGAGTGCGCCGATGAGCAGCCACACCGCGCAGACGCCGATGACGATGCGGATTCTCATGAGTGGGCAGTCATGCGTGTCGCGGCCTTCGTCATACACCAGCCACAAGTCGGTTCCCTCGGCGAAAGCGTAGCGCAGGCGCACGTTGAAGTCGAGCCGGTCCGTGGCCGTACGCACCGCCTGCCCGCCCCTGTCGCGACAGAGATCTGGAGGAAGCGCAGCGGCGCCCGGGAGCGAAACAGCGGCTCGACGAACTGCGGAAGGCGGCTGATGAGGGGTCGGGATCGGCTGACGAGTGGAGCGGCGGTCTGGCTAGCTCGCTCCTCGCGAGGCATCTTCGTGTGCCCGCCGCGACCGACGCCGATCGCTCGCCTTGATGCCTCGGCCTCCGCACACGGATCCCCCATGCGTCCGACCTTCGCTGTTGGCATGACGCTGTCTCTGGCGTTGTCGGCTGGCATCACGAGTGGTCCGCGTGTCCCACCGCACACCAAAGCGCCCGCGGCTCGCGCGAATGCGAACACCGCACCGGCAGGAACGCTCACGAATGGCGTTCTCACGCTGGCACTCGATGTGAAACGCGCGACCTGGTATCCGAATGGCGACTCGCTTCCCGGCATCGAGGTCGCCGCGTTCGCGGATGAATCGGGAGTGGCCCGCGTTCCCGGCCCACTCGTTAGGGTGCCGGCAGGCACGACGGTGCGGCTGTCGGTGCGCAACACGTTCGAACGCGATACGGTCGCGTTCTACCTGCCTCCCGAGGCCCACGGGGCGCTGACGTCGACCGCCGCCGATTCACTGGTGCTCCCACCGGGCGACCGTGCGGAGGTACAGTTCGTCGCGACGACACCGGGCAACTACCTCTATCGTGCTCGCACGAACGACACGCTTGCCCGCACGCTGCAGGTCGGCGGTCTCATGGCGGGTGCGATCGTGATCGATAGTGCGGGGGTATCCCCTCCGCGTGATCGCGTGATGGTCCTGCTTGCCTATGCCGATTCGGCTGTGAACGGGACGCCAGCCGGGAATCCAGTATTCTCGATCAACGGGCGCGCGTGGCCGAACACCGAGCGGTTGGCTGTCACCGTCGGCGACACGCTGCATTGGCGAGTCATCAACGCGAACAATGACGTCCACCCGATGCACCTCCACGGATTCTACTACCGCGTCGACGCGCTGACGGGGCCGGTGGTCCGACGGGAGGGTATGGGAACGCCGGCTGGCATGGTCGTCACGCAGCGGATGACGCCGTTCTCCGCCATGTCGCTCACGTGGGTGCCCGAGCGCGCCGGCAACTGGCTGTTTCACTGCCACTTTCAAATTCACGTCGCGCGACCTCCGGCGCCTAACGCGTCGATGCACGAGAATCACGCGCTCACGGGGATGCAGGGCCTCGTGATGGGCATCGTCGTGAAGCCGCGGCCCGGCGCGCAGCCGGAAAAGCCGGGCGCGACGCTCGCGCCGCGCAAGCTCCGCCTCGTCGCGGTCCAGGACTCGGAGTTCCCGGCGCGGGCGCCGTCGATGCGGTTTCTCCTCGAGGACCCGCGCGCAGCGGCCGCGCCGTCGGGTGTTAGGCCGGGATTCAGCCCGCCGATCGTTCTCGAGCGCGACACGCCGGTTTCCATCATGGTCGTAAATCGGCTTCGCGAGCCGACGGCGGTACACTGGCACGGCATGGAGCTCGACAGCTACTATGATGGTGTCGCCGGATTCGGCGGTGCCGGCACTCGGATCTCGCCGATCATTGCGCCGAGCGATTCGTTCGAGGCGCGGTTCACTCCGCCGCGTGCCGGCACGTTCATCTACCATTCCCACGTCAACGAGCCGGTCCAGCATCGCGCCGGGCTCCTCGGCGCGCTGATCGTGGTCGACCAGGCGTTAGGCGCCGCGGGCGACGATCAGACGTTCTTTCTCAAGTCCTCCCTGGCCGGTGCGGGGGCGGTGCCGGTCCTGGACATCAACGGCCAGGCCGATCCAGACACGGTGGTCCTGCACATCGGCCGGCCCGCGCGGCTCCGATTCATCAGTCTCGCGCTGCTCAACCCCAACGCACGCGTGATACTCACCGCGCGTGCTGACAGCGCTGCGGTGCTGACGGCCGACTCGCTCGTAGTGTCCTGGCGTCCGCTGGCCAAGGATGGCGCTGATCTTCCTCCGGAAGCCCGCGTCGCTCGGTCGGCGCGGCAGATCATCGGCATGGGCGAGACGTACGACTTCGAGTTCACCCCGACGGCGCGTGGCATTCTCCGCATGGAGGTGCGCGGCGGCGGGCCTGGCGCTCTGCTGGGGCGGGTCCCCATCCGCGTGGAGTAGCGCCCGTATCAAACGGGTCAGAGCCTTTGAAATCCGGAGAGAGGAACGGTCTGCGGGGAGTGGCGTCCCGAGCGGCCGTTCCCCTCGGTTCGTTAGGCCGCTGGGGCGCGGGGCCGGGCGCCGAGAGGAGGATCTTCCTCATCCTGTCCATCCTGTCAATGCAGTTGCAGTTTCCGCCGTGGCGGATTCAATAATCCTCGCCTTTCCCACCCTCGAGCAGCATGAAGTCCCCGTCTCAGATCCGCGCCGACTGGCTGGCCCAGCTCCACTCGACCGAACCGGCGGACCGGCCCCGAGCCGAAGCAGGCGTCCGCCGACTCTACGCCGCAGCAGGGTTCCGCGAGCCGCAACACTTCCTCTGGTTCGACTCCCCGTTCGCGGCATCGTGGGCCGTTGCTCTCCTCATCGCACCCAGTCATTTCCTCTGGGGGCAGAAGCTCGCGTCGGGGCTGTCGCGTGACGCCCGGGAGCGGTTCGATCGGACACGGTCCGCGTTAGGTACCCGCCTGGGCCTCGCCGACTGGAACCAGGTGCTCGCGGCCGCCGGTACGCCGCTCGGAGAACACCTGCGCTTTCCGCCAGATCCGGGGCGCATGTTCAAGTTGAAGATCGTCGAGAGCCGCTACGAGCTGGACAACGACATCGCCGGGACGTACGCCCGCTATACCGTCGAGGACGACCTGCAGCGGGCGGAGGAGCGCTTCTGGGGCAGCAACCTCGGCGCGCTTCGGAGCGCGATTCACTGCCCGACA
>Ga0310810_10004992_pt1 | contig 14765 bp, 17 predicted proteins | sample NCmetagenome_FD_207641 | JGI IMG/M metagenome (GOLD analysis project Ga0310810, IMG submission 207641) | Soil microbial communities from experimental microcosm in Duke University, North Carolina, United States - NC | ecosystem: Engineered > Artificial ecosystem > Soil microcosm > Unclassified ... | reverse complement strand
CCGGACGCGGCGACGCTGGACGATCAGCTCGTCTCGCGCGCTCGCGCGCGCCGCCTGCCCCTTTTCCAGATCGAGGCGGTGGAAGAGCAGATCTTCACCTTCGACGAATGCCCGATGGCCACGCAGGTGGCGCTGCTGCGCCACAGCGTGCGGCACCGCGACGAACTGCTCGAGCTCGAGGAGCGCACGCTGCAGGCCTATCTCGCCCGGGACCTCGCCGGGATAGCCCGCCTGCGCGCCGAGTTCGCCGCGCGCCATCCCGAGATCGCCGCGCACCAGGCGGTCATGGAAAAGCGCGTGGTCGCGGACCGCAGCGTGGTGATGGCCTACCGCATGCAGCGCGAGCTGCGCCGCGGCGGCGCTTTCGTGGCGCTCGGCGCGCTGCATCTCTATGGGCGCAAGGGCGTCCTCGCGCTGCTCGAGCAGGACGGCTATCGCGCCGCCCGGGTGTACTAGGTGCTGGCGATCCTGATCTCGGGGCGCGGCAGCAACATGCGCTCGCTGGTCGAGGCCGGGCTGCCGGTGGCAGCGGTGATCAGCAACCGCGCCGATGCCGGGGGGCTCGAGTACGCCCGCGCCCGCGGCCTCGCCACCGAGGTGGTGGAGCACCGTGCCTTCGCGACGCGCGAAGCGTTCGAAGCGTCGCTCGCCGCGGCCATCGACCGCCACACGCCGCGCCTGCTCGCGCTCGCCGGGTTCATGCGCGTGCTGACGCCGGGCTTCGTGCGGCGCTACGCCGGCCGCATGCTCAACATCCATCCGTCGCTGCTGCCCGCCTTTCCGGGGCTCGATACCCACGCCCGCGCGCTCGCTGCGGGAGTGAAGGTGCACGGCTGCACCGTTCATTTCGTCACCGAGGCGCTCGACGCCGGACCGATCGTCATCCAGGCGGCGGTGCGCGTCCTGCCCGGCGACAGCGCCGCCACGCTCGCCGCACGGGTGCTGGAGCAGGAGCACCGCATCTATCCGCGGGCGGTGCGCTGGTTCCTCGACGAGCGGCTTGTCATCGACAACGACACGATAAGAGTTAAGGGAGATGATGCGCAGCTTCTGCTTCCTTCTCCTTAGCCTTGCCGCCTTGGCGGCGGGCGCCGAGCCGCCGCCGAAGCTCGAAGTCGCCTACGAGCTGCAGCGCAATGGCTCGCCGATCGCCGACGTGGTCGAGCACCTGGAGTACGCCGACGGCAAATACCAGCTCACCGAGACCTGGAAGGGGCGCGGCCTGTACGCCCTGCTCGGCGCCGCCCGGCGCGTGAGCCGGGGCACGATCGCCGACGGCGTGCTGCGGCCGCTCGAGTTCTTCGACGAGCGCTCGGGTCGCGATACCGCGCGCGCCTGGTTCGACTGGAAGGCGAAGAAGCTGACCATGCAATACAAGGGCGAGCGCAAAGTCGAATCGCTGTTCCCGGACGGCCAGGACCGCCTGTCGTTCCTGCTCGCGCTCAGCCTGCTGCCCGGCAAGGCGCAGACGGCGAGCTATCACGTCGCCGACGGCAAGGGACTCTCGCACCACCGCTACGCCGTGCGCGGCAACGAGCGCGTGCGCACGCCGGCGGGCGAGTTCCAGGCCGTGCGCGTGGAGCGGCTGCGCGAGCCGAACGACAAGGACAGCGCACAGCTCTGGCTCGCCGTCGAGCTCGGCTACATCCCCGTGCGGCTGCTCGACGTGGAGAAGGACGGCACGAGCTACGACCAGCTCGCGACCCGCGTCTCGCGTCGGTGAGAGTCACTCCGTCGCTCGTCGCGCACGCCGAGAGCGCGCTGACGGAAATCCTGCGTTTCGCCCGGCCGGCGGACCAGGCGCTTTCCGCGCACTTGCGGCGTCACCCCGAGCTCGGGCCGCGCGAGCGCTCGCTGGTCGCGGAAGCCGCCTTCGCGGTGCTGCGCCGGCGCCGCTCGCTCGCCGCCGCGGCGGGATCGGAAGCGCCGCGCGAGCTGCTGCTCGCCGCCTTGGCGCGCGTGCTCGGTTTCTCCGCGCGCACCCTGGAGGGGGTCGCCAACGCCGCATGGGTGGCACGCGTGCGCTCGGCGCCCGGCGATGCGTTGAGCGACGCGGTACGGGCCGACCTGCCCGACTGGCTGTGGCAGCGCCTGGCGCGGCAGCACGGCCCCGAGGAGGCGATGCGCATCGCGCACGGGCTGCTCAATCCGGCGCCCCTCGATCTGCGCGTCAACCTCGCGCGCACCAGCCGCGAAGAAGCACAGGCGCGTCTGCTGGCGGACGGGCTCGACGCGCGGCCGACCCCGTTTTCGCCGGCCGGCCTGCGCCTGGCGGGAAAGCCGGCGATCAACCGCCATCCGCTCTTCAAGGAGGGGCAGGTCGAGGTTCAGGACGAGGGCAGCCAGCTGCTCGCCTGGCTGGTGGCCCCGCGCCGCGGCGAGATGGTCGCCGACTATTGCGCCGGCGCCGGCGGCAAGACGCTGGCGCTCGGCATGCTCATGCGCGGTGCCGGCCGGCTCTACGCCATGGACGTGTCCGAGAAGCGGCTCGCCGCGCTCCGGCCGCGCGCCACGCGGGCCGGATTGAGCAACGTGCATTCGATTGCGTTGAGCGGCGAGAGCGACGCGCGCGCCAAGCGCCTCGCGGGCAAGCTCGACCGGGTGCTGGTTGACGCGCCGTGCAGCGGCTTCGGCACGCTGCGGCGCAATCCGGACCTCAAGTGGCGGCACGACGCGCGGGCGGTCGAGGAGCTGGCCGCCAAGCAGCGCCGCATCCTCGAGGCCGCCGCCCGGCTGGTGAAGCCCGGCGGCCGGCTGGTCTACGCGACCTGCAGCGTCCTCGAGGAAGAGAACGAAGCGGTGGTCGATGCCTTCCGGTCGTCCGCTCCGCACTTCCAGCCGCTCAGCTGCTCGGAACTCCTGGCCGCGCAACGCATCCGAGTGGACACCGGGGAACGGCTGCGGCTCTGGCCACATGTGCACGGCACCGACGGCTTTTTCGCCGCGGCGTTCCAGCGGATTCCATAAAACTCTTTCGTGCCCGTGGCTTACGATAATCTTATGGCTTCGCGTAGAATGGCCGGCGCCCTTTCCTAACCGCTCTGCAGAGGCGATCCAACGACATGATGTTTTCCGGATTTTTCGACCTTCCCTGGTGGGGTTACGTGCTGGTCGCGCTCGGCCTCACCCATGTGACGATCGCCGCGGTGACCATCTATCTGCATCGCTGCCAGGCGCACCGCGCGCTCGAGCTGCACCCCGTGGTGTCGCATTTCTTCCGTTTCTGGCTGTGGCTCACGACCGGCATGATCACCAAGGAATGGGCCGCGATCCATCGCAAGCACCACGCGAAGTGCGAGACCGCGGAAGACCCGCACAGCCCGCAGGTCTACGGCATCAACCGCGTGCTCTGGCTTGGCGTCTTCCTCTACGTCAAGGAGTCGTATAACAAGGAGACGCTCGAGCGCTACGGACATGGCACGCCGGACGACTGGATCGAGCGCAGGCTTTATGGCCGATTCGCCACGACCGGCGTTACGGTCCTCCTCGCCACCGACCTTTTCCTGTTCGGCGTCGTTCCCGGCGCGCTCATCTGGGCCGCGCAGATCGCCTGGATTCCGTTCTGGGCCGCCGGAGTGATCAACGGGGTTGGCCACTTCTTCGGTTACCGAAATTACGACGTCCCCGACGCCAGCACCAACATCGTGCCCTGGGGCATCCTGATCGGCGGCGAAGAGCTGCACAACAACCATCATGCCTTCGCCGCGTCGGCCAAGCTCTCTTCGAAGTGGTACGAGTTCGACATCGGCTGGCTCTACATCCGCGTCCTCCAGGCGCTCGGCCTCGCGACCGTCAAGAAGGTCGCGCCGCGGCCGCGCTTCGCGCCCGCCAAGCCGGTCGTCGACTTCGAGGTGCTCCACGCCGTGATCACCAACCGGTACGACGTGCTCTCGCGCTATGCCAAGTCGCTGCGCCGCACGTACCGCGACGAGCTGGAGCGGCTGCGGCACTGGTCGCCGCGCGACGCCGAGGCGCTGCGCTCGCTGCGCCGCGCCCTGCTGCGCGGCCAGGCGCTCGCCGGCGCCGAGGGCGCGAAGCTCGCCGAGGCGCTGAAAACCTCCCGCGCGCTCGAGACCGCGCTCGCCATGCGGCGCGAGCTGACCGCCATCTGGGAGCGCTCGACGGCCTCGAAAGAGCAGCTGCTGCGCCAGCTCCAGGACTGGTGCCATCGCGCCGAGGCGAGCGGCGTCGCCCCGCTGGTCGACTTCTCGCGCCGCCTGCGCAGCTACGCCACGGCCTGAGTGCCGGAGCGGCGAAAAAAAGGCCCGCATCGGCGGGCCTTTTTCTTTGGCAGCGGGCAGCGCTACTTCAGCTTCGTTTCCTTGTAGATGACGTGCTTGCGCGCCTTGGGGTCGTACTTCCTGATCTCCAGCTTGTCGGGCGTGGTGCGCTTGTTCTTGGTGGTGGTGTAGAAGTGGCCGGTGCCGGCCGAGGACTCGAGCTTGATCTTTTCGCGCATGGCTAGCCTTTCTTCGCCCGGCCGCGGGCCTCGATCTCGGCAAGCACCGCCTCGACGCCCAGCTTGTCGATGCGCCGCAGGCCGGCGGTGGAGACGCGCAGCCGCACCCAGCGGTTCTGGCTCTCCACCCAGAAGCGACGGTAGTGGAGGTTCGGCTCGAAGGTGCGGATGGTCTTGTTGTTGGCGTGCGAGACGAAGTGGCCCTTCATGGGTTTCTTGCCGGTGACCTGGCAGACGCGCGACATGCGAAGCTCCGGGGACAGATTCGGGAAGCGGCGGATTCTACTACAGTAATCCGCGCTCGGCGAAGGAGATGGCCTGGTTGCCGGCGACGATGAAGTGGTCGAGCACCTTGACTTCCACGAGCGCGAGCGCTTCCTTCAGGCTGCGCGTGAGCAGCTCGTCCGCCTGGCTCGGCTGCGCGACGCCCGAAGGGTGGTTGTGGGCAAAGATCACCGCCGCGGCATTCTGCGCCAGGGCGGCCTTGACGATTTCGCGCGGGTAGACGCTCGTTTGCGTGAGCGTGCCGCGGAAGGGCTCCTCGATGGCGACGACCTTGTGCTGCGCGTCGAGCCAGAGGCACACGAACACCTCGTGCTCGCGCGAAGCGAGCGCAAGCCGCAGGTAGTCGCGCACCGCGGACGGCGAGGTGAGCGCCGCTCCCTGCTTCAGCCGCTCGTCGATCGAGCGGCGCGCGAGCTCCAGCGCGGCGATGAACTGGGCGCTCTTCGCCGCGCCGAGGCCCTTGACGCGATTCAACGACGTCGCCGCGGCGAGCAGGCCGCCGAGGCCGCCGAATTCGCCGAGCATCTCGCGCGCCAGGTCGACGGCGCTCTTGCCCGCGATACCGGTGCGCAGCAGCACCGCGACGAGCTCGGCGTCGCTCAGCACGGCGGCGCCCTTGGCGAGCAGCCGCTCGCGCGGCCGCTCCGCTTCGGGCCAGTCGGAGATGGCCATGTACAATCCTCTTCCCCTAAACGGCGGCGGACCTCATGGCGTTGACCGGAAAGAGGATTCTCCTCGGCCTGAGCGGCGGCATCGCCGCCTACAAGGCCGCCGAGCTGGCGCGCCTGCTGGTGCGCGCCGGGGCGGACGTCAGAGTGGCGATGACCGAGGCTGCGACCCGCTTCATAACCCCGCTTACGATGCAGGCTCTTTCCGGACAGCCGGTGTGGACGGATCTGTGGGACGCGCGCGTTCCCGACGGCATGGGCCACATCGAGCTCTCGCGCGACCGCGACTTGATGGTCGTCGCGCCCGCCTCGGCGGATTTCCTCGCCAAGGTGGCGAACGGCCAGGCCGACGATTTGCTCTCGACGCTGTGCGCCGCGCGGCGCTGCCCCCTGCTCGTCGCGCCGGCGATGAACGTCGAGATGTGGCAGAACGCGGCCGCGCAGCGGAACATGGCCCGCCTGCGCGAGGACGGCGTGCGCTTCGCCGGCCCCGCGGCGGGCGAGCAAGCGTGCGGCGAGGTGGGACTCGGGCGCATGGCGGAGCCGGCGCAAATCCTCGCCGAGATCGAGGCAATGCTCGGCCCGCGGCCGCTGCAAGGCAGGCGCGTGCTGGTGAGCGCCGGCCCGACGCACGAGCCGATCGACCCGGTGCGCGTGATCACCAACCTCAGCTCCGGGAAGATGGGCTATGCCGTGGCGCGCGCTGCGCAGGAGGCGGGGGCGCAGGTGACGCTGGTGAGCGGCCCGGTATCGCTCGCCACGCCGCCCGGCGTGGCGCGCGTCGACGTGCGCACGGCGCAGGAGATGCTCGAGGCGGTCAAGCAGGCCGCTGCGGCCTCCGACGTCTTCATCTCGGTGGCCGCGGTCGCCGACTACCGGGCGAAGCATCCCTCGGCGCGCAAGCTGAAGAAGGCCAACGGCGCCGGAGTGACGCTCGAGCTCGAGGAGAACCCCGACATCCTCGCGACCATCGCCGGCATGAAGAATGCGCCGTTCTGCGTCGGCTTTGCCGCGGAGAGCGAGGACCTGGCGCGCAACGCGAGGGAGAAGCGCTCGCGCAAGAAGATTCCCCTCATCGCCGCCAACCTCGCCCGGGACGCGCTCGGCGGCGACGAGAACGCGATCCGGCTGTACGACGAGCGCGGCGAGCACGACCTCGGCCAAGGCTCGAAGCTCGAGCTCGCGCGCCGGCTCGTCGCGCACGTCGCCGGCATGCTGGCGCACAAGTGAGGAAGCTCGAAGTCAGGATCCTCGACGAGAGGATCCGCGGCATGCTGCCCCGCTATGCGACGGCCGGCGCCGCCGGGCTCGACCTGCGCGCCTGCATCGCCGCGCCGCTCGTGCTCGCGGCGGGGGAAAGCCAGCTCGTCTCTTCCGGCATGGCGATCCACGTCGCCGATCCCGGGTACGCCGCGGTGATCCTGCCGCGCTCGGGGCTGGGTGCGAAAAACGGCATCGTGCTCGGCAACCTCGTCGGCCTGATCGACTCCGACTACCAGGGTCCGCTCATGATTTCGCTGTGGAACCGCGGCAGGGAAAGCTTCACCGTCCAGCCGCTCGACCGCATCGCCCAGCTGGTGGTCGTGCCGGTGGCGCAGGTGGAGCTGCAGGTGGTGGAGGAGTTCGCCGCCAGCCCGCGCGGCGCCGGCGGATTCGGCTCGACCGGCAAGACCTAGTCGAGCATGTCGGCCCAGATGTCCTGGGCCCATTGCCAGCCCTCGATCGCGTCCTGCGCAGAGCGCGCCTTCGAGACGCTGACCGAGCCTTTCACCGGCACCATCGTCTTCTGCGCCGCATCGTAGCGGTGCCGCGAGGAGAGGTGCACCGCCTCGTTGTCGGAAACGAAGCTGTAGCAGGTGCTGGTCATCTCCGGCTCGGCCGGCGGCGCGCGGTCGTTGAGCAGGGCGACGATCGCCGCGGCGCAGACCTTCGCCTGGTCGTGCGCCATGTGGCCGGATTTCGGCATCGCGCTCGCCGGCAGCGTGGCGTCGCCGAGCACGTGCACACGCGGCACGGCAGTCGACTCCAGGGTGCGCCAGTCGACGTCGCACCAGCGACGGTTGTGCGTGACCAGGCCGGTCCTTGCCGCGATGTCGGCGGCGCGCTGCGGCGGCAGCACGTTGAGGACATCCGCCTTCACCGTCTCGAAATCGGTGCGGGCGGCGCCCGGCTCGACGCCAGTGACCGAGGAATTCGGGCGGTACTCGACCCTGCCGGGATAGAGCTCGTCCCAGGCGCGCTGGAAATGCGCCGCCTCCGACGTGATCTCCTGGTTCGCGTCGAGCACGAGCACCTTGGCGCGCGGCTTGGCGCGCTTGAAGTACCCGGCGACCTGGCAGGCGCGCTCGTAGGGCGCCGGCGGGCAGCGGTAGGGCAGCAGCGGCACGGAAAGGAGATAGGTGCCGCCATCGGGCATCGCCTCCAGCTGCCGCCGCAAGGCCACCGTCTGCGCTCCCGCCTTCCAGGCATGCAGCACCCGGTCGGCGAGCGCCGCGTATCCCTCGAGCTCGTCGAGCATGAAATCGATGCCGGGCGACACCACCAAGCGGTCGTAGGCGAGCGGCGCGCCGCGCTCCAGGCGCACGCTGCGCTTCTCGGCGTCGACAGCCGCCGCGCGATCGCGCACGACGCGTATGCCGTGCCTGCGCAGGCCGTCGTAGCCGCGCGTGATGTCGCCCATCGACCGGCTGCCGCCGAGCACCAGGTTGGACAACGGGCAGGAAACGAAGGCTTCCGCCGCCTCGACCAGCGTGACCGCAATGCCCGCATTGGCGCGTGCGATGTGCGTGGCGGCGGTCGCGCCGCCGTAGCCTCCGCCGATCACGACCACGCGCGCGCCCGCCGCCGGAACCGGGACGGCGCGCGCTGCCAGGGGAACCGCGCCGAGCCTCAGAAAGTCCCGGCGCTTCATCGGAAGCTACGCGACCGGCGCGGCCTCTTCCTCGAACTTGAGGGTGATCTTCTCGTCGTCGCCGATGTCGATGGCCACCTTGCCGCCGTGCTGCAGCCGGCCGAACAGCAGCTCGTCGGCGAGCGCCCGGCGGATGGTGTCCTGGATGAGCCGCGCCATCGGCCGCGCGCCCATCAGCGGATCGAAGCCTTTTTTCGCGAGGTGCTGCTTCAGCTTGTCGGTGAACGAGGCCTCGACCTTCTTCTCCGCGAGCTGCTCGTCGAGCTGCATCAGGAACTTCTCGACCACGCGCATGATCGTGTCGGGGTTCAGCGCGCCGAACGAGATGATCGCGTCCAGCCGGTTGCGGAACTCCGGCGTGAACATGCGCTTGATCGCTTCCATCTCGTCGCCCGGCTGCACCGACGGCGTGAAGCCCATCTGCGTCTTGGCGAGCGACTCGGCGCCGGCGTTGGTGGTCATGACGATCACCACGTTGCGGAAGTCCGCCTTGCGGCCGTTGTTGTCCGTCAGCGTGCCGTGGTCCATCACCTGCAGCAGCACGTTGAAGATGTCGGGGTGCGCCTTCTCGATCTCGTCGAGCAGCAGCACCGAGTAGGGCTTCTTGGTGATCTGCTCGGTGAGCAGGCCGCCCTGCTCGAAGCCGACGTATCCCGGCGGCGCGCCGATCAGCCGGCTCACGGCGTGGCGCTCCATGTACTCCGACATGTCGAAGCGGAGGAGCTCGATGCCCATGCAGTACGCGAGCTGGCGCGCCACCTCGGTCTTGCCGACGCCCGTCGGGCCGGAGAAGAGGAAGTTGCCGATGGGTTTCTGCGGATTGCCGAGCCCCGAACGCGCCATCTTGATGGCCGAGGAGAGGGCGTCGATCGCCCGGTCCTGGCCGAACACCACGGCCTTCAGATCTCGATCCAGATTGGCGAGCGCGCTGCGGTCGTCGGTGGACACCGAGCGCGGCGGGATGCGCGCGATCTTGGCGATGATCTCCTCGATCTCGGCCTTGCCGATGATGCGCTTCTGCTTGGCCTTGGGCGCGATGCGCTGCGCGGCGCCGGCCTCGTCGATGACGTCGATCGCCTTGTCGGGCAGGTGCCGGTCGTTGATGTAGCGCGCCGACAGCTCCGCGGCCGTGGTGAGCGCATTCGCCGTGTACTTGACGCTGTGGTGCGCCTCGAAGCGCGTCTTCAGGCCCTTGAGGATCTCGACCGTCTCGTCGACCGAGGGCTCGACCACGTCGATCTTCTGGAAGCGCCGCGACAGCGCGTGGTCCTTCTCGAACACGCCGCGGTACTCGTTGTAGGTCGTGGCGCCGATGCACTTCAGCTGGCCGGTGGAGAGCACCGGCTTGAGCAGGTTCGACGCGTCGAGCGTGCCGCCGGAGGCGGCGCCCGCGCCGATCACGGTGTGGATCTCGTCGATGAAGAGGATCGCGTTCGGATTGTCGACCAGCTGCTTCAGCACCGCCTTCAGGCGCTGCTCGAAGTCGCCGCGGTACTTGGTGCCGGCGAGGAGCGCGCCCATATCGAGCGCGTACACCGTGCACTTGGCGAGCAGGTCGGGCACGTTGCCCTCGACGATGCGCCGCGCCAGGCCCTCGGCGATGGCGGTCTTGCCCACGCCCGCCTCGCCGACCAGCAGCGGATTGTTCTTGCGCCGGCGGCAGAGCGTCTGCACGACGCGCTCGAGCTCCTTGTCGCGCCCGATCAGCGGGTCGATCTTGCCGGCGAGCGCGAGCGCGTTCAGGTTCTGCGTGTAGTTGTCGAGCGGGCTGTTGGAGCTCTCGGCCTGGCCTTCCTGGTCGGCCTCCTGCTCGCTCTTGCCCTGGTGCGCCTGCGGCGTCTTGGTGATGCCGTGCGAGATGTAATTGACCACGTCGAGCCGCGCGATGCCCTGCTGCTGCAGGAAGTAGACGGCGTGCGAGTCCTTCTCGCCGAAGATCGCGACCAGCACGTTCGCCCCGGTGACCTCCTTCTTGCCCGACGACTGCACGTGCAGGATGGCGCGCTGGATGACGCGCTGGAAGCCGAGCGTGGGCTGCGTGTCGACCTCGCGGTCGGCGGCGATGCGCGGCGTCTGCTCGGCGATGTGCTGGGTCAGGTTCTTGCGCAGCTCGTCCATGTTCGCGCCGCAGGCGCGCAGCACCTCGGCGGCGGTCGGGTTGTCCAGCAGGGCTAGCAACAGGTGCTCGACCGTGATGAACTCATGGCGTTTCTGGCGCGCTTCCACGAACGCCATGTGCAGACTGACTTCGAGCTCCTGGGCGATCATCCTTTTCCTTGCCTTTCTACCTTCTCGCTACCTTACTCGTCTTGCGGCTCCATGACGCACTGCAAAGGGTGCTGGTGCTTTCGGGAGTATGCCGCGACTTGCTGCACTTTGGTGGATGCCACATCCCGCGGATAGACCCCGCACACGCCGATGCCTTCCCGGTGGACCTTCAGCATGACCTGGGTGGCACGCTCGCGCGTCATGCCGAAGAACTTCTGCAGCACCACGACCACGAACTCCATCGGCGTGTAGTCGTCGTTCAGCAGCATGACCTTGAACATCGGCGGAGGCTTCAGCTTGCTGCGCTGCGCCTCGAGTATGGTGTCGTCCCTGTTCTGCGCCATGCCGCCCGACTTCGCGCCCCGTGGCCCCCCGGAAATCTGACAATTTCTGCGTTGACCCGTTCCTCGCGGCTATCGTAATCAATGTGGGGGGGCGGTGCAACGCGACGGCGGACGCGCCGGCGCCGGATTACGGTGCTTTTTCACGGCCTTGCGCGCACGCCACACTCCGGGTGGCGGGCCTTGACGACACTCCGGCCGACGCGTAAAAGGCGGGCTGTGTTTGGATTCAGGCTGTCTGTTTCGCCATCAGGTTGCAAGCCGGGGCGGCACGGTCGTGGACTTCCAGGCATGGCTCGGGATCATTGACGTCCTACGACGCAGGCCCGGTAGCTCGATCAACAACCAGGCAACAAGGGAGAGAGCATGGCAACAGGCACCGTGAAGTGGTTCAACGACGCGAAGGGCTACGGCTTCATCACGCCCGACGACGGCAGCGAGGATCTTTTCGCGCACTTCTCCGCCATCAACATGTCGGGCTTCAAGACCCTCAAGGAAGGCCAGAAGGTCAGCTTCGACGTGGTGCAGGGGCCCAAGGGCAAGCAGGCCTCGAACATCCAGAAGGTCTGAGCGCAGCAGGTCCGGGGGAGGAAAGGCCGCCGCAGGGCGGCCTTTCTGCTTTCGGGCGCGCTAGAAGCTGTAGCGCAGGCGCAGCCCGAACATGTCGGCCGAGCTGGCCGGCTGGAAGAACCTGAAAGGCGTGCCGCTCGCCCGCTCGACGACGGACACGTCGTTCGACTCGCCGAAGCGGTAGCTCTCGTAGTAGCCGCTGAGGCTCCAGGGCGGCGAGAAACGATAGCCGAGCTCGGCATAGAAGCTCGCCCGGCCTTGCGGCTCGAGGTGGGGATTCGGCGCGAACCCGAGCTCGGGGAAATGCCCGTCCTCGTCGACCCAGAGCGGCAGCTTCACACCGGCGGCGCCGTACCACGAGCGCGCTGTGCGCGTATCCAGCGCGGCGCCCAGCCGCAGGTAGAGCACCCGGTAGTCCTCGCGCTGGAACGAGGTCAGCTCGCGCTCCCAGTAGTCGTAGCCCAGGCCCGTCACGAGCTCGCCGCCCCAAGGGCTGCCGGGCACGCGGTAGACCGCCTGGGCCTCGTTGCGAAAGCCGCTGTAATCGGTCGTGCCGGTGACCGGCTCGCCGGTGAAGAGCAGCGAGCCGTTGTAGTCCACCGAGCCGAAATAGAGTCGGCCCTGGTAGCGAAAGCCCCAGCCGGCCGGCCGGTCCTGTGTCCACTGCAGCCCGAGGCCGAAGAGGGGGCCCGTCTCGGTGACGCTCGGCGTGGTGCTCTCGCGCCATCGGAAGTGCTCGACGTCGCCGGAGATGCTCCATCCCGCATGCGCCGCCGGGCCCAGGCCGCATAGCCCGAGCGCGAGCAGCGCAGCCGCCGGCCTCCGGCTCATCCCTAGCCGGTCCCCCAGGGCTTGATCGCCTCCTTGAGCTTCTGGTAGCCCTCGAGGTAGCGCGGCCGCTTGCCGCCGTAGACGCGGTCGAAGGCCGCGAGCTGCTGGTCGAGCCACCGGGCGAGCGCCTGGTTGCCGGGATTCGCCGCCTTGTATGCCTCGCTGATCAGCACGAAGTGGATGCGCGGGTCGTAGGGCTGCTTGGTGCCGCCCTCCGTCTCGTCGCCCTTCAGCAAACGCAGCAGCATCGCATCCGCCGAGCCGAGCGTCTGCTCGAAGATCGGCTCGCCGACCATGCGGTACATCACGCTCGTCATGTCCTTGCCGTTCTTCATGGTGAAGCCCATGTCGCTCCACAGCTTGTTCATGTCGCTGCCGGGCTTCACCTTGTCCAGCACCAGCTGGCCCCAGGCGCGCAGCGCGTCCGGGGCGTCGGCCATCAGGTCGGTCAGGCGGTCGCCGTCGAGGTCGGTCGCATAGATCAACACCTTCTTCTGCTGCATCATGTCGTGCAGCAGGATGCCGAAATTGGTGTCGGAAATGTGCTCGTGCACCTCGCCGCCCCAGCTTTCCATGCCGGCCTTGAAGTCCTTCGGCAGCAGCGCGGCGATGGCGTCGACGTTGTCCTTGTGCTCCTCGTAGGCGTCCACCGAATAGCGGCGCTTGAGCTGGAACCGGGTGCCTTTCATGAGCCAGCGCAGGATGCCGGCGTTCACCGCGTCCTCCTGCGCCTGCGTCGGCTTGGTGGCGACGCGGCCCACCTGCCCGGTCTCGTGCACCATCTTCAGGAACAGGCGCGCGGCATAAGCCATGCGCACGCCCGGCGTGTTCATCTCCGAGTGGATGTTGCCGCTCGCGCGGTCGACCGAGAACTTCTTCTTGTCCTGCGAGTAGGGCAGCCCCGGCATGAAGCGAATGCAGGTGATGGTGCCGTAGGGGCGCACGTTGCAATACACGCCGGCGGCCGTACGCAGCGGCGCGTTGGCCGACTTGCCGCTCACCACGACCTTCCGGCCGTTCTCGTTCACCAGGAAGTCGCCGGCCGTGGACCACTTGAGGGCCGTGTACTCGAGCTTGCCGAACCAGTCGAGCGATACGAGCTTCGTGTCGTGGCGGAACTGCGCCATCATCGGCACGCCGAGGAAAGGCAGCCCCAGCACGTCGAGCGCCATGAGCGTGCCATTCAGCGCGAACATGTCCGTGAAGGCGTGGGCGACCGGCTTCACCCCGCCGGCGGAATTGCCGCCTTCCCAAATGATGGCGTCGCTATGGCCGCGCGGCTGGACCTTGGAGCGCTTGTAGAGGCTGTCGAGAAGCTTGAAGAGGTTTCCGTGCTGCTCTTCCTGGGCGATCTTGAGCAAGTCGAGGGTCATGGGCAGTAGCTGGGAATTCCTGTCGATGGAAACGGAAAAGGCCGGCGGGAAAAGGCCGCGATTATACGCCCTTTGGCCAGCGTAGCCGATTGATTTGCAACTGTTTCTCACCGGGCGGGCAATCGCTGTCAACCGCTGCGCGGGCGGCGCGTTATCCGGAGCGGACTGCGCCTTCGGCCGGTTCTTTCATTTCACTACCCAACCAGAGAAGGGGATCACGATGAAGCAGCTTTTTGCCATTCTGCTCGCCGCGGCGTTCTCGGCCATGAGCTACAGCGCCGTCGCCCAGGACAAGATGGGCAAGTCGGAGAAGGTGGAAAAGAAGGCGGACAAGAAGAAGGCCGCCAAGAAGGCCCCCAAGAAGGCCAAGGCCGCCAAGAAATCCGAAATGGACAAGAAGTAAGCCGCTTTCCGGCGAAAATGAGGCAGGGGCAACCCTGCCTTTTTCATTTCATGCGCCTGCGACTCGCTCTACTGCTGGCCCTCGCCGGTCCCGCCGCTGCCCAGGACCTGCCGGTCGTGCAGCTCAGCGCCGGCATGTACCTCATCCGTGCCGAGGTCGCGGCCGATTTCGGCAGCCGCGCGCAGGGCCTCATGTACCGCAAGAGCATGCCCTCCAATGCCGGCATGCTCTTCATCTTCGACGAGCCCGGCGCGCAGTGCATGTGGATGAAGAACACGCTCATCCCGCTGTCCGTCGCCTTCATGGCCGACGACGGCACCATCATCAACATCGAGGACATGGCGCCGCAGACGCTCGACTCGCACTGCGCCAAGCGCCCCGCGCGCTACGCGCTGGAGATGAACGGCGGCTGGTTCGCCGCGCGCGGCCTGCGGCCGGGGATGCGCCTGGGCGGCATCCCCGGCGCAAAACAGCCCTAGCGGTACACCACCCCGAAGTGGCTTTGCGCCACCATGAAGTAGAGCATCGCGATCGACGCCATCGTATTGAAGCGCGAAGCCATGCCGGCGATGCGGCCGGCCTTCGCCTTGGCGTCGGCCTCCGCCGGGACGATGCCGAGGACCTTTTTCTGGTTCGGCCAGATGAGGAACCAGACG
>Ga0310810_10004991_pt1 | contig 14765 bp, 9 predicted proteins | sample NCmetagenome_FD_207641 | JGI IMG/M metagenome (GOLD analysis project Ga0310810, IMG submission 207641) | Soil microbial communities from experimental microcosm in Duke University, North Carolina, United States - NC | ecosystem: Engineered > Artificial ecosystem > Soil microcosm > Unclassified ... | reverse complement strand
TAGTTGCAATTGAAATGCATCCTGAGAAATCAAGTAGCAAGACTTTGTAATTTACAAAATTTGAAATAGTAATTGATATTCACTTAAATTTTTTTAACGTCGCTTAAAACAAAAAAATTTTCGCTAACCGAGGTCATCAGCCAAAGTGCACAACCGATTGTGCGAACGAATTCGTGACACTCATTACTATTTTTTAAATAGTGTAAAAAAAAAAACTGAGAATTTTGGAACGAAACTTTCTTTTTAACTTACCTTGTCGACCTCTTTAGTATCCTCTCCTATTTATAACCGCGAAACCATTACTTCCCGATCAGTACCGTTGAAATACATTCAACCCGATTACTCAAAAAATAATTGGAGTTTAATTGACTAACTAACATCGTTCGTCTGACGTGTTATTTAATCGAATTGAACAATTTGCTAGTATCGTATTGCGGCCAAATTGGTATGGGCAATAATTTGCCGTGATTGGGAAAAAGCAAATAACAATGCATTATTACTGGTCATAGCTGTTTATTGCGTGGTGCTCATCTGTTAAGTACTGCTAATCAATTGCGTACAAAAGCAGCGATGTGACTGAGGAGGCGAAGCTTTGCACAAAAATTTCTGTAAGTATCCATAAGTTACTAACTATTGAACAAGTCTGAAAACTTGCCTCAATGTACACTTCCTAGATTTTGACGCCGCTAAAAAATACCGAACTCCTCCAAAAATGCTGTTGCATTAAGAAGTCAATGATGTTGGCTTTGAGCGATTCTCACTGCAAAGGATGATGAACAAACTAATGCGAACAAAATTTAATTAACCTTCAGCTACTATCAAACAAAGCCGGCATTTCTCATTACGGTACTTATTTGTGATCACTGTTCTTTATTTCGCCTGAGGAGTCATTTTCTGGAATGGCTCATGGTCTTTTAAAGTTTAACTCCTCAAATATTGTTATGCGACAAGAATCAGATGAACTGAACATCTGGCAGGAAAGAGAAGATGCTACTTTCAAAAAATGGGCATCTCGCATATTTCGCTCATGGCCTTTATTCCTGCTCAGTCTTTTCTTTTGCCTTTCGGTAGCCTATTTATATCTGCGATATACCAGCCCGGTTTATAAAGCCGTGGCCTCCCTGATTGTAAAAGATGAAAAGAAAGGGGAAGACTTGATGGATAATTCGATATTTAATGAGATGGGTTTGGGCGGCAGTTCTAACAAACTCGTGGAAAATGAAATCGAGAAATTGAAGAGCTATGATTTGATGGAGGCCGTGGTGGATACACTGCATCTCTTCGTATCGGTTAAACAGGCGGGCCGGATAAAAGATGTCCCTGTTTTTAATGATGAATTGCCATTCGTCATTGAGGTGATCAATCCTGAGGCAATAAATAAGACAATTCATTGCACGATAGTTAAAAAAGGTGGTGCGATTTTTTTCCGGGGTAAAAATGATAAGCATGCCATTCTTATTCGTTATGGCCAAACGCTTAACTGCGGCGGCGTAATATTCCGCTGTGTGCCCGCGGCGGGATTGGTTGATTTGCCACCGACTGAGGCGACCGACTCTACTAAGTATCGGATCGACATAAATTCCCTATCTGAAACAACCATACAATACAGCGGAAAACTGTCGGTTGAGCCCGCCAGTAAAGTAGCAACTGTTATTAATCTCACCATGAAAGATCGGAACGAAGAAAAAGCAACTTCTATTCTGCAGGCATTGATTGCAATCTACAATAAGCAGGGATTGGAAGATAAAAATCGGATATCCGAAAATACCATTGCCTTCCTCAACGATCGGATCGCCTCGGTACGCAGTGAGATGCAGGGTGAAGAAAGTTCTGTAGAGAGATTCAAAAATAAGAACAAGCTGACCGATCTTTCATCCGATGCTCAGCAATACCTCGAATCTTCCCAGCAGGTAGACGCTCAAAAAGCACAAGCCGAAACCAAACTAAACATTATCAGTGCATTGGAAAAAAATCTCCAGGTGGCTCAAGATAATCCACAAGTTGTCCCTTCGACTTTGGGATTAGAAGACCCCACTTTGGAAAAGTTAATAGAAAAACACAATGAGCTGGCGCTCCAAAAAGCAAAACTGAAAGAAAAAGTAGGGGCCAACCATCCTATGATGATCGACCTGGATAACCAAATAGTGGAAACACGCGGCAGATTGCTGGCTAGTGTGCGCAATCTCAAACAAGCTTACCGGATATCTCTTGATGATGTCTCAAAAAAAGATGCACAACTGAATGGCTTGATTCATAACGTACCCCAAATGGAAAAAAGTTTAGTTCAAATAACCCGCAACAAGAATGTGCAGGAACAACTATATAGTTTCTTGTTGCAGAAAAGTGAGGAGGCCTCTGTTGTCCGCGCCTCCAATATTGAAAGTTCCCGAACCATTCTGAAAGCTCGAAGTCTTGGTAAGGTATCTCCTAAAGCGCAATTAGTTTGGTTATTTAGTATTTTAATGGGCATGGTGATACCAGTGGCTATCATTGGTGCGAAAGATTTTATGGGAAACACGGTCGGAGATATCAGCCAGGTGAAACAACATACTAGTTTGCCTTTGTTAGGTGTAATTTCTCATGTAAAAAAATTAAAAAGTTCGGTCGTTCTACATTCTCGTTCTCGTTCAGTAGTGAGTGAACAAATTAGAAGCATCCGCAGTTCCATCAATCATCTGGGAAACGGAAAAAATGTGAAGACTATAATGGTTACCTCGTTTCAGTCCGGTGACGGCAAAAGCTTTGTGAGTCTTAATCTGGCTGCTGGTTATGCGCTCCTTGGAAAGAAAATAGTGATGCTTGAGTTCGACCTAAGAAGACCGCATATTGCCAGGGATTTGGGGTTGGATACAGAGAAAGGCATCGCCGATGTTCTCAGTGGCCAATCATCGATTGATGACGTATTGGTTGAGATCAAGGACTATAAAGGTTGCCTGTTCGTAGTACCGGCCGGAAATTTAACCTCTAATCCGGCTGAACTTATCTCCGGCCCGGGAACGCCGCATCTGATGGGAACACTACTCGAACGATTTGACCATATTATCATTAATACTCCTCCTATAAGTGTCGTTACGGACGCCAGTTTACTACAGCAATATGCAGACGTAACATTAGTCGTGTTACGCCAGGACCATACCTCGCGCGAAATATACAGCGCATTGAAACATCGGACTGATGCATATCCTGCAAATCCCATCTACCTTTTACTGAATGACGTAGGAAAAAGAAGGCGTTACCGCGGTGGATTTGGACTTGGTGGATATGAATATGGATATGGAAACGGCTCCAAGGGATATTATTACGCCGAAAAATAGTTTAATAAGGTACGACAAGACATGAACATACTTGACTTGATAGGCCGTCAAAAAGCAATACTTATACCCCTCTTTCCATTTACGGTTCAAGAGCTATAGACCGGAATTTAAAAAAACTAACGATAAGAACTATGAAATCCATTCTATTAATTGGTGGCGCAGGCTATGTGGGCACAGTAGTAACCTCGCATTTTTTAAAAAACGGATACAAAATAACTGTACTTGACAATTTTATTTATAAAAATCAATTTGCCATACAACATTATCTAGGTGACGCTAATTACAAAATCTTTTATGGTGATATGAGTGATAATGGTGTGTTGGATTTGGTAAGTGATGATATTACAGACGTAATTATCCTTGCAGGGCTGGTCGGAGACCCAATAACCAAAAAGTACCCGGATATATCAGACTCTATCAACAATAAGGGAGTTAAAAATTGCATTGATTACTTTAATGGTAAAGGAATTGACAAACTAATTTTTATATCAACTTGTTCAAATTACGGGTTGATAAAAGAAAATGAACTTGCGGATGAAGAATTTCTACTCCGCCCGTTATCATTATACGCAAAAGCTAAGGTTAGTAATGAGCAATATTTATTTAATAAAAAGGGGTTGGTTGATTATGCGGCAGTCATTTTGCGGTTTGCAACCGCCTTTGGGCTTTCTCCACGCATGCGATTTGATTTGAGTGTTAGTGAATTTACAAGGGATATATTTTTCGGCAAAGAATTACTTATTTACGATGGCGATACATGGAGACCTTATTGTCATGTACGGGATTTTGCTCGCTTGTTAGAGATGGTAATTCTTTCGGATCAAACAAAAGTAGGATTTGAGGTGTTTAATGCTGGCGGAGAGGTCAATAATTTTACAAAAAAAATGGTAATCAATGAAATTTTAAGATACATACCTGGAGGAAAAGTCAATTATAAAGAGAATGGAAGTGACCCAAGGAATTATAAAGTTTCGTTCGCAAAGGTTAAAAGTATTTTGAGCTTTGAACCTGAATTTACCGTGGTTGACGGAATAAAGGAGCTCCTGGAAGCATTAGAACTTGGCGTCTATGATGATTCAATAAGAAATAAAGAAAAGTATGGTAATTACTCACTCACAGGTATCGAGGAACTCTTAAACAATGACTGATCTAAGTTCAAATGTATCCTACGATCGCACCCAGAGAAACCAGAAAAAACACGTCGGTAAACATCTAAGTGCCGATATGTTTGCAAAGACAATTTCATTTATAAAAAACCTTCAGCCGGGCAAACATAAAATCCCACTACATGAGCCGTTTATTGGAGGGAACGAAAAAAAGTATGTAACGGATGCTATTGATTCAACTTTTGTCTCCTCAGTGGGAGAATATGTGAATCGTTTTGAAAGAATGATGGCTGAACTGGCCGGGACAGAATATGCGATAGCTACCGTTAATGGAACATCCGCTTTGCATATAGCCCTTATTCTGGCGGGTGTAAAAGCGAAAGATGAGGTGTTGACTCAAGCCCTCACGTTTGTAGCAACGGCAAACTCAATTTCATATATTGGCGCTAAACCCGTCTTTATTGATGTAGATAGAGATACAATGGGAATGTCCCCAAAAAAACTAAATGAGTTTTTAGAAAAGTTTGGCGTGAAACGAAATGATGGCTATACATATAACAAATTGTCCGGAAAAAGAATAAAAGCCTGTGTGCCTATGCACACTTTTGGTTTTCCTTGTCGCATTGACCAACTTGTTGCAATCTGTGAGAAATGGAATATTCCTGTGACTGAAGATGCTGCAGAGTCTATCGGCAGTTATTATAAGGAGAGGCACACCGGTAGTTTTGGATTAATGGGCACTTTCAGTTTCAATGGAAATAAAACGATCACCTGCGGCGGTGGCGGATCTATTGTGACGAACAATGAAGAGCTGGCTAAATTAGCTAAGCATCTGACGACGCAGGCTAAAGTACCTCATGCCTGGGAATTTATTCACGATCACATCGGCTATAATTACCGGATGCCAAATTTGAATGCAGCTATGGCGTGTGCGCAAATGGAACAACTAACCTGCATTTTGGAAAAAAAAAGAAAATTAGCCGGTAATTACAGAGAATTTTTCAAAAAACAGAATGTTCCATTTGTAGATGAAATTAAAAATGCAAAGGCAAATTTTTGGCTAAACTGCATCTTATTAAAAGATAGAGATGAACGAGATAAATTTTTAAAAATGTCGGACAAAGCAAATGTCATAACAAGACCTGCCTGGCAATTAATGTTTCGCTTACCAATGTTCCGCAATTGTCAAAAAGATTCACAAACTAATGCCCTGTATTTAGCGGAACGAATTGTTAATATACCAAGTAGTGTCAGGTTATCAGACAATATATAAATAGTAAAAAATGAAATTTTGAGAAAAGTATTAGCAATTGCAGTGCACCCCGACGATGAAACACTAGGATGCGGGGGAACTCTGCTGAAGCATAAAAAAGAAGGTGACATTGTAGGCTGTATGTTTGTAACCTCCGGGAATGATGGTCAAAAGATATTAATAGATGAGGTTGCCGGTAAGTACGACTTTGATTATACAGAATTGCTTAACAAGCCTGAAATCACTCTTGATGATTTGAGTCTAAGCGAACTCATTCCGGTATTTTCCAATATTATCAACAAATTCGAGCCCTCCGTTTTATATGTTCCTAACCGATCGGATTCCCATTCGGATCACAGAAAGGTATGGTCCGTCGTTACAGCTTGCATCAAATCGTTCCGGTATCCGTTCATCAAAAGAGTCCTGATGTGCGAGGTTATTTCAGAAACTGACATGGCGCCGTCTCTTGCTGAAAATTCATTCGTTCCAAATGTTTTTGTTGATATTACAAAATATCGCGACGAGAAAATGGAAATATTGAATCTCTATAAAAATGAGTTACTGGAAGATCCTCATACCCGGAGCATTTCTGCTGTCGAGGCATTGCAGAGGTATCGGGGAAGTCAGGTATCGGTTCAATATGCCGAAGCATTTATGCTAATAAAAGAAATCTGCTAAATTAAAAAATGACAACGTTAGGAATTTACAACCTTGGTGCGGATCCATCCGCGGCAATTGTGCGTGATGGAGAGGCTATTGCGTATGTTGAAGAAGAACGACTATTGCGGTACAAGCATGCCACTGATATTTTTCCAATCAAAGCCATCGACCAGGTAATGCTTCAAACAAAGTTATCCTGGAAGGATATTGACAGTATTTCTTATCCCTGGGATTGTACTAAATATGACGATGGGCGGATGGAACGCCACTACCAGGAGATCAATCCTAAGTACTGTATCCATCATCCGAACGATCTAAATTACCAAAAGTCTCACCTGTCTTATTTCAAATCAGAGAATATAGAGCGCATAGTACTTCGTAATCTTCGAAAGCATTTTGGAAACATTGAGCTACCTGAAATCCATTTTGTAAATCACCATTTATCGCATGCTTGCACAGCATTTTTTACGAGTGGCTTAAAGGAATCCCTTGTATTATCAATTGATGGGTCAGGAGAAGATATTACGGTAAGTATCTGGACAGGCTTAGATCAAAAATTATACTTACTCAAAGAGATCAAGACCCCCATCTCGTTTGGGTGGTTTTATTCGGGATTTACAGAATATATCGGTTTTAAGGCGTACGGAGATGAATGGCAGGTGATGGGAATGGCCAGCTATGGACGACGAAACAGCGATTACAAGGAAGCAAGGAAAAAATTTGAAAAAGTAATTTACTACGATGGTTGCGGAGGATTGGAGGGAAACCCTCATCTTATGTCGCTCGGTAAAAGAACTTTTTCCCAATACTGTTCGGATGCCTTTGTTGAGCTGGTGAATAGGCCTGCACGAATTCCATCGGACCCGGTCGAACAATGGCACAAGGATTTTTCACTTGCAGCACAGGATCATTTAGAAGAGCTTACACTGCAATTGGTTCGCTATTGGGCAAACGCATCACAAACCAGGAATCTTTGTTTAGCTGGCGGGGTTGCCATGAATGTCAAGATGAATGGTAAACTGTATGAATCTGAATGGCTCGATAATGTCTATGTCTACCCAATTGCTGCCGATGCCGGTACTTCAATCGGATCAGCTATGGCATATCAATACAACGTTAATGGTTCACTTGAGAATAAACCTATCAAGAATGTTTATCTCGGCAATTCATTTTCCGACGATGAAATTGAACAGGTAGTGTCCAAATGCAAACTCATTTATAGTAAACCAGAAAACCTCGAAGCTGAAATTGCTAAAGAAATCGCGGATGGAAAGATTGTCGGCTGGTTTCAAATGGGAATGGAGGGGGGCCAAAGAGCATTAGGAGCGAGATCCATACTTGCTGACCCCAGAACCACAACATCCCGGGATACTGTGAACGCGGTTATCAAATACCGTCAGCCGTGGAGACCGTTCTGTCCCTCCATGCTGAAAGAGGCTGCCTTAAAGTATTTTAAGCATCACAATAAAATTTCGAACAGTTTAAAGTTTCCTTCATTTGAATATATGACTCTTACCTTAACAGCAAATGAAAAAGCAAAAAAGGATATACCTGCCGTAGTCCACATCGACGGAACATCGCGTATCCAGGTCGTTAATCCGCAAGCTAATCAACGCTACTACCGATTGCTAAAGGAATTTGAAAAGCTTACGGGCATCGGAGTTGTTCTAAATACCTCTTTCAACATAAAAGGCGAACCAATTGTGTGTACGCCTGCCGATGCAATTAGAACTTTTTACGGCACCGGCTTAGATATCCTGGTCCTTGGTAATTGTGTACTAAAAAAATAAAGACAAGCATTTGTAAACTTTCCCTGGTGTCTGTCTCCGCGTTCGTTACTATCACGCTGTTCGATCAATCAATAGTATTCACAACCCGACATGAATTCATCAGATCAAACTATGAAAGAGTCTGAGAACTTAACAAAATTGTCTACGACTTTATTGGATGTTTCTTTCCCTGTAGATTTTATGGATATAACCATCAAATCTGATCAAAATCTATTGGATGCACTAAAGCAGATGGATGCGTTGGAAAAAAAGCTGCTGATTGTCGTAGACAGGAATGAATACCGGGGTCTTCTGAGCGCTGGAGATATTCAAAGAGCAATCATTAAAAATAAATCCCTTGACACCACGATCTCGAAAGTGCTAAGAAAAAAAATAAGGATAGCAAGGCCAGCTGATTCGTTTGAGAAGGTTCGGAGGATGATGTTGACCTACAGGATGGAATTTTGTCCGGTAGTAAATCAAGACAATAAAATTATCAAAATCTACTATTGGGAAGATCTCTTTAAAGACATTGAAAAGCCCCCCGTAGCTAAATTTGATCTGCCAGTAGTTGTAATGGCGGGTGGCTTCGGTACGAGGTTAAGGCCATTAACCAGTGTACTGCCCAAGCCGCTTATACCAATTGGCAAAAAGACGATAGTGGAAGAAATATTTGATCGTTTTGCCAAGCATGGATGCCGGCGATTTTATGTCTCATTAAATTACAAGGCAGAATTGATCGAATATTATTTGAAGAATGAAAACCTGCCATACGATTTGATATTCGTTAAAGAAGACATGCCAATGGGTACTGGCGGCTGTTTGTCTCTCCTGAAGGATAGAATCAACAAAACCTTTTTCGTAAATAATTGTGACATTCTCATTGACCACGACTATTCTGAAATATTGGATTTCCATTATAAAAACAAAAATGAGATTACCATTGTTGCCGCATTGAAACACTATTCAATTCCCTATGGTACTCTTGAAACGGGGAATAATGGTCAACTTTTGGACCTTGCTGAAAAACCAGAGCTCACTTTTAAAATAAATAGCGGCATGTACCTGCTGGAACCGCATTTATTGAAAGAGATTCCGGAAAATCAATTTTTTCATATTACCCAGTTGATCGAGATGATTAAAAACAGGAAGGGGAAAATAGGAGTATTTCCTGTAAGCGAAGGATCGTGGAAAGATATAGGCGAAGCTCACTTATTGAAACATACCTGGGATAAAGGATGAATGGGAGAAAAAAAATACTTATAATTTCGGAAGCACATTTAATCCGCACCTTTGTGCTGACAACAATTAAGCGAATTAAGCAAGAGACCGGTACTTCCTTTGATTGCTTCATTACCACAACAATTGATGATCGCACGCGCCTCTTGCTGTGCGAGGATTTTGAAAATGTATTTGTAAATGAATATCCAAAAGGAATCATCAGCAAAATTCCCAAGTTCAGGTTGCTGCAACATATTTATGGACTAAGGAAAGTTGCGCGCAAATTACCTGAATATGATATAGTTCACGTTCACTTTTACTATTTCTATTACGCATCTTTTACGCCCATTATCCGAAAAAAGGCAAAACTTTTTCTTCTTACTTTTTTCGGATCGGATTATTACCGGGTGAACAATTTCACGCATTTTATTAATAAAAGGTCCCTAGTCGCATTCGATGGTGTTTTTGCCGAAAATGAAACCATGCTAGAAGACATTGCAAAGAGGTATAGCCTTAACAAGCGTCACATAGCAACGGGTATTCTTATGTTCATGATGGATAATTACGTTTCTTTCGCGGACTTTCTTAACAACCATACCCATTGTTCAGCAAAAAAGATCTGGCATTTTGAAAAGGGCGTGATCGTTTGCGGTTACAGCGCAGGCGCGTTAATGCAGCATTCCAAGATCATTGACGGCTTAAAAAAGGTAGCAGACAAGTTGAAAAGTTTTAAAACGGTATTTCCGATGACCTATGGATGGAACGCAAAAAATACCAGGGTTATGGTAAGAGAGAAATTGCATTCGTCCCAATTTGATTCGCAGATACTTGAGGATTTTTTGCCGGTAAACTTATTGCATGCTTTGCGACTGGCAGCGGATATTTTTATAGTTATACCGTCAACCGATCAGCTGGCCGCTTCCCTGCTTGAACATCTTGCTGCCGGCAGCGTCGTTATTACCGGCTCGTGGCTACCCTACCGGAGTCTGATGGAGTTGGGAGTCTATTGCATTATGCTTGACTCTGCCAATAGCCTGGCGACCGTTCTTGCTGAAGTACTGGATCATCTCGATGAACACAAGAGAAGATCAGCCATTAACAAGGAAATCATTCTTAAAATGATACAGTGGGAATCAATCAGGAAGAATTGGTATAAGAATTATGAATTAAACGGAACACTGTGTCAGTGAAGAAATTCATCAATGGGTTTGTGAAACGAGATGGTCTATCCGTCTTACTTTCTACAGTTTTGATAAAAATCTCGGGAATCGTCGTATCGATTGTGGTTGTAAGGCTTTTACCAGTTAATCAGTACGGTGACATTGCATTTGCCCTTTATATTATAAATATTCTAACGGTATTTGGTGGCATGGGAGCTAATTGGTCGCTTCTTCGCTTTGGACCGATCCTGCCTTCAGTCAGCGCCAAATTTCAGCTGTTTAAGTATTCTGTAAAAAAAGGAATTGCGTATACTATACCACTCATTTTGATAATTATCGCAGGATCATTTTTTTTACCGGCGAACCTGAAGAATTCGCGGACCTATCTCATTTTGTTGTCTTTTGGAATTTTAAGCACTTTCCTGTATCAATTGCTGCAGTCGTATTTCAGAATTATTGGGAAGAACAAAATATATTCAAAATCAAATGTCATCGGTTCGCTGATCATGCTGGTTCTCTCCGTGGTCCTGAGTCGTTTCTTTCATGCCATAGGATATGTTATTGCAGTAGTTCTCGCACCACTTCTTACCTACATATTTTATCGAAAGCATATTAATTTTCGAAAACGCGAATTATCAAATACCCCCGATAAAACATTTTTAACCTATGGGATATATGCAAGTCTCGGCATGATTGCCAGTCAGGCTACAATATCGTTGGGCCCCGTTATCGGAGGTTTTTTGAATGCAACATCGAACGATATGGCGATGTTCAGGGTAGCGACAATAATTCCATTTAACCTGCTTGTTTTCCCCCTGATGATCATGACTACAGATTTCGTTCATTTTTCGAAGAATTCAAAAAACCCCGTCCTCTTAAGAAGCTATTATTTTCAATATCTAAAAACGATAAGTGCAATAACAATAATCCCCTTCCTGCTGTTATTGATCTTTAATCAATATATTTTAGTATTTCTGTTCGGTGTCAAGTATGCGGGATCCAGTGAAATGTCTTTTGCATTGGTCCTCGGAGTATTCTTCTCATTCCTTTTTAGGATTCCCCTGGGAAACATACTCGCTGCCGTGGGCAAGGCGGACTGGAACATGGTTCATACTATATTCTGGCTGATCGCATTTGTTCCCATCAGCATCTATAGTTTTTATTCATGGGGAATGATGGGTATCGCAGTTTCTATCAGTTGCATTTTCATTTTATCCGGATTCATATCACTTTTCCTATTTTTCATTTTTCTAAGAAGCATTGGCCACGAAAATATTCGCACAGTAAACGCATAGACTAAATATGCCCGGTTTTAGCCTCTTTTATAATACATCTTCCAAATTGAGAAAGACAGGGAATCTTGTTTATGACGAAATAGGAGGCGCAAACTTTCAAGTGCATCGACACACTCTGAACAAATTTATCAGTGACAAGCTGTTCGAAGAAAATGAGAAAGGAATAATCGTTCTTGAAGGTATTATTCTAAATCAACGTGACCTCTTAAAAGAACACGCAAATAGGTCATGGTGGGAAGTGGTATGGCACCTATATGACAAAAATGGAGATGGTTTCTTCAGCATCTTTAGAGGATCATTTTCTGGGATGCTGTATGACAGAGCTAAGGACAAGTGGATCATTTTTACCGATCATATAGGTACGAAACAATTATATTATTATCAGTACGAAAAAAAACTCGCGCTTTCAAGTGAAATAGGCGAGATATACCACTATTTGACTCAGCACCAAATCACTCCGAACCTTAATGTTAATGCGGCCTACATGCTACTCAGCTATGGATATATGTTGGATACAAATACACTGTGCAAACAGATCAAAAAACTCCTTCCGGGTACTTATGCAGTACTTCAGGGTGGCTCACTGGAGACGCATGAGTACTATAGATTGCCGAAATCATTCATTGATAAAAATTTTGATGAGACAGGACTGGTTGAAAGGCTCGATGAAGAATTCAGGCGTGTAATTCGTTTGCAATTTGAAAAAGATAAAGAATACAACTACAAGCATTTTGTTTCGCTCAGCGGTGGACTGGATTCACGAATGGTATCGTGGGTGGCGCACGAACTGGGTTACACAAACCAGATCAATTTCACCTTTTCTCAAAGCGATTACCTGGATGAGACTACACCCAAAAAAATTGCCGCGGATCTAAAGCATCAATGGATATTCAAAGCTCTGGACAATGGATTGTTTCTGAAAGACATCGAAGAGATCAATTTAATCACGGGAGGTAATGTTCTTTATTACGGTCTTGCACACAGTAATAGTCTTTATAAATTGATCAATTTCGATCAGCTTGGTATCATTCATTCGGGGCAGGTGGGTGAAGCAATCATAGGCAGTATCCTTAAAAATTTTAATAAAAAATCTTTACTGAAATTGGGAGGTGCGTATTCAGAGCGATTCATTGACCACGTTCAAACAGATCCAGTGCAATTTGCGGGCTTTCCGGAGCTTGAAATTTCACTTCTGTATCAAAGAGCCTTTATTGGGGCAAATAATGGTTACCTTTCTGAGCAGGCTTACACCGAGATATTGTCACCATTTTGCGATGTTGATTTTTTCGAGTTTTGTTTATCCATACCCATTAATATCAGGATCAATCACGGCATTTACAAGAAATGGATACTGAAAAAATATCCCGCCGCCGGAAATTACGTTTGGGAAGCAATCAAAAGAAAGATCAGCAAAAAAATAATTCATGTTGCGATCGGAGATAAAAAAATTCCTATTGACCGGCTCCATTCCTCCGTTTTAAGAAAACTTAATCTCAGGAAAAAACCAAGTCAGACGAGGCATAATATGAATCCACTGGACTATTGGTATGCTTCAAATAATGAACTGCGGTGTTTTCTTGACAAATATTTCGTGGTGAATCAAGAACGTCTGGACTCATATCCTGAGCTGCGTGCGGTGTGTCAAAAGTTATATGGATCTGGCTCAGCAACTGAAAAGACCCAGGCGCTTACATTGGTTTCAGCAATAAAGTTGTACTCACTCCTTTAAAATGCGCACAGACAAAACAGGCTTAATATTCAATCTGGATTCCCTGCTTGCAACATTATTTATCGTTTCTTGCGTCATTCCATACGTAAGCTATATCGGAAGAGGCGATATCATTTCATATACCATCTTTATTCTCTGGTTGGCTTCTGTCATATTAAGGAAGGGCCAATTCGATAAAATATTAAACAGTCTTGCAACGAGAAAAGCGGAACTGATGCTGCTATTTCTCTTTTTTCTCGTTGCACTTTTCAATTATTTCTTTATTACGACGACAGGCAGAGCCTTTCAGTTCACCCTGATGCCCGTGACATATTTTTTGCTTGTGGTTATGGACTCGTACTATTTCAGGCGAAATCCCCGGTATAAATTCACCATATTTTTTGCCGTGATTATTGTGTTGGCATTGCAAGCGGCGATTTCGATTCCCTATGTGATTCAAGCGGACGATCTGGTTTCAAGAATGTACACCTCAGGCGAGCTGGAAGGAGTACAGCTTGTTGATGCGTTGAAGCATGGTGTAGGCAGCGCAAACTTATATTCTTTCTTATGCGGAGTATTTTTCCTTGGAATAGGAATGCTCAATAAATTTGATAAGACAATTCGCTCTATCGCAATTATCTGCCTGGCATTGATCCTCTTTTCAATTCTTGCGTCATCTTATTCGGTTGCGTTTTGGATGCTTTCTATCGGCGGGCTGATTTTTCTACTAAGGTCTAATTGGAGAAAACTGAAAGTGAAGTACGCTTTCATAATAGGCATTCTGTGTACCGGCTTGGTAGTTCTTTACAATTCATTTTTGGCAAATTCCCGGGTTGTTGAACCCATCGAAAGAAAAATACGACTAATTAAAAGCGGGAATTTGAAAGAAGATGGCAGGATGGACCTGGCGGCCAATTCAATGAAAACATTTGTGAATCACCCATTTTTTGGAGCCGGTGTTCCTGAATGGGGGGATGAGAAAACAATCGGGTCACACCTTCCCTGGATAGATTTTCTTGCTCAATACGGTTTTTTTGGTTTCTTGCCATTCCTGCTTTTCCTAGTTATACTTGTTAAAAAAAACTACCGGTTTTATCTCAATTCGCCCAAAAAAAATGTTTATGCCACCAGCTGTCTAATCGGCGTTTCGATATTTATTCTCACAAATTTTATTGATCCGGTGATTTTTGAAGCCTCCACAATAACAATGCTGATATTTTTTTACACATCTATGGATAATTGGGCCCCGGCGGTCCTCGCTAAACACGCTGTATATGAAG
>Ga0310810_10004990_pt1 | contig 14767 bp, 13 predicted proteins | sample NCmetagenome_FD_207641 | JGI IMG/M metagenome (GOLD analysis project Ga0310810, IMG submission 207641) | Soil microbial communities from experimental microcosm in Duke University, North Carolina, United States - NC | ecosystem: Engineered > Artificial ecosystem > Soil microcosm > Unclassified ... | reverse complement strand
CGATGAGTCGCCGAACAGCACGCAGAAGAATTCCGAGTTGGAAACGCGCAGGATGATGCTCTGCATCAGGTGGTGGAAGCCAAACGCCGGATACGTCATGCCGGGTTTGAGGAACAGCATGCAGAGCCGCGGGATCGCATAAACCGCAGCAAGACCGAGAACGATCGAGCCGAAAAACAGCGCGGTGGAGGCGCCAAGCAGCGAAAGTGCCGAGACGCCCGCCACGATACCGGCTGCAGCTGCATACTGATCCCAGAAATGATAGCCGAGTATCGGCAGCGGCACCGCGACCAGAACCAGCGCCGCGAGCTCGAGCCCGGCGTAGAAGGCGCTGCGCAATGTGCTGATCTCGCGCCCCTCGATCGGGCAATAGTCGGACGTGGTCTCGACCGCGGGCGACCCATGATAGTGCTTGCCGGCGGGCACATGCTGCCCGCTCTGCAACGACGACGCATGGCCGAGCTGGGTGTCGTCACCCATCGTGGTGCCGATATCGATGACGCTCGCCTCGCCGACGAATGCGTTCGCCCCAATCTCGACCGGGCCGATGTGGATGAAGTTCGACTGCGCGCGGTAGCCGAGAACGATCGTGTCCTTGCGCAGGATCGTGTTGTCCCCGACCGAGATCATGTCGGCGCAGACCGGACCGCAGCGGCAGCTCAACACTGCGCCCTTGCCGATCTTCGCGCCCATCAGGCGCAGGTACGCGTTGTAGATCGGCGTGCCGGTGAAGACCATCGCCGGCGAGGTGCGCATCATCGTCTTCACGACCCAGAAGCGGAAGTAGGCGAAGCTCCAGATCGGTATCGCGCCTTCCTCGAACGCGCCGATCAGCAGCCACTTGGCGACGATCGAGATGCCGGTCAGCGCGACGAACGAGGCTGTCGCGAACATCACCGCGCGGCCATAGAGCGCAAGCGCACTCGACGCCGCGACTGTCCATTCGTAACCGACATCCAGGATCCACAGGCCGAACAGCGCGTAAGCCGCGTAGAAGGCGGCCTGCAGCGCGCCGCAGCTCCAGTACGCGACGTTTGAGGGGACGTGGAACGGCTCGGGCTTCACCGCCACGAAGCCGTCGATCACCTTGTCGAGATGGTCGGCGAGCCGCGCGACGGTCGGATTGGTGTAGATGTCGCGCATCGATACGTTGGCCATGCGCGGATTCTTACGGATCGCGGCGCAGACCCGCGCCATCAACAGCGAGTTCGCGCCCAGCTCGTCGAAGAAATGATGCTCGGTCGAAACCCGGTCGACGCGCAACACTTCGCAGAGCGCCGCATGCAGGACGCGCTCGTTATCTGTCTTCGGCGCGACGTAGCCGGTCGTCGCGGACGAGAATCGCGCAAGCTGGGGCTTCGGCAGGCGCTTGTGGTCCGCCTTGTTGGAGAGCGTCATCGGGATCGACGGCAGCTCTTCGAGGAAAGCCGGAACCATGTAGGGCGGCAGCTTTGCGCGCAGCGCCTGCGAGATTTCATCGCGCGGCAAATCGGCGCCCTGCTTGAGGGCGTAGTAGGCCACGAGCTCGGTGACGTCCGGCTCCGGCTCGAAAGTCGTCACGGCCGCCTGCGCGATCTGCGGCAGGTCGAGCAGCACGGCCTCGATTTCGTTCAGCTCAATGCGGTAGCCGCGGATCTTCACCTGGGTGTCGATGCGGCCGCGATACTCGATCTCGCCGTTCTCGTCGATGCGGCCGAGATCGCCGGTGCGGTAAATGCGGCCCGACGGATTGTTCTGGATGTTGAGAAAATCACGGATGAACTTCTTCAGCGTGAGTTCGTCCCGATTCATGTAGCCGAGCGCGAGGCCGACGCCGGCGATGCCGATCTCTCCGAGCGCGCCGTTCTCAACCGTCTTGTCTTCGTCCGGATCGAGGATGACGATCGTGTAGGTCGAGAGCGGGACGCCGATGGTGACCGGCTTGTCGGGCTTGAGCTCGGTGAGCGTTGCGGTGACGGTTGCCTCGGTCGGGCCGTATGAATTGAGGATGCGGCGGTTCGGGTGATACCAGCGCGCGACGAGGTTCTGCGGGCAGGCTTCGCCCCCGACCAGCAACAGGCGCAACTTGGGCAGGTCCTGCTCGATGGTCGCGAGCAAGGTCGGGCAACAGGCCATCACGGTGACGTCGCGGGTGCGCAGGAAGTCGGCGAGCTCGTCGCCGATCAGCGCGAGGCCGGGCCGCGCCGGAACCAGCGTCGCGCCCGCGACCAGCGGCACCCAAATCTCCTCGATTGAAAAATCGAAGGCGATGGTCATGCCCTGATAGATGCGGTCGCCCGGCTGATAGCCGTACAGTTCGGCGGCGACGCGCACGAAGTTGCAGATGCTCGCCTGCGCGATGGCGACGCCCTTCGGGTTTCCGGTCGTGCCCGATGTGTAGATGATGTAGCAGATCGGATCGTGCGTGCGCGGCACGCCGGTCAAACGGCTCGCGTCCTTCTTGTCGATCGCCCGCTTGGCGCTGTCGAGGAACACCTTCTGCACCTCGAGCGGGCCGAGGCGCTCGGCGAAGCTCGACATCGAAACGATGGCGGTGATCTCGGCATCGGCCAGGATGAAGCGCAGGCGCTCAAGCGGAAATGCGGCATCGAGCGGCACGTAGGCGGCGTTCACCTTCATCACCGCGAGCATCGCGACGTAGGTCTCGGCGCATTTTTCGAACAACAGCCCGACGCGATCGCCTGCCTTGACGCCCTGCTCGATCAGGTAGCGCGCGACCTGATTGGCGCGGCAATCGAGTTCGCGATAGCTGAGCGTGCCCGCATCGGTGACGACCGCTTCGTTCTCGGAGAAGCGGATGCAGGCCTCTTCGAGCACATGATTGAGCCGCTCGCCTGTCTTCCAGCGCACCGCGTTGTTGGTGTGCTCGCGGATGACCTGCTGCGGCCGGCCGAAGCGGCGCTGGATCGGCTCGATCGCCTCACGCAGGTCGGGACGCAATTGCGCGGGCGAACGCAATTCCACGACGGGCGCGCCCGTCGGACGGTGGGCGCTCAGTTTGCGGAGGTCGGAAGGCTGGTCCATCGACGCACGCTTGCTTTCTCTTTGCCCAAGGGGGTGAGCAGCAAGAATGTCGCTGCGCCACGCCTCTTCTTGAGAGGACAAATAGGATTCGGGGAATGAACCTGCGATGAACTTCTTCCGAAATGCCAAGAGAAATCCGCAACTTAACGAGCGTTCAGCTTGGAATTAATATCCATTCAGTTGAGGCTGCGGTCTGCGGGCGACACCGCCTTTTCTGTGTCAAATCTGTCCTCCGTTTCGCTGCAATGGCGCGCATTTGACGCACGCAGAAAGCGCGGCTACCACCGCGCGCACGGGTTTCCCATGTCCCACAACACGTTCGGCCATCTGTTTCGCGTCACCACGTTTGGCGAGAGTCATGGTGTCGCGCTTGGCTGCGTGGTGGACGGCTGTCCGTCGCGCATTCCGCTGACCGCCGCCGACATCCAGCCCTTCCTCGACAAGCGCCGGCCCGGTCAGTCGCGCTTCACGACGCAGCGGCGCGAGCCGGACACGGTGAAGATTCTTTCGGGCACCTTCCACGACGAGAGCGGGCGCGAGGTAACCACCGGGACGCCGATCGCGCTCCTGATCGAGAACCTCGACCAGCGCTCGAAGGATTATTCAGAGATCAAGGACATTTACCGGCCGGGCCACGCCGACTACACCTACGACGCCAAATACGGCATCCGCGATTATCGCGGCGGCGGCCGGCAATCGGCGCGCGAAACCGCGGCGCGGGTCGCTGCCGGCGCGATCGCGCGCAAGATCGTGCCCGGCATGGCGGTGCGCGGCGCGCTGATCCAGATCGGGCCGCATAAGATCGACCGCGCGCGCTGGGACTGGGAGCACGTCCTAGAAAGCCCGTTCTTCTGCCCCGACACGAGCATTGAACCGCAGTTCGAGCAATTCCTCGACGGCGTACGGAAGCTTGGTTCGTCGGTTGGCGCCGTCATCGAGGTGGTGGCCGAGAATATCCCCGCAGGCCTCGGCGCGCCGGTCTACGGCAAGCTCGATGCGGACCTCGCGGGCGCGCTGATGAGCATCAATGCCGTGAAGGGCGTCGAGATCGGCGACGGCTTCGCCACCGCCGCGATGTCCGGCGAGGAAAACGGCGACCAGATGCGCATGGGCAATGACGGCCGCCCGCGTTTCCTGTCGAACCATGCCGGCGGCATTTTGGGCGGCATCTCGACCGGCCAGCCAATCGTCGCGCGCTTCGCGGTAAAGCCCACGTCCTCGATCCTGACGCCGCGTCAGACTGTGGACCGCTACGGCAACGAGACCGAGATCGTGACCAAGGGCCGCCACGACCCCTGCGTCGGCATCCGAGCCGTGCCCATCGGCGAGGCCATGATGGCATGCGTCATCGCCGACCACTATTTGCGGCACCGGGCGCAGGTCGGCGACGGCGTGGCATGGCCGTTCGCGCGGCGTGAAGGCTGATTCAATTTCTTAAGATATTGCAGGTGCTTGCGACTGACCTTTAGCCACGCTAAAGTGATCGGATGCAGCTTGCTGACTGGCTCAAGCAATCGAAGTCCACCCGTGCGGATTTTGCCCGTGCGGTCGAGATCTCCCCCGGCCGCGTCACCCAGCTGTGCGAAGGCGACCTCCCCTCGCTCGATCTCGCCGAGCGCATCGCCAAAGCGACCGGCGGCGCGGTGACCCCCAATGACTTCGTCGGCCTCGTTCCGTCGCAACAATGGGTCAATCGCCTGATGACCGACACGCAGTCCCGCGTCACCGCAGCAGTCGAGGCCTTCACGCGCGGCGAGATCGTCGTCGTCACCGACGACGACGACCGCGAGAACGAGGGCGATCTTGTGATGGCCGCCGTGCATGCCACGCCCGACAAGATGGCCTTCATCATCCGCAACACGGCCGGCATCGTCTGCGCGCCGGTGACGAGCGAGCTTGCGCACCGGCTGCGCCTCTCGCCCATGGTCGCCGAGAACGACGCGCCGCACGGCACGGCGTTCACCGTTTCGGTTGACTACAAGCACGGCACCTCGACCGGCATCTCGGCCGACGACCGCGTGGCGACCGTGCGCAACCTCGCCAACAACAACGCGGGCGCGTCCGACTTCGTGCGCCCCGGCCACGTGTTTCCGCTGATCGCCAAGGACGGCGGCGTGCTGATGCGCTCCGGCCATACCGAAGCCGCGCTCGATCTCTGCCGCCTCGCCAAACTCGAACCGGTCGGCGTCATCTGCGAACTCGTCAACGACGACGGCACGGTGATGCGCGGGCCGCAGATCAAGGCCTTCGCCGAGAAGCACAAGCTGCGCCAAATCTCCGTCGACGAGCTGATCGCCTACCGGCAGGCGCGCGAAAAACTGGTGGAACGCGTCGGCGAGTTTTCCATCGAGACCTCGATCGGCACGCTCAAGGGCTACGCCTACGCGACGCCCTTCGACAAAGTGCATCACATGGCGGTGGTGCACGGGCGCATCGGCGACGGCACCGATGTACCGACCCGGCTGCACCGCGCCAACATCATCACCGACGTGTTCGGCGGCGGCAAAAGCGTGAACGCCGCGCTCGCCCGCTTCAAGCAGACCGGCCGCGGCGTCATCGTGGTTCTGCGCGACGGCACCGCCGGCGTGCCGGTGCAGGCGCTGCCGCAGGAAGAGAGCGCGGCTGAAGCCGCGCGCACGCGGGCTTGGCGCGAGGTGGGCTTGGGCGCACAGATTTTGAAGGATCTCGGCGTGCGCTCGATCCGTCTGTTATCGAGCAGCCAGCACACTTACGTGGGGCTGGGCGGTTTCGGGATCGAGATTACCGAGACCGAAGGGCTGGAGGGATAGCGGCGAGCGGACATTCAAACGGATACCCGACAAGCCGAAAGGCTGATTGAAGCTCCGCCTCACGGATGCGACCTCGCGCGAACAGGACGAGGCTGGGCCGGTTTTACGCCGTGCCCCACAGGAGCTCCCAATGAAAAAGATTGCCGTTCTCGCCTTTGTCGCGGGGTTCGTGGCAACCGCTTCGACCGCCAGCGCGCAGAGCCATCCCGCCCGCAGCAGCCGTATCACTTACGGCGACACTTACAGCACCAGCTCGAGCGCGCAGAGCCGCTGGGACTACCGGGGCGGCTTTGGCTCGGGCTATGGCAGCACCTACACCGGCGATCGCTCCGGCGGCATGAGCTTCGGCGGCATGTAGACGGCCGAAACCTCACCCCAGCAAGCGCGGATGTTTAGCGGCGACGCTACTTCGAGGGTGCAGGGGGTGTGGCCGGCGCCGGCGCCTTTGTCGCCTGCCCGCTCGTTGCCGGCGCGTGATTGCTCGCCGTGGTGCTGCGCTCGTGCGTGCCGAAGAACACGAAGCCGAGGATGATCAGCGCGACCACCACGATAACAGGAAAGCCCCAGATCGCCATGCCGTTGCGGTCTGGAACGTCGGACGGCCGCGACGAATAGTCGTTCGGCACGCGCGACGGGTCGTTCGGGTCCATGGTGGTCATTGCGTCCTCCAGGATGGCTTCTGGGGACGCAACGCCGCGCGGCATGAACCGGTTTCACGCGGAACCGGGCTGGAACAGGCTCGCCGGCGCAAAAAAGGGGCGCCCTTCAGCGCCCCTTTTCTTGTTCGAACAGAGATGTGGCTGCGTGAACGACGCGTTGTCGCTCAGGTCGAGCTCTCGGCGATACACTTGTCGACCGAGCTCTTCTTGGCGGCACCGGCGAGCGGCTTGCCATCCTTGCTCACGGCGGCTGTCTCGCAGCATTTCTTGATGGCGGACGTTTTTGCGGCCCCGGCGAGCGGCTTGCCGTCCTTGCTCATCGCCTCGTTCTTGCATGATTGCGCGAGCGCGGGGCTCACGCTGATCGGCGACAGGAAGGCTGTCGCAGCGACGAAGCACGCGAACGCGGCTGCTCTCGTGATGGTCCTGATCATCGGCGGCTCCTTTTGCGCGCCGGCGCCCGCCAGCGCGTCAAGAGCTTACGATGCGCAACGAACCGGGCAACCCTCCCCGGGCACCGCCTGCAACGGGCAGCGCGAAGGGCAGCGGCTGCCTGGCGCGATCTTATCCACGAGCGCCACCACCCGTTCGTGCAGCGTTGCAAGAATGCGCTTCGCGAACCGTCATGACTTATCGCATGATTATCGCGGTGTGATGATTCGCGTTCGTCTGTCGTCTCGCACGCGTGCATGTCGCCTGCGTTTCAGTCCATCAACTTCCGATCACAAGCGAAAATGGACCAGACACTCTGGGGCAGCACCCCGCTGGCCGCCCGTCCCAGCCGATACGACACGGGCGCCTTTGCGACCGAAGACATCGACGAAGGCAGGATCGTGATCCCCGAATGGAATGAGGCAAGCGACGGCGATGGCTGGATACGCCTCCACCGGGCTCAGGTGCAGAAGCTCCCCCCCGACACGAGAGCCCTGTTTCGCCGCTACGGCCTCGATACCGGCTTCAACCAGATCCTCGGCCCGGTCGACATCCGCTTCGTCACCGACGCCGACAACTTCATCAATCATTCCTGCGACCCCAACTTGCGCTACGACAGTGCCGGCAACGTCGTTGCGGCACACGACATTTGCAAAGGCGAGGAAGTGTTCATCGATTACGGCTTCTTCGCTGTGAACTTCGACGAGCCGTTCGCGTGCGCATGCGGCGCGCGGAACTGCCGCGGCCGCATCCGGCGGCAGGACTGGAAGAAGCTTGCCGCCACCTACGGCATGAACATGCCGCGATTTCTCCACAGCCGCATCGCAACGATGAAAAATGAACGGTGCGAGCGCCGCGCTCCTCAGGCACAATTCGCCGCGGGGCCGACCGCTGCAAGGGCCTCGACCGGATAGCCGCACCATGGCCGCACTTGCTCAGGCAAAACCTCACGCCACAAAGCCGTCGCTCGACACGATCGAACGCTTGTTCGCAGTGCGCGAGACGAAGATCGGGCGCGGGCTATTCGCCTGTCAGCCGATCGCGCGCGGCACCGCCTTGTTCAGCGAGGATGACTGGGTCGACGAGACCGAGGCACGGGCGTTCGCAGTTCTCGCGCCGGCGCAAATCGAGAAGCTCTCGCCGGCGTTGCGCAGTGCGTTCATCCGTTACGGCTACAACACCGGGCTCGATCAGGTCACCGGCACATTCCATCCCGAGGCGGTGCGTCATCCGGTGAATTTCATCAATCACAGCTGCGAGCCGAACCTCGGCTATGACGGCATAGACGCGATCATCGCGCTGCGCGGCATCTCGCCGGGCGAAGAAATCCGCATGGATTACGGGACCTACAGCTTTTCCTTCGATCACGAGTTCACTTGCACCTGCGGCGCCTGGAGCTGCCGCGGCCGTGTGCAACGTGACGATTGGAAAAGCCTGGTGCGCATGGGCCTCCGTCTTCCGGGCTTCATGCGCGCGGAGGTGGACCGCACCCTCTGGGGCTAGGCTCGGCTCGCCACTCCTGCCACCATCGCGCCGCAAGGAGGCGATGCATGCGCAGCACGTTGCTTGGCATCACCGGGACGGTTCTGGCACTTGCGGCCTGCGCGGCGCTTGCCGCGCCGCGTTATTCCGATTTCCCCGGCGGCAAGGCAGCCAATTCGGTCGAGGTCGATGTCGAGCTCGTGATGGCGGTCGACATCTCCTATTCGATGGACATGGACGAGCTTGCGCTGCAGCGCGAAGGCTACGTTCAGGCGATCGCATCGCAGGAATTCCTCAGCGCGCTGAAGCAGGGCACGCACGGCAAGGTCGCGGTCACTCTGGTGGAATGGGCCGGAGTGAACGACCAGCGCGTCGTCATGCCGTGGCGGCTGATCAACGGCGCCGCTGCCGCGCAGGCCGTTTCAGACGAAATGGCGCGCGCGCCGGTGCGGCGCGCCTTCCGCACCTCGATCGCGGGCGCGCTGATCTTTGCCGCCGGTCTGTTCGAGAACAACGGCTATCGCGGCCTGCGCCGCGTGATCGACGTCTCGGGGGACGGCACCAACAACCAGGGCCCGCTCGTCACGCAGGTGCGCGATGAGGTGATTGCCAAGGGCATCGTCATCAACGGGCTGCCGATCATGCTGAAAGAGCCGCAGCCGAATTCGATCGATATCAAGGATCTCGACATCTACTACGAGGACTGCGTGATCGGCGGCCCCGGCGCGTTCGTGGTGCCAATCCGCGAGCGCGAGAAGTTCAAGGAAGCGATCCGCACCAAGCTGGTGCTGGATATCGCGCGATACGAGGCGCCGGGTGTGGTCCCGGTGTCGGCAGAAGCGCCGCGCATCTCCTGCACGATCGGTGAGGCGATGTGGCAGCGGCGCTTCGGCAACGGGATCGACTGGCGCTAGCGCTCGAAGCGCCCGACGATCTCGACGTGCGCCGAATAGCGAAACTGGTCGACCGGCGTGACGGAGGTCAACCGGTAGCCGCCGTCCACGAGAAGGCGCGCATCGCGCGCGAAGGTCGCGGCGTTGCAGGAGACCGCTACGATCAGCGGCACACGTGATGCCGCGAGCTGGCGCGCCTGCGCCTCGGCGCCCTGACGGGGCGGGTCGAACACCACTGCGTCGAAAGGTTTGAGCTCGTCCGGCGCCAGCGGACGGCGGAACAGGTCGCGTACCTCGGCTATGATGGGCTTGAGGCCCGGCATTTTGGCCGCCTCGCGCAGCGCCGCAATGGCGGCCGCATCGGCATCCGCTGCCGCAACACGCACGCGCTCGGCGAAGCGCAGCGCGAACGGTCCGACACCGCAGAAGAGATCTGCCACGTTCTTCGCTTTCGCCACATACCCCAGCACGAGCCGCGCCAGCACCGCTTCGCCCTCCGCCGTCGCCTGCAGGAACGCGCCCGGCGGCAGCGCGACGGCCGCCTTCCCCATCCGTACGGTTGGCGCGACCCGCTGCACGATCAGTTCGCCATGACGCGTCAGCCGGGCGAGTCGATGGGGCTCGGCAAGACGCGCCAGCGTGGCAGTGTGGCGGGCTCCGAGCGGCCCCGAGCCGCGCACGTCGACATCGAGGCCGGCTTCAGTCGCAGTCACCTGGATGTCGAGCGGCTTGTCGGGGCCGATCGCTTCGGCGATGGCCCACGCGGCGGGCAGCGCTCCGGAGAGCGACGGCGCCAGCACTGGACAGCGATCGATCGCAACGATGTGGTGCGCGCGGTAGGCCGCAAACCCGACCTCCAGCACGCCATGCGCGGCGCGGCGCGCGTGAAACACCGCGCGCCGCCTCCCCTCCCCATGCGCGTCGGTCAGATCGCCGACTGGCGCCTCGAGCCCGGCGTGCTGCAGCGCTTCGGCCACAAGGCCGCGCTTCCATTCGCGATACCGCGCAAAATCCCAATGCTGGGTCTGACAGCCGCCGCACACGCCGAAGTGCGGGCACACCGGCGCGTTCCGTTCCGGGCTGGCACTCACAACGTTCAACAGATGACGCCGGTCCGGGTGGCCGGGAAACGGCTCGACTTCGACCGCCTCGCCGGGAAGCGTGTACGGGACGAACACGGGGCCGTCCGGCGTGTCGGCAACACCGTCGCCGCGATTACCGAGACGGGAGATCGTGAGGCGCTCAGTCACGCCGCGCCCCGAGCAGGAATTCGCGGTTGCCATCGCCGCCTTGGATCGGCGACTCGATGACGCCGGCAACGTTCCATCCCAGCGATGCCACGAATGCCGAGAGATCGTCGCATACGGCTTGGTGCACGGCCGCGTCGCGAACAATCCCTTTCTTCACGTGCGCTCGCCCGGCCTCGAATTGCGGCTTGATCAGCGCAATGAGATGCGCGCGGGCGCGCAGCAGGCCGTCGAGTGCGGGCAGCGCCAGCTTGAGCGAGATGAAGCTGACGTCCACCGTGGCGAACTCCGGCGCCTCGAGGATGCGCGCGGGATCGAGCCTGCGGATGTCCGTCTCCTCCATCGATATGACGGCGGGATCGCCACGCAGCCGCTCGTGCAATTGTCCCCGCCCCACGTCGACGGCGTAGACCTTGTTCGCGCCGTGCGCGAGCAGCACTTCGGTAAAGCCGCCGGTCGATGCGCCGACATCGAGACAAATGTCGCCGCCGGGATCGAATCCGAAGTGATCGAGCGCGGCGACAAGCTTCAGCGCGCCGCGGGAAACCCACGGATGCTTCGGGGTCGCGTGCAGCGTTGCGCCATCGGGGACCTGATCCGATGGCTTGCCGATGACCACCCCGTCCGCAGATACCAACCCGGCGGCGATCGCCGCCTGTGCGCGGGAGCGGCTCTCGAACAGGCCGCGCTCGACCAGAGCCACGTCGGCGCGCTTGCGCTTCGTCATAAAGTTGACTTAGCAATGGGTCACCGCTTCGGCCATGGGTTTGCACCGCAGCATCATCCTTGTCGCGCTGGCGCTCGCGGCGCCAGCCCTCGCGCAGGATTCGCGGGTGTGGAATTTCGACGACAACCCGGAAGCGCCGGCGCTCGGATTCGGCGCGCCGGATTCAGACGACACGGTGATTGCGTTCTCGTGCGAGCCCAAGGCAAAGGAGATGACGATCGTCGGATCCGTCGCCTCGACCAAGCTCAATCCTGGCGCCGGCGTGCCGCTCAAGCTTTCCGCGGGCGCAACGAGCGTCGCGCTGACCGGCAACGCGATCGCGAGCGAGACCGATGGTACCGTCAACATTGAGGTGACCAGCGCGCCCAATCCGCGCGTCTTCGCGCTCCTCAAGGCGGGGCCGTCGCTGACCGTCGAAGTCCCAGGAGCGACGGAGACGATCCCGCTCACCGGTGCCGCGCCGCATGTCGCGGCGTTCGAAAAGCTGTGCCTCGGACGGCGCTAGCCGCCTTTCCTGTGCTCCGCCGCGATCCGGACACACTCCTCGAACGCCGAGAGATCACGCAGCGGGTCCGCCACAAGCTGGCGCGGCAGCACGAGCGGGTGACCGGCAAGCTCCAGCCCGTGAATGATCATCAGATTGTCCGGCAGTTCGAAGTTCTCGACCTCGAGATCATCCGCATCGCGAAACCTGTCGCCGACTGCGCGGACTTCCATCCGCTCGCGCACCTTCTCGATATAGCTTTTCGCGATATTCGAATAGCCGAGACAGAGTTTGCCACCTTTGCCGAGCATGTAGCCGAGTTCGTAGACCGTGCCCGCGTCCGCGCTGACCCCGCGAAACGGCGTCAGGTTCGCGATGATGGCGTGCGCCTGATCCATCAGGTCCGTGTTGGCGCGGAAGATGCGCCGTGACAGCGGCCCGCCGTCGTCCGGCGGATTGCCATCGAGCGGAAACAGCCCTTCCAGCCCGTGACGTTTGCAGATGTCCTGTTTGAGCTGACCGACGCGCTTCGCCTCGGGAAGGAACACATCGGGGCCGGCGAGATAGACCTTCATGGCCCCGGAGCGTGTCGGGTTCAGGCGCGCTTTACGACGCCGATCTTCTCGCGGCCGAGCGCCTCGAATACCTTGGCGACGATCGCTTTCGAGTCGAGCCCCGCCTTGGCGTACATCGCATTCGGCGAATCCTGGTCGATGAACGCGTCGGGCAGCACCATCATGCGCACCTTCAGCCCGCCGCGGTCGAGCGCGCCGTGCTCGGCGAGCGCCTGCATCACGTAGGTGCCGAAGCCGCCGATTGCGCCTTCCTCGATCGTCACCAGCACCTCGTGATCGCGCGCGAGGCGCAGCACCAGGTCGGCGTCGAGCGGCTTGGCGAAGCGAGCATCCGCGACCGTGGTGGAAAGGCCGAGCTGCGCCAGTTCCTCAGCGGCCTTCATGCATTCCGCGAGCCGCGTACCGAACGAAAGCAGCGCCACCTTGTGGCCCTCGCGCACGATACGGCCCTTGCCGATCTCGAGCGGCACGCCGAATTCCGGCATCTCCACGCCGACGCCCTCGCCGCGCGGATAGCGCAATGCCGAAGGCCGGTCGTCGATCGCGACCTGCGTCGCCACCATGTGCACGAGCTCAGCCTCGTCGGCCGCTGCCATCAGCACAAAACCCGGCAGGCAGCCGAGATAGGCGATGTCGAACGAGCCCGCATGGGTCGGTCCGTCGGCCCCGACCAACCCGGCACGGTCCATCGAGAAGCGTACCGGAAGGCGCTGGATCGCGACGTCGTGCACGATCTGGTCGTAGGCGCGCTGCAGGAAGGTCGAATAAATGACGGCGAACGGCTTGTAGCCCTCGGTCGCAAGCCCGGCACAGAAGGTTACGCCGTGCTGCTCGGCGATGCCGACATCGAAGGTGCGCTCGGGAAAGGCCTTGCCGAAGAGGTCGAGACCGGTGCCGGACGGCATCGCGGCGGTCACCGCGACGATCTTGTCGTCCTTGCGCGCTTCCTTGATCAGGCTCTCGGCGAATACCTTGGTGTATTGCGGAGCGTTCGATTTGGCTTTGGCCTGCACCCCGGTGATGACGTCGAACTTGACGACGCCGTGATACTTGTCAGCCGACTTCTCGGCCGGCTCGTAACCCTTGCCCTTCTGCGTCACAACGTGGACGAGGATTGGCCCCTTCTTCGCGTCGCGCACATTCTTGAGCACCGGAATCAGGTGATCGAAATTGTGCCCATCGATGGGCCCGACGTAATAGAAGCCGAGCTCCTCGAACATCGTGCCGCCGGTGAGGAAGCCGCGCGCATATTCCTCGACGCGCTGCGCTTTCTTCTCCAATGTCCGCGGCATCTTGTGCGCCAGCTGCAAACCGATCTCGCGCAGCGACGTGTAGGTGCGTCCCGAGATCAGCCGAGCCAGATAGGCCGAGAGCGCGCCGACCGGCGGCGCGATCGACATGTCGTTGTCGTTGAGGATCACGATCAGGCGCGAGTCCATCGCGCCCGCGTTGTTCATCGCCTCGTAGGCCATGCCGGCAGTCATCGCGCCGTCGCCGATCACGGCGATGACATTGTTGTCGCCGCCCGAGAGATCGCGCGCGACCGCCATGCCGAGCCCGGCGGAGATCGAGGTGGAGGAGTGCGCGGCGCCGAACGGGTCGTAGTCGCTCTCTGCACGCTTGGTGAAGCCGGAGAGCCCCCCGCCCATGCGCAGCGTGCGGATGCGATCGCGCCGGCCGGTGAGAATCTTGTGCGGGTAAGCCTGATGACCGACGTCCCAGACGATGCGGTCGTTCGGCGTGTCGAACAGGTAATGCAGCGCAATCGTCAGCTCGACCACCCCGAGGCCAGCCCCAAGATGGCCACCGGTGATCGACACCGCGTCGATCGTCTCTTTGCGCAATTCGTCCGCGACCTGACGAAGCTTGGATTCGTCGAGGCGGCGCAGATCGGCAGGCGTGATGATCTGGTCGAGCAGGGGTGTCTTGGATTCGGGCACGCGTTTCTCCACGCATTGCACCGGTCTTCAAGGGACCGGAAAGGCGTAAGATTTACCGTGCCTTACACCAAACGCACGCGGAAGCGCAAATCAGGCTTAATCGTGGTCGCGCCATCATTTCGGCTAAGCCTTTGATCCAGAACCGGAGCGGGAACTTGGGCCGAAGCTCCTGCGTTCCCAATTCGTCGCATTCCGCGCCAACCGGTCCGAGCATTCAACATGGCACCGCGCCCGACCTGGAAGGGATATCTGAAGCTGTCGCTCGTCTCATGCCCGGTCGCGATGTACACCGCGACGAGCACGGCGAGCCGCATCCGCCTGCACATCATCAACCGGGAAACGGGCAATCGCATCCGCAACCAGGCGATCGATTCCGAGACCGGCGATGTGGTCGATGCAGAAAGCAAGGTGAAGGGTTACGAGCTCGACAACGGCAAGTACGTCCTGCTCGAAGAGGACGAGTTGGACGAGGTGGCGCTGGAGTCGACGCACACGCTGGAGATCGAATCGTTCGT
>Ga0310810_10004989_pt1 | contig 14768 bp, 14 predicted proteins | sample NCmetagenome_FD_207641 | JGI IMG/M metagenome (GOLD analysis project Ga0310810, IMG submission 207641) | Soil microbial communities from experimental microcosm in Duke University, North Carolina, United States - NC | ecosystem: Engineered > Artificial ecosystem > Soil microcosm > Unclassified ... | reverse complement strand
GAGCGGATCGGTCGGGTCCGCGGAGAGCCCGAGGTCGAAGAGCATCACGCGGCGGTCGTCGGCGAGGAACACGTTCGACGACTTCACGTCGCGATGCACGATCCCGCGCTCGTGCAGGTACGCGAGGATGCGCAGCAGGAAGTCCGCGACCGCCGTGACCTGCTCGGGCGGGAGCCGGCCGAGCCGGCGGATACGGCTCGCGAGCGTCTCGCCTTCGAGGAGCTCGAGCGCGAGGTAGGGCTGCTCGCCGTCGTGCACCTCGTAGCAGCGCGGAAGCCCGGGGTGGTCGAGGCGCAGGAGGAGTCGCCCCTCCCGGAGGAACCGCGAACGGTGCGCGTGGGAGTCATCGCGCTCGCGGAGCACCTTCAGCGCGACGGTGCGCCCCTCCTTCGTCGCTCGCCAGACCTCGGCGAGTCCTCCGGCGCCGACCTTCTCTTCGAGGGCCCATCCGCCCAGCGTGCGCCCGTAGCGCTCCTCCGCCAGAGAAGCGTCGCTCCGGAAGGTGACTGCGCGTCCGGGCCGGCCGAGATCGCGGTCGAGCCCCTTCCCGGGGATCGTGCGGGGCTCCACGTCCCCCGATGGCAGCTTCGACGGCAGTGCGGGCCCCCCGGAGCCCGTCGAGCATACCGCAAAGCGGTCAGCCTCCTCGCGCCTCCATCCAGGAGGAAACGCGCGGCCAGACGTGGGCCGACGCTTTCCGGCCGAGGACCAGATCGAGGTGCCCCCAGTGGGTCTCGTGGGCGAAGTCGTCGAAGATCTCGAGCGACTTGTCGCGGCTCCCAGAGCGGTCGAAGGCGATCCGACCGTCGTCGGGCGGCACGAGCACGTCCTTGTCGCCGAGCACGACGAGGAGCGGCACGTCGAGCGCTCGCCAGGCGTCGTCGTAGTCGAAGGACCCGGTCGCGGACCATCGGCACATCTCGTTCCAGACGGTGAGACTCGTCCAGTCGAAGCCGACCGAGAGGCGCTCCGCGAGGATCTCCGGCTCGACGCTCCCCGGCCACCACCCGCTGATCGGGAACGCGTAGCCGAGCGAGTCCGAGAGCCCGTAGAGTCGCCCGATGATTTCGCCGAAGACTTTCGTGCGGATCTGGAGCCCGCCGATCGAGGGACTCGCGTGCGTCAGGCGCGCGAGCGTGCGCAGCGTCGGGTTCTGCCGCGCGAACACGTAGACACCTCCGATCCCGACGACGCCGCGCGCGGGCGCCTGCGTCGCTGCCGCGTACGCGACCGTCGCGCCCAGCGAGTGCCCGACGAGGAAAGGCGGCTCGTCCAGCGCCCGCATCGCGCGCGCGAGATCCTCGACGTAGTCCGCGAACCGCTCGGCGCGCGCGTCGCCGCGACTCCGCCCGTGCCCGCGTAGCTCGAGGTTGTAGACGTCGAACCCGCGCTGCGCGAGCCACGCACTCATCGATCGGCGCGACGTGTGCCAGCTGTAGCGGTTCTGCGCGAAGCCGTGGACGAGCATCACCGGCGGGCGCGTCGGCCCCGCAGGGAGATGTTTCCGCACGACCGCGAGCCGCGGCATGCCGGGGAGCGCCAGCACGTGCTTCCGCAGCACGACCGTCGCACCGTCATCCGTGACCTGCTCGACCGTCTCCTCGGACACCGACTCGAACATCAGGTCCCGACTATCGCGTGGAGAGCCGATTCCCGCTGGGGCGGCGCGCTCCGCCGCACGTCTCGGCGTGAGATCCGCCCGGCTGGGATCGGACCCGGAAGCGTCACGCCCGACTCAGAGCTCGGCCGCCGGGCCCCCGCTGGCACCGTGAGATCCATCCGGTTGGGATCTCACGAGCGAATCGGACCGAATTCTGCGGTGAGATCCCCACCGGATGGATCTCACCGAGCAGTCTTCAATGGTCCTTCATCAGCGCGGCGGTCGCTTCGGCGACGTTGTCCTTGTTCCCGATCACGAGCGGCGTGCGCTGGTGGAGGCTCCCGGGCACCAGGTCGAGGATCGGGCGACGGCCGTCCGTCGCCGCGCCGCCCGCGGCCTCCGCGAGGAACGCGAGCGGGAACGCCTCGTAGAGCATGCGGAGCTTGCCCTCCGGGTTCTTCTTCGTCGCCGGGTAGAGGAAGATGCCACCCGTCAGCAGGTTGCGGTGGAAGTCCGCGACGAGCGAGCCGATGTAGCGCTGTTTCCACGTTCCGTCGGCCTTGAGCGACGCGATGTACTGCGTGAGCCCGGGACCCCAGCTCGCGGCGTAGCCCTCGTTGATCGAGTACGCCTTCGCCGACGGCCCGAGCTTGATGTCGGGATGCGACAGGAAGAACTCGCCGACGGTCGGGTCGAGCGTGAAGCCGTGCACCCCCTCCCCCGCCGAGATCACGAGCATCGTGCCCGACCCGTACACGATGTACCCGGCCGCCCCGATCTCCCGACCGGGCCGGAGCACGTCCTGCATGTTCGCCTTCTCGCCCTCCTTCGACTTGCGTCGGAAGATGCAGAAGATCGATCCGATGGTCGCGTTGACGTCGATGTTCGACGAGCCATCGAGCGGATCCATGCAGAAGACGTAGCGACCGGATCGGAACCGCTCGGGCGTGTAGTACGGCTCCGCATCCTCCTCGGACGCGATCATGCAGCACACGCCGGGATGCTCGAGCGCCTTCTTGAACGCGTCGTTGGCGTAGTCGTCGAGCTTCATGACGTACTCGCCCTGCACGTTGGTCGCGCCCGTCTCGCCGAGCATGCCGAGGAGCCCCGCGCGATTCACCCGCGCGGACACGAGCCGGCCGACGAGCGAGACCTGTTGCAACAGCGATGCGAACTGCCCCGTCGCGTCGGGGTGGGTCCGCGTGGTCTCGAAGATGAACCGATCGAGCGTCGTGCCTTCTTCGAACTGCTGCATGCCCGCCTCCGGTCGAATCCCCTAACCGGCGGTCCGTGGCGTCCTCGGGAGGTTGCGCAACCCCTCGTAGATCTCCACGGGTACCGCCAGCACCACCGTGTTCGACGGCGACGCCCCGAGACCGTCGAGGGTCTGCAACCCGCGGAGCTGCATGGCACCCGGGCTCGCGGACATCGTCGCAGCGGCCTCGGCGAGATTGAACGCAGCGAGCTTGTCGCCCTCGGCCTTCGTGATGGTCGCGCGCTTCTCGCGCTCCGCCGATGCCTGGCGCGACATCATCTTCTTCAGCTCTTCGGGCATGTCGATGTCGAGGAGCCGGATCGAGTCGACGTGGATCCCCCACGCCTTGATGCGCTCCTCGACCACGTGCTCGATCCGCTCCTGGATCTGCTCTCGCTCGGACAAGAGCTCGTCGAGCGTCATCGCGCCGATCACGTCGCGGAGGCTCGCCTGCGCGTATTGGCTGATCGCGAACCGGTAGTCCTGCATCCCGATCACCGCCGCCTGCGTGTCCACGACGCGGAAGAACAGCACGCCGTCGACCGCCACCGGCACGTTGTCGCGCGTGATCACTTGCTGGTGGGGAATCTCGAGCGTGAGGAGCCGCGTGTCGACGAAGCGCGCGTAGTCGGCGATCGGGAACACGAGGAAGATCCCCGGCCCCGCCACGCGATGGAAGCGACCGAACCGCAGGATGACGGCCTGCTCCCATTGCGCACCGATGCGCGGGATGCGGTGCGCCCAGAGCCCGAGCACGAGGAACGCGCCGAAGACGAACGGCCCGTAGAGCATGCCGGACAGCAATCCGATCGCCGCGCCGAGCCCGACGATCACCACCAGGATCAGGACGCGCAGCGGTCCACCGAGGGAGACGTGATCCTCGCTGGGGCGGACGTAGGTGCGTGCGCTGCGCGCGGCTTCGCGGGCGATCGTCGCCATCTCGTTCGGGGTCATGGGAGCCTCCGCACGAGGCCCATAATCAGGGCGCCGCGAGAATACGGAGCGGCGCCGCCTTCGCCTTGGCGAGATCGGCAGCGCTCAGGGCGCCGCCGTCCTTCATGTTCTCGAGGATCGCATCGACCCGCGCCGCCGGCGCTTTGCCGCGCAGCGCCGCCTCGTACCCCTTCTTCGGCGCCGGGAGCAGCGAGGCCACGAACGCGGCCTCCTTCGGCGACAGGGCCTGCGGATCCTTCAGGAAGTAGAGCTGCGACGCATTCGCCACGCCGTACACCTCGGGTCCGAGCTCGACGACGTTCAGGTACGTCTCGAGGATCCGGTCCTTGGGGAGCGTGCCCTCGATGTCGAGCGCGTAGAGGAGCTCGCGCAGCTTCCGCACGAGCGTCCGCTCGTCGCCCGTGTAGAGGTTCTTCGCGAGCTGCTGCGTGATGGTGCTCCCGCCGCGCAGCGTGCCGCCCTCGTGCGCCCACGTCGCCAGCGCGTCGTTCACTTGCTCGACGTCGTAGCCGTCGTGCGAGTAGAACCGTGCATCCTCGGCAGCGATCACGGCGGGACCGAGCCAGTGCGCGCGTTCGAGCGTGGTCCAGGGTCTCGGCGTCAGCGTGCGCACGCCGCCCGACGCCGTACGCACTTGCCAGTGGAAGTTGCCGGCGCGCAGTGCGTCCATGTCGCTCGACACGCCGCGAGCGCGCAGGCCCTCCGCCTCTCCGTTCAGGCGCCACGCGAGCGGCTCGAGGGCGACGTCGGCCGTGACGCCGATCGTCCCCTCGACCGTCGCGCGTCGTACCTCGGGAATGCGATCCGCGAACCAACCGACGAGCTCGGCGAACGGCAAGCCGCGCACCGAGACGCGCGCCGGTCCGGTGCCTCCGAAGATCGGCGACAGATCCGCGGTCACCTCCGCGCCGCCCCACGTTCCTTCGAGGTGCCCGCCGGGCTCGAGCCGCAGATCTGCGTCGGCGACGCGCACGGCCTCCGGACCCAGGAGCTCGTGTCGCACCCAAGGCGATCGCACGAGGATGCGGGCGAGAGACGTGGCGGGATCCACGGCCACGTCGAGCTCCCCGCCCGCGAAGCCGACGTCGAACGATCGGCGCAATTGCAGATCGATGCCGGCCGCCGTCCGGCGCAGCCATCCTTCGGGGCCCTCGAGGTCGAGGGGTCGGAGCGTGCCGTGCCATCCCGACACGAGCACGCTGTCGCGGAGCGAGACCGTGAGGTCGGCGACGTCGATCCGCATCCCAGACGCGCCGCTGCCGCTCGGCGCGCCCGATGCGAGCGCGCGCAGCGGAGCCGCGGCGACGTCGATCCGGAGTCCCGACGCCCGGGCGCGCTGCCAGAACGGACCGACCTCCAGTCGATCGAGGGCGACGCCTTCCGACGCGACCGACGTCCACACGAAGCGCCCGTGCTCGAGCGACGGACCGGCCGCCGTGATGCCGTGCGCGGCGAGCTTGCTCTCGAACGTCCGGATGGCGAAGAGCTCGAACCCGATCGCGCCCGCGATCAGGACCGTGAGCGCGACGAGCGCCTTCGTCAGCCCGACTCCGCGCCCGAGCCGACGAGCGACGTCGCGAGCGCCCCTTCGAGGGCGCCGACCCCATCGTCGACGAGCCGCGCTCCCGCGATCTCGGGCCGGAGCATCGGGACGGCGAGCTCACGCCAGGCGCGGATCACGTCCTTCGCTTCGATCATCTGCGGAGGCCGAGCGGGCACCAATGCCTGGTCCTCCGTCTCGACGAGGAGGCCCGCGTCGACGAGCACGTCCGCCACGAGCTGGATGTGGTTCGGGTACGCGCGGAGGTCGTCGGAGAGGTACTCGATCGTCGCCGGGCCTTCGCCGCGCAAGTAGCGCTCGGAGATCGCCGACATCACGTAGAGCGCGAAGAAGCCGTCGGGCTGCCGACGCTCGTCGTGCGGATCCACGGCGCGACGACGCTGCGCGTCCATCAGCGGTTTCCAGTGCTCGACGTGGTAGGCGATCTCGACACCCACGAGCACGACGAGCCAGAGCACGTAGAGCCAGAGGAGGAAGACGGGCAGGAAGCCGAGCGATCCGTAGAGCACTTTCATCGTGTCGCGCGTGCCGAACAGCGTCGTGTACCAGATGAACCCGCCCTTCGAGAGCTCGAACAGCACGGCGGAAGAGAATCCCCCGATGAGCGCCGCGCGCCAGCTGACGCGCACGCACGGCAGGAGCTTGATCCCGATGATGAGCGCGGTGGCGGTGAACAACAGGGGCACCAGGCGTGACCAAAGGGTGATCTCTCCCCCCGCCAGCACCGTCAGCTTCCGGCTCGCGATGGCCCCCATCGCGAGGAGGATCGGACCGAGCGTGATCGCCGAGTAGAAGATCGTGAAGCGCTGGAGCAGCGAGCGCCGCAGCCGGACACCGAAGATGTCGCTGTAGGCGCGCTCGACCTTGAAGTAGAGCTGCATCCCGAACCCCATCACGCCCGTGACGCCGAGGATGCCCATCGTTCCGAAGTTGGCGCTCGCGAAGATGTCGCTGAGGACGCTCGTGAGGTCGTCGGTGCTTCCAGCGACGATCGTCTGGAGCAGGAAGTTGCGGACCGTGTTCTCGGTCTCCTCGGTGAGGCCGAGCGGGCGCATCAGCGCGAACGCCAGGAGGAACAGCGGCACCATCGCCACCGTCGTCCAATAGGCGAGCATCGATGCTCGCACGGCCAGCCGGTCGCGCACGGCGCTGCGGAAGATCACGTGTCCAGCGTGCGTGACTTCGAGCAGCGCCTTGCCCCAGCGCGAGTTCGTGTCGACCAGCCGCCCCTGCGCGGCGCGCTCGTACAGGTCCTTCAGGCGTGTCCACATGGCGTCATCGTCCGGGTCGAGGGAGCGGGAGTCAACCGTCGAAGCGGGATAGCTCCGGATCCATGGCGGCGCCCAGACTCACGCACCTCGACCCCGACGGAAACCCGCGCATGGTCGACACGTCGGCGAAAGCCGACACCGAGCGCGTCGCGGTGGCCGAGGGATGGGTCCGGATGTCGCCGGAGGCGCTCGCGGTGGTCCGGGAGGGCCGGGCCGCCAAGGGAGACGTCCTCCAGATCGCGCGGATCGCGGGGATCGCCGGGGCGAAGCGCACCGCCGACCTGATCCCGCTCTGCCATCCCCTGCCGCTCGACGCCGTGTCCGTCGACGTGGTCGCGACCGACGAGGGGGTCCACGCCACCGCCACGGTCAAGACGGTCTGGCGGACCGGGGTCGAGATGGAAGCGCTCACGGCAGTGGCGGTTGCGCTCCTGAGCGTCTATGACACAGTCAAAGCCATCGACCGCAGCATGCGGATCGAAGGCATTCAACTCCTGGAAAAACGCGGCGGACGCTCGGGATCGTGGCGCAGGGAATCTCCTTGACCACCCCCCTCGGGCGCAGCTACGTTGCCCCCGAGTCGGACCGTCGGAGGAAAACGTGCGCATCCTTCAGTTTCTGATCGCGACAATTGTCGCGTCCCTCGTGGCCTGCACCCCGGACAACAGCTTCACGAAGGATCCGGGTGACGCCAACGGCGACGAGCCGGGCCAGATCAGCGGACGCATCTGCGATCCGTCGGGCCGCACGTGGCTCGCCGACGCGATGGCGTACACCAACGTGATCGTGGACGGTCAGTTGACCGGCACGCGCGTCGCGTACTCCGACCGCGACGGGTTCTGGTTGCTAGACAATCTCCCCGGCGACGAGTACTACCAGGTGTTCGTCCAGCACGGCTCCGAGATCCTCTTCAACGAAGAGGTCTACGTGACGGCGGGCCAGACGACACAGCTCGAAGAGCCCGACTGCTTCGACCCGCTCGAGCTCAAGGTCGCGATCGTCACCGGCGACTACGACGACTTCCAGCTCGTGCTCCAGCAGATGGGCTTCGCGAACTACACGGTGTTCGACGGTCTCGTGACCGGCAGCAGCATCTGCGACATCTGCGAGGACAACCTCCGCAACTTCCTCCTCAACGACGAGTGGATGCAGCAGTTCGACATCATCATGTTGAACGGCGGCCACGTCGAAGAGAACATCATCTACCCGCCGCCCGAGGAATCCGACACCAACGACAATGGTGAGTCCGAGGTCATCATGGGCAACATCGTCCAGTTCGTGCAGAACGGCGGCAGCATCTACGCCTCCGACTGGGCGTACGACGACGTGGAGCAGGGGTGGCCGGACCGGATCGAATTCCTCGGTGACGACTCGCAACCGAACGATGCGCAGGCCGGCGACCAGCAGCTCGTGAACGCCGCGATCTCGGACAGTGCCTTGGCCGCATGGCTCGGCTCGAAGGACTCGCACGTCGACATCGAGTACGACCTCCCTGTCTGGCCGGCGATCGACAGCGTGGACGACACGGTCTCGGTCCACCTCTCGGGCAGCGTCAACGTCCGGATCGGGACGTACCAGGACACGATCAACGCGTCGCCGCTCCTCACCTCGTTCAACGACGGTCAGGGCAAGGTCGTGTACGCGACCTTCCGCGTGGCGAAGAACGCCTCGGCAGACATGCTCTTGATTCTCCAGTACATGATGTACTCGCTGTAGCGAGTCGGGTGCGTTCTCGGACCGCCGCGGGGATCTCGATCCTCGCGGCGTTCGTGTTTCTGGCGCTCGCCATTCGCTACCCGCTGCGGCACTTCGCGTCGCCGGACTTCCTGCTCTACACGAGCCGTTGGTACGGAGCGATTCGGACCGAAGGCTGGAGCGTGTTCGGGCGCGAGCTCGGCGACTACACGCCGCCCTACCTCTACGCCCTCTACGCCGTCTCGAAGCTCTTCCCGAACCTCTCGGCCGTCGTCGCCACGAAGGCGCCGCAGAGTGTCGCGGATTTCGCCTGCGCCGGTGTGGCGGCGCTGATCACGCGGGAGCGGTGGCCGCGATCGATCGGTCCATCCCTCGGGGCCTTCGCCGCGGTGCTCCTGTTTCCGACCGTCGTCGTGAACAGCGCGCTCTGGGGTCAATCCGACAGCCTCTACACGTCGTTCCTGTTGTTCTTCGCGTACTTCGCGATCCGAGCCCGATCCGCCGCAGCGTGCATCGCGTTCGGGTGCGCGTTCGCGTTCAAGCTGCAGTCGATCTTCGTCGCGCCGCTGGTCGCCGTGCTGGTCCTGAAGCGTGTGCTCCGTCCTGCGCATCTCCTCTGGATCCCGGTTCCCTACCTCCTCGCGATCGTGCCGTGCTGGCTCACGGGGCGGCCGCTCCGTGACCTGCTCACGATCTACGTGCGCCAGGCGACGTGGGACACGACACTGTCGGTCGACGCGCCCAACCTCTTCGCATGGATCCATCCTTCGGAGGCTGTCGGTGTCGCACTCGGGCTGGGGCTGGCTGCCGCGGGGGGAGCCGCGTACGTCGTCGGCGCGGCGCGAGACCGCGAACCCCTCACCCCGACCCGACTCGTCCTCCTAGCGACGCTCGCGCTCGTCCTCTTCCCGTTCGTGCTGCCGCGCATGCACGAGCGCTACTTCTACGCCGCCGACGTGTTCTCGGTCGCTCTGGCATTCCAAGCGCCCCGGCTGGCGTGGCTGCCGTTCGCCATCGGCACTGCGTCGCTCCTCTCCTACACGACGTTCCTCGGGGGCAGGACGATCGTTCCGGTTCCGTTCCTGGCTGTCCTCATGGCAATCGCGCTCGCGGGTCTCGTTCGCGCGACCCGCCGCTGACGCTCACCTTCGCTTCGGATCCTCCGGGACCTCGAACGCCCCGAGCGCGCGCGACGCGATGATCAAGAAGCCGCACCCTGCGCCGGCGAAGCCGCCGAGCAGGATCGTGCGCGCCACGCCCCAGTCCGCGGGTTGGAGGTAGAGCGCGGCGCCGATGCCGATCGCGATCGCGATCACCATCAGGAAGATCATGTTCTTCGTGTGGAACGAGGAAGCCATGGCGCTTCCATAGCGTGGGCGTTCAGCGATGGGTCCGCCGGTAAGCGTCGAGCTCCTCGACGAGCGCCGCGAGCTGCGCGCTCACGACGAACGCGACGGCCAGGATGATCGGTCCGACCGAGAGCCAGGAATAGAAGGTCGCCAGATGGAAGTAGGTCTGCATGGCAGCTCCAGAGTCCGAGGTTCACTAACTGTCTAAATACACTTTACTGGTTAGTAGTAACCTGTCAATCATTTTTTGGTGGTTAGACTCCGGTCGGACGCGGTAGGTTGGAATCCGATGACGACACCCTGGACATTCGATCTCTGCGGCGGACACGTCGCCCTCGACTTCGCGAACACGATGAGCGATCGGCCCTCCCCCTCCCCGATCGATCGCCTCCGCGACTACGCCGACCTCGTCCAGTTCGCGGTGCAGACCGGCATCACCACGAAGGCGGCCGCCCGATCGCTCCTGCGGCGGGCGGACGCCGATCCGTCCTCCGCCGAGCAGACGCTCAGCGCAGCCCGTGCGCTCCGCGAGGCGCTCTACTCGCTGTTCTTTGCTCAGGCGACGGGCGCCGCGCCGAAGGGGCGCGACCTCGAGATCCTCGATGCGGCGTGGCACCGCCTGTCGCTCGACAGCCACTTCCATTGGACCTGGAGGGACGGCCCGGACGCACTCGACTCGATGCTCGCGCCGATCGTCGAGAGCGCCGTCGCGCTCCTCACGTCCGGCCCGCGCGACCGCGTCAGGAAGTGCGAGTCGGACACGTGCCAATGGGTGTTCCTCGACACGTCGAAGAACCACAGCCGCCGCTGGTGCGACATGAAGCAATGCGGAAACCGCGAGAAAGCCCGCCGTTTCCAGGAACGAGCCCGAGCAACGTGAGCGCGGCGCCCCACGAGCCCCGGCCCGCGATTACCTGAGACCCATGGCGCTCCATGACGTGCTCGCGGCAACTCGCGACGAAGTGATCGAACGCTGGAAGGCGCAGATCCGGGGGACGCTCGCCCCTCAGGCGATGCCCACGTCCGAGCTCACCGACCACATCCCCGAGTTCGTCGACGAGATCGTCTTCGCGCTGCAGGCCGATGCGGGCTTCACCGTGCCGGACGTCGGCCCGACCGCGGCAGGTCACGGGGCCCAACGACTGCGCCTGGGATTCAGCCTGGACTCGGTCGTCCGGGAGTACGGTGCCCTCCGCGACGCGATCATCGAAACGGCCCGAGCGGGCAGTGCCACGATCACGTTCCGTGAGCTGCAGGTTCTCTTCGACGCGATCGTCGACGGCATTGCGCACGCCGTCGCGGAGTACACCCGGCAGCGCGACGCCGAGCTGTCGCGACAGGCAAACGAGCACTTCGCGTTCGTGGCGCACGAGCTCCGGGATCCGCTCTCGTCGGCGAGCATCGCGTTCCAGCTGCTCAAGCACAAAGGACAGCTGCCTGCCGATGGCCGTGCCGTCGGCGCCCTCGAGCGTGGGCTCGTCCGCGCGACGGAGCTCATCGATCAGACCCTGCAGATGGCGCGGGTGGCATCGGGGATCGAGCTGCGCGCGGAGCCGACCACGCTCGCGAAGCTCTTGGACGAGGCCGAGTTGAGCTCCGTGTCCGAAGCCGACGCCAAGAGCATCGACGTCCACACCGTCGTGACGGGCGACGACGTCATCGCGCTCGACACGCGTCTCGTGCGGTCGGCGCTCGGCAACATCGTCCGCAACGCCGTGAAGTACACGCCGTCGGGGCATCGGGTCGAGGTGCGCGGTCAGGTCGTCGACGGGCGAGCCGTGATCGAGGTCGAGGACCGGTGCGGCGGGCTGCCGCCAGGAAAGGTGGAAGAGGCGTTCGGTCCGTTCGTGCGGCTCACGAACCGCGAGAAGGGGTTCGGTCTCGGCCTCGCGATCGCGAAGCAGGCGGTCGACGCGCACGGCGGGAGCATCCGCGTCCAGAACCTGCCCGGACGGGGCTGTATCTTCGTCCTCGAGTTTCCGATCGCGGTGTGACTCCGGAGACGTACCCGATGGTTGGCTTTCGGATGGGCGCAACTTAGGGAGCAACCTCAGGGGGCCGAATCTTGGACATCCCCGCCTGGCCCTTCGGCGCCGACCGGGGCGCGATCGAGTCGATTCTCGCGGGCGTGCGCGACTACGCGATCTTCCTGCTCGACACCCGAGGGCGCGTCCTCACGTGGAACTCGGGCGCGCAGGCGATCAAGGGCTACACCGCCGACGAGGTCGTCGGCGAGCACATCTCGCTCTTCTACACGCCCGAGGACGTCGCGGCGCGCCGCCCGGAGCGGCTGCTCCGCGCCGCCGCAGAGGATGGGCGCGTCGAGGACGAGGGCTGGCGCGTTCGGAAGGACGGCACGCGGTTCTGGGCGGACGTCGTGATCAGCGCCATCACCGACGCGTCGGGCTCGTTGATCGGGTACTCGAAGGTGACGCGCGATCTCACGGACCGTGTCGCAGCCGAAAACCGAATCCGCCTCAGCGAAGAGCGGCTGCGGCTCATGATCGCGAGCGTGCAGGACTACGCGATCGTGATGCTCGACGAGCGCGGCTACGTCGCCACCTGGAACCAGGGCGCGCAGCGGATCCTCGGCTACCACCCCGACGAGGTCGTGGGCCGCCACTTCTCGATCTTCTACCCGCCGATCGAGGTCGCGCGCGGAAGGCCGGAGCGCGAGCTCGCCGTTGCCCGGAGCCGGGGGTCGGCCGAGGACGAAGCGGAGCGCGTCCGCGAGGATGGCACCACCTTCCTCGCCAACATCGTGATCAGCGCGATCCGCGACGATGGCGGCACGCTCGTCGGATTCACCCAGGTCACCCGCGACCTCACCGAGCGGAAACAGCTGGAGGGCGACCTCGCCCGCCGGGCGGTCGAGCAGGCGCGCGCCGAGGAAGCGATCCGCGAGCGCGACGTGTTCCTCTCCATTGCAGCACACGAGCTCCGCACTCCGATCACCGCGTTCCAGCTCAAGCTCGAAGGGATTGCGAAGGTGGTCGAGTCGAAGCTCGAGGGGCGTGCCGCCGGTGAGATCATCGGTTCGCGCGTGAAGGATGCGCTCCGCAACGTCGATCGGATCAACGATCTCGTCGAGCGGCTCCTCGACGTGTCGAAGGTCGCGAATCGCACGCTCGACATGCGCTACGAGTCCGTCGACCTGGCGGCGTTGGTGGCCACGGCGGTCGACGATCAACAGGACAACGCGCGACACGCCGACGTCGCGCTCCAGGTTCGCGCGAGCGGCGACTGTGTCGGAAGCTGGGACCGTCGCCGAATGGAGCAGGTCGTCGCCAACCTCGTCTCGAACGCCATCAAGTACGGCGACGGGAAACCGGTGGACGTCGAGGTCGAAGGCAGGCCCGACGACGTCCGAGTCGCGGTCGCGGACCACGGAATCGGCATCGCCCCGAGCGACGTCGAGCGGATCTTCCATCCGTTCGAGCGCGCCGCGCCCGTGCACCACTACCCGGGGTTAGGGCTCGGCCTCTACGTCGCGCGTCGAATCGTCGAGGCGCACGGCGGATCTCTCGACGTCAGCAGCGATGCGGCTACCGGCACCATCTTCACGATGGTAGTGCCCAAGTCGCGAGGTGAACAGCGATGGTGTCCACGTGCTCCCATCTGATCATGGTGATCGACGACGATCGCGACGTCGCGGGCGCCATCGTGGAGGCGTTGAAGGACGCCGAGTACCAGCCGATCGCCGCGACGAACGGGCGCGAAGCGCTCGACAAGCTGCGGACCCTCGACGAGATGCCCTGCGTGTTGCTGCTCGATCTCATGATGCCCGAGATGGACGGCTGGTCGTTCCGCGCCGCCCAGCTCGACGATCCGCACCTGCGATCGATCCCCGTCGTGGTGATGACCGCGCACAGCGGACCGCACGACCCGCCGGTGCGCGAGGTCGACAGCGCCGACATGTTGCGCAAGCCCGTCGGGCTCCAGACGCTCCTCGCGAAGGTGGAGCAGTACTGCGGGAAAGCGAACTAGACGATCCCGAGGGGCTGCGTCCCGTCCGTGATCCAGTCCGCCGGATCGACGTCGAGCGCTTGCAGCAGGCCCGCCGTGAAGCTCTCGTAGTTGATCGAGGTGCCGCTGTCGTCGTCGACCTCGCCCGACTGGATGTCGACGGTGCGCGCCGCGAGCTCGCTCGTCGTTCCCCCCAGGCTGCGGCCCCTCCCGACGCGCGGCCCGACCAGGAGCGCGCTGGTGACGGGCCAGTGATCCTTGCCCAGATCCGCGTTGAGCGAGGGCATGCGACCGAGCTCCGACAGCACCACGACGACGGTGTCGTCGAAGATGCCCGCGGCGTCGAGGGCGTCCACCATGTTGCCGAGCATCGCGAAGATGCCGTCGTACGACTCGTGCTGGTCCACGTTCATCGAGTGGGTGTCCCAAGTCTCGCTGCTGTCGAGGATCACGGACTGGCAGATGCCGTTCGTGAAGAGACCCGTGACGATCTTCGAGAGGTCGGCGTGCGCCGACGTCTGGCCGAGCCGGAGGTTGTCGAGGAACTGCTCGCGCTTCTCCTCGAGGAGTCCTTTGCGGACGAGCGACTCCCGGAAGTTCGAGATGTGGGTGGCGTTCCGGCCGCCGCTCCGGCGCGCGGCCTCGAGCACCGCGATCCGGCTCTCCTGGTACGTCGCGAGGAGGGCCTGGTCATTGTCGTTCGGGACGATCTGCGGGTACTCGACGCCGAGATCCGGCGGCGCGTAGAACGCGTCGCTGCGATCGAGGAGCGTCACGATCTGACTGTTCGCGCCGATCCGGCCGACGCTCGCCGCGAGCGGCCCGGGTCGCGACTGGCCGCACATGTCGACGCATGCCAGCGCCCGCTCCGAGCCGTACGCCGACCCGACGATGGTGGCGACGTCGGCCGCCGACGTGCCCGCGCGCGTGCCGGTGAGCATGCGATCCATGCACGAGCGATGCGCGACGGAACCGACTTCGATCCCGCGTACGATCGTCGAGCTGCTGCCGTACCTGTCGAAGAAGCTCGACACGGACGGCCGCTTGTCGTCGTTGACCATGACCTGGAGATCGTACCCGTAGGTCGCGATCGACTCGTTTCCGCCGTCTTCGTCGG
>Ga0310810_10004988_pt1 | contig 14769 bp, 14 predicted proteins | sample NCmetagenome_FD_207641 | JGI IMG/M metagenome (GOLD analysis project Ga0310810, IMG submission 207641) | Soil microbial communities from experimental microcosm in Duke University, North Carolina, United States - NC | ecosystem: Engineered > Artificial ecosystem > Soil microcosm > Unclassified ... | reverse complement strand
GATTTTCGAGACATGCAGGATGACACGCGCAGCCGCTTCAACGGTCTCGGCATCGAGGTCTCAATGAAAAACGGCCTGCCTACGGTCGTCACGGCAATGGAGGATACGCCTGCCGCGAAGGCGGGAATTCTTTCCGGCGACCAAATCTTGCGGATCAACGGCATGTCGACGGACCGAATGGATCTCCAGGACGCGATCAACGTTCTGCGGGGGCCCGCGGGCGCAAAAGTCAGTATGACGCTGTTGCGGCCGTCAACGAAGGAAATCAAGGAGCACACGCTCCAGCGCGCAGAAATAAAAATCCAAAGTGTTAAGGGAGAAAGATTGCTGCCGCCGGAGCTGACCGGTCCATTCAGGATTGGTTACATCCGGCTGATCCAGTTCAACGAACCGACAGCCGACGAATTATCGAAGGCGATCGATAATTTACAGAAGCAAGGCATGCAGGCGCTGATACTTGACCTTCGAAATAATCCGGGCGGGCTATTGAACAGCGCCGTGGACGTGTGCGGTCAATTCTTGCCACCCAACACAAAGGTCGTTTCGACGCAGGGTCGAGTTTCTTCTCAACAGCATGATTACTCTACTTCCGCCGTAAGTAAGAACCGTCCGAATTTTCCGATGGTCTTGCTGATTAACGAAGGCAGCGCGAGCGGCGCGGAGATCGTTGCCGGCGCGCTTAAGGACCTGCGTCGGGCGGTCCTCGTCGGTGAAACCACTTTTGGAAAGGGTTCCGTGCAGAATGTTTTACAATTGCCGGACGGATCCGCGGTGCGTTTTACCACGGCCAAGTACTACACGCCCAGCAGACAGGTCATTCAAGGTAATGGCGTGACGCCGAACATTCGCGTCGGTATGACCGCTGAACAGGAGCGCGCTCTGTATACGCTGCGCAACAACGCGGGCAACGTTAAGCCAGACGACGAGACCAACATCATCAAGACCAAGGATCCACAGATGTTGCGCGCGATCGACGCGCTCAAAGGCGTGATGATTTACGCACAGCAAAGCGCGCCGAAGGCCGAAGCGGTAAAGAAGTAGCAGTTTCTGTCATTCCGAGCGGAGTCGAGGAATCCCGCGGAATTGCTTTACGTTTTGCAACGGGATGTCTCGACTTCGCTCGACATGACAGTGCTGGCATTAGAAACCTCCTGTGACGAGACAGCAGTAGCGATTTTGCGCGGAGACCGTTGCGGCCACGCGTTGTTTGCGAGCGAAGTCGCATCACAGGTCGCTGCCCATGAGAAATACGGCGGGATCGTACCGGAGATCGCGTCTCGCAATCACCTGATCCATGCGCCACGGCTACTCGATCGCGCTGCGAGCGCAGCGAAAACTCGGTTGTCAGAAATTGATGTGTTTGCTGCCACCACTGGCCCTGGCCTGGCGAGTTCGTTGATGATCGGTGCGTCAATCGCAAAAGGATTGGCCATCGGCTTCGGCAAACGGTACCTTGGTATTAATCATCTCGAAGGACATTTGCTCTCGCCATTTTTTGGGGTCGAAAAAGACGGCGACAGCGACATTAAGCCAAATGTGTCGCTCATCGCTAGCGGCGGGCACACGATGCTGGTAGTCGTTCGTGGCCTGACGAATTATCGAGTCATTGGCCACACCGTTGACGATGCCGCGGGCGAAGCATTCGACAAAGTAGCCAAGATGCTCGGACTCGGTTATCCCGGCGGCCCAGAAATTGAAAAGCATTCGCGCGGCGGCGATCCGAAACGTTTTGATTTTCCCCGCAGCATGCTCGCCTCGGAGAATTTCAGCTTTAGCGGATTAAAGACTGCGGTGCGGTACTTGTTGCCAAAAATTGGGCCGGGCGAGGAATGGCGTCTGACACAGACGCGCTACAATTTGGATGAACAAACGCTGCGCGACCTTTGCGCATCTTTTCAGCAGGCGATCATTGACGTGCTCGTGACAAAGACAATCGCGGCGGCGCAAAAATATCGTGTGGATCTCGTGACGATAAGCGGCGGCGTCAGTTGTAATCAGGAATTACGCCGCCAAATGGGCGACGCGAGCAACCGCAAAGGAATCGATTTCAAAAGCGCCGAGCTGTGGCTGTGCACCGATAATGCCGCCATGATCGCATTTGCCGCGTTGTTGCGATTGCGCGCTGGATTTGAATCGCAAGTGACCGAGGAGATTGATCCGAATTTGGCGCTAGTAATGTAGCCGCTTCGCTGTGCGAAGCATGACCATAAGGAGCCATTCATACGCAGATCGCTGCGCCCACAGGGCGACGGCTACAGAATCAGTACTCGCGTTCGAGCAGGTAATTTGCGAGCGCATGAAGAGCTTCAGCGTTGCGATTACTGAAAATCGACAAAGCATTTCGCGCTTCACGCGTGAGTCGTCTAGCTTCGGCGCGTGATTTCTGCAGGCCAATTACAGCGGGATACGTCGCTTTCTTTGCCGCCACATCTTTGCCGGCGCTTTTGCCCAGGATCTCCGAGGTCTGTGTTACGTCGAGAATGTCGTCGATGATTTGGAAAGCGAGTCCCAGCCGTTGCCCAAACCGTGTGATCGCGGAAAGTCTTCTAGCATCCGCATTGGCGCTCATCGCGCCCAGACGAACTGAGCTTCTCAAAATCGCAGCGGTCTTGTTCTCGTGAATGAACTGCAACTCACGGCGTTGGACGTTTTTGCCTTCGGCTTCGAGATCGGCCACCTGACCGGCGATGAGTTTTTGGCTGCCTGCCGCGACTGCAATCTCGCGCAACAGCGTTGACATATCGTAGCGTGGCCTTGGCTTCGCGTGTGAAACGATTTCGAAAGCGATGGTTAATAGAGCGTCACCCGCGAGCACCGCGATGCCTTCGCCGAAAACCTTGTGGCACGTGGGACGACCGCGTCGGAAATCATCGTTATCCATACTAGGAAGATCATCGTGCACCAGCGAGTACGTGTGGATGCATTCAAGCGCGCATGCAAGCGGGAGCGCATAGTCGATCCTGCCACGACACGCTTCAGCCGCAGCTAGACACAGAATCGGCCGCAAACGTTTGCCACCGGCAAACAAACTGTAGCGCATCGCCCGGTGAAGCGTCGCGGGCTTCCTATTCGCCTTCGGCAAATAGCGGTCCAGAGCGCGGTCGATCAGCTTCTGGCGAGTAGCGAGATACTTTTTGAGAGTCACGTGAGAAAACGGCTACTGAATTACTCGATTCTTAATACTCGATAATGCAACACCGAGCAGGGTGTCCAGCAGCATCAGAATCAACGTAGTTCCTTGTTGATCGGAATGTGATGATCGCGGCCTAAGTTTCTTCGGAGTGGCGTGTCTTCCTCTTTGGAGGAATAGACATGAATCCAACATTCGTTTACCGACAGCACGGCCGATCCATCTTTTGGATCGCATTTATGAGCGCGCTTGCGATTCACCTCGGCGCGGTTGCGCTCGCGAAGACCAAATCACCGCCCGCGACGCTGGAAGATTTCAACCCGCCGGGTGATGTCGAGCTCGTTGATACTGCCGAACCGGAGCCTGCGTTGCTGGAAGAATCGGCCACGCCTCCGCCGTTAGAGCAGGTTCACCCGGATCAGGACAGTTTTCGGGAGGAGAATCGCACGCCTCCACCAGTTCGCGCGCATCGCAAGGCACGGCCAGGATCCCTTGTCAGGGGAACAACGGCGTCGTTGCGTTCGGTGAAAGCAATGGTGGCGTATGCGCCGCGCCCAGTTTACCCGTACGAAGCCCGCCGCCAACGAATGACAGGATCGGGCGTAGCGTTGCTCACCGTCGATCAAACCTTGGGCACTGTGACTGATGTCCTAATGGCGCAGAGCTGTGGCAACGCCATTCTAGACAATTCAACGCTCGATGCGCTTCGAAGATGGCGTTTCAAGCCCGGGAGTGTGGCCAGGGTCCAAGTGCCGATCACGTACACGCTTATGGGCGTTTCGTATTAGCGTTGACCGTTGGTGCATGTGTTATCCTCTGCGCTCGTCGGAAGGACATCAGATCCGATGCGAACCCGCAGAGCAGCCAAACGAGAGGAATTCGAGGAAATTGTTCATCGATTCGAAATTCCGCTTCTTCAATACGCTCGACGCATAACTGGTGACAGGGAACAGGCGAGAGATGTTGTTCAGGAAACATTTATCAGGTTTCAGCGTAACGGCGCGCTACGGCGCGAAGATGAGCCGGCAACCTGGCTGTTTACGGTTTGCCGAAATGCAGCTCTCAATGTTTGCCGAAAAGAGAGACGAATGATGTACGTCGACGAGGAAGTGATTGAAGCGCGCGAAAGCGAGCAACCCATGCCCTTTGACCAGCTCGAACAAAAGGAAGCGACCGGGTTCGTGTTGCGGATTGTCGGCACCCTGCCGCCGCGGCAGCAGGAAGTGATTCAACTTAAATTCCAAAACGATCTCAGTTACCAACAGATCGCGGAGATCATGCAGACAACCGCCAATAATGTGGGAGTACTGCTTCATACAGCGCTAAAGACGTTGCGACAGCGTTACGCTCAGGTCGCCGGAGATTTCATCCCATTTAAACCAAAGCCAAATGAGTAAGAATGAATGTTGATGACCCGAAGCTGACAGCATACGCGCTAGACGAACTGGACGAGCCAGAACGATCGGCAATTGCTCGTGCAACTGCTGATTCCCCGGATGTGCAGCGGTTCGTCGCCGAGACACAAGATCTCGCGCGCGCCTTGAGATCGCAGTATCGGGGCGAGTTGCAGCGAGAACTGATCGCGCGGGGAAAACTAACGGCGATTCACGGCGACGCTTTTTGGTCAAAAGCCGGGCCACTTGCGATTGCAGCGCTCCTCGCGGTTTTAGCTGTGGTTGGGGCTGTTGTCTTTAGTAGTAACGAGTCGCGTATCTCTGGGCCAACGGGATCGTCTTTGTCGCGCGACTTAGCTGGGGAGCAGTCGAATCAATTTGCTCCAGTCGAGGCAGAGGATGCTGCAAGGCTTAGCCAAAATGAAAAGTTCGAGGCTGACGCTGGTCCATACGCTTTTACTGGCGAGCGGCCGTTTGTGTCAGCGAGGAGCAGGCCTCGATCGAGTGTACCGCTGGTGGTGAATTCGCCTTCTTATCTCGATGTCCGACGTTCGATTAATGCCGGTTTGCTTCCGCCACGAGAGTCGGTGCGCATTGAAGGAATGATCAACTATTTTCCATACGAATATCCGCAGCCGACCGCAGGCGAACCATTTTCGCTCAGCCTCGATGTAGTGACTTGTCCCTGGGAGCCAACGCATCGGTTGGTGCGGATCGGACTGAAGGGATACCAAGACGTTGCTGTTCGTGCGGACAGCAGGATTGAGATCGAATTTAACCCGAGGCGGGTGGCATCGTATCGATTGATTGGGTATGACAGGCAAAAAACCGAGACACAGAATTCGAACGAGCAGAACGTCGGTTCGCAGCCGATGGCGGCTGGATACACTTTGACTACGTTGTACGAAGTTGTGCCGCTGAAGCGCGTGGGCACCGCCGCCCACACGCAAATGCCGACTGTCGCGGCAGAGGCATCTGAACCGCTGTTGACGGCAAAACTGCAACTCGAGACACGAGGCAATGATGCGGCAGTCGGATTTATCCAGCGCACTTTGAGCGATACAGGATTTGATTTCGCAGCAGCTCCTAGGGACTTAAAATTTGCAGCGGCCGTCGCCGAATTCGGAATGATCCTGCGCGATTCTGAATACAAGGGGAACGGATCGCTCCAACAAGTGATCGAGTGGGCGCAACAAGCAACGGGTGCAGATATGAATGGCTACCGCGCAGATTTCATCGAGCTTGTGCGTAAAACACAGGCGCTCAAAAAGAGTTAGATATTTTCAGCTGTTTCTGCTGTGGCGATGGGCTTGGTGCGCATTGCGAGGAAGGCACCGATAAGCAGAATGCCGGCGCTCCAAAGCTGAGCGTGCGTGAGTCGTTCGCCAAAGAGCCAGGCAGACAGCGCCATCGCGATGGCTGGGCAAAGAAGTTGAAGGCTTTGAGATAGCGCGACTCCGATTTCACGGATCGCCACGTAATACAAAACGTGGGCGAGCGTAATACAGGTTACGGCCGAAATGATCAGAACCAGGTTCGCTTGCACGCCGGCCTGAAACGGAGTTCCGATGTTGCCGAAGGCGAGCGTAAGCGGAAACAGCAGTGCCGATGTAATGAAACTGACGACGCCGAAGCTGCGGATCGATCCAAGCTCAGCTGACGGGCGCTTGATCAGCACCCCGTAAAGCGCCCAGCAAAATGTGGCCGTAAAGGCAATGAACAGTCCGGGCAGCGCGATGTGCTGATCATGGGAGTTAGCATTCGCTTGAAACCAGATCACGCCGAATGCGCCGATTAATCCGAGCAAGGTGCCAAGCTGGAATTGCCATTGCCGGATAACGACGCGTTCCTCTGGAAAAAATGCCAGCGCCAGAAGGGCAGTGAAAATGACTGAAGCCCGAGTGAAAATCGTATAGACGCCTGGCCCAATATAGAAAAGCGCCATCACCTGGGTGACTTGATGGACCACGTTTGGCAAGCATGGCAGCAAACAAAGTTTCACCGCATGCATATCGATGGGTGGCCCACCGCGACGAATTTGATAAAATAACAACGGCGCAATTGCGACGCATGCGACCGAGTAGCGATAGAAATTTTGTGCCCACGGATCGTAATACCGATTTAGATAAAACATGAAAAGCGACGGCACGGACCAGATAAACACCGTGGCAAAAACCGCGGAATACCCTTTCGAGAGATTGGCACTCCGTGGCGACGCGGCGTCACTAGCGGGCGACGTTTTATTGTTCATATCAAGCCTGGTTTGAGCATGCTCATAAATTTTCTCGCCTGTAAGCGATAAATCGCGCAAAAAGTAGTCCAGAAGGAGAAATACATATGTTGAACAAGCAACCACTCGCTGTCGCCATGGTATCGGTTATTTGTTGTGCGGCTGTTCAGGTCGACGGAGCGAAACCGGCCAAAGGCGGCGGCGGAAATCATATTCAACGCGGCATCCAGCTTGCCCAGGAAAAACATTTTGACGCCGCTGCTGAGGAATTCGGCAAGGCGATCAATGACAATCCGAAAGATCCACGCGGATATGCAAATCGCGGCACTGCCTATCGCCAGGGTGCACGAACTGCCATGGCGGCGGGAGATTCTGAGGGGGCCTCTACCAGGTATCAATCCGCGTTGGCGGATTTTGCAAAATACATTGAGCTGGCGCCGAAGGATGCCTCTGCTTACGTGGAGCATGGTCAGACGTTATCCGAACTTAAACAGTTCGATGCCGCCCTTGCTGATTTAAACAAGGCGTTAGAACTCAAGCCGGACGATCTCAATGCAATTAAATTTCGTGGCTTCGCTGAGTTAGGACTCAACCAGTGGGATAAAGCAGTCGCCGATTTTTCGGCTGTGATTCAAAAGAAACCGGACGATCTGCAGAGTTATGATCGGCGCGCGTTGGCATATCGAAGCATGAAAAACTACGACGCCGCCATCGCCGATTACACATTTTTGATCACGACAAATCCGAACGACATGGAAGCGACGACGAAGCGCGGGTACACCTACAGCCTGGCGCAGCAGTACGAAAACGCGATCGCGGATTATCAAGCGGTGCTAAAGGTCAATCCGCAGGACAATGCCACATTCCAGCGCCTGCAATATGCGCAGTCGATGCTGGCAGCTAAGAACGCGTCTCCATCCCCCACGCCTCCGATTCCGAGCCCCACGCCTGAAGAAAAAAAAGGCCTCATGGATAAAATCAGTCCACTGTATATCGGAATTGGTGTCGTAGCCCTGGTCATAATTGCTGTGATCGTGCGTCTAATTACGCGCGGAAAGGCAGACGAGACCAGCCATCGAATTCGTTAACGCAAACAGCCTAAAATTTCTTTGACACGACTATGCGCGAGGTTAGTTTGCGGACGCTTTTGCCGGACGAGGCGATCCCACGGTCGTTCAAATACAAGTTTGACGCGACTCTGGGATTTTTGACTCTCTGGTGGAAGGCACGGCCGGTTCGCCGCCCGGGTTTCCAAGGGAGGCGCTGGGTTGGCCAGGAGCAGCCCATGTAGCTCAGTTGGCAGAGCACGTCCTTGGTAAGGACGAGGTCACCGGTTCAATCCCGGTCATGGGCTCAGTGAGCTTGCGACCGGCAAGGAAAATCCAAATTAAAGAGGTAAAAAGAAAACGATATGGCTAAAGAAGCTTTTAAACGCGACAAGCCGCACGTAAACGTCGGCACGATTGGTCACGTTGACCACGGTAAAACTACGCTTACGGCAGCAATCACGAAGGTGCTCAATAAAAAAGGCATGGCCGAAGTGCGCGAATACGACTCGATCGATAACGCGCCAGAGGAAAAAGAGCGCGGAATCACCATCAACACGGCGCACGTGGAGTATTCCAGCGACAAACGTCACTACGCCCACGTCGATTGCCCGGGTCACGCCGACTACGTGAAGAACATGATCACCGGCGCGGCTCAGATGGACGGCGCCATTCTCGTTGTCTCCGCTGCTGACGGCCCGATGCCCCAGACGCGCGAGCACATCCTGCTGGCGCGACAGGTAGGCGTGCCTTCCATCGTCGTTTTCCTCAATAAGGTCGACATGGTGGATGACCCCGAGCTTCTCGATCTCGTCGAGATGGAAGTGCGCGATCTATTGACGCAATACGAATTTCCAGGCGACAAAATTCCGATCGTTAGGGGCAGCGCGCTCAAGGCGCTTAACGGCGACGAGGATTCGGAGAAGCAGGTCCTCTCACTCGTGGAGGCGGTCGACGATTACGTGCCTGTCCCGGATCGGCCAGTCGACCAGCCGTTCCTGATGCCAATCGAAGACGTGTTCAACATTGAAGGTCGCGGTACCGTCGCGACCGGTCGCGTCGAGCGAGGCATTCTGAAGAAAATGGGCGAGGTGGAACTCGTCGGCGTTCGTCCAACTGCGAAGACCGTCGCCACGGACATCGAAATGTTCCGCAAGCTTCTCGATGAAGCACGCGCGGGCGACAACGTGGGCGTGCTGTTGCGCGGTCTCAAGAAGGAGGAAGTCGAGCGCGGGCAGGTAATCGCCAAGCCCGGCTCCATCACGCCGCACAAGAAATTCAAGGCGGAAGTTTACGTGCTGAGCAAGGAGGAAGGCGGACGTCACACTCCGTTCTTCACCAATTACCGGCCACAGTTTTATTTCCGAACGACTGATGTGACTGGGTCGGTCAAACTGCCTGATGGCGTGGAAATGGTCATGCCCGGCGATAACATTTCGATCGAGGTCGAATTGGGCACGCCGATAGCCATGGAGAAGACTATCCGGTTCGCAATTCGCGAAGGCGGCAAAACCGTCGGAGCGGGTCGCGTGAGCGATATTCTGGATTAACCATTTTCCTCTACCTCTTCCTCTCACTCTGCTAACTTGAGACGAAGGCCGGGAAGAGGAAGATTAAGCGGGAGAGGAAGATTAAATACGCCAGTAGCTCAATTGGTAGAGTAGCGGTCTCCAAAACCGTCGGTTGGGGGTTCGAGTCCCTCCTGGCGTGTGGCTAATGAATCACGTAGCGAAGCAATGATGACCAAAGTCAAAACCTTCTTCAGCGAGGTGAAGGTCGAGCTGCAGAAATGCTCGTGGCCATGGGACCCGAAGGAAAAAGGGTTCCGCCGCTACAAGGAATTGGTCGACTCGACCATCGTGGTTGCCATCGCGATGCTGTTGCTTGGTGGCTATGTGGCGTTGTTCGATTTTATCCTGGTGAACGTCGTGCACTTCTTCACTCGATTGCACTGATTTATGGGACAAACACTCGCAGCGAAAGATCAATGGTACGTTGTGCATGTGCTTTCCGGTCAGGAAAACAAAGTGCGCGAGAACATCGTGAAACGCGTCAAGACCGAAGAGATGGGCGATCTCGTTTACGATGTGCTGCTTCCGACCGAGCGCGTATCGGAAATCAAAAAAGGCAAGAAGACTGAAACCACTCGGAAATTTTTCCCCGGTTATTTGATCGTTAATATGCACCTGCTCGACGAAAACAATCAGCTGGTCGGACGCACCTGGTACTTCATCCGCAATACGCCCGGTGTGATTGGGTTTGCCGGGACCAAGGACAAACCCATCCCGATGCGGCAATCGGAAGTGGAAAGCATGCTCGCTCAGATGAAGGAGCGCGAGGAGAAGGTGAAACCGAAAGTCAGCTTCGAAGTTGGCGAAACCGTGAAGGTCGCCGACGGTCCGTTCCAAAATCAGACCGGTGTCGTCGAAGAAATCGATCCCGAGCGCGGCAAGCTGCGCGTTTCCGTCACCATTTTCGGTCGAGCCACGCCGGTGGAACTGGAATACTGGCAGGTCGAGCGCGGCTAAGATCTATCAACAATCAACTCTCAACTAACAACTTTCCCAAATGGCCAAAGAAGTAATCGCACACATCAAACTGCAAATTCCGGCAGGACAAGCTAATCCCGCGCCTCCAGTGGGTACCGCACTCGGTCCGCGCGGCGTGAACATCATGGCGTTCTGCAAGGAATTTAACGCCGCCACACAGAAGCAAGCCGGCGACATTCTCCCAGTGGTGATCACTGTCTTCAAAGACAAGTCGTTCACATTCATCACCAAGAGTCCGCCAGCGGCTGTTCTGCTCAAGAAAGCTGCCAACATTGCTGCTGGTTCGAAGGAGCCTAACAAGACCAAGGTCGGACAGGTCACGCGCAAACAAGTGATGGACATCGTGAACACCAAGCGTAAAGACCTGAACGCGCGTAACGACGAAGCCGGTTTCCGCATCATCGCCGGTACGGCCCGGCAAATGGGTCTCGAAGTCGTCGATTAAGGCCCACTGCGGATCAAGCGGATTTCATGGATGGGGAGCAGTCGCCGCGGCGACCTGGTTTCGGCGCCCTCGCCGAAGCGAACTTTTGTTAATCTCCTAGTCTTTTCCCAAATACTCCCATTCCTGCAACGCAATCGGTACGTTGCCGTTTTTCCAAACGAAATCGTGGAAGGCACGGAGATTGAATTTGTCGCCCTGTTGCATGCGCGCGTCGGCGAGAAATTTCAGGATTTGTAATTTCCCGATCTGATAAGTCATCGCTCCGCCGGGGCTGGTGGAGAACGCGATCGCTTCCTGCCGCGCGGTCTGTTCATCCATCGGGACTTTCTCCTGAAGATATTTTGCAGCTTGCTCGAGCGTGAATTCGCCGAGCGCGAGTTTCACGTCCACTTCCACGCGAAGCGCTCGAAGCCGCATGAAATTGTAAATGATTTCACGGGTATGCGGGCTGTCATCGAACAAACCGGCCTGCAACATCATTTCTTCCGCGTAAAAACCGATCCCTTCATTGGCACCGGAATCGTAGTAGTGACGGCGAATCGGATCCTCGTTTCTCCACGAGAGGCAAAGTTGAAAATAATGGCCGGGAATTCCTTCGTGGACAGTGATGGGCCGCGGATCCATCGCTGTCGCTCGCCAGAAGTAGCCAAGTTTCTCCGACAGCTCAGGCACGTACCGGATGCAATCTTCATTTAGTCGCGACGGCGATGTAAAATCGTCGTGCTCGGTAAACCCAAGCGCGCGTAAATATTCCGGCGTCTGCCGAAGCGTGTAATGCTGGACCCACTTCGGTACTGTGAGAATGCCGCGCTCCTCGAGAAACTTGCGGACTTGAAGTTCTTTTTCAGCCGCATTTTTAATCCACGTATTAATGTCCGTTGCCATCTTTAACGGCGGCATGTCTTTGTTGCGGTTCTTCTCGTATGCCTCAAACGCGACCGCCCGGTTCCATTCCTGTCGTCCCATGGCAAGCAGTTCCTCGGGCGTGAAGGGCATCAGGGCGATGTTCCGTAAGAGCCAGATGTACGCGTCGCGACCGAGTGCGGTTTGTTGCGGAAGCTTCGGCAACTTGTCCTTGAGCTGCTGCTGAAATTTTTCGAGCGCATCTGCGGCGCGACCAGTCGCGGCCCTTAACTCTTCTGGTTTCAGCGTCGTCGACCCGACGATCGCGCTCGCCATCGTGCGCAGATGATCGCGAATGCCGTCGAGATTCTGGGCCGCGGCGGTTGCGAACGGCGCCGGCGGATTCTCGAGATTCTTCGAAGCTTGTTGGAGGATCGACGGGATATTTTCGATGCGGGTGAGAATTTCCCGGCTGCGCGCTTCATCGTACGGCGCTGGGACTATAAGCGCTTCCGCCAACGCGGTGAGCGTTTGGTCGATATAAAAATTCGGGTCGCGTTTCCAGCGCGGATTAAGTTCCAGTTCCCAACGAACACGGGACAATGCTGAGCCAATCAATTTGTAGTCGACCTGCTTCGGAATCGGCCATTGCGCGGGATCTAATTTCTTCCAGCGCGCTTCAAATCCGGCCAAATCTTTTCTTCGCTGGTCAATGGTCGCACGCGACCAATCGCGCATTCCGCCGGGCCGCTCGATCCGATTGACGTCGTCGGCTGTGAATGGCGCGTATTTCGCGCGCCATGCCCAAAAATCATCTGCAAGTTTGCCTAACGCCTCAGTCTGCGCAGGTGCGCTTGGTCTCAAGCCGCAGAGAACAGCAACACAAACGACCGCTTTGAGCCATTGGCAATGCATACTCATTGCGGCGATGATTAGCTTCCGTTGGCCTCTTTGCGATCTAAAATCGATACAGCTTTTAAGACGAAATCGATGCGCCGAATCTGCGTCTGCCTTTCGTTGTTTGTTCTTCTCGCCTGTGGCCAAAGATCACCAAACGCTGAGAAACACCTAAATGCCGCTGCCTTTCGCGAATTGATGGACCGCCTCGCCGATGGCTGGAGCCAGCAAAACACAGAGCAAGCCCTGGCCTGTTTCACTGAAGACGCGATCTATATGGAACCGCCTGACGTTCAATTCTACAAGGGGCACTCCCAGTTACGGCCGTATTTTGCCGCGCTGAAACCGGGAACGTTCATGCGGTTTCACAACTTGTGGTTTGATGAAGCCCGTCAAATCGGCGCGGGAGAATATTCCTTTGGTGAGGCGAATGAGCCAACAGCAGATCATGGCATCGTAGTAATGGAATTGCGAGATGGGCGAATCGCGTTTTGGCGCGAATACCAGCAGAAAGGCCCAGGCTCATTCGAGCGGTTTCTCGACACGAAGGATAAATGCTGGCGGTGGACGATCGAAAATTATCCGTAGTCAAAAAGTGGAGCGCGATTTGCGTCGCAACAAGGCAGCGTAGTCCGGCGGGCAAAAGGAACTAGGCGAAAAACGACTCAGCGCAGCGGCAGTTGAATTGCGCTTGGGTGCTCGGGATCGTGATATACCTGCACGGTGCAGGTGTGCGCATCCTTCGCTGTCTCTTCGGCGACGATTCCGCCTGAGCAATAATTCTTTTGCCACGAGATGGAGTTCACTGCCGTAACGACCAGGCGCAAGCGGCTGCCTTTCTTTAAACGACGCGCTACGAACAAGCCTGGATTAAAATCGCAGCGCACAATTTCACCCGGCGTCACCAGCTTCGCTTCATGCAACGATTCGCGATAACGCAGCCTGCGTAGGTCGCTCCAGAAGGCAATGCTGGTCCCGTCGGGCTGAATTTCGTACAGGTCGCACTCGAGATCGACATCCGGCGCGTCGATCGATACCCGCAGATTGACAGCCGGACAACCGACCAACGGCGTCTCGTTCGGCAGCGGATCGGTATGATAAACCAACCCGTCCTTGCCGATGCTTAAAGCGAACGTCTGATCGATCGCGGCGGTTTTTTCTTTTGAATCGGTTCCCTCCACGTTTTCGCCGCGACGTGTATCCAACGGATCGTAAACAAAGGTATCCGTGCCAGTGTTCGGTTCCTTTTCGTTCAGCACGCCCGAGTGAAAGACGCCGTTTGCATCGCCGTTTTTCGAATCGAGGTAAAAAGTCTTTGGATTCGCTGTCAGCGTCTCAAAGCTGTCGGCATATTTCCATTCGCCTGTCGCGCCAGAGTTTCCGGGCGCCAGCAAATAATACGCGACCTGATTCTTGAGGAAGGCCGGTTTCGGGCCGGCTTTCATAGTCCAGTCGTACCACTGGCGGTGCAGATCGTTCAAATCGATGATGGCTCCCGGGCCAAACTTTACGCCAGCGACTTCATCCGTCGGCGTGCGAGTGCCGGCATGGTCCCACGGTCCGATGACGAGAAAATGCTTGGTGCGCGCTTGCGGCGAGGCCTTGGCGAGATGGTCCCGGTAATACGTGAGCGCACCCAGTTCGTCACCGTCGTATTGGCCTGTAATTGTTAGGATCGGCATCGCGATCTTTTGAAACTGCTCACGCGTAGGCAGCATCGCGTCGTAGTAAGCGTCCGCCATAGGATGCTTGAGTATGCGCTGGAAGTTAACCGACGGATTTCCCACGAATGAATCGAGTGATTTGAAAGGGAGATGCTTTTTGTAAGCGTCCAAAAACTTTGTGCGCCAGAATTTTTGATCGGCAAAAAGATTGTTCTGTGGAGTTCGCCCGCTGGTGAACGTGAACCATTGCACGTCGTAAGAGATGCCGATGTTGTTGGGCGATGGAAAATCCAGACCGGGATGCGCTGCGGCAGCGGGCACGATCGTCGCCAAATGAGGCGGAAATTCCTTCGCCGTTGCCCATTGATCATAGCCCGCATACGAACCGCCCCACATGGCCACTTTGCCGTCACAGAATGGTTGCTGCGCCAGCCATTCAACCAGGTCATGTCCGTCGCGCGGTTCATTTGCGAAGGGCTCGAATTCGCCGCCGGAATTGCCGCGGCCACGAACATCCACAAGCGCAAACACATAACCATGTGACGCGAAGTAGGCGCCGCGCGCATGGTAT
>Ga0310810_10004987_pt1 | contig 14770 bp, 13 predicted proteins | sample NCmetagenome_FD_207641 | JGI IMG/M metagenome (GOLD analysis project Ga0310810, IMG submission 207641) | Soil microbial communities from experimental microcosm in Duke University, North Carolina, United States - NC | ecosystem: Engineered > Artificial ecosystem > Soil microcosm > Unclassified ... | reverse complement strand
TCGATCAACTGATCGTCCGCTTGCAGCACCTCAGGGCGGGGCTCACAGATGCCGCGACCGTCGATGATGTCTTCGAGCGTGCCGCGCACTGGCGATCCGAGCTGATGAAGGGGCGCGAGTAGATGATCTTCCACATCACGTCACGCGCGGCGTGGGAGTCCGCCCTCGGGGCGGGCATCTACGAAGCCGATTCGTTGAAGTCCGAGGGTTTCATCCATTGCTCGAAGGCCGACCAGTACATCTGGGTTGCCAACCAGCGCTTCCGCGGGCGCACAGACCTGGTCCTCTTGCATATTGACCCGACGCGCCTGCGGGCCGAGGTCCGGCACGAGAACCTCGAAGGTGGGGAGACGCTCTTCCCCCACGTTTACGGCGCGATTCCAATCACGGCCGTGCTCAACGTCGTCCCGCTGCAACCTAGGGTAGATGGGTCGTTTGCCTAACGGGGTCAGACCCCGCCTCAGATCTGCACATGTGCACTTTTGTGACGGGGTCTGACCCCATGTCGATCGGATGACTCCTCGTTCGTCGTGAGGGTAGAGGAGAGCAAATATGCGATTCATCATCACTGCCAGACCTGGCCCCGACACTCCCGAGCCGCCTGACCCGAACGGACCGTTCGACGAGGCGTTGTTCAGTACCTACATGGCGTTCAACGAAGAGATGCACAAGGCAGGCGTGCTCGTCGCCTCCGAGGGGCTCAAGCACGAGGGCCACGTCGCCCGTGTTGAAGCGAAGAATGGCAAACGCACTGTCGTTGACGGACCGTTCACCGAGTCCAAGGAACTGGTGGGTGGCTTCTACATCATCGAGGTCGACACGGAACAAGAAGCGATCGAGTGGGCGCTGCGCTGCCCGACGGGCCTTGGCTTCGACGACGTGCTCGAGGTCAGGGCCTTGACGGGCGAGACGGACATTCCACCGCGACTGCTCGAGCTCGTTTACGCCGCGGCGCCGACGTGGAGCACGACGTTCTCGAAGAAGCCGAAGCAGTAGCCGTAGCATCACGGTCCGGCTGAAGCCGGACACTACGTACGGCCGGTGGCGACGGCTCGAATGTCGTCAACGGCCTGCGGGTTTTCGAGAGACGACAGGTCGCCAGGGTCATCTCCGAGATACGCCGCACGAATCACGCGGCGCATGACCTTGGCGTTGCGTGTCTTCGGCAGATCGCGCACGAACTCAATGGCCTTCGGCTTCAGCGGCTTGCCCAGTCGATCGATCACGAGCGTCGTCAGGCGGGTCGTCAGCTCCGCGCCCGGCGACGAGCCTGGCCTCAGCACGACGAAGCAGACGAGCGCCTGTCCCTTCATCTCGTCCGGCACGCCGATCGCGGCCGCCTCGAGCACCGCGGGATCGTCTACGAGCACGGACTCGACTTCGGCCGGGCCGAGTCGCTTGCCGGCGATTTTGATCGTGTCGTCCGAGCGGCCGAGGATGTACCACAGGCCATCCTCGTCGATGGCTGCCCAGTCTCCGTGAACCCACGTATCAGGGAAGCGCGACCAGTAGGTCTGCAGGTATCGCTCGGGATCGTTCCAGAAGCCGCGCGTCATGCCGATCCACGGCGCTCGAACGATCAGCTCGCCAACCTGATTGCGTACGGGGCGCCCGAGGTCGTCAACGACGTCAGCGGCTATTCCCGGCGGAGGTCCGGCAAACGCCGCGGGCTTCAGCGGCGTGAGGACGTTGCCGGAGACGAGTCCGCCGGACACCTCGGTTCCACCCGAGTAGTTGATGATCGGCAGCCGCCCGGCGCCAACGACATCGAAGAACCATTTCCACGGCTCGGGATTCCATGGCTCGCCGGTCGACCCGAGAATGCGAAGGGATGTCAGGTCGTGTGCGCGAACGGGATCTTCGCCGTGTTTCATCAGCGCGCGAATGAGTGTCGGTGAGACGCCGAGGACATTGACGCGATGCCGTTCGACGATCGACCAGAGTCGATCGGGCGCAGGGTAGTCGAGCGCGCCGTCGTAGAGGACGAACGTGCCGCCGAGCAGCGTCATCCCGAATACTTCCCAGGGCCCCATCATCCAGCCCATGTCGCTGACCCAGTACATCGTGTCGCCGTCGTGGACGTCGAAGCAGTGCACCATGTCCTGTGCGGTCTTGATCGGGAAGCCGCAGTGCGAGTGCACGGCGCCTTTGGGACGTCCCGTTGTGCCCGAGGTGTAAATGAGCATCAACGGATCGTCGGCGCCGGTGCGTTCGGTCGCACAGGTGTCGGGTCGATCGGCGAGGAGATCGCTCCACCGCACATCTCGCGGACCCATCACGACGTCTGAGCCGATGCGCTTCGCCACGATCACGTGTTCGACGGAAGCCGCCGCCGCAACCGCCACGTCGGCGACCTCTTTCATCCGCACGGCCTGGCCGCGCCGCCAGAAGCCGTCCGCGGTGATCAGGACCTTGACCCCGGCGTCCTGCAGCCGTGTCGTCACGGCATCCGCGCCGTAGCCGGAGAACAGCGGCAGCACGATACCGCCGATCTTGATCACGGCGAAGAATGCGGCGACGAGCTCCGGGCACATCGGCATGAACAACGCCACCCGGTCGCCGGGCATGACGCCGAGTGCGCGCAATCCGCCGGCCGCGCGATTCACGTCACGCAGCAGCTCAGCGTAGGTCAGTGTGCGAGTGGTCCCTTCTTCTCCCTCCCAATGCAGCGCCGGGCGATGCTCGGTCGGTGTGCCCATCCACTTCTCGAGGCAGTTGTGGACGATGTTCATCCGCCCGCCGACGCACCATGCAGGGTGCGCAATGCCCGGGGAAAGATCGACGACACGGCTGTACGGCTCGTAGAACTCGATACCGAGGTCGTCGAGGACGGCGCGCCAGAACCATTCGAGGTCGGTGGTCGATCGCGTCATCAGCTCGTCGAGGCTGTTGAGGCCGTGCTTCTTGATGAAGGCGGCGAGCCTGCTGTGGGCGATCTGCTCTGGCGTCGGCCGCCACGCGATGGCGCCGCCGAACTCGAAGTGGTCCATAGGTGAGAGCCTACAATGATCGCATGCTCAAAGAGCCCACAGTCATCCTGAGCGCCTGTCGCACAGCCATTGGATCCTTCGGCGGATCGCTGAAGGACGTCTCGGCGCCCGATCTCGGCGCGATCGTGATCCGCGAGGCGATCGCGCGCGCGCACGTCGACGCAGCCGCCGTCGGCGACGTCATCATGGGCTGCGTACTGCAAGGTGGCGCAGGGATGAACGTCGCGCGCCAGGCGGCGCTCAAGGCCGGAGTCCCGAAGGAGGTCCCGAGCGAGACGGTGAATCGCGTGTGTGGCTCCGGACTCCAGGCGGTCGTCCACGCCGTCGAGGCAATACAAACGGGCTACATCGACGTGGCCGTGGCCGGCGGAACTGAATCGATGTCCGGCGCGCCGTACTACCTGAAGGGTGCTCGCTGGGGCTATCGCATGGGGCACGCCGAAGTCACTGACGCAGTTCTCGCCGAAGGGCTCACGTGCGCGATCGAAGGCTGTCACATGGGTATGACCGCCGAGAACATCGTCGACCGATTCGGCATCTCGCGCGCCGATCAGGACGCGTTCGCGGCCGAGAGCCAGGCTCGAGCCGAGCAAGCGATCGCCAACGGCCTCTTCAAGGGCGAGATCGTCGGCGTCGAACCCCTGACAAAGAAGGGCGAGGCTACGCGGTTCGAGACCGACGAACATCCAAGAAGAGGCACGACCGTTCAATCGCTCGCTGGCTTGAAGCCTGCGTTCAAGAAGGACGGGAGCGTCACTGCGGGCAACGCGTCAGGTATCAACGATGGGGCGGCTGCCCTTATCGTCGCTAGTGCGGCTCGAGCTAAACAACTCGGGCGCACACCTCTGGCGCAGGTCGTCTCGTTTGCGTGCACCGGGGTTGACCCCGCCCTCATGGGGATGGGCCCGGTGACCGCCGTACAGAAAGCACTGCAGCGCGCCGGACTCGCCATCACAGACATCGATCTCTTCGAGCTGAACGAGGCCTTTGCCGCGCAGGCCTTGGCAGTGGCGCGGGAGCTCAGGCTCGACCCGTCGAAGGTCAACACTCGGGGCGGCGCCGTTGCGCTCGGGCATCCGATCGGCGCGAGCGGCGCGCGGATTCTGACCACGCTTATCTACGCGCTTCGGGCGCGCGGCGGGGGAAAAGGGGTTGCATCGCTGTGCATCGGGGGTGGGATGGGCATCGCCATGGTGGTCTCGGTATAGCTTCCGGGAACTTCGCTGCGCGGGCCTCCGTCTGAACCGGCGAGAGAGAGGCGACGTGACCCGACGATTTGCCGTGCTTTTCGTGCTCCTTGGCGCATCAGTTGCCTGGGCGCAGGAGCCCAATCGACGACCAGACGATGATTTTCGCTGGGATCGCAACGAGGCCCGGCAGGAGCAGCGCCAGCGCATTCAGGAAGCCCGTCAGGAGTACCGCGAGCGGATGGCGGAGTGGCGCGAGCAGCGGCGCGACGCGCGTCGCGAGCGGATGGAGCAATTCCGAGAGCGCTTCCGGGGCGACGGCGTCCATCTTCGCTTCCTTCGTAGCTACACACTTGCCGAAGGGGAAACGTCGAACGAGCCGATCGTCGTGATCGGTGGTTCCGCGCGAATCGACGGTCGTGCCGTAGACGATGTCGTTGTCGTGGGCGGCAGCCTGCATCTCGGTCCGAAGGCAGTCGTGGAAGGCAACGCCGTCTCCGTTGGCGGCAGCGTGATCCTGGAGCCGGGCGCAACCGTGCGGGGCTCGATCGACGACAACAGCTTTCCCAGGATCTCGATCGGTCCGATCTTCTCGATTGGTTCTGACTGGGGTAACGGTTCGTGGACGGGATTCGCGTTCTGGGGATCGGTGCTGAGGCTCTCTTTCACGCTGGTAGTCGCCTTGATTCTCACGTTACTGGCACCGGGATGGATCTCATCGATCTCCGGACGTTCGCCCGGCGCCTCCGTTCTGACGGGCCTGGCAGTCGAAGTGCTCTTCGTCCCCGCGCTTGTGGTCCTGATTGTGGCGCTCACGGTCTCGATTGTCGGCATTCCACTGCTGGCCACGATTCCGTTGCTGCTCGCAGCGTTCGCGTTCATCTGGGTGGCCGGGTTCACGGGTGTGGCCGTGCGCATTGGACGCGCACTGCGCGGCCGTGGCGACCTGCCCGACGTGACCGTCATCGACTTGCTGATCGGCTACACGATCATCATCGGCGTCACGGTGCTCGCGCAGGCCATGGCCTATGGTCTTGGCTGGCTGAGCCCGACGACGTGGCCGCTGCGATCGGCTGGATTGCTCGTGGAGTACGTGGCGTGGACGGTCGGCCTTGGTGCGGCGGTGACGAGCCTGTTTGCGCCGCGGCGCATCAACCCGCCACCTATTCCAGTGTAGTTAGAACTGCGAGATTCCCGCGCGGACCTGGACGTTGACCGTGCTCGAGCCGACGACGCGATCCTTCTGCTTCAGTCGAAACGCTACTCGATAGGCACCCGGCAACCGGAAAGTGTGCTCGGTCGAGAAACGGCGTTTGATAACGCTTTTGCCTGCCTCATAGGGATCGCAGTCCTCGGAGTTCGCCGACACGGTCCCGTCACCCCAATCCCATTCAATCGTCGGGCAGTAAAACTCTGCAAAGTCATCGTCACCATTGCGCACGTCGACGACGAGTCGAGTCTTGAGCGGCGCGAAGCCGACCGGTGGTGTGATTCTGAGTGATAAACTGGGCTTCTTGGCCTCGACGGCGGGCTGCGGGTTTTGCACGCTGCCGGCGAACGAGACTCCGGCGTAGAGCAATCCGGCAACTGCGGCCGAGAGCGCACAACATCCGCGACGCGAATAGGGCATGTCGATCTCCCGGGGCAGGGGCTTCATCCGATATTAAGCCTTAAGCCTCGGTCGGACAAGCCACGTTCCGGTGGATCCGCGCGGAGGACAGGGACTTCGACACGATGCAAACTGCCTACAAAACCCCTCCCCTCAACCTGACTGGTCATCCGGCAGCCGAGCTCGACGTGGACCTGCTGGTGATCCCGTCGTTCGTTGACGACGAATTCGTCGATGAACCGGACCTCGATCGCGCATCAGGGGGAGAAATCAGTCGATCGCGCGCGCGTGGGGAGTTTTCCGGAAAGCCGTACGAAGTGCTCGTGACTGCACTCTCCGGCTGGAAGTCTCTTCGAGCGGTGCTGGTGGGCGTAGGCAAGAGCATGGAGGTCACGCCGGATCACTTCCGGCGCGTCGCGACGATCGGTGGCCTCACCGCACGACAGCGTCGCCTGACCCGTATTGCGGTGCTGTTTCGGCCGGGCACGATGGTCGAACCGCTCGTGGCCGCACAGGCGATTGCCGAAGGTGTGGTGCTGGCCAGCTACGACGGCGGCGGGCGGAAGACCGTGGGGCCTCCGCCGACGTGGCTCGAGAGCGTCGACGTCAGGATCAGCGACGCACCTGCGGAAACAGCGCTCTCGATCGAGCGGGGCCGCATCCTTGGCGAGTGCACGAACCAGGCGCGAGCCATGGCCAACGAGCCTGGAAACGACTTGACGCCGCGCGCGTTCGCTCAACGCGCGAGCGAGGTAGCCACATCCGCCGGTCTCGGTGTCGAAGTCCTTGATGAACCGAACATCGCGGCACTCAAGATGGGGATGCTGCTCGGCGTTGCGCGCGGCAGCCAGGAACCGCCGCGCGTCGTCGTACTGCGGCATGAGCCGCAGCAAGCTGCGGCCGGAGTCGTCCTGGGTTTGGTGGGTAAGGGAATCACGTTCGACACCGGTGGCATCTCGATCAAGCCGGCGGACAACATGGACAAGATGAAGGACGACATGTCCGGCGGCGCTGCCGTCATCTGTGCCATGGCGGCGATCGCGCGTCTCCAGCTACCCATTCGTTGTGTCGCCGTCATCCCGATGACCGAGAACATGCCGGGCGGGCGGGCGTTCAAGCCGGGTGACGTGCTGACGAGTGCGGAAGGGAAGACGGTCGAGATCCTGAACACCGATGCGGAGGGGCGACTGGTCCTTGGCGATGGCCTGTGGCTCGCGCGTCAGCGTGGCGCCACGCATCTGGTCGATGTGGCGACGCTGACCGGTGCGTGCGTGGTCGCTCTCGGAAAGACGACGAGCGGGCTGTTCGGCACGCCCTCCTCCTGGGTCGAGGACGTGCGCCGCGCCAGCGAGCGCGCCGGCGACCGATCGTGGCCGATGCCGGTGTTCGAGGACTACAAGGAAGCGCTCAAGAGCGACATCGCGGACATGAGCAACACCGGCGGCCGTCCCGGTGGAGCCATCACGGCCGCGCTCTTCATCAAAGAGTTCACGGGCGATCTCCCCTGGGTCCATATCGACATCGCCGGAACGGCGTGGGCTGAAGAGCCGAAGCCGTATCAGCCGAAAGGCGCGACGGGCGTCGGCGTGCGAACCCTGGTGGAGCTCGCGAGCGACGTCGCAGCGTGGCGGGTCCTCGACGAATGATCTCGCTGCTCTCCCTCGTTCAGAATCCGATCATCGTCGACGTCGGCAAGCAGCCCGATCCGACAGACGACATCAGCCTCAATTTTGTCGTCGGCATGTTTGCCATGGCGGGCGTGCTGCTTGCGGTGGCGGCCGTCGGATGCCTGATCGTTGCGGGAGTCGTGGTTCTCATCAAACGCCGGCAGTCGAAGAACGACGACGGGAGCGAGATGACCAGCCACACACGCCTGAAGATTTGAGTCAGGCGGGTCTAAAGAGCCGCCCCTGCGAAGTCATGTAGGGTCGAATCTTCAGACCCGACCATCCCGCGCGTCAATGAGCGCGTGTAGAAACAGATCGATCGACTCCTGCGCGTCGAGGTGATAACGCGCGCGTGAGGCATCTGATCGGCCGATGCGAATCGACAGAAGCTTCTCGGGTGTCAACGCGCCAAACGCATCCTCGTCGGTCTCATCGTCGCCGACGTAAATCGCTGTATCGCACGCGGTCAATTCGAGCGCGCGGCACAGCGCCACGCCTTTGTTCGCGCCGTGTTTCGGCAGCAGGTTGACGGCTGCCGCACCACAGATGATCCGGACCTCCGGCAGCTTGCGGACGATCGGCATGATGATGCGAAGCGCCTCGTCCTGATTGGGGGCCGAGCGATAGTGCACGGACAACGAGTGTGCCTTGTCCTCGACGACGATGCCGCGCTGCCCTGACAGTTGTTCGGTCAGCTGGTGGACCCAGCGATGAACGTGCGCGCGTGGACGCGACGCTCCGCCGGACCATTCGAGCCCGTGATTCCCGAAGACGTGCTGCACACCGATCTCCGCGACCCGCTCGGAGATGTCGGCGAGCGCTCTCCCTGAGATCACCACAAGTGGATATTTCTGTGCGACGCGGACGAGCAGCCGTCTCGTCGTCGCCGGCAGGCGCGCGCGGTCAGGCGTCGGCGCGATCGGCGACAGCGTCCCGTCGTAGTCGAAAGCGAGGAGAACGTGGGTTCGCGCAAACGTCCGAAGTGCAGGGAGGTGACGCGCAGCCAGGATGTCGTGGGTCCGGTTCACACCGGCATGTCCTCCCACCTGCGTACCGAGTAATGGAGTGGTTTGGTCCAAAGACTTTCGAGCCCTTCGAGAATGTCCGACGCCCAGCCAAACACGTTGCGGCCGGCGACAATGCGACGCATGGCGCGCATGCGCGCGCGCCGCTCGTCGAGCGGCATGTCGATCGCCTGGAGCAACGCGTCGGCGAATCCGTCCACGTCGTACGGGTTGATGATCACGGCTTCACGGAGTTCCTGAGCCGCCCCAGCCAGTCTGCTCAGCACCAGCACGCCATCGTCATCATCGCGCGCCGACACGAACTCCTTGGCAACAAGGTTCATACCGTCGTGTAACGAACTGACGATGCAGAAGTCGGCGAGGCGATAGAGCGCGACGAGGCTGGTGATCGTCAGCGCCTTGGTGTGGTAATGCACGGCTGGTGCGCCGCCGGGGACGCGGTGGCGGGCGTTGATGGCCGAGATGCGCTGTCCAATCTCAGCCTCGATCGCGGCGTAGCTTTCGATCTCGGACCGCGACGGCACGCCAATCTGGACGAAGGTCAGCTTGCCGCGAAGCGCCGGCCGACGGGTGAGCAGCGCGTCCAGCGCGTCGAGCCGTTCTGGAATGCCCTTCGTGTAGTCGAGTCGATCGACACCAATACCGATGATCTCGGCGGACAGCTTGAACTGTCGCGCGAGGCGCGCCTGCTCGTGGGCGAGCGAAGGCTCCGCGGCAATCGCCTGAATGCGATCGTAGTCCACGCCGATCGGTACCGACACGACGGTCGTGCTGCGATCCCCGAAGCGTACGCGTGAGAGCTCGTGCTCGACTTCCACGTCGAGCTCTTCCTCGACGGCGAGGAGGAAATTGCGGCGGTCGCGCTCCAATTGGAACGCGAGCAGATCGTTCGCCAGAAGACCCGTCAGGATCTCCGGCGCCCACGGACAGATCCGGAAGCGATCCGGATACGGCCACGGAATGTGCCAGAAGAGCGCCGTGCGCGCATGCGGCAGGCGTTTGCGAAGAGCGGGCGCCACGAGCGCAAGGTGATAGTCCTGGATGAAGATGGGCGTATTGGACGTGCCGACTTCCTCGCTCACTGCGACCGCGAAGCGGGTGTTGATGTCGCGGTATGCCGCCCAGTCTTCCGTACGAAACTGCGGACGGACATCCACGAGGTGACAGAGCGGCCAGAGCCCCTCGTTCGCGAAGCCGTTGTAATAGGCCGAGAAGGTTGGCTCTTCGAGCCACAACCGGCGTAATTCATACGACGGGCTCTCGGGTGGCACGAGCACGCGATCGAATTTGTCGACGACCGATCGATCGGCTGTCCCTGCACCGTGCGCGACCCACACACCATTGCGTTCGCGCATGAGCGCGTCGAGCGCGACGGCCACGCCGCCGGTCGCGGCTGTCGCCACGATGCGTCCCCGTTCATCCTGACGATGAAGGTACGGCTCGCGATTCGAGACCACGACCAGGGGGCTTCGTGGTGGCGCATTGAGGTCGCCGCTACGCCACAGGCCATAGCGGAAAAGCAGCGGACCAAAGAGCTCGTGAACGGCGATGAATGCGACGAGCAGCGCCTGGATGCGCGGTCCCCAGTCTGTAAACTCTGACGCGACGAGTGCCGCGAACCCCAGCGTGATCCCCGCCTGCGAGACGAGCCCTGTCCAGATGTAGGAGCCGACCGTGGGGTCGATGCCAGACGAGCGCACGCCGAGGGAGACACCGAGCCTGATAAAAAACAGGCGCAGCGCCGAGAGCGCGATGACGACGACCCCGCTTTGGACGAGAACATCGAGCCGCAGCGACGTGCCGACGGCGACGAAGAAGATGACGAGCACGGGCAATGCCGCGCCTTGAACGGCCGTCTTCAGCGCGTCACCCTGCGCGATCGACAGGTTCTCGATGACGAGGCCGGCGGCGACCGCAGCCAGCAGCGGTTCGAACTGCTGCGTGCTGCCGACCTGGCTCAGAAGGGCGCAGACTGCGATGACGACAAGCGCGACCTCGCGGCCGACGTAGCGCATGTAGAGCGCAAACATCGCGCCGACGAGCACACCGAACGCGACCGCTCCGCCGATCTCCCACGTAAAGCGCACAAGGAGGCTGACGCCGTCGCTCGTCGTCGCGCCAACGGCGACGCGCGCGAAGAGCATCGCGAGCGAGAAGAGCACGAGGAGGACGAGATCGGCGAGCACAACCACCGTCAAGACCGTCTCACTCAACCGGCCCCGGGCGCCGGTCTCGGTGGTCACCGCTGCGGTCATCGTCGGCGAGAAGCTGATCGTGATGACAACCAGGAGCGTGACAATCGCGAGCCGTTCGATGCCACTGGCGTTCGGTGCAATCGAGAGCCACGGCCACGCAATCCACATCACGAGACCGATGCCGGCCATCGCAACGACGAGCGTGATCGCCGTCAGGCGTGCGATGGCTTTGAACTGGAGGCTCAGGCGTTCGAGGTTGAGCGTAAGGCCTGCGATCAGCGCGATGAGCGTCGTCGCGATGCCGGTGACGAAATGGAGCTGCACCGCCATCGTCTCGGTGATGACGTCGCCGACACTGGGTCCGATCAGTACGCCGAACAGGATGTAACCGCTCAGACGCGGCAGGCGAAACCGGCGCAGCAGGTCGCCGAAGATCCAGGCGCCGAGTAGCGTGAAACCGATCGCCAGTGCCGCCCCGGCCGTGCCGGACGCGACCGGCCCCCCGATGGCGCGCACCCACAACACCACGACGACCGCGAGAATCAGTGCGGCGAGCTGCCTCACTCGTGTGTCTCCGTTGGGCGCCAGAGTGCCGCAACCAGCTGTGAGCCGATGCTGCCAAGCACCGTGGCGGCAAGGATGGCCGCCGCCGCTCCGTCCATCATCGACGAGGCATCGAGGGCGAACGCGATGCCGAAGATGCCAGGAGGCAGGAGCGTCGAGGTGACGTGCTCAGGAATCATGACGCCCGGCGTTTGCCGCGTCAGCCATCCGCCAAGGAGTTTCCCGACGACGCGAAACAGCAGGTATGCCACGGCGAGGATCAGGATCCAGATGGAGAACGTTGTTTTGGCGCCAGCGGTCAGCAACATGAGCACAACGAGTGGATGCCGCAAATAGCGGACGTCTCGCTCGATGCAGTCTCGTGCGGTACCACCCACATATCCCCAGAAGAGACCGGCGAGCAGGCCGCCGACCAGCGCCGAGAGCGAGAGGTAATCCGCGATCCCGCCGACGAGCAGCAGCGCGGCGATGGAGAACACGCGCTGCTCGGTGCTCGGCACTGTATCGGCGAGCAGAAGCCACGCCGTCGATGAGATCAGGAGCGCGAGAATCGCGGCTTGTATCGTCAGGCTGAGAGATGCGACCGGCGAATACGAGTGGAGGAAGGCGAGCACCACCCCGCCGACGACGGCAGGAAGAAGCCCGTCGAGATCGCGCATGCGAATCGCCGCCGGGCGCAAGCGGTCCGGGTCAGCGTCGGGGAGCGTGGCCGACATCGACGCGCAGACGCCGGCCAATACGGCGATGAGCCACAGGGGAGCGGGCTCGGGTTCCGGCGATGCGGGCATGATGAGCCACACCCCGAGAGCGACCAGCACGCCGGTCACCAGTGATTCGATGCTCGCCTTGCGAAGGAGCGACCAGCGATTCGGGGCGGCCGGCCGCATCAGCTCGAGCCCGGCAAGGATGCCGAGCGCCGCGACAGCGACCGGTATCACTGGATCGAGCACGCCCAGGACGCCGGGCGTAATGATGGCGAGACCCTCAGGACCAAGTGCCACGCCAAGCAGCAGAATCAGGACAACGGGAACAGCGCCGGTGGACCAGCTGAGACCGAAGCGTACATGCCAGGGCAGGATGCGAGAAGGAATCGTACGCGTGGCATCAATGCGATCGATGTCCACTTCGCCCGTCTGAATGTCCTGCGCGATGATGTCGGAGTGGAATGAATCCGCCATCATTTCACCAGTCCCACCACGAGGTGCGTACGACCCCTCGTGATCGCGAGCATGATCGCCTCGCCCGTCCGAGCCGATCGGAAAGCGTTGCTAATCTGCGCTGCCGTGGGAGCTGTGATCTGTCCGGCGAGAGTGATGATGTCTCCCTCCTGCAAGCGCGCCGCACTGGCTGCTGAACGAGGGTCGATGCGCACGATAGTGGTGCCGACACCGCGGACGCTGGTCATCCCCAGGCCCAATGAGGAAACAGTCGCGGACTTGGTCGCTGCCGGCAACGTGAGCTGCACGTCCAACGACTTGCCTCGTCGTCGCACGTGCATGATGACCGGGCCGACCGGTAACCGGCTGCTTGCGACCTCCCAATCTCTCGGGTGCGCGATCGCGCGCGCATTCACCGACTCGATGACGTCTCCGACGACAAGATTCTTGGCAGCAGGCCCACGCGGGTCCACCCACGCCACCACGACGCCCTGAGTGGCTCCGGTAGCTTTCGCAAGCGTCGGCGTCAACGGCCGAACCTCCATGCGAAGGTCAACGGCCGGCGTACGTTCGCCGTCGATGATCCGGGTCGCTTCTTCACGCACGATCTCCCACGGCACGATCGCCAGGCCTGTCGGCTCACGCACGACGAGGCCAGCGATCTCTCCCGATGTGGTGAAGACGAACGAAGACGCCGTCAGGTCTGTGCCATCAGGCACCGACCAGATGCTGCCCTGCCATGCGGGGCTCTGCGCTTCGTGCAGCGAAGAGACCAGGACCGGCCGCAGCGAAACGCCTGACGGTGTGCCGACGGTGGCCATGAAGTACTGCGGACTGTTGAGAGACGGCGGCATCCATGGCGGAACACCAACCGGCGCGTTCTCTTCCTTCGTACGCACGATCGCCAGGCCCGTGACTCGATCTGCAGCAATGACCTCGTCCTGATTCGAAAGCTGATCGCCGGATCGAAGGAGGACGACCGCTGCATCGCTTCGCAGTCGCATCGCCGTCAGCTGCTTCGAGCGTGCGTCGGCTATGTCATCTGCGCCAGATGCCGCAACCGTCAGCCATGTTGTGGACAGCCTGCCCTGCAACTCGGCGATCTCTCCGGCGAGGTTTGCGAATCGCGGTGCGGACGACAACTGCGAGAGCAGCGAGGGGATTGGATTGGGGCTCGGTGACTGTCCCGGGAAACGAATGCGCGCCAGGACCCACAGCGCGAGCAACGCGACGAGCGCCGCAGCCAGGAGCTGGCGCGTCTCACGAGAAATCCGACCGCGGAAAGCGTGCGACGTGGACATGGTTCAGTCGTCGACGCGAGCGCTTTAGTCTCCCACTCTTCGGGCGAGGAAACGGACGAGCTGACGTCCGTCGTATCTGATAACGAAACGCGGTTCACACATGGAGACTCTGGAATGCGTCACTCGGTTGTAATCCTTTTATTGATCAGCTGTGTAACTCTGCCACTATCGGCGCAGTCCCCTCAAGGCTGGAAGATGCGCGTCGATCGCAGTCAGAATGCCCAGGATCCCGACGATCGGCCGGACCTTGCCTTCAAAACGCTGGGCAAGGGCTTTCATGTGAAGGGCGGTCCGGCTGGAACCTTCTGGAACGCCAGCAATAACGCTGCCGGTAACTACACCCTCAAGGCCACGTTCAATCTCAACGAGCCGAGCAGTCACCCTAATTTCTACGGCCTCGTTTTTGGCGGCTCGCAGTTGGATGCGGCGAGCCAGACGTACACCTACTTCGTGGTCGCACAGGACGGCTCGTTCCTCATTCGTCAACGAAATGGGGGCGATGTGAAAGACGTTGCGCGCGCGCCGCATGCGTCCGTGAAACGTCCGGACGGATCGGGTAAATCTTCGAATACGCTGGAGGTCCGCGTCGCCGCTGACTCCGTGTCATACGTGGTCAACGGAACGGTCGTGCATACACTGGCGCGGAACGCGGTGACCACAGACGGCATCGTCGGCTTCCGAGTCAACCATGCGCTTGATGTCGCAGTTGAGGGATTCGAACTCCAACGCTCGTAGACGCAGGCAGGCATGCGGTGTCGCCGCATGTCTGCTCGCGTGCCTTTTCTCAGGCGGGCCTAAGGGCCCGCCTCTACATGCTGCAACAGTCTACGCAGCAGAAGACTGGCCGCAGTTTCGCGGGCCCACTGGTCAGGGCCATTCGAGCGAATCAGGATTGCCCGTGCAGTGGAGCGAGACACAGAACATCGTGTGGAAGGTTCCGCTCAGCGGGGGATGGTCATCGCCGGTGATCGCGGGCGGCCGCGTGTGGGTGACGGCAGTCGACGCGACCCGCAACAAGAGAGGCGAGGACTCGGTTGTCTCGCTTCGCCTGATTGGTCTCGACGTTGCCACGGGA
>Ga0310810_10004986_pt1 | contig 14771 bp, 10 predicted proteins | sample NCmetagenome_FD_207641 | JGI IMG/M metagenome (GOLD analysis project Ga0310810, IMG submission 207641) | Soil microbial communities from experimental microcosm in Duke University, North Carolina, United States - NC | ecosystem: Engineered > Artificial ecosystem > Soil microcosm > Unclassified ... | reverse complement strand
CGCCGTCTCGGCGAGACGAAGAATCCGTGCCGATGGTCGCCGTGCACGTGGCGAAACCGCTCGGGAAGCAACATTTCGACGGACGCTCCGAGCAGCTCGGCGCGGGTGTATCCGAACAAGTGCTCGATCTGCCCGTTGGCGAGTTCGATGAGTCCGTCCTGGTTCACCATGAGGATCGCGTCCGGCGTCGCCTCGAGCAGCGCGCGATAGCGCGATTCCGTGCGCAGGCCCGCGTTGAGGTCGCTGAGCACCGTCATGTAACCGCGCAGGGTGCCGGACTGATCCAGCATCGAGGTCACGACGACGCCTGCCCAGTACGGGGAGCCGTTCTTGCGCAGCCGCCACTCCTCGCACTCGAAGCGACCGGTGGTGGCGGCCACCGCAAGCTCGTCGCGAGGCCTGCCCAGTTCCAGGTCGTTTGCGGTGTAGTGCTTGGAAACGTGCTGCCCGAGCATTTCGTCGGCCGAGTAACCGGTCATGCGCTCGGCCCCCTGGTTCCAGCTGGAGACGCGACCCTCGATGTCCAGCATGAACGTCGCGTCGTCGCGGATGCTCTCGACGAGCGAACGAAAACTCTCCTGACCCAGCCGGGCCGCGTTCTCGGAGTCCTTTCGCGCCGTCACGTCGGTGATGACAATCATCCCGCCGCGCAGGACCCCCTCGGGGTCGCGAAGAGGACGTCCGCTGACGGTGATCCACACGTCGTGCGGCATCCGTGTGCGACGCAGGACCATCTCGACGTCCTCGCTGACCTCGCCGCGCATCGCGCGAGCCAGAGGCAGATCCGACGGCGGATAGGGCGTGATCGCGTCCGCCAGGAAGATTCCGAAGTAGTCGCTCCATTGGGACGGATCGACGCCGGGGTTGTCCGGGCCGATGATCCGCTCAGCCGCCGCGTTGACGAGCACAAAGTTGCCTTTGAGATCGGCCACGATCACGCCGTCACGAATCGATCCCAACACGGACTGAAGGGCGAGCTGTGCGTCCGTCGGCGTCCTCCGCCGTCTGGAACGCAGGCTGGCTCCACCGAGGAACGCGGCCACGGGGGCCAGAACGAGGGCCGCGAGTGACGCGCCCGAAGCCATGGGCTGGATTGCGAGGGCGAGAGGGACGACCACGGCAAGGCCCAGAGGCCATGCGCTCCGAAGCAACGGAACGGTCAATGTCACCCCTCGCTTGCCGACCAGCGCGAGTCACGCCTCGGACTGCGAGGCGTCCATCGCGAAATCGACAGCCGGATTCAGCGGCGCGCCCGATATGTTCGGGATCACGATATTTGTTCGAGGTCGCGGGGGGCGACCGTTCACCAACCGAGGGGCGGTTGGCCAGAGTCGTTGAGACTCTTCGCGCAGAAAGGAGAGCTCAATGGCTCCAATCCATCGCGAATGTGACGTCGCGAGTATCGGCAACGTTCAGGCGTGGCGATACGCAATTCGTATGACTCTCGACTCGAGCTGCCCACATTGACGCGACCGGCGGTCAGCGCTCTCCGCTGAACCGCCGCCGATCGCGTCAATGTGTCCGAAATGGGGTCGGAGTGGCCCGTTCACCGAGGACGGCGGGCGCCGTCGGTTCTCAGCTGTCGGCGGGAACGGGCGGCGGATTGACCACCGATTCGATCGTGCGCAGCAGCTTGTCGGGGCTGCAGGGCTTGACGAGGAACGCCGCGGCACGGCCTTCGGCCGCCTTGATCCGATGTTGGGTCTCGTGTCGCGCGGTCAGAAAGATGATCGGAATGGCTCGTGTGTCGTCGTGCGCGGCAAGCGTTCTCGCGACGGAGTGTCCGCTCTGACCGGGCAAGCCGATGTCGAGCAGGATCAGATCCGGGCGCTGGCTCAACGCCACATGCACGGCATCGTCGCCATCCATTGCACTCAGCACTGTGTGACCGGCGGACTGCAAGCGGAGCGCGATGCCGAGATGCATGTCCGCGTTGTCCTCAACCACCAGGATCCGTGCGCTCATCATGGGTTCCCCCTCCCTCTGGTCTTCCGTTCCCCTGGGCTTCACTCCTCCCACGGGGCGAGGCGCTGGGGGTGTTGCAACAAGGGGGCCGCGTTTCGTTGCGTTCTGCCTCCGGTACACGAGGGTGTATCCTGCGCGCTTCACCGTTCGATCCCGCGAGGGGAGCCGGAGCGCTGCCGTCGCTCGAGAGCCGCACGTTCGAGGAGATTCGCGATGCCACGCAAACTCGTTGGCGGACTCATCCAGTGCGCCAACCCGATCAACGACGAATCGCAGCCGGTCGAGAAGATCAAGCAGGCCATGTTCGACAAGCACGTGCCGCTGATCGAAGAGGCGGGGAAGAAGGGCGTGCAGATCCTGTGTCTGCAGGAAATCTTCAACGGCCCGTACTTCTGCCCGGGGCAGGACAAGCGCTGGTACGACGCGGCGGAGCCGGTTCCGGGTCCGACGACCGAAGCGATCGCGAAGATCGGCGCGAAGTACAAGATGGCGACCGTGATTCCGGTCTACGAGAAGGACATGCCGGGCGTGCTGTACAACACGGCCGCCGTCTACGACGCGGACGGCACGTATCTCGGCAAGTACCGCAAGAACCACATCCCGCACACGTCGGGCTTCTGGGAGAAGTACTTCTTCAAGCCCGGCAACCTCGGCTATCCGGTGTTCGAGACGCGCTACGCGAAGGTCGGCGTGTACATCTGCTACGACCGCCACTTCCCCGAAGGCGCGCGCGCGCTGGGCCTGAACGGCGCCGAGATCGTGTTCAATCCGAGCGCGACGGTGGCCGGACTGTCGCAATACCTGTGGAAGCTCGAGCAGCCCGCGCACGCGGTGGCGAACGGCTATTTCATGGGCTGCATCAATCGCGTCGGCACCGAGGCGCCTTGGAACATCGGCAAGTTCTACGGGTCGTCCTACTTCGTGGACCCGCGTGGCAGCTTCCTGGCGCAGGCCAACGAGGACGACGACGCGCTGGTCGTCGCCGAAATGGACCTCGAGTTGATCGACGAGGTGCGCGCGACCTGGCAGTTCTTCCGCGACCGGCGACCCGAAACCTACGACGACCTGGTCGAGCTGTAGTCCGGCAACCGAAGCCTCGCGACGGGCGCCGGCGGCGCGAAGCCGCGGCGCCCGTTTCCCATGACGGGCGCGGCGCCCGTTCCCTCACCCCACGGGTGATTTTGTGTTGCGCGGGGGTGCGGGCCTGGGCGTAGGATTTGGCCGTCGGGCGCGCCGCTTTCACTGGTGAAGACCAACTCCACGATCCCGCACCCCACGACGTCGAGGTTGCCTTGCGCCGACTGGCCCCCACGCTCGCGCTGCTCGCACTCGGTCTCGGCCTCGTGGCCGCGCCGGCGAACCTCGTCTCGCACGTCGCGCTGAACCCCGACTTCGTGCACTTCGAAACCAGCCACGTGCATCCCGCCGCGCTCACGCCCGACGGCACGAAGCTGCTCGTCGTGAACACCCCGGACAACCGGCTCTCCGTGTTCGACGTCACGGGCGCGACGCCCGTGCGCATCGCGGAAATCCCCGTCGGCCTGGAGCCGGTTTCGGTCGCCGCGCGCACGAACGGCGAGGCGTGGGTCGTCAACAATCTCTCGGACGACGTGAGCATCGTCGACCTGGCGCTGTCGCACACCGTCGCGACGCTGCACGTGGGCGACGAGCCGAGTGACGTCGTGTTCGCGGGCGCGGCGAACAAGGCGTACGTCAGCGTGTCGCAGGAGGACGCGGTCAAGGTCTACGACCCGGCGAATCTCGCCGCCGCGCCGGTCGTGATCCCGATCCCCGGCCGCATGCCGCGTGCGCTCGCGCGCAACTTCAACGGCTCGCAGGTCGTCGTCGACGTGTTCCACTCGAGCGCGCAATCGACCGCGCTGTCGGCGGCCGAGGCCGGCGACTCACTGCCGCCGCCCGTCCCCGCGCAGGATCCGACGCTGCCGGCCGCGCCCAAGACCGGGCTCGTCGTCAAGCGCAGCAGCGGCGGATGGATCGACCAGGCCGGTCACCTGTGGAATTCCAAGATCCGCTACCAGGTGCCGCTCAATGAGGTCGTGTACGTCGGCACCGGCACGAACACGGTGCTCGGGCTGCGCGGCGACATCGCCACGATCATGCTGGGCGCGGCCGCGAGCCCGCTCGACAGCGCGGTCGCGGTCACCGGCACGTATTCGATCCTCGAGCAGCGCCTCGAGCCGAACCTGCGCGGTCACTTCACGGAGCAGCGCCTCGCCATCATCTCGCATTTCACCGGCGCGCGAACCGAGGTGCAGCTCAACCCGCACATCAACTACGCCGTGTCGCCCGGTCCTGCGTCCGAGACCGATTCGTCGCTCGGTCTGCCAACCGGCGTGTGCTGGTCGCCGGACGCGCAGCGCCTCTACGTGACGTCACTCGCGAGCGACAAGCTCGGCGTCTTCAACACGAGCGGCACGCCGCTCGCGCGCGTCCGGACAGTCGCGGGCCCGACCGGCGTCGTCGCGGATCCGGCGCGCGCGCGGCTGTACGTCATCGGGCGCTTCCACAACCAGCTCCAGGTGCTGTCGACGGCGAACTTCGCGAGCCTCGCCGTCGTGCCGATCGGCTTCGACCCCACACCCGACGCGATCGTGAACGGCCGGAAGTTCTTCTACGGCGGCTTCACGTCGGGCCACGGCGACCAGGCGTGCGCGAGCTGCCACCTGTTCGGCGACATGGACAACCTGGCGTGGGAACTGGGCAATCCGCTGGGCACGATGGCGCCGGCGCCGCCGAACCAGACCGATCCGCTGCTCCAGGGCTATCACCCGATGAAGGGCCCGATGGTCACGCAGAGTCTGCGCGGGCTGCCGAACACCGGGCTCTTCCACTGGCGCGGCGATCGCGCGGATCTCGGCGCGTTCAACCCCGCGTTCGTGAGTCTGATGGGACGCGCGGCGCAGCTTCCCGACAGCGAGATGAGCGCGTTCGCGGATTTCGTGCTGCCGCTCGTCTATCCGCCCAACCCGAACGAAAACCTGGACCGGACCATGCCCGACGCGCCCGCCGACCAGCCGAGCGCCCTGCGCGGTCAGACGTTTTTCATGAATACGGCGGTCGACGGGCCGCTGCGCTGCGTCGACTGCCACGCGCTGCCGACCGGCACCAACGGCCAGGTCATCGACCACTTCGCGCTGCAGGAAGCGCAGGACATGAAGGTCCCGCAGCTGCGCAACCTCTACAAGAAGAGCGGATTCAAGGACACGATCGGCGTCGTCAACAAGCGCGGCTTCGGCTACACGCACGACGGCTCGATCGACAATCTGTTCGACTTCCTCAAGTTCCCCGGCTTCAACTTCGGCAGCCCGGCGTCCGTCGCCGACGCGAACCGCCGCGACGTCGAGCGCTTCCTGCTCGACTTCGACACGGGCCTCGCGCCGGCCGTCGGCTGCCAGATCACGTTCGACGGCGGCAACAACGGCGACGCGACGCTGAACGCGCGGCTCGACACGCTGGTCGCCCAGGCCAACGGCGGCCACTGCGACCTGATCGCGAAGGGTCGGGTCGGCGTGACGCCGCGCGGCTGGTTGTATCAGGGCGGCGCGTGGAAGTCGGACGTTGCGACCGACGCCCCGCTGGCGCGCGCCACGCTGATCGCGCTCGCGTCGGCGGGACACCAGGTGACGATCACCGGCGTGCCGGCGGGCAGCGGCACGCGCATGGGCATCGACCGCGACCGCGACGGGTTCCTGGACGGCGACGAACTGGCGGCCGGCACGGACCCGGGCGACCCGGCGTCGCACCCGAGCGTGTCCGTGCTCGGGGCGCCGCCCGCCCCGATCGGACTGCGTGCGGTGCGGCCGAATCCGTTCCGCGTTTCGACCGCGATCGACTTCGCGCTCGCGCGGCCCGGCGTCGTCGAGGTGGCCGTCTACGACGTGCTCGGACGCCGAACGCGTGACCTCGTCGCCCGTGGACCGATGGCCGCCGGCGCGCACAGTGCGACCTGGAGCGGTGACACGGATGGCGGACGCCCGGCCGCGCCCGGCGTCTATTTCGTGCGCCTCGAGATCGACGGCCGCGCGTGGCGCCGCGCGGTCGTGCGCATGCACTGAGTGCGGGGCGGCAGGCCGGGGCGTCACGCTGGCGCCGGCGTTGTATTCTGACGGCGCCATGAACTCCCAGCCCGAGCGCTCGATCCAGACGCCGCTCCGCGTCGCCGAAGGTCGCTACGTGGTCTTTCACGGCGGCCGCGAGTGCGGGGAAGAGCGCTGGCGCCTCGGGCACGCGGGCGATCACCTGATCGCGAGCGGCGAGCACGAGCTGATCGCGCCCCATCCGTTCCCGAACTTCCAGGGCTATCGCCTGCGCCTGACCGAGGACTTCCGTCTGCTCGGCATGGAGGTCGAATGGCGCGTCGGCCCGCGCGTGGTGCGCGCGACGCACGAAGCGGGTGGCGGCCGCTGGCGCGCGCGCCTCGAGTACGAAGGCCAGACGCGCGAGCAAGAGGGCGACTTCCCGGACGTGTGCGAAGTCGAGTCGACGTCGCCGTTGTTCCAGCGCTTCATCCTGTCGCGGCGCGATTTCGCGCTGGGCGGGGAGCACGAATTCCCCGTGCTGCGCATCGGACCGCCGCTGATGGCGGTGAGCCCCGAGCGCATGAAGCTGCGCTGCGTCGAGCGCGCGGATGTCGACGCGCCGTGGGGCCGCGTCGCCGCGAAGCGCTACATCGTGAGCCTGCCGCCCGCGGAAGAATCCGAGGGCTACACATTCTGGGCCGACGCGAACGACGTCATGCTCGAGAGCTTCGAAGGCCCGGAGCCCAATGCGACGTGGATGAAGCTCGTGGAGCATCGCGCGTGGTGAGCGAAATGCGTTGGCCGGCGCGCGCATGACGGCGCCCGCCCCTTCCATCCACCGCGTCGTCGAGACGGCGCTGTACGTCGACGACATGCAGCGCGCGGTCGCGTTCTATCGGGACGTGCTCGGGCTGCGCGTGTTGTCGGACGGGCAGCGCCTCAGCTCGATCGACGCGGGAGGCGCGACGCTGCTGCTCCTGTTCCACCGCGGCGCGACGCGCGACGGGCTCCAGTTCGACGGCGGCTGGATCCCGCCGCACGACGGCGCCGGGCCGGTGCACGTCGCGTTCGCGATCGGCGCGGGCGACGTCGAGGCGTGGGAGGCGCGGCTCGCGGAGTGCGGCATCGCGATCGAGAGCCGCGTGACGTGGACGCGCGGCGGGCGCAGCCTGTACGTCCGCGACCCGGACGGGCACTCGATCGAGCTGGTGACGCCGGGGACGTGGGAGACGTACTAACCGTTCCCGTCCTTGTCCGGAGCGCGATCCCGGCATAGGATTCCCGGCGCGAGTCTTCGCACTCTCGACATCACACGCCCGCCGATTCCCGCCGCGCACCGCGAGGCGCGCGGATCCGGCCCGACGAATTCCCTACGAACTGCGGGGGAGAAGGACCATGGGACTGCTCATCAAGAACGGCGAGATCGTGACCGCGGCGGATCGCACGGTGGCCGACGTCTACTGCGACGGCGGGCGCATCGTGGCGATCGGCGAGGGGCTGGAGAAGCGCTCGGCCAAGGACGACGTGCTCGACGCCTCGGGGCAGTTCGTGTTCCCCGGCTTCATCGATCCGCACGTGCACATGGAGCTGCCGTTCATGGGCACGGTGAGCTGCGACGACTTCGAGAGCGGCGGCGCGTCCGGCATCGCGGGCGGCACGACGTGCTTCGTCGACTTCTGCATCCCGAACCGTGGGCAGTCGCTGCTCGAAGGCTTGAAGCTGTGGCGCGAGCGCTCCGCGAAGGCGGTCGCCGACTACACGTACCACATGGCCATCACCGGCTGGGGCGACAAGACCGCGGACGAGATGCGCCAGGTCGTCCAGGATCACGGCATCACGTCGTTCAAGGTCTTCATGGCGTACAAGAACGCCATCATGGTCGACGACGGCGAGCTGTATCAGGTGATGAAGCACGCCGCGAAGCTGGGTGCGGTCGTCACCGTGCACTGCGAAAACGGCGACGCGGTGTTCGCCCTGCAGAAGGAACTGGTGGCGCGCGGCGATCTCGGCCCCGAGTTCCATCCGGTGTCACGCCCGAGCCCGGTCGAGGGCGAAGCCACGAACCGCGCGCTCATGATGGCGCGGCTCCACGGCGCGACGGCGTACATCGTGCACATGACGTGTCGCGAATCGGTCGAGGCGCTGGAGCGCGCGAAGCTCGAGGGCCAGCACTGCTACGGCGAGACGTGCCCGCAGTACCTGCTGCTCGACGACACCGTGTTCGCGAAGCCGAACTTCGAGGGCGCCACGTACGTGATGAGCCCGCCGATCCGCCCCGCGCATCGCGGCCACCACGACGCGCTGTGGCGCGGGCTGGCGAGCGGCATGCTCGACAGCGTGGGCACGGACCACTGCCCGTTCCTGTTCGAGCAGAAGAAGATGGGCAAGGACAACTTCACGACGATCCCGAACGGCGCGGCCGGCATCGAGGATCGCCTGCAGCTCATGTACACGTACGGCGTGTGCGAGGGGCGCTTCGACCTGCAGAAGATGGTCGCGCTCGGCAGCACGAACCCGGCGAAGATCTTCGGGCTCTATCCGCGCAAGGGCACGATCGCCGTCGGCGCGGACGCCGATCTCGTGATCTACGACCCGACGAGCGACGGCACGCGCGGCGCGAAGACGCACCACTCGAAGGCCGATCGCAGCATCTTCGAGGGCTTCAAGGTGAAGGGGAAGCCGAGCCACGTCGTGGTGAACGGACGCGTCCAGTTCGCGGACGGCAACCTCAAGGTCGAGCGCGGTGCCGGGCGCTTCATCCAGCGCCAGGTCTCGCGCCGCGGCACGCCGGTGCCCGGACGCGCCACGGCGCCCGCGGGGCGAGCATGAGCGTCCCGCCGCCGGCTCGCGCAACCGCCGCCCGCACGTGGGACGCGATCGTCCCGCTCGATCGCCTGGAGCGGAAGATCGGCGACGGCAAGCCGCTGTATCTCTCGGGCGAGGCCGTGGCCGAGGCCAATCGCTGCCTCTACTGCCACGACGCGCCGTGCGTCGAAGCCTGCCCGACCGGCATCGACATCCCCGGCTTCATCCGCAAGATCGCGACCGACAACCTGCGCGGCTCGGCAAAGGTCATCCTGTCCGCGAACGTGCTCGGCTACTCGTGCGCGCGCGTGTGCCCGGTCGAAGTGCTGTGCGCCGGCGCGTGCGTGTACAACGACTGGCATCGCACGCCGATCGCGATCGGGCGCCTGCAGCGCTACGCGGTCGAGAAGACGTTCGCCTCAGGGGGAGCGGCGCAGTTGTTCACGGCGGCGCCGTCCACGGGCAGGAAGGTGGCGTGCGTCGGCGGCGGGCCGGCGTCGCTGGCGACCGCGGCGTACCTCGCGCTCGAGGGCGTGGCGGTGACGGTGCTCGAGAAGCGCGCCGTGCCCGGCGGGCTCAATTCCACGGGCGTCGCTCCTTATAAGATGGAGGTCGCGGGCTCGCTCGCCGAGGTCGGCTTCATCCAATCGCTCGGCGTCACCATCAGGACCGGCGTCGAAGTCGGACGCGACGTGCAGGCCGCGGATCTCCTGCGCGACTACGACGCGGTGTTCGTCGGCGTCGGGCTCGGCGCGGACGCGAGCCTCGGCATTCCGGGCGAGGACGGCATCGGCGTGGTCGGCGCGACGGCGTGGATCGAGCGCATGAAGCTGGAGCCGGGTTTCGCCGTGTCCGGCGTGCGGCACGCGCTCGTCATCGGCGGCGGCAACACGGCGATCGACGCGGCGCGCGAGCTGGCGCGGCTCGGCGTGCCGTCGGTCACGATGGTGTACCGGCGCACGGTCGCCGAGATGCCGGGCTACGCGCACGAGATGAACGCGGCGCGCGGCGAGGGCGTCACGATGCTGGAGCGCGCCGTGCCGAAGTCGGTGCTGCGCGACGCGACCGGCGCCGTGCGCGGCCTCACGCTCGCCGACGGCCGCGTGATCGACGCGGATTTGATCGTGCTCGGCATCGGCCAGGCGCGGCTGCGCGAGACGCTCGCCACGTTCCCCGGCCTCGCGTTCGACGCGAAGGGCTGCATCGTCGCCGACGCCGCGACCGGTCGCACCGGGAATCCCAAGGTGTTCGCGGGCGGCGACGCGGTGAGCGGCGGGCAGGAAGTCGTGAACGCCGCTCAAGAGGGCAAGCGCGCCGCGCGCGCGATCTGCGCGCTGCTCGGCGTCACGGTGCGGGCGGACGCCGCCATGCACGCGGGGCACGTGTAGGGTCGGCGCGCCGGCGCGAATGCGTGTTTCGGCGGCATCCTCTCCGACATCGGCGAGATTCCACGCGCTAGTGACGCCGTTGCGACAATTCTCTCGCCCGCGCGGCCGTCGTCGCCGAAATTCCTTGGACGCGCCGTGTCGCGCCTCGCAACATGGAGGCGCTGTCTCCCCCGCTCGTCTCGACAGAGGCGAGGCCGTGATGCGGGGGCGCGATGCGGGTCCGCGTGCAGCAACATGAGCGGAGCGGAATCACGCACCGTGTCGCGCCACCCCTAATCCACGCATCAGGCGCAGCGCTAGATGCTCGACTCGGCGTCCTCGAGGATCACCGCGGGCGGCTCGTCCTCGACCAGGTACGCGAACTGGCCGCGGAAGTCCTCCGCGTCGAGCCCGCACGCTTTCGCGCAATCCGCGATCGCGGCCGGATCGTCGAAGTCGTCGCGGCGCAGTCGGATCATGTAGCGCCGCGCGATCCCGTAGCGCGCGGAGCGGATGTCCACGAAGCGCACGCGCGCACGGCCCGTCGACTCGTCGACGAGCGACTCGAACGGAATCGGCACGAAGCGCCCGGCCTCCAGCGTGACCACGCACGCGTTGCCGCCGCCCAGCAGCCACTTCGCCGCGCAATAGCCCAGGTCGCGCGCGTACTCCATGTCGAACGGGATCGGATCGGCGCAGCGCAGCTCGTAGCCCACGTTCTTGGCCACGATGGTCGACGTGACGCCGAGCGCGGTGAGCCGGTCGTGCACCGCGTCCTTCAGGATCTCACCGAAGTTGACCTCGGCGAGGCGCAGGTGGCCGTGCTCGTCGCGCTCCACTTCCTCGATGGCCTCCAAGTCGCGCGGGTCGATGCCGAGGATCACGCCTTCCGCGATCACAGCGATGCCGTCGCGCCGGCCCGCGGCGAGGCGTTTGACGTGCGCGCCGACCAGCGTGTCGACGACCTGGCGCAGCGGAATCGGCCGTCGCGGGAATTCCTCGGGAATCAGCGTGAGCGTGGCGCCGACCGCCTTGCCGATGCCGAGCGCGAGGTGTCCCGCCTTACGGCCCATCGCCACGACGTAGTACCAGCGCGACGTGGTCTTCGCGTCCACCATCAGGTTCTTGACCAGCTCGACGCCGACGTGGCGCGCGGTCTGGTAACCGAACGTATCGACGGACGGCGGCAGGTCGAGGTCGTTGTCGATGGACTTGGGCACGTGCACGACGCGCAGCCGCCCGGCGGACTGGTGCTCGAGGCGCACGGCCGAGAACGCGGTGTCATCGCCGCCGATGGTAATGAGGTCCGTGACGTCGAGGCGGCGCAGCGCGACGATGACGCGCTCCAGGTCTTCACGGTGCCGCGTCGGGTTCGCGCGCGAGATGCCGAGATGCGAGCCGCCGCGGAAGTGGATGCGGCTGACGCCCTCGATGGTCAGCGGGCGCACGTGGTCGATGTCGCCGCGCATCAGCCACTCGAAGCCGTCCTCGATGCCGAGCACTTCGACCCCATGAAGTGCGGCGCGAATGGTCGCGGCGCCGATCACGGCGTTGATGCCGGGCGCCGGGCCGCCGCCGACGAGGATGGCCATGCGTCCGCGCGGCGTCATGGGCGTCCGCGCGCGGCGCGGCGGTCGGCGCTGTCCCGCTCGAGGTCGGCCACGGCACACGCTCCTTTCGAAGAACCTAGGTCCGGGCGCGCTCCAGGCCGTGCGCCGCGATCCATTCGCTGTAGACGCGCGCGCTGGCCTTCGGCGTGCGCTTCAGTGAATCGAAGTCCACGTGGACGATGCCGAAGCGCTTCGAGTATCCCGCGGACCACTCGAGGTTGTCGAACAGCGACCACACGTAGTAGCCGCGCACGTCGACGCCCTGCTGCATGGCGGCGCGCACCGCGTTGAGGTGATCGCGCAGGTAACGGACGCGCAGCGCGTCCACGATGACGCCGTCGGTCGCGGGCGGCGGGTCGGCAATGGCCACGCCGTTCTCGGTGACGTACAGGGGCACGTCGCCGTAGCGCTCGCGGATCCCGCACAGCGTGCGCGTGAGGCCGGCCGGAAAGAACTCCCAGTGCGTCTCGCTGTACGTCGCGCCCGGCACGTCGACCGGATGCGCGCGGTCCGGCCATACGCCGTCGTCGTGGCGCACGACTTTGCGCGTGTAGTAGTTCACGCCCACGAAGTCGATGGGCTGGTGGATCAGCTCCAGGTCCGCGGGATCGGGGTTCGGCCACGCCTCGCCGTACAGCGCGATCAGATCCTCGGGGTAGCGCCCGAGCAGCACGGGATCGAGGTACTGGCGGTTGAAGTACGCGTCGGCGCGCGTCACCGCCTGGTCGTCGATGGGCATGACGCTGGCCGGATACTTGGGCTCGAGGTTCACGACGAGCCCGATCGTGCCCTTCGCCGCGCTGCCGCTGCCGCACGCGCGATAGGCCTGCACCGCCGCGCCGTGCGCGCACAACGTGTGGTGCGCGACGATCGGCAGCTCGAACGCGTTGCGGTGCCCGGGCGCGTTCACGCCGGTCCAGTAGCCGTCGTGGGCGACGACCCACGGCTCGTTGATGGTCGCGAACATGGGCACGCGGTCGGCGAGCGCACGGAACACCACGTCCGCGTACTCGGCGAACCAGTGGCGCACGTCGGGGTTCAGCCATCCGCCCAGGTCATCGAGCGCGGCCGGCAGGTCCCAGTGGTACAGCGTGGCCATCGGCGCGATGCCGGCGTCGAGCAGCTTGTCGACGAGGCGCGAATAGAAGTCGATGCCGCGCGGATTCACACGGCCCTTGCCCTCGGGCAGGATGCGCGACCACGACAGGCTGAAGCGATAGCTCTGCAGCCCGAGCTCGCGCATCAGGTCGACGTCTTCGGACCAGCGCCGGTAGTGATCGCATGCCACGTCGGCCGAGGCGCCGGCTCGCGTCCGCCCCGGCGTGTGCGAGAAGCGGTGCCAGATGCTGGGCCCGGCGCCGTCGGCCAGGGGAGAGCCTTCGATCTGGTACGCCGAAGTCGCTGCGCCCCAAAGGAAGCCCTCGGGGAATCTGTCGGTGCCGTTCATCGCGCCTTCCTGAATTGCCGGCTCTTGTCCCGGATATCGTTTCGCGAGGGTCGGGCCGTCGCGCTGACGCGTGCGCACAGACCCGCCACTGCGTCACCGACGGCTGGGTGGGGGGAAGGTCGGGGCCCGATCGATCGCGCCCGTCTGAGGCACTTTTTCGGGGCGATTCGTGCCCGATCGGCATTCGATCCTTGACTGTTCCGGAACGGAATGTAATCGTTTTCATGCGTCAGGCGCAATCGAAAACCGGCCGCGTCCTCGAGCGCTCGCTTCCCCCGCGACCGCCGCCGTCGACCCTCCGGTACCTCTGTGTCGGACGCGTGCCAGCAGCTTGCTCATCACTCACGATCCGCAAATCGTGACCCTTGCTCCCGAAAGGAGACATTCCCCATGAAGCGGATCCGCTACAACAGACTGGCAGCGATGGGCGTCGCAGTTGCGGCGCTCGCGCTGAGCGCGGTGTTCGCGCACGCGGGCGACGGCCGAACCTGTCCTGGTTCGACCCCGAACCCCACGAGCGCGACGCTCGGACTTCGTGACTTCAACGATTGTCCGACTTCGACTCTCACCTTCACGAACAACTATCCGTCGCTCGTGAGCGTTCACGACGACACGCTCGACTGCTTCGGCTTCGCGAACCGCCACACGTGGAGCTTCTCCACCGACGGTTCGACGGACGCGGCGTTCGAGAACTGCAGCGCGTACCGCTTCTGCGCCGACGTGACGCTGAGCGGAACGGGCGGCGGCGAAGGCGGTCTGCGGCTCAGCCCCTGGTGGTCGGCACACAACGACGGCCAGTTCATGCTGAACGCCAACACCGGCGAGGTGGCGTGTTTCGGCGGCCGGCTGCCGTTCTACTCGTTCACGGTCAACAACGGCGTCCACTACGTGAAGGGCACGACCGCTCACATGGAGATCGTGTACTTCCCGCACTCGCTGTCGTCGGCCGATCCGGCGACGATCACGTACAACCTCACGTACGCGTCGGTCGCCTACACGAGCGGCCCGCTGCCCTTCGATCAGGGCAACACGGCCGAAGACCCGCCGCACGGTCTGTGGGGCGAGCTGGTGCCGGCCTACGCGGGTGGCTACATGATGGGCTACCTCGGCCAGGGCGTGAACGTGGACTTCCAGGGTAGCTGGGCGAACATCTGCTTCGAGAACGACCAGGCGACGCCCACGCATCACAGCACCTGGGGCCAGCTGAAGACGCAGTACCGCTAGCCTCGAGGAGGACACGCAACGTTCACGGACGGCCATCGCCCCCATACGGCGGTGGCCGTTCGTTTCTCGGTTCACGCGATGCCGGTGAGGAGTGGCGCACGGCGGGCTGGGCCGCACGGAAGGAGGTTCCACATGAGACCCATGATGGTGGGCGCGCTGCTGCTGGCGGCGACGCTCGGCGTGGCCGGCATGGCCTCGGCGGCTCAGGGACCGCGACTCGACGCGGTGTGGGCCCGCACCACCGCGGGGCAGCCCATCACGCTCGACGGTGTGCTCGACGAGCCGGCCTGGGCGCACGCCGACTCGGTGATCA
>Ga0310810_10004985_pt1 | contig 14772 bp, 13 predicted proteins | sample NCmetagenome_FD_207641 | JGI IMG/M metagenome (GOLD analysis project Ga0310810, IMG submission 207641) | Soil microbial communities from experimental microcosm in Duke University, North Carolina, United States - NC | ecosystem: Engineered > Artificial ecosystem > Soil microcosm > Unclassified ... | reverse complement strand
AGCTGGATTTCGGGCCGTGGCAGCAGATCTACTATGCCGAGTTCGACGGCCAGCGGAAGAAACGCGTTATCGTAAAAGTACTGGGACTGGAAGAATGAAAAGATTATCGCTTGCGGCATTGCTGCTGCTTCTCCTGCTGAATTCCGGAGAAGGACAGACGTCGTTTAAGGGTTTGGGAGAGTTTCGCGTCTCCTTCGACATTGCCAGGTTTTATGGCGATGAAAACAAAGTGTTTGTGGAAATGTATTACGGATTTCACGAGAATATCCTGACCTATGTCCCGTCCGCCGGGGAGTACACCGGAAGCGCGAACATGAAATACGTCATACGCAATGATTCGGGGATCGTGGACACGAAGCAGTGGACGGTCCCGCATACGATCGCCGACAGCACCCAGTTAACAAGAAGCAGAATCCTCACAGGCCTTGAATCTGCCGCGCTCCTGCCCGGCAGCTATCATCTGACATTGACCACGTATGACGCCAACAACGCGGCCCGGCGGGACAGCATGACCGTCCCGTTTACCGTCGACGCATTTCCCCCAAAGCCGTCCTTCAGCGACATTGAGCTTTGCACCTCGATCCAGGCCTCGGGCGACAAGCAATCGATATTCTATAAGAACACGCTGGAAGTCGTCCCGAACCCCGGAAGGCTCTTTGGGACGGGGCTTCCGATCATGTATTACTACGTCGAAGTCTATAATCTCTCAAAGGATTCCTCGGACCCGACGATGACGGTTCACGCCGCCGTTCTTGACGCGACCGGGAAGGAGCTCCTCACGCACGACAAGCTAAAACCCAGGCTCCACGACGCCAGCGTTGAGATCGGGACGATGAACCTTTCGGCGCTCCGCAGCGGGTCGTATACGTTTCGTGTGAGCCTTGTGGATTCATCGAACGTCGCCGGGGTATCGGCGTCGAAGAGATTTTTTGTCTATAAGCTCGGTTCCGCTCCCGATACGGCGATTAACGCGATCAACTCCACATCCTCGGAATACGCGCTGAGGTCGGAAGCGGATCTTGACAAGGAGTTCGACTACGCCAGGTATATTTCCACAGAACAGGAGAAGAAGCAGTATGGAATGATCACCGACGTGGCGGCAAAGAGGCGATTTCTGTTCGACTTTTGGGAGCGGCATAATACCTCCGCGACGGCGGGTGAGAACTCGTTTAAGAAGGAGTACTTCAAGCGCATCGACGCCGCAAACCGTGACTACTTTAACGGGACGAAGGAGGGCTGGAAGAGCGACCACGGCCGTGTGCTGATCATGTACGGCCAGCCCGACGAGATCGACAGGCATCCAAGCACCTCCGAGAGCAGCCCGTATGAAATCTGGAATTACAATTCTCTCCAGGGGGGAGTGATATTCGTGTTTGTCGACAGGAAAGGCCTGAATGATTTTCAGCTCGTGCATTCCACGCACCGCGATGAACTCCAGGATGAAAACTGGTATAATGATTATGCGGTGAAAGCGGAATAACACTGAATGCGGAATTGGGTTGAGTTCATAGCGTTCAGCGTCGTCCGGTTTGTCATTCTTCTCCTGCCGCTCCGTCTGGCCCAGTTTCTGGGAACATGCCTTGGCGCAGCGGCCTACGCCCTCCTCGGCAGCCGTAAGCGTGTCGCGCTCGAAAACCTCCGTAATGCTTTTCCCAATGAATCCCGGGAACGCCTGGAGGAAATCGCGCGCGGAGCCTTCAGAAACTACGGAATCACGATGATGGAATTTCTCTGGTTCCCCCGGCTCACCGACAAGCGGCTGGCGTCGCTGGTGAAGATCAACAATCCCGAACTGCTCTCCGAAGGCCATGCCCGCGGGAAAGGGATGATCATGCTCTCCGGCCACTTTGGCAACTGGGAGCTCATCGCCTTCGGCGTTGCCTCCATGTGCAAGCTTCCCTTTACGATTATCGTCCAGACGCAGAGCAATGCCCGCATCAATACGGCGATCAACGGTCTCAGGAGTTTACGGGGGAACAAAGTCATCCCTATGGGGATCTCCGTGCGCGAGATCATCAAGACGATCGATAACCGGGGCATTATCGCCATCGCGCCCGATCAGAGCGGGCCGATGGAGGGTGCGTTCGTCGATTTTTTCGGCCAAAACGTAGCGACGCACCAGGGGCCGGCGGCATTCGCGCTTCGCAGCGGGGCGGCGATGCAGATGGGGTTCATGATACGGCAAATAGATGGAACGTACAACGTGCAGCTCGAAGAAATTCCGTTCGGCGACCTTCACGATCACAGCGAAGAGAGCGTCCGGATCCTGACGCAGCGCCACACGGCGCTTCTTGAGCGCTACATCCGCGATTACCCCGATCACTGGCTCTGGATGCACCGGCGTTGGAAACACACATGGGAGAGCGTTCAGAAGGAGCGGCAGCCGGTCAATGGGTGAGGCGGGCGAACTGAAGAATATTCTTGTCATTCAGACTGCCTTTCTCGGGGACGTGGTTCTCACGCTGCCCCTCGTCCAGCAGTTCAAACAATCGTTTCCTTCAGCCGGCATCGATGTCGTTGTCGTGCCGCGCGCAGCTGAATTACTCACCACGCATCCCGATATCCGGTCGGTCATCGTCTATGATAAACGGGGCAAGGACAAAGGACTCTCCGGTCTTTTCCGCCTTGCAAAAAGCCTTCGTCCGGTGAACTATGACGTCGCGTTCATTCCGCACAGGTCATTGCGAAGCGCCGCGCTGGCCCGGCTGGCGGCCATCCCGCAGCGAATCGGTTTCAACCGGAGCGCGGGAAGTTTTCTGTTCACAAAGACGGTTCGGTATGACGACAGCCTGCATGAGGTCGACCGGAATCTATCGCTCCTCAAAGCCCTGGATGTCCAGCCGCAATTGAAAACACTGCCGCGGCTCTACCCGTCGGATCAGGACCGGTCCTCGGTCGATCAGATGATCGCCTCACGCGGGATAACACCCGACGACACCATCGTCGCGATCGCCCCGGGGAGCGTCTGGAACACGAAGCGTTGGCTTAAGGAGGGTTTTACAGGCCTGGCCCAACGCTTGTCGTCGGACAATTCCTATGTCGCCGTTATCGGGGGGGAACAGGACCGCGCGCTTTGTGACGAAATATGTTCCGGCGGCAATGCCCGTATGTTCTCCGTCGCAGGGAAGCTTTCGTTATTGCAGTCCGCTGAGCTTATCCGGAGAAGCGCATTGATTGTCAGCAACGACAGCGCGCCCGTACATTTGGCGATGGCGGTGGATACTCCGGTCATCGCGATCTTCGGCCCGACGGTTCCGGAGTTCGGATTCGCCCCCTATGGCGCAAGCGATGTTGTGGTCCAGACAACGGGGTTGTCGTGCAAACCGTGCAGCATTCATGGAGGAGATACATGTCCGGTCGGGACCTTCGAATGTATGAAGAGCATCTCGGCCGATGCCGTCTACAGAAATGTACAGTCGGTTCTCAGCCGGCTGAAGGAGCAGAAGAATGCGGCCGCGAAAACGGTTTGAATCTCATGTGAAAAATTGCTACATTATTTGCACATTATTGCAAAAATAGCTTATTCTCCGCAATAATCGCAATTAAATTCGATATGCGCACGGAATAATCTGCGCCCGTAGCTCAGCTGGATAGAGCGACAGCCTCCGGAGCTGTAGGCCGCGCGTTCGAATCGCGCCGGGCGCACTTCAATTATTTAATCTAAGGATAGAAGGAATGCTGAAGCCCTCAAAAAAGATTGCTAAGAAAGAAATCAAACAAGACACGCTGCTCACGACGTATGTGCAGACGACTTCCTGGTATTACGACAACAAGAAGTATGTTTCCTACGGTCTGGTCGCCCTTGCGGCAATTATCATCGGCACAATCTGGTTTATCAATAACCGCAACAATAACGATGAGAAAGCAGCAATCGAGTTTGGCAAGGTCTTCGCCATTTACGACGCGGCAGGCGGCGATATGAATCAATACAAGATTGCCATCAACGGCCAGCCTGAGAAGAATATCAAAGGCCTCAAGGCGATTGTCGAAAACTACAGCGGATCCGCCTCGGCGGAGGTCGCCCGTTTGTACCTTGCCAATGCCTACAGATACACAGGCCAGTATGACCAGGCGATCAAGGAGTATGACAACTTCAGCGGCAGCAGCAATCTGCTCAAGGCCTCTGCTCACGCGGGCCTGGGGGCGGCATATGAAGCCAAGAACGAGTACACTAAAGCCGCACCCGAATACGAGAAGGCAGCAAGTCTTTCCGAAGAGTATTCAATCCCGGAATATCTCAGCGCCGCTGCGCGCGCCTACGGCTATGCAGGGGACAAAGAAAAAGCCATCTCACTCTTTAAACGGCTGAAGAAAGAGTATCCTACGTCGAACTTTACCCGGGATGCTGACCGCTACATCGCCCAGTTCTCGGCCTGATTTTTCCTTCGAACAACATAATGACCCATTCTTCCAAGGAGTGGGTCTTTTTGTTTTATGCAAGGCCCGAACGATCTGAATGAAGCTTGGCATAGATAAAGCGCACTCAAAGCAAATCCTCCACATCGCCCTGCCGGCGATCGCGGGCCTGTCGTCGCAGGTCGTGGTGTCGCTTGTGAATACCGCGATGGTCGGACGACTGGAGAACACCCAGGTTCAGCTCGCCGCGATGGGGCTCGGATTTTTGGGCACGTGGGCGATTACAAGTTTCTTTTCGAGCCTCAGCACCGGAACGCACGTGCTCGCCGCGCGCCGGCACGGCGAAGGCAATCCCGTCGGCGTCGGGGAAGTGCTGAACAATTCCCTTTTTATCTGCGCCATCTTCGGCGTCATCTTCAGCGTCATCGGCTACTACGCTTCAAAATCGATCATCGATTTCTTCTCGAACGATGAAGCCGTCACAAGGGCGGGAGCGGCGTACATGAAATACCAGTTTATCGGCCTCCCGTTCTTTCTCCTTATCGTCTCCTATCGCGGGTTCTTCTTCGGCATCGGCCATACCAAGATCTTCATGATTTCCGCCATCCTCATTAACATATTTAACATTATATTCAACTACCTGTTTATCTTCGGGGCCCTGGGGTTTCCGAGGATGCAGCTTGCCGGCGCAGGGGTCGGATATTCGGTCAGCATGATGCTGGGATGCCTGTTTTTTGTCTTTGTAACTTTTATGCGGCAATATCGAAAACACTATAAGTACTATTCGCATTTTAAGATTTCGATGGACGTAATCTCACAAATCGTCAGGATTTCGATCCCCGTATCCCTGCAGAACATACTGATTCTCCTCGGGTTCCTCGTGTTCGTCGCCGTCACGGGCATTGTCGGCACGGTCGCCCAGGCGGCGAGCAACGTCGTCATTAACGCCCTGTTCATTTCCCTCATGCCCTGTTTCGGATTCGGCATCGCCGCCCAGACGCTCGTGGGCCAGTCGCTGGGGAGAGGGGAGAAGCACCTGGCGCACGCCTACGGTTTTGAGACAGCGAAGCTCGTGACGATCTTTACGCTCGCGATCGGCATTCTCTTTGTCGCCGTTCCGGAGTGGATCATCGTCGCCATCACCAATAAGCATGAAGTCATCGCCGCGGCCAAACCGGTCCTCCAGATCGCGGGCGTGGCGCAGATTGTCTACGGATCGGGGATCATCTTCGCCAACGCGCTGCAGGCAGGCGGCGCGACCGTGTACGTCATGTCGGTCGAAGTCCTCACGCACTGGGTGATCTTCCTCCCGCTTTCGTATTTATTTGGCATCACGCTCGGGTGGGGGCTCAAGGGCGCGTGGCTCGCGCTTCCCGTGTACATTCTTTCCTATACCGGGGCCAATTTTTTCAAGTTCCGATCCTCGACCTGGATGAAAGCGGGCCTCTGAGGATGGCGCGATGACACAGGTCCGGACCAAAATAGCGAAGGCGCTGCTGATCACGGGCTCGGCGTTCCTCATGATCGTCGCGTTCGTTATCGACATTATTGAAAAAAGCGTCAGCGGGTTCGGCGGATGGTTTTCGGTCTCCCGCGAGATCGTTGTCATCGGCGCGTTCGTCCTCTTTTATATTTTTATAGAATCGCTCTGGAAGAAGGACCAGAGCCCGTCGACGAAGCTTGGTTTCGCGCTCGTATTATCCCTCGTCGTCGTGATCGGCGCGGGGCTTCTTTCGCTCATCCCCTCCAGCGGCTTCGACATTAAAAATTATACGCTCGATCCGCTCGGCTTCGACGCGATCCTCTGGGCGAACGTCTTCAGCGTCGTCATTGGTACGATGGCCGTCATCGTGCTGCTGCTCATCAGGGACATCATCTTTTCACGGCGGCGCAAGGGGACGCGCAGGAATTTTCTTCTCTATCTGGGGTTCACTCTCGCCGGCATTATCCTCACGTTCACGATGCGCCCCCTCGAGTCGAACTGGCTCAAGAATGTCATCATAGGATTGACCGTGACGGTCATGGTGATGAACTCGTTCAGGCTGACGTGGATCGTCTATCTGTCGAAACGGGAGAAACTCTTCAGCATCGTCTACGGATTTTTGCTCTTCTGTATTTTTGTCGGGTTTGACATCCTCATGTCGGAGGGGATGACGATCGGCAGGTCGATCGCGTACCAGTCGCCCGCGTTGCGCGTGTTCATCCTCAGCGTGAACCTCTTCGCGACGATCTACTTCGGGATGACGTTTATCAGCACGCTGTTCCATCTCCCGACCGCCGAAGCCTACGACCGGAAGGCGAGCGAGGTCTCCTCGCTCCACAATCTCAGCCGTCTCGTGACGCAGGTCTTTGATTTCAACGAGCTCGTCGATTCGGTGACGACGATGACGCTCGAAGTGTGCGAGGCGAAGAGTTCCTGGCTGGAAATTCTCAAAGTAACGCCAACCGCCTCCAACGCGCGGCGCCTGCTCGGCGGCGTGCGGCCGGTCGAAGAAGAGATCGAGACCGTTTCCCGCAAGAACATTTCACTGGAAGATACCCAGACAATCCTCGACGGAGAATCGATCAGAAAGCTTGTCTTCGATTCGAGAAAATCGATCGTCATCGACGAGGTCCGCAGCGACAAGCGCACGAGCCATCTCAGGGATGTCAAGAACAAGTTTGAGTCGATGGTCATCGTTCCTCTCGTCACGCACGAAAAAGTTATCGGCATCCTCTACGCCACGAAGGACATCGCGTTCGGGTTTGACCGCGACGACGTCGAGGTGATCACGGCGTTTGCCGACCAGGCGACGATCGCCATCGAAAACGCGCGCCTCATTGAAAAGTCACTGGAGCGCGAGCGCCTCATGCGGGACATGATCGTCGCGCAGGATATGCAGCGGAAGCTTCTGCCGCAGAACCTCCCGGCGCTCGACGAAGTGGAGCTCGAGGCCCTCTCGACCCCTGCGTTCGAGGTTGGAGGAGACTATTACGACTTTACCATGCTCGATGAGCATCATCTTGCCGTCCTTGTCGGCGACGTCTCGGGCAAAGGAGTTTCGGCAGCGTTCTATATGGCTGAGATGAAAGGCATTTTTCAGTCGCTGAGCCGGATTTACCGGGCGCCCAAGGACTTTCTTTCGCAGGCGCACGCGACGCTCGCATCCACGATCGATAAGCGGTCGTTTATTAGTTTGCTCTATGCCGTGCTTGACCTCCGGACGGGCATCATGACGGTCGCGCGCGCGGGGCACTGCCCCCTCCTTCACGTATCGCGCGAGGATGCCGTCTACGTCAAACCCACGGGCATGGGGCTCGGCATGGGGAGCAGCGAATTCTTCGAGAAAACGATTTCCCAGGAACAGGTTCAGCTCCGCGCAGACGACGTCGTCGTCCTCTATACCGACGGGGTTACCGAAGCGCACCCGAAGGACGGGGATGAGTTCGGATACGACCGTTTGCTGGAGGTCGTTCAGCGGCACGGAGATAAATCCGCCGTAGAAGTTCGCGACGCCATTATTATGGCGGTCGATTCGCACATGCAGCACGATTCACCCGAGGACGACCTGACCCTCGTCGTGATGAAGTGGCGCAAAACAAGTTCTATAGGAAAACAATAGGAGAATACTGATGAGCAATTTCAAAATCGATACGCGTGAGACGAACAATCTCAATGTCCTCGAGCTCAAGGGATACCTTGACGCGCATACCACGCCCGAGCTCGAGAAGGCGTTTGAGGCCCTGCTGGACAATAAGAAGTACAACATTATTGTCAACTGCCGGGAGCTCACGTATATCAGCAGCGCGGGACTGGGAGTCTTCATGTCATATATCGAAGACGTGCGGAAGAACGGGGGGGACATCAAGCTCTCGAACATGTCGGCCAAAGTCTACAACATCTTCGACCTGCTCGGATTCCCGCTTCTCTATGATATCTCGAAGGACGAAGCGGAGGCGGCAAGTAAGTTTCGCGAACCGAAGAAGTAAGGGGCCAGCGAGTCAACATCCATGAGTTCAAAACAATTACATCTTAAGATTCCGAGCCAGACCGAGAAGCTGTTCACGGTGCGGACCTTCGTCGCCGACGCGGCGCAGACGTTCGGCTTTGACGAGGAATCGATGAACAAGATTTCCATCGCCGTCGATGAGGCGTGTACGAATATCATCAAGCATTCGTACGAATTCGACCGCACCAAGGAGATCGAAATTACCGTCATCATGAACGGTACGCGATTCGAGATCGTCATCGCTCATAGGGGGAAATCCTTCAATCCCGAGGCGATCAAATCCCCGGATATGAAAGAATACCTCAGCCATTTCCGCAAAGGGGGCCTGGGAATGCACCTCATGCGCTCGCTGATGGACGAAGTCGAGTACAGGGTCCTCCAGGACGCGCGGAATGAAGTTCATCTGATAAAATTCCTCCCCAAAAAGTAACGTTCATCAGCGTGCCCCCCCGCCAGTCCATTACCCAGTACGAGGCGAAGTTCGATCTCAACGCGATGTTTGAGTTCAGCACGATCATCAACTCTTCTCTCGACGTAAATTTTATCCTCGGCCATTTGCTGCTCACGATCATGGGGAAGCTCCTGTCCTTCCGCGGATTGGTCATGCTCCGGGGAGCGGAAGATCTTTTCAAAGTCGAAATTGTCAAGGGGTTTTCCGATAAAACCGGGGCGCTTGAGCTCGATATCCCAAAAATACCGAGGCGGCTTATCTATGTCGAGAAAGAAGACGCAAAGAAAATGCCGTGGCTGAAATTTTTCAGGGAGCGCGGTATCCACATTATCGTGCCGCTCTCGATTCGTGACCGGGTGGTGGGGATCGCCGGCTTCGCCTCGAGCGTCTCGGGGAAAAAGCTCGGCCAGAAAGAAGAAACGTATATCAAGTCCCTTTCAAACGTCGCAGCCGGAGCGATAGAGAAAGGCCTGGTGTTCGAGGAGCTCCGCAAGCTCAACCGCAGGCTCGACGGGAAGTTCCAGGAGCTCAACACGCTGTTCGAATTAAGCAAGGAATTTAACGCCGTCCTCGAAGTTGACCGCCTCATTAAGCTGCTGACATTTTCGATCATGGGGCAGATCGGCGCGACGAAGTATGTCCTGTGCCTCTCACGCGAGCGGAGGATGGAAATCGTCTCGTCCCGGCTCGAGCTTCCGGCCGGAGACGATCTCCTCCAGTTCTTTTCGACAGTTTCCTCTCCGGTACTCGTCGAGTCGCTCAGCGGCAAGCAGCAGAAACAGGCCCAGGCCGCATTACAGGAGCTCAAATTGAACGTCCTGATTCCCCTCCAGGTGCAGAGCAAAACGAAGGGGCTGCTCGCAATAGGCGCAAAGATCCGCGGGGAAAAGTATACGCCGACCGACCTGGAGTTCCTCTCGTCCCTCGGAAACCTCGCGATGATCTCGCTTGAAAACGCCCGCTTGTTCACCGAGGCGATTGAAAAGCAGAAGCTCGAGGACGAGCTTGCCATCGCGAAGGAGATCCAGCAGGGACTTCTTCCCGGCACGCTTCCCGCGATAGGAGGATTCGAAACCGCCGCGGTGAATATTTCTTCGAAACAGGTCGGAGGAGACTATTACGACCTTATTTCGTTAGGCGATAATAAATACGTCGTCGCCATTGGAGACGTTTCGGGCAAGGGGACCCCGGCATCGCTCCTGATGGCGAATCTCCAGGCGACGATCCGCGCCCTCGTTCCGCTCGGGCTTCCGCTGGCAGACCTGACGACGCGCGTCAACGACCTGCTTTGCGAAAATACCTCTTCCGGCAGGTTCGTCACGTTCTTCTGGGGTATTCTGGACGCGACGAACCGTACGTTGCGCTATGTGAGCGCCGGACATAATCCCCCCTACGTATTCAGAAGAAATGCCATCGAGCGGCTGGAAAAGGGAGGGATCATCCTCGGCGTGATGAAATCTGTCCTCCCGTATGAAGAGGGGGAAGTGACATTGCAAACAGGCGACGTCCTCGTCCTCTTCACCGACGGCGTCACCGAGGCGATGAATTCCAAAGGTGAGGAGCTCGGCGAGCAGCGCCTTGAGGAGATCGTCATTCCTGTCCTTTCCGAATCTCCTCAGCACATACTGTCAACTGTCGTCGACGGGGTGCGGCAGCACAGCGTGAACACTCAGCAATCCGACGACATTACCCTGATCGTTCTCAAAGCAGTTGAGGTCCGTCAACCCTGAGCTTGCATTTCCATGCAAGGGTGTGTATCTTCAACTCATGCAAGCAACACAAGCAACCGAAGAACAGGTATGGACGAGTCTTTCGCTTATTAACTGGGGGGCGGAATACCTGCGTTCAAAGGACATCGACAGCCCGCGGCTTACCTGCGAGCTCCTGCTCTCAAGCGTTCTCCGGTGCGGCAGAATAGAACTCTATACAAGCTTTGACCGGCCTCTCTCCTCCGACGAACTCGCGAACTTCAAAAATCTCTTTAAGCGCCGCCTGTCGCGCGAGCCGCTTCAATATATCCTCGGCGAAACGGAGTTCATGGGTTTAAAATTCAGGGTCGACTCCCGCGTCCTGATTCCGCGGCCTGAGACCGAAGTTCTCGTGGAACAGACGCTGACTCTCGCCCGCGAGCTCCCCCCGGGCCGCATTCTTGATATCGGCGCCGGTTCCGGGAATATCGCAATCAGCCTGGCAAACTACCTCGACGGCTGGCAGGTCGACTCGATCGACGTCAGCCCCGCAGCATTGGAACTCGCCGCTGAGAATTGCGCAATGCACGGCTGTCAGGGCCGGGTGCAGTTCTTGCAGGCCAACATACATAATTTTATGCCGTCCCGGGAATATAGTGTCATCGTCTCGAATCCCCCGTACATCTCGAAGACTGAATTCGCGGATACGCAGCCCGAAGTCAGGGATTTTGAGCCGGCTCTTGCTACCACCGATGGCGGCAGCGGCCTGACCTTTTATGAAATCATAGCAGCTTTTGGCAAGAAGCACGTAATGAAAGACGGATGGATTCTTGTTGAGCACGCGTATAACCAGAGCGATCTTGTAAGAGATATATTCAGGAACAGCGGATATCGCAGCGTTACACCCGTTGTCGATTACAGCCGGGTACCCCGCGTAGTGAAGGCGCAACTGTGATGCGGGCGCTCATTCAGCGGGTCAGCCGTGCAAGCGTTTCGATCGGGGGTGCCTCCGAAAGCGAAATAGGGAAGGGGATGCTGATATTTCTCGGAGTTACGCACAATGATGCTTCGGAGGATGCGGAGTATCTCGCGGACCGGTGCGCCGCGCTGCGGATATTTGAAGACGATCAGGGAAAAATGAATCTTTCGGTCGGCGAATCAGGCGGCAGCGCGCTGGTTGTCTCGCAGTTTACGCTCTATGCCGATACGCGAAAAGGCAACAGGCCGAGCTTTGTCGATGCTGCCCGGCCGGAGATCGCCGAGCAGCGCTATAACGACTTCGTGACCGCCCTCCGCAGCCGCCTCGGCGAACCGGGTGTGCGGACCGGCGTGTTCCGGGCGATGATGGATGTGCAATTGAATAACGACGGTCCGGTGACAATCATGCTGGAAAGCAAACCTAAAGGATAAACTTATGAAATTACTTGTGGCAGCGCTCGTGCTCATGGTCGCTATTTCCATGGCCGCCGGTCAATCGGCTGCGCCATCGCAGTCAACGACGTCGGAATGGTTTCGCATAAAATATGAGAAGAAAATCTCTTCGCGCGACGCGAAAACCGCCGGCGCGCTGCTTGATACGACCGCGTCGGCAGTGAGCGCCCGGCTTCACGTCCCTCTGCGCCGGAAGTTCGACGTGCAGCTCTACAGCAGTTCCGACAGGCTGAAGCGGGAATTCCGGACGGCATTCTTTGAGGACGGGTTCTTCAGAGGAAATAAGATTTATCTCGCAAATCCGAAGGTCACGATCGACGATTCATCGGCAAACGACGCGGTATCCCGGGTCGTGGCAAGGGCGATCCTCTCCCAGGTCCGGCAATGCCCCGCCTGGCTCGCGGAAGCGTACAGCTTTTATGCCGGAAACGCGCTTGGCCGCTTCAGCCAGCCTTCCCGGACCAATCTCCTGACATTTCACGACCTTTCAGAAGACTTTGCCCGGGCTGAAGGAGCGCTGGATCGCAAGGAGATCAATGCGAAGCTCGCCGCCACTATGAGCTTCCTCGTCGATCGCTACGGCGCGAGCAAGGTCGAGAAGGTGTTCTCGGAGTTCACGGACGACGCGTCGGTTGAACAGGTGTTCGAAACGACGTTCGGGGAAAAGATTTCTACGATCGAGCAGGAGTGGGTGAAGGCGCTGGCGCCGCAGGGGAAGTGACCCAGTGGCGGCCGGCCCGCATGTCCTGATGGTCTTTCTCGACGGCGTAGGAATCGGCGCGAAAGACTCTCCCCATAATCCGTTCTTCTCAGCCCCGCTGCCGGCGTTCACAAAGCTCGGCGGCGGAACTCTCCCTTCGCTTCGAAATGCCCGTCATTCGTCATCCATTGCCTCCTGCGTACCCGTCAACGCGACATTGGGGGTCAAAGGATTGCCGCAGAGCGGTACCGGCCAAACCAGCCTGATGACCGGCATAAACGCGGCCAGGCTGATCGGCAAACATTTTGGGCCGTACCCGTATTCGACGTTGAAGCCCGTCATCGCTGAGTCCAATATATTCAGGCAGCTTCACGATAGCGGCAAGAGTGTCTGCTTTGCGAATGCGTTTCCGCGCCAGTTCTTTGAATATATTGCGGCGAAGAACAGGGCCTCCGCGATCACGACGTCATGGATCTCTTCCGGCTTCGCGCTTAACGATCATCATGCCCTTGCGGCAGGTGAAGCGCTCTCGGCCGACATCACGAACGCGCGATGGCCGTCTATGGGATATCCGGATATTCAGCCCATCTCCCCGCAAAAGGCCGGAGCCAGGCTTGCATCACTCGCCAGGGAACATAACTTCGTGCTTTTTGAGTACTGGCTGACAGACCATGTGGGGCACGACCAGTCCGCCCGGGAAGCAAACGACGTCCTGCACAACCTTGACGGTTTATTCGAGGGCATTCTTGACAACCTGGGCGGCACGCTTCTCGTCGTGACGAGCGATCATGGCAACCTCGAGGATCTTTCAACCAAATCGCATACGCGTAATCCCGTCCCATTGATGTGCGCGGGGAGGCAGCATCACCGAATCACAGATCGTGTCAAAAATCTTACACATATTGCTCCCGCAATACTAGAACTGTTCTAAAAAAGGGGGAGGCGATGTTCACGCATCGTCCCGCATTCCGGTTCGCAGTGTTTCTGATCATTGGAATCGTGGCGGGATCAGTATGGGGTATTCCATTGGTCGCCGCGCTGCCGGCCCTTGCGGCCGTGCTCGCGTGCTATGCGTTCGTCAAGCGTCCCGCTCTGTCGCATGCGCTCCTCGCCGCTGCGGTCATTCTGCTCGGCGCGGCGAAGCTCGCGCACGATGATGGTGTTCTTCCTCCCGATTCGATTACACTGTTTACCAAACCGGATCAATCCGTCGGTCTCACCGCCAAGGTAACTGACCTGCCGGTCGTCCGGGGTGAATCGGTTAGGTTTGTCGTTGACGCCGAATCAATACGGGTGTACGGCAAGTCATACCCGGCGAGCGGGGGCGTCGTAGTATCGGCAAACGTGAACCGCCTTCCGCGTGCACTCGCAGACTCGCTTGAGTACGGACGAACCGTGACGATGGAAGGCGAGCTTACCGAACCGGAGCTCATCCGGAACCCCGGGGAGTTCGACTACAAGCGGTACTTAAGCCTCAACGGAGTGTACGCCCGTTTCAGGGTGACGCACATAGACAGCACTGCCTTTCTTGGGGAAGCGGGAAGTGATGTGCCGGCGAAGTTTGTCTATCCGGTTCGCGCATCGGTTTCCAATCGTGTGAGGCTTCTCTTCAAGGGCGAGACCGCTTCCTTTCTCAACGGCCTTCTCATCGGGGAGCGAAGCGATATTTCCCCCGATCTTAAGACTGCGTTCGTCAACGCTGGCCTCATGCACATTCTTGCGGTAAGCGGCCTTCATGTCGCGATCGTCGTGCTTATCCTCATGGTCCTCCTTCAGACGCTTCGCATACCCGAATTGCCCCGAACGCTGCTGATCATCCTGCTCCTGTTCTATTACAACTTTCTGACCGGGTCTGCCGCCTCCGTAACCCGGTCCGTCGTCATGGCGATCGTATTTCTCGGCGGAAAGCTCTTCGAGCAAAAAAGCGACATGTACAATACGCTCGCTTTCTCCGCGATCGTCATCCTGCTCTTTGACGCCCGCCAGCTGTTCCAGGCAGGATTCCAGCTGTCGTTTGTCGCGGTCCTGTCGCTGGTCTACCTCTATCCAAAAATACATTCGCTGTGCGAATGCCTTCCCTCCAGGCTGCGAAAACACAAAGTGCTTTCGCTTATCATGGATGGGCTCAATGTCTCCCTCGCGGCGGGCATTGGGACG
>Ga0310810_10004984_pt1 | contig 14772 bp, 13 predicted proteins | sample NCmetagenome_FD_207641 | JGI IMG/M metagenome (GOLD analysis project Ga0310810, IMG submission 207641) | Soil microbial communities from experimental microcosm in Duke University, North Carolina, United States - NC | ecosystem: Engineered > Artificial ecosystem > Soil microcosm > Unclassified ... | reverse complement strand
GTCCATCGCGACATCATGGACGGACGCTATGCGGCGCCGCCGTTCAACGGCACGAGCTCGGCCTGGACCTCGCCCGACGCGAAGGTGGAGGACGGCGTTGAGATCCACGCGCCCTGCTTCATCGGCGAGGGTGCCGTGATCAAGACGGGCGCGAAAATCCTGCCCTACTCCGTCATCGGGCGCCAGACACACGTGGAGGAGGGCGCGATCGTGGACGCGTCGATCATCTGGCCGAACGGCTGGATCGGCCCCGAGGCGTCGCTGCGCGGCTCGATTCTCGGCCGCAACTGCCATGTCGGCCGCAACGCCCTCATCGAGGCGCCGGTCGTGCTCGGCGACAAGACCGCCATCACTGATTACAGCAGGGTTTGACAGTAGAAGAAAAGACAGAAGACGGAAGGCGGAAGGCGGAAGGGCGGCAGACAAAGAAGAAATGTCGATTAACCCAAGCATCTTCAAGGCCTACGACATTCGCGGACTCTATCCGCAGGAGGTGAACGAAGATGCCGCGCGGCTCGTCGCCCGCGGCTTCGTCGCCTATCTCGAGGCGGCGCGCATCGCGGTTTCGCGCGACATGCGCGTGTCCTCGCCGTCGATGGCGGCGGCCTTCATCGAGGGCGCCCGGGCGCAGGGAGCCGACGTCATCGACTACGGCATGATGGGGACCGACATGCTGTACTACGCCGTCGCCCGCGACGGTCTCGACGGCGGCGTCCAGATCACCGCGTCGCACAATCCGAAGGAATACAACGGCATCAAGATGGTCCGCCGCGAAGCCTTCCCGCTGTCCGGCGACGCCGGCATCGGCGACATCCGCGACATGATCGCCGGCGATCGCCTGCCGCCGCCCGCGCCGAAGCCGGGGACCCTGACGCAGCGTAACGTGGTGGACGACTACGTCACGCACGTCCTGTCGTTCATCGATCCGTCGATCGTTACGCCGTTCAAGGTCGTACTCGACGCCGGCAACGGCATCGCCGGCATGGTGGCGCCGAAACTGTTCGCCCACGTTCCGACGCGCACGCTGACGACGCTCTGTTTCGAGGTGGACGGAACGTTCCCGAATCACGAGGCGAATCCGTTGATCGAGGAGAACCGGCGCGACATCACGGAGCGCGTGATCGAAGAGAAGGCCGACATCGGGATCGCCTGGGACGGCGACGCCGACCGCTGCTTCTTCATCGACGGCGCGGGCGAGTTCATCGCCGGGGATTTCATCACGGCGCTCCTCGCCGAAGCGTTCCTGATCAAGCATCCGGGCGCGAAGATCGTGTACGACGTCCGAGCGAGCTACGCAGTGAAGGACACCGCCGCCCGGTACGGCAGCGAGGCGCTGATGAACCGCGTCGGCCACGCCTTCTTCAAGCGCCGGATGCGGGAAGAGAACGCCATCTTCGGCGGCGAGGTGACGGGGCACTATTACTTCCGCGACAACTTCTACGCCGACAACGGCTTCATTCCGGCGCTGCTGATCCTGGAGCTGATGTCGCGCAAGGGGCAGACGCTCCGCGAGCTGCTGGAGCCGCTGCGGCGAAAGTACTTCATCTCGGGGGAGATCAACACGAAGGTCGTCGACATGCGGACGGCGCAGCAGAAAATCGATGCGCTCGCCGCGAAGTACCAGGGGGGGCGCGTCTATACGATGGACGGCATCTCTGCGGAGTTTCCCGACTGGCACTTCAACGTGCGCGGCTCGAACACCGAGCCGCTGCTCCGCCTGAATCTGGAGGCCACGACGGAAGAAGTCATGAACGCCAAGCGGGACGAGGTTCTCGCCTTTATTCGATCCTGATCACTCCTAACTTCCATTCCCAAGGCGCGCACGGTGGAGGTTCGAGGCTCAGGCTTGGAGCGCACGAGCGATACAGTATAGAGGCCGACCTGGCGTCGGCCATGAAGAGGAGGTTGCCATGCGGTGGCCTGGTGCCGCATTGGTCGCGGCGGCGTGCTTCGCCGTCTCGGCCTGCCATAGGGTTCCGCCTCAAAGCGTTCATCCACCCGCATCAGCGCGCCAGCCCGCACCAGCGCGTCTCGGCGTGCCGATGCTGATCGCGCCCGCCGACGGCGCAGCCTTCACTACGTATCCGCGCGTGTTGGAGATGCACTGGGCCGAGATACCGGACGCGGCGAGCTACGGCGTCGAAGTGGATTACCACCACGAGAAGGGGTGGAATCTCGACGTCAACGGCACGGACTTCGTTGTCGAGAACCTTCCGGCGCCGGCCTACACAATGGATTTTGTCGGCAACCAGCCCGGACGCTGGCGCGCCTGGGCGATCGATCGGAATGGCCGCCGCGGCGACAAAAGCGAGTGGCGGATGTTCACGTGGGATCCGACTCAGAAGCTTCCGTCCGTGCCGGCTGCAGGGTCGGACGGCTCGAGAGTGGCCCGTCCGATCTACGCGCCAAATCCGCCGTATCCCGACTCGGCGCGGAGATCACGGACGAGCGGCACCGTGCTCGTCGAGCTGACGATCGGAGCTGACGGCCTCGTGAAGAGCGCGCGCGTTGTGCGATCGCTGACAGAGGATCTCGACAACGCCGCCCTTGCCGCAGTGAAGGTATGGCGATTCGAACCGGCCTTGAAGAACGGTCAGCCGATCGCGACGACGGCGACCGTTGTCGTGAGTTTCAACCTGAAGTAGCGGCCGAGGTGCTGCCGCTCCTGACGCGTCGGCGCCGAGCGCCAGGAAAGGATAGCGGGCTACGGGGATCGAACCCGTCTAACTGGCTTGGGAAGCCAGGGCATTACCACTATGCTAAGCCCGCGGCGAATCGATCGTATCAGCCTCAGGCCTCACGGCTCAAGCGTCAGACGGGCGCCCAAAGCCTAAAGCCCAAAGCCTAAAAGCCTCACTGTGTGACACGGATCGCCATCAGCGTTTTCTTCTGCTCCGATCCTGCGACCGACGTCAGCTCGACGACGTAGTCGCCGGGTCCGAGCGGCGCGAGTGTCACGTCGGCTGTGAGCCATCGCTGGCCGCTCGCGGCGTCGGTCCGCTCGGCGGTCGTGACGGGCACCACGGTCTTCGCGCCGTTGCGATCGAGCAGGACGGCCGTCCAGACGGGATCGGCCGACCCCGCTTCCAGCTCCAGGCGAATCCGATCGCTGCGCGGGAAGACGCGCCCCTGCGCCGGCTGCATCTGATTTCCCGTCGACGGGCCGCGGTGGAACAGGAGCGGCTCTCCCTTGCCGCGCGCCATGGGGCGCCCCTGCGCGCGCGCGTCGCTCTCGATGTAGCCGAGCGCGCGGCCGAGCGCCTGCTTCGCCTCGGGAATCACCGTCTCGGTCGCCGCCTTCGCCCTGGCGACGTCCGCTTCCGTCGCCGCGCGATAACCGTGCCGCGATCGAATCTGCACGCCGGGACGCTTCGAGTGCACTTTGATCGTCCGGAATCGGCCGTCGAGCTTCGTGTTCGTGGAGTAATACCCCATCAGATAGTACGACGTGAGATCGTCGGCGATCTGCCGCAGCTCCTTGCGCAGATCGTTGTTGCCGATCATCGCGATGCCGTCCGTGTTCATCGCCAGGGTGCGCAGGGTTTCGGCCCGCTGGGTCAGTTGCGCGCGATCGTCCACCACCGACAGCGGAGTCTCCGGACCGATCGGCGTGTCGAACACCGCCAGGCCTCGCGGATCGATCGGATAGAAGCTCACGTTCGCCTTGTTCGCGTCGCCGAAGATGTCGCGGAAGTATCGCTCGTCGTCGTTCATGGCGAGATCCATCTGGTCCTTCTCGCATTCAGTCCGATCGACGTTGTGCAGGTCGCTGTGGGGCCGATTCACCAGCGTGCCGCCCGGCCCCACGCCGACCGGCGGCGGGCCACCGGGAATGGGATCGACCTGCCGACCCTGCGCGTCCGTCCGGAGGATGGTCAGCGTCTGATCCGGCCGGTACAGGACCCATCCGTCGCTGACCGTGATGACCGCGGTCCGTCCCTCGCGAATCGCCGCCATATGACGCACGAGGTTCTGCAGGCTGTCGAGGACCATGCGTTCGCGGCGCCGCTTGATGAGCGCCGACGCAAGAGCCGAGGGCGCGGATTCGCCTGGCAGCGGCGGGAAGCACTGATCGTACATCTTCTCCCGCTCGTCGAGCAGGATCGTGTCCCGGCGCCCCCAGAACCAGTGCGTGCGCAGTCCTTGCTCGATCACTTCCGTGCGGCGCCCGAACGTGATCTGATCGGCGCTCATCTCGGGCGTCATCACGCCCACCAGATCGTCTGCGCCGATCACTCGCGTCATCATCTCGATCAGCGGTTCTCTGATTGCGTGCGATCCGCTGACGTCGACGTGCTCGGTGTCGAGGAACACGACGAACACGCGGCGGCGCGGATCCGCCGCAAGCTGGTTCGCCGCCGACACCGAGCTCGGCTCCACGCGGGCGCCCTGCGGTCCCGCCGGATTGACGACGATGTGCTCGAAGCTGTCGATTTTCTGGGGCGTGTTGTCTTCGTACAGCTCGAAGTCGGCGGCGGTGAGATCCTGAACCGGCTCGCCTCCTTTCGTCGCAAAGACGTCGACGCGGACCAGGTTGGCCTCCGTGCGGAAACGGGGCGGCTGCGGCGGCTGCGGCGTCGGCTGTTGCTGCTGCGGCGCCTGTCCAGATTGCGGTGGAGCCGCCGGCGGCGTCTGCCCTGACTGCGTGAGAACAGCGACAAGCGCAAGACCGAGCAAGCGCGCGAACTGGAACACGTGCACCTCGCGAACAGAGGGCTGGCCGTCCCAGTCTACTACCGCCCGCCTGTATTTGATCCCGACGTCGGCGTCGTGATTTGCGGCGCGCCAACGAACATCAGCGGTGAATATCCAAGGAAAACACACGTCCACCGCTGGCGCCCGTCTTGTAATGGCCGCCCGGTTCATCCGGAGGGCCAGTGATCAACCGCAAGACGGACGATTGGATCATCGAGCGCTGGAAGACCGAGCCGAGGCTCGTGGGCCTGGAGTTCAGCGACACCACGATCGAACAGGCGACGCCGCTCTGGAAAGACTTGACGCTCGCGTCCGTGCTGGCGGTCCTGCTGTGGGCCGCCGCCGCGCTGGTCGTCGGCTAGCGGTCCTCCAGCACATCCTGCCAGCCCTGGGCGTGCAGCCGTTCACGATAGGCGCGCGCCCAGTTCAGCGCCATCCACTCTTCCTGAAACATTTCGGTGACGACGACGTCGCGGTCGTGAACGACCTGGACTTCGACCGGCATGCCGTGCGACAGCACGACGCATCGCACGTCCGTCGCGCGGCGCTTGAGGCACCACACGACGCGTGCACCTGGCTGCACGGCGTAGTCCGCCATTCAGTCCTGCCCAGTGAGAAGAAGGGGGAGACAGCGTCAGTTTATGCCGTCATCATGGATGCACGCAAGCTGAACCAACAATGACGGATTCGTCCGACGTGGCGATTATCGGGGCGGGCGCCGCCGGGCTCGCGGCCGCGATCTTCACGCGGCAGGCCGATCCGTCCCTGCGCGTCGTCCTGATCGACGGAGCCGTGCGTCCTGGCGCCAAGATTCTCGTCAGCGGCGGCGGCCGCTGCAACGTCACCAACACGATCGTCACGGAAGCGGACTTCTGGGGAGGCAAATCCACGATCGTCCGCAGGATCCTGCGCGCCTTTCCCGCCTTTTCGGCGGCCGCCTTCTTTCAGGACCTCGGCGTGGCGCTCCACGAAGAAGCCGGCGGCAAGCTTTTCCCGGACAGCAATCGCGCGCGAGATGTCCTCGACGCGCTGCTGCGGGCCGCCCGCGACGTCGGCGTGGAGCTGAAGACCGGCACTCGCGTCCGGGCCGTGGGCCGCACGTCCGAGGGCTTTGTGCTCCGCATGGCTGACGGCGGATTGTCGGCGCGCGCGGTCGTCCTCGCCACAGGCGGACAATCCCTGCCGAAAACCGGCAGCGACGGGGCGGGGTACGCGATGGCGCGGGAGCTGGGACACACTCTCGTCCCCGTGACGCCTGCTCTCGCGCCGCTGATCCTTGATTCGCAAGCCAGCCACGCCGCGCTGTCAGGCATTTCGCTGGACGTCGAACTCGCCATCTGGATCGACGCCCGCCTTCACGTCCGGCTGACCGGCGCGCTGCTGTGGACCCATTTCGGCGTGAGCGGGCCGGTCGTGCTCAACGCGTCGCGCCACTGGGCCCGGGCACGGCTCGACGGCCGGGCCGTCCGCGTGACCCTCAACTTCTTCCCGGGCAGGTCATTCACCGATCTCGATCGCCGATGGACCGAACTGGCCGCCAGGCGGCCGCGGGCGACCGTTCAGGGCGCGCTTGCGGACGATCTTCCAGGCGCCGTGGCGCACGCGATCCTGCACGCGGTAGCCGTCGATCCCGATCGGCTGCTCGCCGAGCTCGCCCGGGACGATCGCAGGCGTCTCGTGCGCGCGCTCACGGAGTGGCCGCTCCCCATCGTCGACACGCGGGGATATAACTTCGCGGAGGTCACGGCAGGCGGCGTCGCGCTCGACGAGATCGATGCTTCCACCATGGAGTCCCGCGTATGCCCCGGACTGTTTCTCGCGGGCGAGATTCTCGACGTGGACGGACGCATTGGCGGGTTCAACTTCCAGTGGAGCTGGTCGACCGCCTACGTGGCGGCGCGAGGCGTGGCTGTCCGGCTTCGGGACGACGGCGGTCGCGAGCGGTCACGGCCGACAGGCGGATCGTGACAATTTTCAGGCATTTGAGCCCATTCGCGGCGGCATCGCGGTTGCTCCGGCATACGGCATGTTGCAGGACTTCCGATTTGCCCTCAGGACGCTCTTTCGCTCGCCCGGATTCACCGCGACGGCGGCGCTGACGTTGGCGCTCGGAATCGGCGTCACGTCGCTGATGTTTGGCGTCGTCAACGCCGTGCTGCTTCGGCCGCTGCCCTACCCGGCCCAGGACCGTCTCGTCCTGGTCTTCAACGTGAAGAATACCGATCCCAACGCGAACACGATCCGCGCGTCCGCCCTGGACTTCGAAGACTACCGGACGAGAGCCCGCGTCTTCGAGAGCCTGGCGGGACACATCGGTACCGGGTTCGCGTTCAGCGGCGGCGGTAATCCGGAGCTCGTCATTGGACAGCGGGTCACCCCGGACTTCTTCCGCGTGCTCGGCGTCCGGCCGGCGCTCGGGCGGACGTTCACGCCTGAGGAATTCACGCCCGGGCGGCACCAGACGATCGTCCTGTCGCATCGGCTGTGGATGCGCCGCTTCAGCGGCTCGCCAGCGATCGTCGGCACGCAGGTGTCGGTGAATGGGAAGCCGCACACCATCGTGGGAGTGATGCCTGCGGGCTTCGAGTACCCCGGTCGGCGTTACGAGCTCTGGTCGCCGCTACCCTCGCCGCGCGCGGCAGACATGCCCCCCGACAACCGCTCTGCCCACTACCTGCAGATCGTCGGGCGCCTGAAGCCGTCCGCGACGTACGAGCAGGCGAACGCCGAAGTCCGGACGATCGCCGGCGCCCTCGCTCTGCAGTACGGCGACACCGATAGCAACCTGACGGCGAGAGCGACGCCGCTTCAGGACTTCAACGTCCGCGGCGTGAAGACGCCGCTGTACGTCCTGCTCGGCGCGGTCGGGCTCGTCGTGCTGATCGCGTGCGCGAACGTCACAAACCTGCTCCTCGCGCGCGCCACCGCACGGCATCGCGAAGTGGCAATCCGCCAGGCGCTCGGCGCCGGACGTTGGCGGCTCGTGCGGCAGTTCCTTGCCGAGACCGCCGTGCTCTACGGCCTCGGCGCCGCCGGGGCGATCGCTCTCGCGAGCTGGGGCAGTTCCGCTCTCGTCGCGCTCGGGCCCGCCGACATCCCGCGGCTCGCCGACACGTCAATGGACGGCCGCGTGCTCGCGGCGACCATCGCGTTGTCGCTGGTGACCGCCTTCGTCTTCGGGCTCGCGCCCGCTGTACAGGGCTCCGCCGCCGATCCCGCGGAATCGCTTCGGACGGGCGGTCGGACCGCCAGCGCCGGTCGCGCGCGCCAGCGTTTCCGCGTTGCCCTCGTCGTCTCCGAGATCGCGCTGTCGGTGGTGCTGCTGATCGGCGCCGGTCTCGCGCTGCACAGCCTGGTGCGACTCACCGCGGTGGATCCGGGCTTCGATGCCGACGGCCAGTTGACGTTCTCGGTCGTCCTCTCGCCGCGGAAGTACGTCGACGCGGCGGCTCAGATCGCCGCGACGAGTGGGCTGTCCGAGCGCCTCGAGTCGCTTCCCGGCGTGAAGCAGGCGGGGATGACGACTGCGTTGCCCATGAGCGGCCAGAATCTCGAAAACGGCTTCGAGATCGAAGGCTACAAACCGTCGACCCCGGACGAGGTCCCCGTTGCCGGTCAACGAGGCGTGGCAGGGAACTATTTCGCCGCGCTCGGCGCCAGGCTGAGGGCGGGCCGCTTCTTCACGACGGCGGACCGGGCGGGCTCGCAGCGCGTCGCGATCGTCAACGAGGCGTTCGCGCGCCGGTACTGGCCGGGCCAGGATCCACTCGGCAAGCGGCTGCGTGAGTACGGCAGCCGCGGCGATACGTGGCGCACCGTCGTCGGAGTGATCGGCGACCTGCGGCACGCCGGTCCCGCGGAGGAGGCGCGCCCCGAAGTCAGCCTCCCCTACTCGCAGCTCGACCCCGACTTCATGAACACCTGGTCGCGCGGGGTCTATTTTGTCGTCCGCGGTACCCAGCCCGCGCCCGCGCTCACACCGGGCGCGCGCGCCACGGTCGCGTCGATCGATCCCGACATGCCGCTGAACGACGTGCAGCCGATGGCGGCGCTCGCCTCGGACGCCGTCTCGCAGCCCCGCTTCCGGACGATCCTGCTCGCCGGCTTCGCCGGACTCGCTATCACGCTCGCCAGCATCGGCGTCTTCGGCGTGCTGTCGTATTTCGTCACGCAGCGGACGCGCGAAATCGGGATCCGGGTGGCGCTCGGCGCGAGCGGCCGAGACATTCTCGGCATGATCGTCGGCCGCGGCCTCGCGCTCGCGGGAGTCGGCCTCGGCGTCGGATTGCTCGCGGCGATTCCGCTCACGCGAGCGATGCAGACGCTGCTGTTCGAGGTGAAGCCGCTCGACGTGCCCACGCTCGCCGGCGTCATCGCCGGTCTCGGCCTGGTCGCCGGGCTCGCCAGCTATCTTCCGGCGCGCCGTGCGCTCAAGATCGAGCCGATGGCCGCGCTGAATCTGGAGTGAACTGGGCGTTGGAGGTTGGGAACGGGAGGTTGGGAGTTGGGAGTTGGAAGGTGTCTACCGCTTGATCGCGTTCGGCTTGCGCCAGGCGAGCGCCAGCATGATGGCGCCGAAGATCGCCATCACCACGCCCCAGATCAGGTTGATGTTCAGATCGAGGACGGGCTGCGGCCGGACGACGCCGTAGACGGCCAGAAGCGCGCCGTAGGCCAGAAACAGAATCCCGATCGGCTTGCGAAGATCGATTCCCATGCGGTTACCAGAACAGCAGATTGAGAGCCGCGGTGCACGCGAGGACGACGACTCCGAGGATGAGCGGTTTCAGATACCAGGGCAGATGGCCTTCCGACGGCGCCGGCGTGAGCCCGACGACCAGTCCCTTCAATTCTTCGTCGCGCTTCGGGCGTGTGATCAAGCTGACCGCAATGGTCGCCACGAAGCAGATCGTCCACGCCCAGATGGCCCCCCAGAAGTTCTGCGCCATGTCCGATCGATACACGTGAAGCACGGCGATCTTGCTGACGAGTGAGCCTCCGCCGGCGACGCCCGTCAGCTCGTAGTGCAGCGCGGCCGCGACGGTTCCTCCGACCAGCCCCCAGAACGCCGCGTGCCCCGTCGTCCGGCGCCAGAACATCCCGAGCAGGAATGTCGCGAACAGCGGCGCGTTCACGAAGCTGAACACGAGCTGCAGCATGTCCATGATGTTGTTGAACCGCATCGCCGCATACGCCGTGGCCACACTGATCAATGTTCCGACCACGGTCGTGACTCTGCCGACGTTCAGGTAGTGCGCGTCGCTCGCGCCCCGGACGAGGTACGACTGATAGAGGTCATACGTCCACACCGTGTTGAACGCGGTCACGTTGCCGGCCATGCCCGACATGAAGCTCGCGAGCAGCGCGGTAAGGCCCAGGCCAAGGAGGCCGGCCGGATAGTAGCGGGCCATCATCATCGGGAGCGCCATGTTGTAGTCGTATCCACCGCCCGCGGCGGCGGGCAGCAGCGGCGCAGCGCCCGGCTGCGGGTGGAGGGTGAGCCCGAGAGCGATGATGCCTGGAACGATCACCAGGAACGGGAACAGCATTTTCGGCATCGCGGCAATCAGCGGCGTCCGTCTCGCCGCGTTCATCGAATCGGCCGCCATGGCGCGCTGCACGACCAGGAAGTCGGTGCACCAGTAGCCGAACGACAGCACGAAGCCGAGTCCCATCAGCAGCCCGAACCATTCGACGCCGAGCGGATTCGTCGCGGCGCTTCCCATCCCGGTCCACGAATGGACGAAGGACTCCGGCACCCGCGCACGCAGGCCGTCCCAGCCGCCGATCTCGCGCAGGCCGAGATAGACCACCGGCGCGAATCCGAAGACGATGAGAAAGAACTGCAGCACTTCGTTGTAGATGGCGCTCGTGAGGCCGCCGAGCGCGATGTAGCACAGAACAACGAGCGCGGAAATGATGATGCACGCGTGGATGTTCCAGCCCAGGAGCAGCGACAGCAGCGCACCCATTGCGTACATGCTGATGCCGGACGAAAACACCGTCATGACCGCGAACGTCAGCGCATTGAACGCGCGCGTCTTCTCATCGAAGCGCAGCTTCAGGTACTCCGGGACGCTCCGTGCGCGCGAGCCGTAGTAGAACGGCATCATGAACACGCCGACGAAGACCATTGCCGGGATCGCGCCGACCCAGTAGAAATGGCTCGTCAGGATTCCGTACTTCGCGCCGCTCGCGGCCATCCCGATCATTTCCTGGGCGCCCAGGTTCGCCGACAGGAACGCGAGCCCCGCGGTCCAGGCCGGAATCGAGCGGCCGGCCAGCAGGAACTCCCCGCTGTTGCTCATCCGGCCGCGAAGCGCAAAGCCGATCCCCAGGACGACTGCGCCGTAGAGCGCGATGATGACGATGTCGATCAGTTGGACGTGCATGAGGCGGCTGCATCATACACGCAGACGCGGAGGTTGACTTTCGTATACTTACTATTGTATAGTTGCACACATTATGTCAGTCAGAGCCGTCAAACAGATTCTGCAATCCACCCCGGCCGTAGAGGGCGCCGGCGTGAAGCTGCACCGCGCCTTCGGCTTCGGCCAGACGTCCGAGTACGATCCGTTTCTGCTCCTGGACGATTTCAGGAACGACCGCCCCGCCGACTATCTCGCCGGCTTCCCGTGGCATCCGCATCGCGGCATCGAGACGATCACCTACGTGCTCGCAGGGACGGTCGCCCACGGCGACAGCCTCGGCAATCGAGGCGCCCTGGGCGCCGGCGACGTGCAATGGATGACGGCCGGCCGGGGCATCCTGCACCAGGAGATGCCGCAGGGAGACGCCGACGGACGGATGCACGGTTTCCAGCTCTGGGCCAATCTTCCCGCGTCGCTCAAGATGACCGCGCCCCGCTATCAGGACATCAAGGCCGCGGACATCCCCGAGACGATCGATGACGATGGGACGCGCGTGCGGATCATCACGGGGGAGTTCTGGGGCAAGAAGGGCGTCGTCGAAGGCGTGGCGGCCGATCCCATCTACGTCGACGTCTCGGTGCCCCCGGGCCGCCAGAGGCGATTCGCCGTCGATCGCGCCCGGAACGCGTTCGCGTACGTCTTCGCGGGATCGGGGATCTTCAGGGACGCCTCTGCCCCGCGGTCGGTCCTGACCGAGTCGGTCGATGGCCGCGACACCGTCGAATACAGCTCCGCCGGCAATCGATCGCTCGTGCTGTTCGACCGCGGCGACGAGATCGTCGTCCAGGCCGGCGACCAAGGGATCCGGTTCCTGCTCGTCTCGGGGCGTCCGATCGAGGAGCCGGTCGCATGGTACGGACCGATCGTCATGAACACCGAAGCGGAGCTGCGGCAGGCCTTCCGAGAGCTCAAAGAAGGCACGTTCATCCAGAAATAGGCACGCTTCGGCTCAGCGACGCACGCGGTGCGGGGCAGCGATCGAGTAATCGAGCCAGCGCCGCGCCAGATCGTGGTGCTGGCGCCACGCGTCCCAGACCTCGGCGGTCCAGGCGTCCACGGCCGCGCGAAAAGCCTCTGGGCAGGCGGCCTTGTGGACGTCCGACACGGTGCGCGAGCCTCGCAGCGCCGGAATGGATGGCTTCACGGCGTCCGGGGGGATCCGCAGGTCGCTCCAGACGGCGCGTTCCGCGCGCGGATCGTCCGCCCGTTCGACCGCGGCGCACAGTCCGCACAGGTGCGCCGCGAACGATTTCAGCGACAGGATGTACGCCGGATGCTGCAGGCAGTACGCGTCCACGACCGCGCGGCGGCGATACGCGAAGGCGGCGTCGGCGAACGCGCGCGCGCCGAGCTCGTGGAACGCCGCGTCGCACCCCTCGCGTCCGCCGAGCGGAGCTCCGCAATCCGGACAGGCGCGGTTCGACGTCATCGCAGTGTGAGCTGCTCCGCCCGGAACTCGGCGATCTCGGGAGGATCCCGGTTGTAATCGCTGAACCGGAGCCAGACCGGCCGGACCCGGACGTAAATCAGGCCGGGCCACGACAGGCGGCTCGGGCCGTCCGGATACGCGGTGTAGTAAACCTGCTTCAGTCGCTCGAGATCCGCGCCCGACGGCTCATCGGCGATTCCCTCGAACTGCACGGTGCGCTCGTCGCCCGCCGTCGTCCCGCCGATCACGAGGGCGATTCCAGGGTGGCGTCTCAGGTTCCGGGCCTTGCGGCTGGCCGCCAGCGTATCGAAGACGATCTCGAATCGATCGGTCACCGCGAAGCCGACGAGGGCCGCCTGCGGCGCTCCGGACTGCGAGACGGAAGCCTGGACGGCCAGTCGCTGCAGGCGTAGAAAGTCGAGGACGTCCGCGGCGGTCATGCCGCTCAGTCTACGACGAGGGGGTCAGCACGCGCTCGTCGACAATCCGCCGCAGCTTGCGGCCGGTGCGCAGCGTGCCCGGCGCGCTCGGCGAGACGCGCAACTCGTACAATCCCATCTGCAGGTTCTTCCAGAAATCCGGGAAGCGTTCTTTCACGCTCGTCAGCACGGCCGCGCCAACCTCGCTTCCCTGGCCTCCAACCTCGATTCGCAGCTCGATCACGTCATAGCGGCCATTGTTGGTGAGGACGGCCTGCCATTCGTCGTGTACCTGCGCGATGCCGCGGAGGATCTCCTCGAACACCCAGGGCCCCACGTTGCCCATCCCGCAGACGACCATCTCGTCGGCACGCGACCGGATTTTCGCCAGCCGCCTCGCGAACAATCCACAGGCGCACGGCTCGTCGATCAGCCTGGTGATGTCGCTGGCGCGATACCGGATGAGGGGCATGACGTCGCGGGTCAGTGTGGTGTAGACGAGCTCGCCGTAGCCGTCTCTGTCGGGATAATCGATCTCGAAAAGGAAGTGCAGATCGTTCCGGTGATAGCCCTGCTGCTCGCGGCACTCCAGACCGAGCGATCCGAACGCCTCCGTCTGCCCGTAGTTCAGGAGCATCGGCGCGCCCCACACGCGCTCGACTTCCCTGCGCGCCGTCTCCGCGATGTTCTCCCCGCCGGCGACCATCAGCTTCACGGGCCACGCGCCGCGCTCCGCGGCGATCTGCGCGAAGCGGATCATCCAGGATGGCTCGCCGAAGATCACGGTCGGCTTGTACTCGATCGCGTGCATATAGCACTCGAGCGGATCGATCTTTCCGGCTTCGACGTGGAAGCAGCCGATGTACTGCAGCGCCGAGCGCGCGACGGCCGGCGACACCCAGAAGGAGCAGTCGAACGCGCTCAGGACGATGTCTTCGCGCCGCAGTCCCATCAGATGGAGCGCCGCCGCGCTCGCGCTCCCCATCGCGTTCAGCTCGCGATTGGAGAAGAAGACGCGCTTGGGCGCCGGCGACGTCGTCCCGGTCGTCTCGAACGCCGTCTCCGCGCGGCCCGCGAGGAACGCCTGCGGACCGTGCGTCCGGAGGTCTTCCCCTGTCGTAAAAAAATCCCCCAGCTCCGAAGGATGACCGATCCGATCGACGTTTATCCCGCGCCGCCGGAAGGCGTCGCGATAGAACGGCGCGCGCTCGGCGGCCAGGCGAAGGGTTTTCCGGAAACGAGCCGTCTGCAGCGCGGCAAGCGCGCCGGGCGGCAGCGCGCCCATGACGCGCGCGGTGCCCGCCGGCGCCGCCCGAAGCGCCACGTGCTCGATCTGCTCGGTCAACCTCGTCAGCATCTGGTCTCTTCCGCGGGACTTCGCCCCTCGGACTCCCCTACACGCGCGCTCGCGCGCCGCTGCGCCGGCGCGCTCCGCCCGCGTGGCTCACTCGCCGTCTGTTCGCTTTAGTCTCGATTGTCGCCATTCGGGTTCTTTGGAAAGATACGTCCTCCTAGACGCGATCCGCCGCGCAGCGGCGAATGAGCTGATCGAGCAGCTCGATCCCGAGATCGATCTCGGCTTCCGTGATCGTGAAGCTCGGTGCGATGGTGAAGACGTTCTTGTAGTAGCCGCCGACGTCGAGGACCAGGCCCATCTTCTTTCCGTGCGCGTCGAGATCCCCTTTCATGCCTTCGGCAAAGATCTTGTCGGTGAGCTCGCGGTCGGGCGTGTAGCCGTCCTTCTGGCAGATCTCCATCCGCAGGGCCAGCCCCATACCGTCCGTGTCGCCGATCACCC
>Ga0310810_10004983_pt1 | contig 14773 bp, 16 predicted proteins | sample NCmetagenome_FD_207641 | JGI IMG/M metagenome (GOLD analysis project Ga0310810, IMG submission 207641) | Soil microbial communities from experimental microcosm in Duke University, North Carolina, United States - NC | ecosystem: Engineered > Artificial ecosystem > Soil microcosm > Unclassified ... | reverse complement strand
ATCCCGATCATCGTCGTCACCGCGATGGACCTGACGCCCGAGGACCACCGGCGCCTCTCGGGGCACGTCGAGGCGATCCTGCGCAAGGGCGGGCGCAGCGCGAACGACCTGCTGCGCGAGATTTCCCAGCTCGTCGGACGCCGCGCGCAGGCCGCGGCCTAGGCATTTCGGAGCTGCGCGGCTCGGGTCGCGCGCAGCGCCGCCGAGCCTGCTGCGCCAGCGTTCGCCACTACTCGATTTCCTGGATGGGGCGTGGAATATAGGACAATGCGGCGAGGGGAGTTCGCCCATGAATATTCCCGAGGTCCTCGCTAACAGCTGGCGGCGTCCCTTCGCCGCCTCGGAAGCGCGCGCAGCCGACCGCGAGGCTCTGGTGCACGCGGAGCAGGTCCGCGCGTCGTATCGAACTGTCCCGGAAAGCTGCATCGGCTCCGCGCTTGCCGGCGTCATCATCACGGTGTCCATGTATCGCGAGGTCGATACCGGTGCTCTCGTTGCCTGGTATCTCGCCCTCGGCGCGGCGCTCGCGTTGCTGGCCTGGTTCTACCTGGGCTACCGGCGCGCGGCGCCGTCGCCAGGCGAGGAACGAAAGTGGGAATCGCGCTTCTTCGTCGCAAACCTGCTGCACGGCTGCGCTTGGGGCAGCGCGGGAATCGTGATGTTCCAGCCGGAGCTCTCGGCCTACCAGATGTGGCTCACGGTCGCCCTCTTGCTCTTGGCAACGAGCGCGCTCAGCGTCGGGATCGTGGCCCTGATGCCGATGGTGTACGGGTTCATCGTCCCGGTCATCGTTCCGCTGCTCGTGCGCTCGGCGCAGCAGTGGGACTTCCTTCACGGGGTGATCACGACCGCCGGCGCGCTTTTCCTCGGCTATCTACTCGTTACCGCGACGCGGATGAACCGCCTGATCATAGAGATGTTCAACCTGCGCTTCGAAAACGAGCTCGCGTTTCGGCGCGCCGACGAGGCGAACCGGGCGAAGACGAGCTTCCTCGCTGCGGCGAGCCACGACCTGCGCCAGCCGATCCACGCCATGGCGCTCTTCGTCGCCGCGCTGAAGAGCAAGAGCCGCGACCCCGAGGCGAGGCCGATCGTCGATCACCTCGTGGCCTCGGTCGAGGCACTGGAAGGCCTCTTCGACGCGCTGCTGGATATCTCGAAGCTCGACGCGGGCATCGTGCGGGCGGAGATCGGGGATTTCCCGCTCCAGCCGATTTTCGAGCGCGTAGCCCAGGATTGCGCTGCCGACGCTGAGGAGAAGGGCCTGCGCCTGGTCGTCGTTCCTACGCGCGCGATTGTGACGAGCGACGCAACCCTGCTCGAGCGCATAGTGCGCAACCTGGTGTCGAACGCCATCCGGTACACGAAGACAGGCGGCCTGGTCCTCGGCTGCCGCCGCGCCGGGGCGAACGTCCGCATCGCGGTCTGCGACACCGGGATTGGCATCGAGCCGGCGCAGCTCCCGCAGGTTTTCAAGGAGTTCTTCCAGGTTGCGAACCCCGAGCGCGACCGCGCCAAGGGCCTGGGCCTCGGGCTCGCGATCGTGGAGCGGCTCGCGCAGCTTCTCGGCCATTCGGTGACGGTGGCTTCGGTCCCGGGCCGGGGCTCGACGTTCTCCGTGACGCTGCCGCGAGGTGAAGCGCCGAGCCTGGCAACCGCGCCGGCGCCGGTCGAGGCCGCACCCGAGGGCAGCCTCGGCGGCGCGCTCGTCGTCGTGATCGACGATGAGGCCCCCGTGCGCGAGGGCATGCGCGAGGTGCTGAGCCAGTGGGGGTGCCGACCGGTGCTTGCCAGCTCGGCCGAAGAGGCGCTCGCGCAGCTCGCCGCTTGTGGCTCACCGCCGAGGGCTGTGATCGCCGACTATCGCCTGCGCGACGAGAAGACGGGCAGCGAGGCCATCGAGCGCATCCGCGCCGCGCATGGCGCGGGCATTCCGGGGTTGATCATCACCGGCGACACCGCGCCCGATCGGTTGCGCGAATCCCAGGCGAGCGGTTACCACCTGATGCACAAGCCGGTGCGTCCCGTGAAGCTGCGCGCGCTTCTCAGCTATCTCTTGGCTTGACGGCCGGTTTCTCGCCCTGCGCGAGGCCGAGCAGGCGTGCCGCAGCGACGACCGCGCTGGTGCGGTTGTCGACGCCGAGCGCCCTCAGGATGGCACTGATGTGGAGCTTCACAGTGCCCTCCGCAAGCTTGAGCACGCGCGCAATTCCCTTGTTGGAGTGGCCCTGGCCGAGCAGTCGCAGGACATCGAGCTGCCGCGGTGTGAGGCCAAGCGAATCGACCGATGACGCAGCGAGCGGGACGCGCATGCCGTGGGGGCGCTCGGCGTAGGAAGGCGGCAGGTACATTCCCCCGGACAGCACGAGGCGCAGAGCGCTCAGCATCACCTGCGAGGTCGACGACTTGGGAATGAAGCCGAGCGCGCCGGCGTCGAGCGCCTGGCGCACGTCGGCCGGCTCCTCCGAGCCGCTCAGGATCACGACCGGCACCGCCGGGCAGCGGGCGCGCAACAGCCGCAGTCCGGCAAGGCCGTCGATCCCGGGCATGCCGAGGTCGAGGAGCACAAGTTCAAGGTCGGGATGGGCACCGGCGAGCTCGAGTGCCTCGGCACCGTCCCTTGCCTCGAGGACCTCAACCGGCTCGCCGAGCTGCCCGAGCAGGTAGCGCAGCCCGTCGCGGAACAGGGCGTGATCGTCTGCGATCAGGATCTTCACGGCTCTCCCTTCTCTCTCGCGGCCTAGTCCTTCCCGACGAGCGTATTTTGCGCGCCTGACCGCGGGCAGGCATATGCCGAAGGGCATAGTGCGCGAGCCATATTGTCCGCCCGCCCCTTCAGGCGTCGAATGCCTGCATGCCGTTCACACAGGGGATCGAAATGATCACAGTGCTTCTGGACACGCTCACGCTGCTCATGCAGACGATTTCGGCGCTGGCCCTTGTTTACGGAGCCCTCCTCGCATTCGCGTTCGCCCTCGGCAAGGACGCTCGCCGGCCCGAGGCCGGCGTCGCTCCAGCGCAGGGCTTCGGAGTTGACTGGACACGCCAGCAATAGAACGTGCTGGCAACCTCGTGTACGTAAAAGGAGACTCGCAATGAAACCGAAACAGGTGATCAGCATCGCCGCCACTCTTCTGCTCGTCACGGCACTCTCCGGTTGCGGCGTAGAGGCATCAACCGTTGCGACGGCTTCCGCCGCACCTCAGCAACCGCCTGCGATTGAGCCGCCAGCACCCACGATCGAGCCCAAAAAGTGGGACGAGGGTGACGGTTCCTTCAAAGCCTACGACTACTACTGAGGCGAGGGCGGCATAGCGCCCTCGTTGAACGAGATCGCCTACTTCTTCCCGCTTGCCTCTTTCGCCGCGGCTTCCTCGTCGGCGATTCGCTGGTCGAGCGCCTTGTGGGCCGCGGCGAGGTCGGCGGGATCCTTCGCCGGCGGCTGCGGCTCCGCGACCGGAGGCGGCGGTTCAGCCGGTTTCTCGGCCACCGGCTCACTGGGCTTCGGCTCCGGCGTGGCGGTCTGCGGCGCCGGGGAAATCGCCGGAGTCTTTTCGACCGGTGCGGGCGCGAGCATCGCGTAGCCGCCGGCAGCGGCTGCTGCGACGACGAGTCCTGCAACGACGAGCTTCAGCCCGGCGCCGCTCTTCGGTTGCTGCGCGGGAGCCGCGCCGCCCTGCAGGCTCGTTCCGCAGGACGCGCAGAATTTCGCGCCGTCCTGCATCTGCTTGCCGCATTGACTGCAGAACATCGCTCGGGCTCAGGTCTTCATGCACCCGCCGCGCGCCGTCAGGCACGCGTTCACCTTCTTCATGTTCTCCTCGACGCGCTGGCTGAACGCGTTGAGCATCTCCTGCAGGTCCTCATAGCGGACGTGCACCACCTGGTTCGGCTCGCAATGGCCGGGCCGGCTCGCGATGACGCTCATCGGCGCGGCCCCGGCGCTGCCGTCGGGCACCTTCTGGAACTCGGTCAGGTCGCCCGCGGCAAGCCGGCACGGCGCGCCGGTGCGCACGTCCTCGACGTCGATTGGCGCCGCCGCCTGGAACACGTAGATCGGCGCGAAGCCCGACTCGACGATGTCGGAAAGCAATAGCGGCTTGCCGTTCTGGTGCTGCGCCGCGCTGAGGCGCACCTGCTTGCGCATGACCTCGCGCACGCGATCGGGCACCTTCAGGCGCGAGACGTCGGCCGCCGAACCGGCGGCGAGCGATGTGCGCTGCAGCCCGGTCTGGGAGAGCGCCGCCTGCAGCTCGGCGTTGTCGTGCGCCTGCTGGTCGAGCTGGCGCTGCAGGTCGTCGACCTCGTTGCGCACGTTGTCGCGCGCCGCAGGGACGTTGCCGCTCGCGTCGCGCGCCGGCAGCAGCGGGTCGTCGATGAGTGGCCCGGCGAGCTGCATGTCGCCGAGCAGATCGTACGAATTCTCGTAGCGCGGCGGCGCCTGGTAGGCGGGCACCGGCGGCGGACAGACGAGGCACTGCGGCCCGGCGATCAGCGGCGCGGCGAACGGCACCGCAAGCACGGTGAAGAACACCGGCGCGTAGCGCACCGGGCGATAGACGTACACCGGCCGCTGGTACACGTTCACGACCTCGTAGACCTGCACGACCTGCGTCTTGAGCGGCACGTAGCCGCCGCCGGCCGGCGCCATGTACACGGTGCGCTGCACGGCGCGGCGCTCGGCCCCGCCGCTGCGCACCGTCACATACTGCTCCTTGTAGACCGTCTTGCCTCCGGGCAATGCAGCGCTGCGCAGCCCGGTGTCGTATTGCGTATAGGTCGCGTGGTTCGGCAGCGTTCGGCTGACGTAGGTCGGCGCCTGCGTGACGCGGTAGCCATCGAGATACGTCCGCGTGCTGGTGCGCGTGCGCGGATCCTCGACCTGGCGGTAGGCCGTGACCTGCTTCGCGCCGGTCGAGGTCACGTTCTGCTGCACGACGAGATTCGAGCCGTCGGCGCTTCTGTGGTTGATCACGGTTCGCGCCGGCGCGCCCGCCTGCGCGAATCCGGTTGCCGGCGCGACCGGCGCAGGCCTTGCGAGCGTGGGCGCGACTGGAGCCGGCGCCGGTTTGCTCAACACGCGTTGTGCATCTTCCTGCCGCTTGCGCTCGTAGGCCGCCTTCTGCGCGGCTTCCTGCTGGGCACGCTGGGCCGCAGCTTTCCGCGCCGCGTCGTGCTGTGCTTGCTGTGCATTCTGGATCGCGGTTCGCTGCGCGGCTTCCTGTTGCGCGCGCTGCAGTGCGGCTTTCTGGGCGGCCTCTTGCTGCGCTCGCTGTAGTGCGGCCTTTTGTGCGGCGTCCTGCTGCGCCTTCTGCTGCGCGGCTCGCTGAGCGGCGTCCTGCTGGGCCCTCTGCTGCGCGGCGCGTTGGGCCGCTTCCTGCTGCGCTCGCTGCAGGGCCGCTTTCTGCGCCGCGTCCTGCTGCGCCTTTTGCAGGGCTGCGTTCTGCGCGGCTTCCTGCTGCGCCTTTTGCAGTGCGGCTTTCTGCGCCGCGTCCTGCTGGGCTTTCTGCAGCGCTGCCTTCTGGGCTGCTTCCTGCTGCGCGCGGATCTGCGCCTGGCGCTGGGCTTCCTGCTGTGCGCGGATCTGGGCCTGGCGCTGGGCTTCCTGCTGCTTGCGAAGCTCGATGACGTTGTTCGGGCAGGTCGGGATCAGGTTGTTCGGCGGACAGTTCGGCTGCTGCGCAAGCGCGGGCTGCCCGAGCGCCGCCAGCAGGCACGCAATCGCGACCTTTCTCACGGATTCACCCTCCCTCAAAGGCTCGCGCATCTTACTCTGGCGTATCGGCCGTGGCATCATCGGCGCCACACAGGGGGACTCAATGAAATGCGCTGCCTGTAACGTCGAGAATCCAGCCGCCGCGAAGTTCTGCCAGGCCTGCGGAGTGCCGCTCGCGATGAAGCCGCCCGCGTCGCCGGCGCCCGGCGCTGCGCCGAAGAGCGCGGGCCTGCAGATCACGCCGACCGCGATCGGCATCGCGCTGCTGCTGTTCGTCTCGGTAGTCGGCGCAGGATACGTCGGCTGGACCTGGTACGAGGATTCGGCGCGCCAGGCGCCGGCCGCGAATGTCGACGAGAAAGCGATCGAGGAAAAGCGCAGGAAGGCCGAGCAGGATCGGCTTGCCGACGAGCGGCAGAAGCTTGCCGATGCCGAGCGCGACAAGCAGCGGCAGCTCGCCGACGCCCAGGAAGCGATGAAGCTCGCGCAGGCGAAGGCGGACGAGGACGTGCGGCGCGCGCAGGATGCGGCGCGCGCGGGGGACGAGCAGGCGAAGCGCGCCGAGGCGAAAGCGCGCGAGGATGCAAGAGCGGCACAGGAAGCGAAGGCTGCGCAGGAGGCGAAGGCGGCGCAGGCAGCCAAGGCCTCCCTGGAAGCCAAGGCCGCGCAGGAGGCGAAGGCCGTGCAGGATGCCAAGACGCGCGAAGCGAAGGCGAGGGAAGAGGCAAGGGCGCGCGAGCTCGCGCGACAGCGAGAGCAGAAAGCCGCACAGGCGCGCGCGGCGCAGGCGAGTGCCGTGCCGGTCGTCGCGTCCACTCCTGCTCCGGCGCCGGCACCGATTCCGCAGCCCGCGCCGACACAGGTGGCGCAAGCGCCGGTATCCGCAGCGCCTGCGCAGAACGAGCCGTGCGCGGGCCTCACCGGCCTGAAACGCGAGCAGTGCTCTTCGTGCAACCGACATGGGCCCGGCTTGCGCAGGAACGCTTGCGAAGACCGCGCGATGGATCGCTACTGCGAGACGCGGTGGAACAAGCCTGGCCAGACGGAGTGCATCGACAAGCGGCGCTAGGCGCCGCGGGTACTGCTTAAGGGATCGGCACTGCGGCGAGCAGCATCGCCCCGATGTCGAGCCGGCGCACCGCGCCGTGCGCAGGACGCAGGCGATGCGTCGCGACGCCCGGCAACACGGCCTGCACGTCTTCCGGAATCACCTTGTCGCGGCCTTCGACCAGCGCCCACGCGCGCGCGGAATGCACGAGCGCGAGCGCCGCGCGCGGGGAGAGTCCCGCGGCGAAATCCGGATGGCGCCGCGTGTGCTCGACGATTGCCTGCACGTAGTCGAGCAGCGCCGGTGCGACGTGCACCTGCTGCACGTTTTGCTGGAGCTCGACGAGCTCGCCCGCCGTGAGGCACGGCTCGAGCGTCGCGAGCAACGCACGGCGGTCGACACCCGCGAGCAGCGCGCGCTCCGCATCGCGCCCCGGGTAGCCGAGCTCGATCCGCATCATGAAGCGGTCGAGCTGCGACTCGGGCAGCGGGAACGTGCCGACCTGCTCGCTCGGATTCTGCGTCGCGATCACGAAGAACGGCTCGGGGAGCTTGCGCGTCTCGCCTTCGGCGGTGACCTGGTGCTCCTCCATCGCCTCGAGCAGCGCCGACTGCGTCTTCGGCGTCGCGCGGTTCACTTCGTCGGCGAGGATCACCTGCGCGAAGATCGGCCCGGGGTGGAAGCGAAAGCCGCTCGTTTCGCGTTCGTAGATCGACACCCCGAGGATGTCGGCGGGCAGCATGTCGCTCGTGAACTGGATGCGCTGGAAATGCAGGCCGAGGCACTTCGCCAGCACGTGCGCGAGCGTGGTCTTGCCCACGCCCGGCAGGTCCTCGATCAGCAGGTGCCCGCGCGCCAGCAGGCACGCGAGCGACAGGCGCACCTGCGCCTCCTTGCCGAGGATGATGCCGCCGGCGGCCTCGATCACTCGAGCAACCGGCGACTGCGCGATCGGCTGCAACTGCCTCTTCAGGAGCATTCAGCGATTCTACTGGATCGGCTATGATCGACCGCCGTGACCACCGCCTTCATCACGCACGCGGACTGCCGCAAGCACGATATGGGACGCGGCCACCCCGAGTGCCCGGAGCGGCTCGATGCGATCGCCGACCAGCTGATCGCTTCGCGGATCGAGCGGTTCCTCGAGCGCCACGAGGCGCCGCTCGCGACCGACGAGCAGCTCGCGCTGGTGCACCCGATCGACTACGTGCGAGCGATCCGGGAAGCGGCGCCCCAGAACGGAACGATCCACCTCGACCCGGACACGGCGATGAACCCGCACAGCCTCAACGCCGCGCTGCGCGCTGCCGGCGCCGCGGTGCTGGCAACCGATCTGGTGATGAAAGGCGAAGTCGACAGCGCGTTCTGCAGCGTGCGCCCGCCCGGGCACCATGCCTGCCGCGCGCGGCCGATGGGATTCTGCATCTTCAACAACGTTGCGATCGCCGCGCGCCACGCGATGCAGGCGCACGGCGCCCAGCGCGTTGTCATCGTCGATTTCGACGTGCACCACGGCAACGGCACCGAGGAGATCTTCGCGGGCGAGGAGGGCGTGCTGATGGTGTCGACGTTCCAGCACCCGTTCTACCCGTACAGCGGCACCGAGGACCCGGCGCCGAACATGCTGAACGTGCCGCTGCCTGCCGGCGCCGGCTCCAAGGAGTTCCGCGCGGCGGTGACCGACGAATGGATGCCCGCGCTGGAAAAATTTGCGCCGCAGCTGGTAATTTTTTCCGCCGGGTTCGATGCGCACGCCGAGGACGACATGGCGATGCTGCGCCTCGTCGACGACGACTACCGCTGGGTCACCGAGCAGATGAAGTCGGTCGCCGACCGGCACGCCGGGGGCCGGATCGTCTCGATGCTCGAAGGCGGCTACGCGCTATCGGCGCTTGGCCGCTGCGCGGTGCAGCACCTGCGCGTGCTCGCGGGACTGAACGCCTAGGCGAACTTCAGCTTCTTCCAGGCCTCGACCTTGCGGACGGTGTCGAGCTTGGGATGGTCGGTCAGGTCCAGCCGCAGCGGCGTGAGCGAAACGAATCCCTGCTCGATCGCCCAGCGATCGGTGCCTTTCTCGGTCGCATCGACCGGGATCACCGTGTACCAGTAGTGGGTCCGCCCCATCGGGTCCTTGCCCGGGACGACCTTGCCGTCGTAGTACCGCATCGACTGGCTGGTCCACGCGATGCCGGTCGGCATCTTGCCCGGGAAATTCACGTTGACGAGCGGCAGGTCGGCTGCCTCGAGCAGCTTCTCGAGCACGGTCTTCGCCCACGGCTTCAACTCCTCGAAGCGCGGCTCGGCGTTGTCGGGCGACGGCACGCTGAATGCGATGCCGCGCAGGCCAAGGAGCGCTGCCTGCTTCGCGCCCGCGAGCGTGCCCGAATGCCACAGCGCGTTGCCGAGGTTGCTGCCCAGGTTGATGCCCGAGAGGACCAGCGTGACGCCTTCCCACAGCGTGGTGCCGATCATCACGCAGTCGCCGGGGGTCCCGTTTACGCGGTAGGCCTCGATCTCGCCGAGCGGCGTGCGCTTGACGGTCAGCGGCCGCGAGGCTGTGATCGATTGGGCTGCCGAGGACATCTCGACGTCGGGTGCGACGACGCGAACCTCGCCGAAATGCGTGGCGACGTGTGCCAAAGCGGCTATTCCGGGGCTGTAGACCCCATCATCGTTCGTGATCAGGATGCGCATAGGTCTTGCTTGGACCATGAAATCGCATGCTTGTTACGCTGATCCATAACCCCACCGCGGGCGACCAGGACGAGGACGGCAAGAGCCTGAAAAAGCTCCTGCGCAAGGCCGGCCACGAGGTGCGCTATCGCTCGGCCAAGGAGGACGGCTGGAAGAAAGCCTTGAAAAAGCCGGCGGACCTGGTCGTCGTCGCCGGCGGCGATGGCACCGTCGGGCGCGTGGCGCGCCGGATGGCTGGCCTGTCGATCCCGATGGCGGTGCTTCCGCTCGGGACCGCGAACAATATCGCGCGCTCGCTCGGCCAGCACGAGCGGCCGCTCGAGGAGCTGGTCGCCGCCTGGGAAGGCGCGCCGCGCGCGAAGCTTGATGTCGGCACGGCGAAAGGGCCGTGGGGCACGCGCAACTTCATCGAGGCGCTCGGCTTCGGCGTCTTCGCGGGGCACCTCGCGGCATTCGAGGACGTGGACGAGTCGAAGGCGAAGTCCGCGGATGAAAAGGTCGACCAGGCGTTGCTGCGGATGAAGCGCGCGGCCGAGTCCGCCGAGGCGGTCCATGTTTCGGCCACGCTCGACGGCAAGGATCTCTCGGGCAACTACCTCTTGATGGAAGCGATGAACCTGCACTATGTGGGGCCGAACATGCGCCTCGCGCTCGAAGGCATGCCCGGCGACGGCGAGTTCGAGGTCGTGCTCGTCACCGAGGAGGAGCGCACGCGCTTTGTGCAGTACCTGGAAGCCTGGCGCGAGAACCGCGAGCGCCTCGCGGTGTTGCCCTCGCATCGCGGCAAGCACCTGAAGATCGAGTGGACCGGCTTCCCGCTGCACATCGACGACAAGCTGTACCCGAAGAAGAACCCCGAGCCGAACGAGATCGCCGGCGTCGTCGAGGCGAAGATCAACGGCACCTCGGTCGACTTCCTGCTGCCGCAATAGGAAAAGCGAAGGCCGCCCGGAGGCGGCCTTCGCGTCTTCGGAAATCCTGCTGAAACGCGTTACTGCTTCTTGTTATGCGAGGTCGACGGCTCGCCCGTGACCTTTTCCTTTACCGTCGCGGCGACTTCCTTGGTCTTGTCGACCGGCTTCTCGGCCGCGGCGCGCGTCGCGCCTTCCTGCTCCTGCTTGAGGACGTTGCCGTTGCCGGCGTCGACGAACACTTCCGTCTGTCCCGACTTGCCAGGATCCTTCACGTGGTACGAGTAGACGAGGCAGCCGTCTTCGGTTTCGATGCCGCCCTTGACGATCTTCGAGCCCGGGCCGGCGGTTCCGAGCGCGATGCGCTTGGCTTCCTCTTCCTTCACCGGCGCGGTCTTCAGCAGCTCGCTCTTGGGCGTCAATTTCGAGGCCTTCGTGCTGCAGTTCTTGAACGCCTGCGAAGCCGGCGGAGCGGCGTGCGCGGCTGCGAAAGGAAATGCCAGAGCCAGTGCAATTACGAGTTTCTTCATCGGATCCTCCTTGAGTGAGGCACGTCTTCCGATTAGACGCGTTCGCGGCAGGGGAGTTGCTGCCGACCCTGTAGGGCGGCAAGCGACGTCGTCAGGGGACGACGGAGAGGAAGAGGAACGCGCCGAAGAGGATCAGGTGCACCGTTCCATCGAGCACGGTCGCGCGGCCGGTCGCCAGCGTGATCGCTGAGACCAGCAGGGTCAGCGCGAGCAGCGTGGTCCCGGTTCCGGCGAGGCCGAGCGTCAGCGGCAACCCGATCGAGATGGACAGCGCTGCGACCGCGGGGATCGTCAGGCCGATCGTCGCGAGCGCCGAACCGAGCGCGAGGTTGAGGCTCGTCTGCATCTGGTTGCGCGTCGCGGCGCGCAGCGCTGCCCAGGTCTCGGGCAGCAGGACGAGCAGCGCGATGCAGATCCCGACGACGGCTTGCGGCGCGTGCGCCGCGCGCACGCCGGCTTCGATGCTCGGCGCAAGCTTTTTCGCCAGGCCGACGACTGCGACCAGGCAGATGATCAGCAGGACCAGGCTCGCGAGCGTCGCGGCAACGCTGGGACGTGGAGCGTGGGCTTCCCCGTCGCCGGTCTCGACGGGCAGGAAGTACTCGCGATGCCGCACGGTCTGCACGAAGACGAATGCGCCGTACAGGACGAGCGACGCGACTCCGGCGAAGACGAGCTGCGACGGCGAATACTCGGAACCGGGCGCCGTCGTCGTGAACCCCGGCAGGACGAGCGTCAGCGTCGTAAGCGGCGCGAGCACCGCGAGCGCCTGGCCTACCCCCTCGACCTGGAAAATCATCACGTGGTGCCGGATCGCGCCAAGCAGCAGGCACAGGCCGACCACGCCGTTGCAGACGATCATCACCGTCGCATACACGGTGTCGCGCGCGAGCGTGCTGGCCGCCGGGCTGCCCGAGAGCATCATCGAGCCGATCAGCGCGAGCTCGATGACCGTGACCGCCATCGCGAGCACCAGCGTGCCGAACGGCTCGCCGACGCGATGCGCGACGACTTCGGCGTGGTGGACCCCTACGAGCACCGCCGCGATCAGCGCAGCGGCGACCACCACGAGCAGGATCGTGCCCACCTCGCGCGTCCAGACGGCGCCGAGCACGATGCACGCCACGAGCGGCAGCAGGAAGGAGGGCGACAGAAACTTGCGCATCAGCGGGCCTTGCGCGCGGTGAGGACAGCGATCGGGTAGGAGAAAATCGTGTCGTCGCCCTCGATGCGGCTGTCGGTGCCGAGCAGGTCCTCGCGGATCGCTGCGCGTACGCGAGCTTCGGTCGCGCGCGCAGCTTCCGGTGAGTGTCCGAGCGCCTGCTGTAATCGCAACAGCGGGTAATCCAGCTTGTAGCGGGCGATCTTCGGCTCGCCGAGCCCGGCCTGTCGAAAGAGCGCGATGTGCTCCGACAGAGGCAGTGCGCGGAAATGCGTCTCGTCGTTCAGCTTTTCGAGCTCGTTGAACCGCGCAGCCTTGCGCGGATCCTCCGATACGCAGATGTCGGCGACCAGGACGATGCTACCCGGCTTGCACACACGAACCATTTCGCACAGAACTGGAACCGGCTGCGGAATGTGATGGAACGCGTAGCGCGAAGTAACGATCGAGAACGAAGCGTCGGGGTATGGCAGGCGCTTCACGTCCCCGAGGTCCCAGCGGACGTTCGCGAGCCCCGCCTTCGCCTGCAGCCCTCTTGCCTTTTCGATCATTGCGGGCGTGATGTCGATTCCGGTTGCGCTGCGCACCACCGATGCAAAGTGGCACGCGACGACGCCGGCCCCGCACGCCACGTCGAGCGAATCGTCGGACGCGGACGCCCCGGTTTCCCTGAGCAGCAGGTCGAGCGCGTCGCGATCGACGATCCGCGGCGACGTCGCGAACGCGTCCGCCATCTTCGTGAACTGCGAGATGATCCGCGCATCGTGCGACGCGGGCTCTAGCGCAAGGGTCATGAACACGCTGTGCGGATCCGGGGCGTACTCGCCGAACGGGCCGCAGGACGCGAAACCGAAGCTCTCGTACAGGCGCTGCGCCGGCCGGAAATCCTCGTGCGCGCCGGTCTCGAGGCTGAGCCGCGTGTATCCGCGCGAGCGCGCCTCCTCGAGGATGCGAACGAGGATCGCCCGCCCCGCGCCGCGTCGTCGCAGCGCCTTCGGCGTGCGCATCGACTTCACTTCGCCGTGCGCTGGATCGAGCTCCTTCAGCGCGCCGCAACCGAGCAGCTCCGGGCCTTCCCAGGCGGTCCAGAACGTGATGCCGGGGCTCTTCAGCTTGCAGAGGTCGAGCGCGTGCACGCTCTCGGGCGGCGAGAGCTCGTGCATGTTGCTCAGGTGCTCGCGCAAGAGCGCGTGAACCTGCGGGCGCGAAAGGTCGTCGAGCTCGATATGCATGGATGAAGGCGGCCCCCCAGCCGCCATTCTAGACAAGCGCGCTTCTAGCGCCGCGCCGCGGCCAGGTTCATCGGCCGGCTGCCGATGCGGCGATCCCGCGCAACCTCACCGGACCTTCGAGTAGCGGAAGTCGCAGTGGGTCGCGCCCTGCATGATCGTCTGGGTGCGGGTGAGCCTGAAGTCCGGGCCGTAGCCTTCGGTCATCGGGAAGTCCGAGCTGCAGACGAGGAGGAACCCGAGCTCCGGCTCGCCCAGCTGCTGGTAGAACTGCGCGTAGCGGCATCCCGTGACGTTGACCTCGAAAGCATCGGCCGATTGCTTCACGACCTGGTAATCGAGGGCGCCGCCCGCGGCGAACTTGTCGAACGCCGCTGCCATGTTGCTCCCCAGGTTGGCGCTCTTCTGCGACTGCCACCACTTCTCGCCGAGCTGCCGCCACGTTTCGCCGAGCGTGTTGCGGACGATCGCGTTCGCGCGCTCCTCACCCAGCTCGGCGCGCAACGCCTTCACCAGCGGAACGAGGACCCGCGCCTGGATCTTCGCCTGCTCGAGTGCCGAAACTCCCATGTGCTCAGCCCCTTCCTTCTACGAACGTCACGTCACCGATCCAATTGCGCTGCCTGCGCGCAAGCCGCGTGGCCTCGGCTTCCCCTTCGAAGCTTACAGGCGCGCGACGCAGCAGGGACGGCTCTACATTCTCGAAAGCATTCACGCTGACGACCGCGTAGAGCCGGCCGTCGATCTTACTCGTGACGACCGGCACGACGCCGCAGCGCGCGCAGATGTGGAACTCGGCAGTGTTGGTGCCGAATTCGTACCTGCGCACCGCCGCCGGATCCTCGACCCGGACTTGCAGCGATCCGGCGGGATTGGACGTCCACACGCCTCCGTGCTTGCGGCAAAAAGTGCAATCGCAGGCGCGTACCTGGATTTCGGCCGGATCGGGCTCCCAGGCGAGCGCGAACGAGATGTTGCGGCAGTGACAGCTTCCCTGGATCAGCATGGTCCGGTGGCTAGGGCTTCAGCCCGGCAAGCATCTCGCGCGCGAGCAGGACCGAAATCTGCGTGACGTTCATTATCGGCCTTCTCGGATCGCCGGCAAAGAACCCTGCGGCACCGAAGCCGTAGTTGCTGATCGCGAGCGGCGATTCACCGCGCCAGCTTCACCGCCGTGCCATACGCCAGCACTTCCGTGCTGCCCTGGATGAACTCGGTCGCGTCGTAGCGCATGCCGACCACCGCGTCGGCGCCGAGTTGCTCGGCATGGGCGACCATCCGGCGGAATGCTTCGTCGCGTGCCTGCTCGCAGACCTTCTCGTACTCCGAAATGTTGCCGCCGAAGATCGACTTCAATCCGCCGGTGACACCTGCAACGACGCTCGTCGCACGGACGACGAGGCCGCGAACGACACCTTTGTACTCGGTGATCCGATGGCCGGAGACTTCGTTCGAGGTCGTGACGATCAATGTCATCGTGCAT
>Ga0310810_10004982_pt1 | contig 14773 bp, 11 predicted proteins | sample NCmetagenome_FD_207641 | JGI IMG/M metagenome (GOLD analysis project Ga0310810, IMG submission 207641) | Soil microbial communities from experimental microcosm in Duke University, North Carolina, United States - NC | ecosystem: Engineered > Artificial ecosystem > Soil microcosm > Unclassified ... | reverse complement strand
AACCAAACAATCCGCCCATGGAACTCTTCTTCCCGGCCTCGCCGGCGTGGACCCCCAAGCGCTCCACCACCTGGGTCAGGCTCTTGCCGAAGGGAGTATTGGAGGGGACCGGCTTGCCTTCCATGAGAGCCCTCTGCACCGACTCATAGTCGCTGGGAATGCTGTCGAAGACCTCGGTATGAAGCGCGGTTCCGATCACCTCGCGGCTCAGGCCGATATCGCGCTGGTAGCGGTTCACCAGCAGCCGGATTTTCCAGCGGCCCACGCGATTCGCGTCCAGATAGGATAGCGCTCGCTGTGCGGCCTGCAATGCGGGCAGCTCATTGGTGGTCACCAGCAGCACTTCGTTCGCGGCGCGAGCCTGGTTGAGGTTCCAGTCGCCGTACACGTTGCCGGCGTCCAGGATAATCACGTCATACGCGTGCCGGGCATACTCGAGAATCGGCAAGGGATCGTTCAGCTCCGGCGGATTCTCAGTAATTAACTCGGGGGCCAGCAGGACGTCTACACCGTTTACCGTGGTTACCATGGCCCGCCACAAATCGGCATCCAGCTCGTGGGCGCGCTGCAGTGTGTCCAGGAAACTATAGATGGACTTGATCTTCAGGAGAAAGGACATGGTTCCGGTCAGCGGATCCAGGTCCGCCAGCAGGACGCGCTTGGCTCCCATGCGCTTCCAATAGAAAGCCAGGTTGCAGGCGACGGTAGTGGCCCCACAGGCGCCCTTGGCGGGCATCACGGCGATGATCTTCACCGGGTCGGTGACAGGCGCTTCGACCGTGGGCTGCAGCCGCGCGATTTTGGCCAGAACCGCCTCGAGCTGTTCTCCGGTAAAGGGTTCCTGCAGGAAGTCCGCAGCCCCCGCGCGCAGACAGCGCAGGATGAAGTCCGGATCGTTGCCGGAAAGCAGCGCCAGTACGTGCACCTGGGTGCCCAGGCGAAGCATCTCGCTCAGCAGTTGGAGAGCCCGCTCGGGATCCGAGGCCACATCCAAAAAGACCAGCTGCAGGGCGCCGCCACCCAGAGCGCTGCCTACATCCCGGGGAGACGGGTAACTATTGACGAAGTTGATGGAACAGCCCGCCAGATGCGATTCCAGGAGCGGGGCCAACTCCCGTACCATCCGTGAATTAGGGCTGATGACAACACCGCGCCTCAGAACTTCGGCACGGGTATCACGATTCTGCATGTGGTCGCCCAGACCAGTTTGGAAAGCGTTCCAAAGAAGTAAATCGACTAGAAGTGATCATAGCATGAGAGACTCCATGCCTTCCCTGAACTATGAAGGAGGTACTCCCTGTTAAGGAGTACTGCGGCAATGGTTTAAGCCGCACAGGTTATATGGGCGTCCGCATCCAAGCGCCAGGAAACGAGACAAATCAGACATGAGCCTCATCAGCGACCAGGACATAGGGACCGCCATCGGCGCGGCCGACGGAGCGAAGTCCATTGCGATCTGCGACACCCAGCCTGTGACGACTGAAGGGGTTCGGAACCTGTTGCGAGGCGTCCCTGATTTGAAGTTCCTGACCGCCCCGGAATCCCTCGCACAGGCTACCGACGTGGTCCGGAAACAGCATCCCCACGTCTTGATTCTGGATAAGGGATTCGGGATCCAGGCGATTCTGGACTGGCTGGTAGAAATCCACACCGGAGTGGGGACGCCGCTCCAGACCGGCATGGTCGTGTGGGGGGTTTCCGTTACCGAAGCCGAGGCGCTGCGCTTCCTGCAGGCCGGCGCGCGGGGAATCCTCCGGAAATCGGCCGGGGTCCAGGCCATCGTCGCCTGTCTGCGCGCGGTAGCCGCGGGTCGAAGCTGGATGGAGGACTGTGTGTTCCGCGATTCCAGCCGCTCGGATCGCTATCCGCGCAGTGAGTTGACTGCGCGGGAGCAGCAGGTTCTGGAGCTAGTGGAACAAGGTTTCAAAAACAAGGAAATCGCCGGGGAGCTGGGCATCCGTCCCGGCACCGTCAAGATTCACTTGAAGCACATCTTTGAAAAAACCGGCGTGCGCGGCCGCTACGGCCTGGCCCTCAACAGCTTGAAGGATCGCGGCCTGGTGGCGATGCCGGCATAGTCGCCAGGCGCCTTTAGGCGCTAGAATGGCCCTGGCATGCCTTTCCGCGGAAGACTCGGGCGGCTACTCTTCTGCGCCAGCGGCGTGCTGCTCACGCAGCTGCTCGTCCCCCAGAAGACAAGTGCGCAAAAGGTGGTCAGCGCCCGGGCCGGACTGATCTCTTATGTCCAGGGACCAGCCTTCGTGGATGGCAAGCGGGTGTTCCCCCGGTCCACGCGCTTCCCGCAAATGAGGAGTGGAGAGACCCTCTCCACCGGCCGCGGGCGGGCCGAGTTGCTTTTGGCCCCCGGCGCCTTCCTCCGGATTTCCGAAAATGCGCAAGTGCGCATGGACGACACCCGTCTGTCCGACACCCGTGTCACGCTCCTCAGAGGCGATGCGCTCATAGAGATCGTGCAGCTGGCGGAGGGCAACCGGATTCAAGTAGAGGCCGCCGAGACCGTCACGGAATTTGCCCGCCCGGGCCTGTACCGGCTCGGGATTGCCCAAAATGGAATAGCGCAAGGCACGTTACGGGTGTACGGCGGCGAGGCCGTGGTCCGATCGGGCCCCAAGACGGCCCTGGTGAAACGTGGCCTGGAAGTCGACCTCGACCCCGGCCTTCGCGTGGCCAAGTTCGACCGCAAGCAGACCGACTCGCTGCATGCGTGGGCGGCCCGGCGGTCCTTCGAGCTGTTCATAAGAGACCCGGAGGCACGCCGGAGGCAGACCCACTGGCAACCCGCAGGTGCGTACGTCGAGAACCAAAACTACGGTGTCCGGTTCCGCGCGTTCCTACCCCTCCGTCGGCTGCTGCCTGAGGACCTGTCCATCCCGCGAGCCGAATCCCCCGGGATCGGGCGATAACCGCTTTGTCCAGCCCTGTAATCGTCCATCCCTGATATGCTGAGGGTCGTGCGCTCACTCATCGCTTTATTCGCACTTTTTTCCTGCTGCGCTTGCGCGCAGTCCCCGCTGGTGAAGATCCTCTCCGATGAACTGGAGCGCAACTTCACCATTTTGAAGCAGAAGGGCGATCCCGCGCCGTATTTCATGTCGTATGAAGTCACCAGCACGGATTCCTATGTGCTGGTGGCCAGCCGCGGCTCGCTCGAAGCCCAGCAGCACAATCGGTCGCGCTACCTGGACGTGACCATCCGCGACGGAAGCCCGCAGTTCGACAACTACCACCTGGTGGCGAATGAAAACCGCCCGCGTTTCACCTCCGCCACGCCAATCGCTCTGGAGGATAACGCCGCCTCGATACGCCAAACCGTTTGGCTGGCCACCGACCGCGTCTATCGCGGCGGGGCGCAGCGCTTCATCCGCTTGAAGGGCGACGAGAAGCTTCGCACGCAGGCCACCGACACATCCGACGACTTCTCCAAGGACGACCCCCAGGTGTACTTCTCCTCCCCCGCCCCTCTGACGTTTAATTCCAACGAATGGGCCACGCGCCTGCGCAAGCTGTCCGCCGAGTTTTCCAAATACCCTGGCGCGCTCGATACCAACATTCAATTTGAGACCCGAACCGTTACCCAAACCCTGGTGAGTACCGAAGGAACGCGCCTGGAGCACGGCCGACCGTTTACGCGCATGATCATCGTGGCCAATGGCAAGGCCCAGGACGGGATGGATCTGACCACGATGGAGAGCTTTGAGACGGACGATCCCGCCAAGCTTCCCAAGGACGCCGAGATCCTGGCCGCGGTGCAGAAAGCCGGGGCCAATCTCACCGGCTTGCTGAAAGCTCCGCTGGCCGAGCCCTACGTGGGGCCCGCGATTCTTTCCGGACGCGCGGCCGGCGTTCTGTTCCACGAAATCTTCGGGCATCGCATCGAGGGTCATCGCCAGAAGGACGAGTCCGAAGGCCAGACCTTCACCAAATCCGTCAACATGCCGGTGCTGCCCGATTTTCTCAGCGTGATCTTCGACCCTACGCGCAAACAGTTCGGCGATGTGACCCTAAACGGCTATTTTCTTTATGACGACGAGGGCGTGAAGGCCCGCCCGGTTACGGTGGTCGACAAGGGGATTCTGAAAACCTTCCTGATGTCGCGCTCGCCCGTCCAGGGTTTCGCCAACTCCAACGGCCATGGCCGCCGGTCCCCCGGCAATGAAATCGTGTCGCGGCAATCCAACCTGATCGTCGAATCGACCAAACAGGTAAGCGATGCCGAATTGCGCCGCATGCTGATCGAGGAGGTCAAGCGCCAGAACAAGCCATACGGGCTGTTCTTCGACCAGGTCAGCAGCGGATACACCACCACGGGGCGGCGCGGCTTGCAAGCCTTTACCGTGGTCCCTCTGGTGGTCTATCGCGTTTATCCCGACGGCCGCCCCGATGAGCTGGTCCGCGGCGTCGACATCGTCGGTACGCCATTAGCGAGCTTCGCCAAAATCCTGGCGACGTCCAACCGCATGGACGTATTCAACGGAATCTGCGGAGCTGAATCCGGCAACGTTCCGGTATCCGCGGTCGCCCCGGCCCTGCTGGTTTCCGAAATCGAAGTCCAGCGTAAGGACAGCTCGCGCGACCGGCCACCCTACTTGTCGCCCCCGCCCTCGCAAATCCGGATGTCGCAAATGCTGGAGCCGCGCCCGTGAGGCCACACCGCGTGATTCTCCGCTCGGCGGCGCTGGCCGCGGGCCTGGCCACTTCGGCCGCCTGGCTGGTCTCGCAGAGCCCCAGCCTCACCATTCCGTCCGACGAAACCCTGCTGCGGGCCATGCGCGATGAGCTGCAGCGTTCCAAGCAATTGGCCGTGGTATCGGGCCAGGACGCGCCGTATTTCTTCAGTTACACCTTGACCGACGCCGAGACGCTGCGCATCTCCGCCTCTATGGGCGCGGTAGTGAATGTCTCGCGGAATCGCTTCCGCTCGCCTTCGACCGAGGTCCGCGTCGGCAGCTACGATTTCGACAATACCGGGCATATTTTCAGCGGGATCTACTCCGGCTCGCGCTACGACGGCAACTGGCCCCTGGACGACGATTACGGCAATTTCCGCAACGAACTCTGGCTTAGTACCGATCGCGCGTTCAAGGCCGCCGTGGAATCCATTTCCCGGAAGCGTGCATCGCTCAACAACTCGGCTGCCTCGTCCGAACCCCTGCCGGATTTCTCCAAGGTCACGCCGGTGGTGAGCATCGGCAAAGTATTTCGGCCGAAGGTGGACGACGAAGCCTGGACGACGCGCACGGCGCGACTGGCCGCGATTTTGTCGGGCTACAAAGAAGTGTTGTCCTCGGGCGTTGAAATGCAGTTGATCCAAGGGCCGACCACTTTGATGAACTCCGAGGGGACCGCGGTCCGCTACAACGACGACATGTATTGGATGTACGCCAAGGCGGAAGGGCAAGCGTCGGACGGAATGCTGCTGCACGACGCGGCCTCCATCCAGAGTCTGGAGCTGGACAAGTTTCCGCCCGACGTGGACCTGAGAAAGACTCTGACCGAGGTCGGCGAGAACGTTCGCGCGCTGGTTCACGCGCCGGCCAGTGAAAGTTACAGCGGCCCGGTATTGCTGGAGCCGCGCGCCGCCGCGCAGTTACTCGCGCAACTGGTGGGCGATAACTTGCGCGTACCGCGCCGCCCGCTGTCCGATCCCGGCCGCAACGTTTCTTTCGCTCCCAGCGAATTCGAGAGCCGCCTGGGCGCGCGCGTTCTGCCGGATTCCTTTGACGTGATCGACGACGCAACCCAATCCACCTTCAACGGAAAACCCTTGGCGGGATTCTATCCGTTCGATATGGAAGGCGTTCCGCCCAAGCCTGTAAGCGTAGTGGAAAAAGGTGTCTTGAAGAGTTTCCTGACCACGCGGCAGCCCCTGCGTGGATTCCCGGCGTCCAACGGTCACGCCCGTTTGCCCGGCAACTATGGCGCGTTCTCGGCGGCCATCGGGAACCTGTTCGTGAAGTCGAGCGAGACCGCACCGCTCGCAGAGCTCAAGAAGCGCCTGATTGAAATGACCAAGACCCGCGGGAAGCCCTACGGAATGCTGGTGCGGAAGCTCGACTATCCTTATTCGGCTACCGCGCAGGAGTTGCAATCGCTGGCCCAGGCGAGCGCCCAATCCGGCGGTTCCGCACGGCCCGTGAGCCCGCCGCTTCTGATTTACAGGGTGTATCCGGACGGGCGCGAGGAACTGGTCCGCGGGTTGCGTTTTCGCGGTCTGACCACCCGCACGTTGCGCGATATCCTGGCGGCTTCCTCGGAAACCGAGATGTTCGACTTCGTCAACGTGGCGGCGCCCCTGGCGATCCTGGGGGCGGGCGGCTATCTGGCGCCCGCCAGCGTAATTTCCCCGGGCCTGCTGTTCGACGAGCTGGAACTTGAGCCGCCGCAGGACCAATTGCCCAAGCCGCCCACCGTCCCTCCGCCCAGCGGGAGCTGATGTATTAGGCAGTTGCGTCACCTATGCGCCTGCTAAGCCGCACATTGTTTCGCGAGATCCTGGCCAGCGCTGCACTGGGCTCAATCCTGTTCACGCTGGTCCTGGTTCTGGATCTGGCGCGGCCGCTGTTTGAATTCCTGGTGCGCGATTCCGGATCGCCCCGTCGGGTAGCAGAGCTATTCGCCCTGGTGCTCCCCCAAGCACTCCCCTATGCGATTCCGCTGGGGGTTCTGGTCGGCACGCTGATCACGCTGAGCCGCATGTCGAGCGATGGCGAAGTTACCGCCATGCGAGCCGCAGGGGTCTCCGGCCGCCGGGTGGCTCCCCCCATTTTGGCGTTTGGCCTGGTGGCGACCCTGGTGGCTGCCGCCGCTTCGCTGTGGCTCACGCCTTGGTCGATCCGCGAGCGCTATAGGATTCAGAATCAGCTCATCGCCGGCCAGTTAACCGCCGAAGTGCAGGCGCGCGTCTTCAAGGAACAGTTCCCCAACACGATTCTCTACATCAGCGACATCCCCGCCAGTGCCACCACTCGCTGGCACCGTATTTTCCTGGCCGACGTCTCGCCTTCCAGCGAGCACGGCGACAGTCCGCGCGTAACGCTCGCCTCTGAAGCCATCGCGGTTCCGGATGCCGCCCACAACCGCATTCAGCTCTCCTTGAGCAACGCCAGCACCTACGAGGTCGGCAAGGATCCATCTGAGTACAAGGTGAGTTCCTCGCCCGGTCACGAAATGATGCTGCAGGCGCAGCGCAATAACGAAGTGGCGCCCTCCAGGCCCGTCATTGAGATGGACACCGGGCCTTTGTACAAGCTGGCGTACGGCAATCGGAAGGATCCCGAGCGCACTCTGGAAGCGCGCATCGAACTGCACCAGCGCCTGGCTCTGCCGTTCGCGTGCATGCTTCTGGCTCTGGCCGGGATTCCGCTGGGCGTCGGATCACGCCGCTCCGGAAAATCGTCGGCGTATGTGCTGACCGTGGCGCTGGCGCTCCTGTATTACACCGGCCTGATCAACGCGATCAATCTGGGGCGGCAGGGAATGGTCGCGGCAGGCTTGGCCGTGTGGATCCCCAACCTAGTGTTCGCGATTTTGGGCTTTGCGATGCTCGCGCGCCTCGAAGCGCCGGGTGATCGCGACTACATCGGCCGGCTTTCCCGGCTATTCCGCTCCGCGAGCCGCGCGCCGCAGGAACATATCCCGCGCCTGCTCGACCGCATCCAGCCCAAAATGTGGAAAGCGCGCTTCCCGCTGCTGCCGCAGGTGCTGGATACCTACCTGTTCTCCAGCTTCCTGTTCTACTTCGCGCTATGGCTGGCAAGTTTTGTGCTGATGTACCACGTCTTCACGTTCTTCGAATTGCTGAGCGACATCATCAAGAATCACATCGCCATGAGCCGGGTGCTCACGTATTTGTTCTTCCTTACGCCGCGCCTGATCTACCGCTTCACGCCCATCAGCGTACTGACCTCGGTGTTGGTGGTGTTCGGCATTCTCACCAAGAACAACGAAGTCACTGCGTTCAAAGCCTGCGGCGTGAGCATGTATCGGCTGACGGTCCCGATTCTGGCGGCCGGACTTCTGCTCAGCGGCGGCCTGTTCGCCTTCGATCACTATTGGGTTCCCGAAGCCGACCGCCTGCAGGACGCGCTTCGGGCCGAGATCAAGGGCCGGCCAGCGCAGACCTTTCTCGATCCCAACCGCACCTGGTTCTACGGCCTGCAGGATCGCATTTTCTACTACAAGTATTTCGACCAGAAAGAACGCGTGATGCTGGGAGTGAATGTCTTCGAGATTGATCCGCGGACATTTCGCTTGAAGAAGCATATCGCCGCGGAGCGCGCCCGCTGGGAGCCGGCGCTCAATGCGTGGGTGTTCCAGAACGGCTGGAGCTGGGACCTGAAGGATTACGAATCGGCCGCAGTCTTCGACTTTGCGGGCGGAACCCGCGTGTTTCCGGAGCTCACAGAAACTCCCGACTACTTCGTCAAAGAAGCTCTCCAGTCGCAGCAGATGAATTTCCTGGAACTGCGCTCCTACATCGACGAGTTGCGGCAAAGCGGCTTCGATACGATCCCTCTGCAGGTCCAGCTTTATAAGAAATTTTCCGTACCCTTATTCGCGTTCATCCTGGCCCTGGTTTCCGCGCCGTTCGCGTTCTTGGCCGGCAGCCGCGGCGGAATGGCGGGCATCGGCATGAGCTTCCTCATTTTTGTAGCCTACGTGTCCGTCGACCAGTTCTTCGAACAGTTGGGAAATCTGAACGAGCTGCCGCCGCAGCTGGCGGCCTGGTCCCCGGATGTGGTCTTTTCCCTTGTGGGATTATATTTTCTGGCCCGCATGCGAACCTAGCGCGCGGCCCTAGGGGAACCATGGCCGAATCACGAACGCGACCGTTCACTGGACAGGAATACATCGAAAGCCTTCGCGACGGACGCGAGATTTACATTTACGGCGAGCGCGTCAAGGACGTCACCACCCATCCCGCATTCCGCAACACCGTGCGGATGCTGGCGCGCCTCTATGACGCCCTGCATGACGAACGTAAAAGCACATTGTGCACCGAGACCGATACCGGCAGCGGCGGTTACACTCACAAGTTCTTTCGCGCCTCGCGCAATGCGGAAGAACTGGTCGGAGCACGCGATGCCATCGCCGAATGGGCCCGCGTCACCTACGGCTGGATGGGCCGCAGCCCGGACTACAAAGCCGCTTTCCTGGCCACGCTGGGAGCGAACTCCGGCTTTTACACGCCCTACGAGGAGAACGCCAAGCGCTGGTACAAGAAGGTGCAGGAAGAATGCACCTTCGTCAATCACGCCATCGTCAATCCCCCGGTCGACCGCAACAAGCAGCTGGAAGAGGTCCGCGACGTGTACATGCACGTCGAAAAGGAAACCGACGCCGGGCTGATCGTGAGCGGCGCCAAGGTGGTGGCCACCACCTCCACGCTGACGCATTACAACTTCATCGCCAACAATGGCGCGCTGCCCATCAAGACCAAGGATTTCGCCTTCGTGTGCATTGTGCCTACGGATGCGCCAGGGGTCAAACTGTTCTGCCGGCCATCGTATGAGTTGGCGGCCGCGGCCACCGGAAGCCCCTTCGATTACCCTCTCTCCAGCCGCCTCGACGAAAACGATTCCATCATCGTGTTCGACAAAGTCTTCGTGCCCTACGAAAACGTGTTCGCGTATGGCGATATCGACAAGGTCAACAACTTCTTCCCGCGCTCCGGATTCCTACCGCGGTTTATGTTCCACGGCTGCGTCCGCCTGGCCGTCAAGCTCGATTTCATCGCCGGGCTGCTGCTCAAGGCCGTGGATTGCACAGGAACAAAAGATTTCCGCGGCGTGCAGGCCCAGGTCGGCGAAGTCCTAGCCTGGCGCAATCTGTTCTGGGGATTAACCGACGCGATGGCGCGCGCCACCGTCCCCTGGACGCCCGGCCACGTGCTTCCGAATCTCGACTACGGGTTGGCGTACCGCGTGGCGGCCAGCACGCTCTATCCCAAGCTCAAGGAGATCGTCGAGAACGTTCTGGCCAGCGCGCTAATCTATCTTCCGTCGCACTCGAACGATTTCAAGAATCCGGAAATCCGCAAATACCTGGATCAGTTCGTGCGCGGCTCCAACAATTACACAGCCGTCGACCGCGTCAAGCTGATGAAGCTGATGTGGGACGCCATGGGCACCGAGTTCGGCGGTCGCCACGAGCTCTACGAGCGCAATTATTTCGGCAGCCACGAAAGCATCCGCTTCGAGGTGTTAATGGTGGCCGAGGCTCTGGGTCAGGCAGCCAAGTACAAAGGCTTCGCCGAGCAGTGCATGTCCGAGTACGATCTGGATGGCTGGACGGTGCCCGACCTGATCAATCCCGACGACGTCAGCATCGTGATGAAGAAAGCTACCGGAAAAGGCTGAGACGCTAATTGGTGGACAGATGAAAAGGGGACAGGTCCCCCTGTCCGGACTCTTGGTCGGGGATTCAGAGCTAGGACCTGTCCCCTTTTCACCCACATCGCTACGGATCGGTGATGGCCCCGCCCATCATCAGGCTCTCGCCGTCGGGGCGCTTTGCGTCTACCCACGTACCGCCCTTTTCGCCGGTTTTTAGGGGATGCAGCGTAACGCTAATCTTGTCACCGGGCTTCAAGGTCTTCCGGTTCCATCCCCGGCGAGCCAGAAAATTGGGGCTCATTCCCTCGATCCCCCAGGTCTCCGTCACGCCCTTGTCATTCACGACGTCGATCCAAATCCAGGTATGCGGATTGGTCCAGTCGAACTTCTTAACCGTCCCGGTGACGGTCTTTACCTCGGCCATATCGAAGGCCGAGTAGGAGTGGTGCGCCACTGCCAGGCTGGTACCGCCCGCCATCAGACTCGCCCCGATGAAGATTCTCCACGCCGCCTGTTTCATGTTGCGTTTCATAAGGGTCTTTCTACCTCGCCGATGCGTTAGGTTTGGCGAGATTGACTCCCTCCTTGCCGTTCGCATCCACATAATTGCGATTATTCTCTTCGCAGATATATTCCGCGATGGTCCAGTTGCGATGCCGCGTCAAGGTCCTGCTTCCCATCGAGTATGGTGCCGTCAGAGCCTCGGGATCGACAATGGTGGTCTCGATGCTCATGGTGTCGGGAGCAGTCAGCCGGAAGCGCTCGACGATCTTCATCTTGTCGCTATAGGGGAAGGTAAGTCCGCGCGGGACGTCTGCGAATCCCACTGTCTCCGCCACCAGCGTATCGCCTTCCCAATGCCCGACCGAGGTGCCGTAAAAAGTTGGATCGGGATCCTCCGGCAGCGGACGGCCGTCGGTGTAGATATGTCGGATCTGGTTGTAGGCCTCGATCACGATGGTTACCTGGCCCGGCGTCAGCAGGAATTCCATGGGATACGGCTGGCCCATGATTCCGGGCAAACCGGGAGGCAGACAGTTGGCCGTGAAGCGTTGCGTTTCCGGAGCCTTGGCGGCATACGCCGGGGTGAGAGAAGGCCCCGCAGCCCGCCCGGGACCGCCGCGTGCAGTAGCAGCGGGAGCGGGTCCTTTCGCCTGAGCCCGGCCTGCTCCGCGTCCTAAGCCTATTTCCCAAACGCCAGTGAGATCGGGGAGCTTGGCTAGCGCGGTCCAATCCTCCGCCGTGGGAGCCTTGCGCGCGGCCCTTTGGCCGACGGCGACTGTCGCCAGCCCGACCGCAGCGGTGAGAAGTGCAAAGCCGATCCAGCGTGTCCTTTTCTTCATAATGTTCTGCGAGATCCCACAAGATTCTAACGAATTTCTGATAACCAGCGCCACGGGTCGTATGGATACGTAGCTCGGTACCGGTACAGGGCTGAACATACCACGAACCGCCGATAGATAGAATGAGGAGTACACGGCATGCACCGCTATCTGCTCCACAACGACGACATCCGCGACACCGGCGCGCAAGATCTTTCGGCGGGACAGGTCGGATTACTTAACGGCTGGGGAGTGTTCTCCACCATCCGTGTTTATGACGGTGTCATGTTCGCCTGGGAGCGCCACTGGGCCCGGATGCACGCCGACGCCGGACGCATGCGCGTCCCCTTCCCTCAGGAAAGAAATTGGCTCGAACAGCGTCTGCACCGCCTGATTGAGGCGAACCAGGCCTTCAACTCCACGCTGCGCGTCGCCGTGATCCGCAACCGCGGCGGCATGTTCGAAGGTCCCGGGCTTGTGCGCGAATTTGATGTGATCGCATTCACCGCCGACGTCAACCGCTGGGGAGACAGCGTCAAGCTAGGTTTGATTCCCAACGCGCGCCACGCCGCCAGCGAGTTCGCCGGCACCAAAAATCTTTCCTGGTCGGAGAATCTAACCTGGTACGAGCGCGCCCACGAGCAGGGTCTGGACGAAGTCGTGCTCCTGAACGAACGCGGCGAGGTTTCCGAATGCACCTCCGCCAATATCTTTATCGTCGAAGGGGAACAGGTATGGACGCCGCCCCTCGCTTCCGGCTGCCTGCCTGGCGTGACCCGCGCGCTTCTGCTCGAGGAGATCCGCGTGCCCGGGCTGCGGGTCGGGGAAAAGACGCTCCTGCCGGCAGATCTCGAAACCGCAGGCGAGATCTTCATCACGTCCAGTACCCGCGAGATCCTGCCGGTGGTTTCCATCGCCGGATTATCGATCCGCACGGGCCGGGAAGTTCGCGAGCAGCTACGGCGGGCCTTTGCGGCTTATGTGGAATCCTATGTAGCCCGGCGAAAACGGGCCGATATGATCGTGTAGGATCGCTCGATGCAACTGGCCTGTCCAAATTGCGGGACGCGTGACGTGCGCGTCTCCCATCCGCGGAGTTTCGGCGAATACCTGAAGTACCTGGTGGGCGTTTCCAACCTGCGCTGCCGCCGCTGCAACGGGCGCTGGGAGACCAGCGTCTGGGCCAGTGGATCCTGGCGCTACGCGCGCTGTCCCCGCTGCTACCGGCAGGAACTTACCAAGTGGACCGAGCACCACTATAATCCGTCGCGCTGGACCCGCTTACTGTTGCGCCTCGGCGCCACTCCCCTTCGCTGCCCGGCGTGCCGCTGTAATTTCGCGGGCTTCAGATCACGGAAGAAAGAATTTTCGTGGCGTCACGAGATTCGAACGGAAGCGCCGGCAGGGCAAACCCCGCCCGTTGAGGAATCTGAGAAACAGATACCATAACTGGCCGCCGCGGAGCGGGCGGTAGGGCGGGCGGGATAAAAAATGGTTCCAAGTGACCCTCCGGCAGCTTGCTCTCCGACCGGCATGCACGGTCAGAACGTGGCATCCGGAACTGGCGAGACGTGAGCCCTTTGCTCCCCGCCGCTGGTTTTGGCCAACTGCGGATCAGTGCGCAGGTGCGCGTCTGCTTCCGTCCCGGTAGAAGCCCGCTTCTCGATGTGACCTTTCGCTCTACAGCGCCGAGGACTGGCCTCACGACCGATCCCCGCAACTGCGTCAACGCTCCCGGCCTACATCTTCGAAGCGATCCCCAGATCTGATCCGGCCCGTTCGGCTGCCACACTCCCGTCCCCGCTCGGCCTTTTTCTGACCTCGCGGGACACGATCCATGTGCGGAACCCGTTGCCCAACCCGATCTCAGGATTTGCGATTCGTATTCGGACCTCGGCTCCCCTCCAGGATCTCTCGATCCTTCGGGATCAAAGCCCTCAGCCCGGCTCCGAACCACAAAGCTTACCCTTGCAGGTCGCCCGATCTTCCTTCGCTCCCCGCAGCGCGGCAACAATTTTAGTCATCACTCGGCGCTACGGATCATCGTTCCAGATCCGCTACTTCCTGCCAGGCTCGCTGTCCTTCGAACCTCTTGGAACCACAGCCATCATGCTCCTGATGGAGGCTCGCGGTCAATAGCAAAGTCACACTTTCCTCAAGAAATAACTATCCTGTAATGTGTGACTTGGACTGAGTTAGTCGTGGACGGCTTGTGAATAAAACAGGGCGCGCGGATTGTGTTTCAACCGCGGCGAGCCGGACTCATCACCAGATCCAGAACTTGCGCTGCATCGAGCGCCTTTAGATCGCTTTGAGCCAGCGCCACCAGGCATCCGATCTGTTCGCCCACCGTGGTGAGCAGTTCCATCTCGCCGCCGGAGTGAAAATGCGGCTCGCGATGCTGCACATTGATGACGCCCGCCACGCGATCACGCACGATCACCGGAGCAGACAGAAACGCTTCGTAGGTGTCTTCCGGCAGATTGGTGAAGAGCTTGAAACGGGGATCGCCATAGGCTTCCCGGGAAATGGACAGCAGGCGCCGCTCGCGCGCCACCCATCCGGTGAGACCCTCGCCGAAGTGCAGGCGCACTTTACCGATGGTTTCCGGGTGCGGAGTGTTGGACGCGCACAGAACCAGATCCTGATCCTGCCGCAGGTACAGCAAACAGGAGTCGCACTCCATAAATTCGACCACTAGGGAAACCACCTCCTGCAAGGCGGCGCCCAGGCTCATTTCGCGAACCATGAAGCGGCTGATCTTCTGCAACAAGCGGAGTTGGCGCTCGGTGTGGTCCAGCCGCGCTTCCAATTCTTTCACCCGTGACACGGTGCCCTTATTATGCCAGATCCTCCAACGGGAAGCCGCCAGCCGGCATCACGACGGTGATGAGAACGATACGCCGTAATTCTTGTGTGACTTGGGAGGTCCCCGTCGGCTGGCGGGCGAAAGGATGATGGGATAAACGGGCCAAAGACAGTGCGGGGAGAGCAGGTGCACATCTTCGCCCGATTAGCGAAGCCGCCTGGGTTCGAGTCCCGGCCCCGCTACCATTCCGCTCGCAATTTAGTGGGAGGATGCGGACTAAGATATAG
>Ga0310810_10004981_pt1 | contig 14774 bp, 11 predicted proteins | sample NCmetagenome_FD_207641 | JGI IMG/M metagenome (GOLD analysis project Ga0310810, IMG submission 207641) | Soil microbial communities from experimental microcosm in Duke University, North Carolina, United States - NC | ecosystem: Engineered > Artificial ecosystem > Soil microcosm > Unclassified ... | reverse complement strand
GTCACTGAACTGTCGGGAATCGGGAATCGGGAATCGGGAATCGGGAACCGGGAACCGGGAACCGGGAACCGGGAACCGGGAATCAAAAAACCCCGGGATGCTCACTCGAGCGTCCCGGGGTTTCCTATTTCCTATTCCCTATTCCCGATTCCCTATTCCCTAGCCGTTAGGCTTTGATCGTCAGCGGCGACGTCAGCTTGATCACGATGCGGCCGCCGTCGTTCACGCAGCCGTCGTAGTTGGCCGTCGCGGCCGCGGCAGCGGTGCCCGCAGCAGCGCCACCGGCCGCGCCGATCACGGTGCCCTTCGTGTCCTTGCCGATCACCTGGCCGATCACGGCGCCGAGCACCGCGCCACCGATCACCTTCTTCGCATCGTTGCCCTTGGTGGACGAGCGGACGCGATCCACCGCAGCCGACGAGACATCAGCATCGACGTTGTAGGTGTTGCCGCCGAACTCGATCGTGCGAACGGCGAAGCCCATCTCGATGTTGTCGTTCGCGTTCTCGCTCTTCTTGAGCTTCGTGATTTCGATGACCGCGGTCGCGCCAGCCGGAATGACCGCGCCATTGCTTCCCGTCACCGCCTCACTCAGCGTCGCGGTGAACCTGTCGCCGACCTTGTTCGTGTTCGTGCAGACCTTCGACGTCGATGCCATCGTCAGCGCCGTGCCTGACGCGATCATACCGACGTTGCCGCCCGAGCTCTTCTCACCGGTCGTGACCGTGTTGCCCGAAGCGGTGCGCGGCGGAGACGACGGCGCCGGCGCCGGCGTGGTCGGACGCGTCGCCGGCCGGGTCGGCGTCGTGCGCGGACGCGTGGTGGTGGGCGCCGGTGCCGGCTCCGGTGTTGCCGCCGGCGGCGGAACGTCCTTGAGCTGCGGCTGCGCGGCGCTGTCGCCGGTCGCGAGCTGCAGATCGCGGTTCAGTGTGGAATCCTGAGCGAGCGTCGTGTCCGCCTTCTCGCCGCCCTTGCTGCAGGCGCCGACGGCGAACGCGATGGTCAGCGCCAATGGTGCGCCAACTCGACGAATATATTTGGACATTTCCTAGCCTCCGAATTGTGCTGTAGTTCGTACCTAATGCGCTGAAAAATGTGCCTTCAGCAGGGCTCAGTCGGGCAATCCATATGCCAGCCATGAGGGCGCTACGGCGGCTGCTTCCGTACTACCGGCCGTACATCTGGCAAGTCGTTGCAGGACTTGCTTTTGTCGTGATCTCGTCGGCGTTCGCCAGCGTGACGCCGTGGCTGCTCCGAGCCGCCCTCGATGGCATTGGATCGGGCGCGCCTTCTCGCCGGATCTGGACGCTCGCAGCCGGAATGGTCGGTCTCGCTCTCGTTGCTGGTGTCCTCCGGTACGGGATGCGTGAGCTGATCAACGGCCTGAGCCGACGCATCGAGTATGACCTGCGAAATGACCTGTTCGCGCACCTGATGAAGCTGGATGCGGCGTATTTCGGCCGCACGCGAACCGGAGACATCATGGCACGCCTGACGAACGACCTGAACGCGGTCCGTCAAGCTGTCGGGCCCGCCATAATGTACTTCACCAATACCGTGGCCGGCGCGGTGTTCGCGCTGTACTTCATGTTACGAATCGACGTCCGCCTGACCCTGCTGGCGCTGACGCCGATGGTGCTGCTCCCGGTACTGACGATGTGGCTCGGGCGCGCGATTCATACGCGGTTCGAGGCCGTCCAGGAGCATTTCAGTACGATGACCACGCGCGCGCAGGAAAACCTCGCCGGAGCGCGCATCGTCCGTGCGTATCGACAGGAGCGCGCCGAGCTGGATCGGTTCGCCGCGCTGAATGACGAGTACCTGACGAGGAACATGGCGCTCGTCCGCCTGTACGGCGTGATGAACCCCGCGTTCGGGCTGCTCGCTGGCCTGGGCGCCGTGACCGTGCTTGGCGTCGGCGGCATACTGGCCGCGCGCGGCACGATCACCATCGGCGCGTTCGTCGCGTTCGGCCTGTACCTCGGCATGTTGACGTGGCCGCTCATCGCGTTAGGCTGGGTGGTCAACCTCTTTCAGCGGGGCGCCGCGTCCACGACGCGTCTAGTCGAGGTCCTCGACCAGGCTCCGACCGTGGCAGATCCGCCCGCTCCCGCGATGCTGCCGGCCGCAGCGTCGGGACGCTCCGTGGAATTCCGCGGCGTCGGATTCCACTACCCATCGCCGGGCGACGCCGCGACGCGCTGGGTGCTGCGCGACATCTCGTTCCGCGTCGACGCCGGGGCGACCCTCGCGGTCGTCGGGGCGACAGGCAGCGGCAAGAGCGCTTTGCTCGAGCTGCTCGCGCGTGTGTACGACCCTCAGGAAGGACACATCCTCATCGACGGTGTTCCCATCCAATCCGTGATGCTGGATCAACTCAGACGTGAGATCGGATTCGTCCCGCAAGAGAGCCTGCTGTTCAGTGAGTCGATCCGCGAGAACCTCACGTATGGCACCGAGGACGCTGCCGCGGCGGAATGGGCCGCGGGCGTCGCGCAACTGGACAGCACGATCGCCGACTTTCCCGGCGGGTACGAGACGCTGCTCGGAGAACGCGGGATCAACCTGTCAGGTGGTCAGAAACAGCGCGCGGCGCTGGCTCGCGCGCTCGCACGACGGCCGTCGATCGTCGTGCTCGACGATGCGCTGTCGGCTGTCGACACACACACAGAGGCGGACATTCTCCGTGGGCTACGCGAAGCGCTGCGGGGCCGGACGGCGATCATTGCGTCGCACCGTGTGAGCGCGGTGCGCGACGCGAGCTGGATCATCGTGCTCGACGACGGGCGCATCGTGGAACAGGGACGACACGCGGACCTCATCGCAGCCGGCGGCCGGTACTGGACCCTGCTGCGACGGCAACAGCTCGAGGACGCGATCGAAGACGAACCGGTCACCCCGCAAGGGGTAGCAACGGCCTGACGTCAGGACGTACAATTCGTCCATGCAACCTGTGGATTCATCGACCACGGCCGAGCACCGTGTCGCGCTGCTCGAAGAGGCGCTGAACGAGGCGACACAGGTCAACGCGGAGCTGCAGTCCCGCGACGCGCTGAAGACGCAATTCCTGTCGAACATCTCGCACGACCTGCGCACTCCGCTCACGGCGATCATCACGCACGCCGAAATTCTGCGCGACGGCATCCTGGGGCCGCTGTCCGATAAGCAACGTGACAGCGTGGCGAGCATCATCGGTGGCGGCAGGCAATTGCTCAAAGCCGTGGGCGAGATTCTCACCTACGCGCGCGGCGCCGCGAACCAGCTGACGGTGTCACCGAGCGAGTTCCACATCGGCGCCGTCGTGGAGCAGGTGTCGGCCCTCAACGAGCCGCTGGTCGTGAAGAAGGGATTGTCGTTCAGCGTCGACGTCGCGGCAGGAGTGCCACTGCTCGTCGCCGACCGCGAGCAGATCACGCATGTCGTGAGCAACCTGCTCGGCAACGCCATCGCGTTCACGCCCGCTGGGGGACGCGTGTGGGTGAACGTCACGTGCGTGCGTGACACGGCCACGACGAACGTGCAGGTCGAAGTCGGAGACACGGGCATCGGGATCTCGCCCGAACACCACGATCTGGTGTTCCGCGAGTTCGCACAGGTCGACCCGTCCCCGTCGCGCCGACATCACGGCACGGGGCTGGGCCTAACGATTGCGCGGCGCCTGGTGGAACTGAACGGCGGACGCATCTGGCTCGAGAGCCGGCTCGGAGAGGGCAGTCGATTCTTCTTCGCCCTGCCAGCTGGCGCTGACACCCGCTGACCGGTGGAGGCACGCCCGCACATCCTGATCGTGGACGACAGCACGGCAGTGACCGGCGCGCTCACGATCCTGTTCGAGGAAACCGGCCACGACGTGTCGGTCGCGGGCAGCGTCCGCGATGCGGTCGCGGCGGCCAGCGCGCGCCCGGTGGACGTCATGCTGCTGGACCTGACCCTGTCGGATGGCGACGGACTTGCAACGCTCACGGAACTGCGAGCGCTGAACGCGGAGCCTCGCGTCACCGCGGCGTTGACGGGTCGTGATGCGGCGGAGGTTCAGGCGCGCTGCGCGGCGGCCGGATGCCGCGCGGTGCTCGTGAAACCGGTGCCGATCGCGGAGTTGCTCAGGCGCGTTCGGGAGTGGACCGCTCAGACCTAGACGTCCGTGCGAGCCGGCTGCTCGGCGACGTCACAGGCGGTTCCGCAGCGACTCCGGAGTGTATTGCTGAAGGGTCGCCGCGAGGACGGTGAAGTAGTTCGTGATCATCAGGATGCCTACGACGATCATGAGTACGCCCGACGTGCGCGTGATCCAGTTCATCTGGCGCTTCATACGGCCGAAGAAATCGAGGAAGCGCTCCACGGCGACCGCGGCGAGAAGAAACGGAACCGCCAGCCCCAGGGAGTACGCCAACAGCAGCCACAGGCCGCGCGCGAGGTCGGCGGAGCTCGCGGCGTACGTCAGAATCGATCCAAGGATTGGCCCGATACATGGCGTCCAGCCAGCGCCGAACGCGACGCCCACGAGCAACGTCCCCAGGTAGCCGACCGGTTTGTTGGCGATGTGCACGCGACGCTCGCGCGAGAACAGCGAGATGTTGAAGACGCCGAGCATGTACAGGCCGAACACGATGATCAGCAGACCGCCAATGCGAGTGATCCATGCTCGCTGGTAGAGGAGCAGTTGTCCAAGCGCGGTTGCCGTTGCCCCAAATGCGAGGAAAATGAGCGTGAACCCCAGCACGAACAGCAGCGAGTGAATGAGCGCCGCGCGACGGGATTTCTGAACGTCCTCGAGGCTCAGTCCCGTGATGAACGTCACGTAGCTCGGGATGAGCGGCAGCACGCAGGGTGACAGAAAGCTCAGTAACCCAGCCGTGAACGCGATCACGATGCCAAAGGACGACCCGTCCATGTCTTCTCCTCACGGGGAACGCCGCTCTCGCCCGAGGGCGGGGCGGCTGCTGCGTTGGTACTACGCCGTAAAGTATCGACCCTTCCGGCGGGAGAAGCGTCCACACGACGGCCGGCGCGGCCTGATCATGCTGCAGATCGATGCGCTCGCCTACGCCGACCTCCGCCGGGCAATGGAGCTCGGATACACGCCGACGTTGTCCCGCCTCGTGAACGAGGATGCGTTCACCCTTCGCCGGTGGTTCTGCGGACTCCCGTCGGCCACGCCGTATTGCCAGGCCGGCATCTTCTACGGGGAGAACGACGGGATTCCTGCCTTCCGCTTCTATGACAAGGCAGCCCGGCGAGTCGTCACGTGCAATGCGCCAGAGGGTGTCCAGTACATCCGCGACCGGATCCACGCGAAGGGCGCGCTGGCCGACGGCTCGAGCTACGTGAATCTGCTCGACGGTGACGCCAGGACGGTCGCGTTCACCGTGGCCACACGGGAGCGGATGTCCGTGTATCGGCGGCTCGGAGGGACGCGCATGGCGCTGCTCATCCTGCTGCACCCACTCCGCGTCGCCCGGATGTTCGTTCATGGCGTGAGCGAATGGCTGCGCGAAGAGTGGGAGCGCGCCCGTGGCGAGTGGGCCGGACGCGTAACCCATGCGGAAGGCATCTTCCCGTTCCTGCGCATTCTCACGAACGTCGTCGTCCGCGAGCTGCAGACGATCGCGATCCTGCTCGACGTGTACCTCGGCGTGCCGGTCATCTACAGCACGTTCATGCAGTACGACGAGCTGGCGCACCACTTCGGGTCCACGAGCCGGTTCGCTCTCTCCGACCTGCGGCGCACGGACGCGCGCATCGGCGAGATCGAGCGTATGGCCCTCGCCGCGGGCGGCCGAGGGTACGACCTCGTGATCCTGAGCGATCACGGCATGACGCCGTCGGTCAGCTACCGCGTGCGGTTTCGCGAGACGCTCGGCACGACGGTGCAGCGCATTCTCGATGGCGACGCGTTTCGCACCGGCGAGATGCCCATCCGGTCGCTGGCGAGCTTCGCCGAGCAGAGCGAGTACGCCGACGTGGGACCGCGTGTGGTGGAGTCCGTCGCCGGGGTCACTCGCTCGCGCCCTGCAAAGCGGACGCTCCGGCGGCTGCGGGATTGGGTTCGATCGCGCTACGGGCTCCGCGAACTGGTATTGCCCGAGAAGTATCGGGTGGATGCGAAGCACGGCGTGGTCGTGACGTACAGCTCCTGTCTCGCGCTCCTCTACTTCGCGAACGACGACGGGCGCCTCACGCTCGAGGACATCGCGCGGAATGCACGCCACAGCGCGCTGTATGACGCGCTGTCGCAGCACGCGGGGATCGGGCTCATCGCCGCACTGGATGCGCACGGCGTGCACGTGCAGAGTCGCGTCGGACGGGCGCGCATCGTCGATGGCGTCGTCGAGGTGCTGGATGGCGGCAACCCGCTCACGCCGTACGGCACGGACCCACTCACGGTCCGCGCGATCGAGTCGCTCGTCAGGCAGCCGAATGCCGGCGATCTCGTGCTGTTCGGCGCCTACGACGGGTACGAGATCGTGTCGTTCGACGACCAGATCGGCGCTCACGGCTCAGCCGGCGGCGATCAGGTCTGGCCGTTCCTGATCGCGCCTGGGGCGTTAGGCATCGCGAACGCGCGCATCGAGAACGCGCGGGACGTTCACAGCGTGATCATGACGCGCTACGCGCGCGAGTCGGTCCCGGTCGACGACGTGCTGGAGTCCGACGAAGACGCCCCCGAGCCGGCAGTCGGGCACTAGCGGTCCGCTGGACGGCCTGACGTTAGGCGATCAGCGCTCGAGCGACGCCAGCGGTGCCTCGAGCGCGTCACGCAGCGCCTCCGCCGACAGCCGATCGGGCTCGGCGCCTTCCCCGGCGCGCCGCTGGACACCGCGGACGACCGCGTCGAGCGCGGCGAGCGGCGCGTCCGCCTCGGCAACGACGTCGACTTCCCACTTGCCGCGATCCACGCCCTTGAGGGTGAGCCGGTAGCGGGCGGTGTGGATGGTGAGGCGCGCCGCGACACGCGCGGCGCTCTTCGCCGCGCCCGTCAGCACGTCGTCGTCATCCTCGTCGTCGAGGTCAATGTCGTCGTCATCGACGTCGTCTTCATCGTCGTCGAAGTCGTCCTCATCGCCGTCGGGGTCATCCTCGTCGAAGTCATCCGCATCATCGTCGTCGCTCGCGCTCGCCGCGTACGGAGAATCGTCGATCTCCGCGGCGTCGTCAGCCACGTCCACGACAACGGCGTCCTCCACGACGGCGTTCTCCACGACGAAGTCAGTCTCAGCGACGATGACAGGCTCTGCCTCGACAACGTCTGCCGCTATTTCCAGAGTATCGACTGCGGCGACAGGCGACTCACTCGTTGGCGAATCGACCAACAGCGACGTCGAGCGCTTCGGATCTTCCGCAACCACGGCGACTCCCGTCTCCACGCCGCCCTGTCGGATCGGAGGAAAGAGGTGCAACTCGACGACGTGATCCATCGGCACTCGCTCGGCGATCGCCCGCAGGAACCGCTGCTGCGTTTCCGTCATCGGGCGACCGTTTCCGGCTGGGCCAAAGGCGCCGCGACGTCACGACTGTCGAGCTCACGCTCGACGAAGAGCCGGAGAATGTGCATGAAATCCTGAGCGTTTGTGACGACGCCGAACGCCTGATGCGTTCCGCGATCCTTGAGCTTGCTGACGACGAACTCAGCCGAGTCGACGCAGATGGTCGGCATCTCGCGCAGGGTGCCGTCGGGCTCCGTGACGAACGCGGGCAGCATGTTGCCCGTCGCGATCGCGTGCAGTGCGGTGGCGATCATGACCGCCATCGTCGCCTTGGTGGTGTGGTGTTTCATGGCGTCCTGCGCCACGGCCGTGTCGGTGTACACGCCGGGCAGCGGGCCGTCGTCGCGAATGGAGCCGCAGAGGACGTACGGGATTCTCTTCATCACGCAGGCGTGCATGATGCCGTCGGTGATCACGCCGTTCTCGACGGCGCGCTCGATGGAACCGGCTGCACGCACCTTGTTGATGGCGCGCATGTGGAGGCCGTGTCCGCCGACGGTCGATTCCCCCTTCCCCGTCATGCCGAGCGTGGTGCCGAATATCGAGGCCTCGATGTCGTGCACGGCGACGGCGTTTCCGGCGAGCAGCGCACTGACGAAGCCGTTCATGATGAACCACGTCATGTCGGATCGCGCGCGCGAGTGGACGAGCGCAGGGCCCGTCACCCAGACGACATAGCCGCCACGTTCGCGTTCGCCGATGAGCAGCCGCGCCAGGTGCACGTAGTCGATCGGCTTCTCGCGCGAGACCTCGCTCGCCATGAACTTGAACTCGCCATCGTCGTGACCGCCGGCGGCGTCCGTATGCACGAAGATGCCTTCGCTGCCGTCCTCCTTCTTGCCGACGGCGATGAGCTCGCCCGCGCGGACGCGCCGCATCTCGCGAACCCACAGCACGCCATCGCGATCGATCACGAGGGCGGAGTCCATGCGCGGCTCGCGCGGCAGCCGCCACTCGCCGCCCACACGGACGTAGGTCGGGAGGTTCGTCGTCGAGAAAAAGTCCTCGGGCAGCACGCCATCGGCAGGCGCCGGGACGAAACGCGCATCGGGTGCGGTCGCGAAGCGCGATTCGCTAAAATCGGGATGGGGAATCATCGTCACAGGGCGAAAGATGGCTAGGTGACCGGTGGCAGGCCAACCCCCTGCGCCGCTCAGGCGTAAATATCCAGCACCCGCATCGGAGGACTGATGAGCACCGCATACCACCGTTTCAGGCTGGTTGTCCTGTCGTTCGTGCTGGCCGGAATCGCTGGCACCGACGCCGGAGCGCAGGGCCGTCCTCCACGCGACACCGTACTCGTCGCCAAACGCGATTCCCTCGAGCGCGAGCTGCAGCGCATCGCGGTGGTCGACCGCAAGCTCATGGTGCCGATGCGTGACGGGGCGAAGATGCAGTTCGACGTCTACCGACCGAAGAACGCCAACGGCCCGGTGCCCGCGATCTTCGTGCGCACGCCGTACAACATGAACTTCTGGGACGTCAACCTGGGCGCCCCGGCGGATATGACGGCGCAACTCGACGCGGTGAAGCGCGGCTACGCGTACGTCGGCGCGAACGAGCGCGGACACTTCTTCTCCGAAGGCAACTACGACATTCTCGGACCGCCGACGACGGACGGAACGGACGAGATTCAATGGATCTCATCTCAAAACTGGTCGAACGGCAAGGTCGGCCTCATCGGCTGCTCATCCACCGCCGAATGGCAGATGGCGGTGGCAGCACAGTCGCCGAAGGGACTCGCGACGATCATCCCGCAGGGATTCGGTGCGGGAGTTGGTCGCGTGAAGCCGTATTACGAGCAGGGCAACTGGTACCGCGGGGGCGCGGTGCAGATGCTGTTCATCGACTGGCTGTACGGGGAGCAGAACCAGGTGCGTCCGACCTTCCCGCCTAACACGTCGCAGGAAGATCTCATCCGCGCGGCCAAGTCGTTCGACCTCGCGCAGCGCATGCCGCCCGTGGACTGGGACAAGGCGTTCTGGCACCTGCCCGAGAAGGACCTGCTGAAGGCCGTGGGCGGGCCGCGTGGCATCTTCGCCGACTCGATGCCCGGGATCGCGACGGGCGGCGCGATGATTCAGCGCACGCCTAACGATCCGGCGTGGTACCGCGGCGGCCTATTTCACGACGACATGAAGATCAACGTGCCGGGGCTATGGTTCATGTCCTGGTACGACGTGTCGGTTGGGCCGAATCTGGCGACGTACAACTACGTGCGTCGCACGGCAGACCCGGCCATCGCGAACCAGCAGTACGCGGTGATCGCCCCGACGCTGCACTGCTCGTACAAGCGCGCGACCGAGAACACGATCGTGGGAGAGCGCAGCGTCGGGGATGCGCGCCTCGACTACGACGCGCTGACGTACGGCTGGTTCGACATGTTCCTCAAAGGCGAGAAGAACAGCCTGCTCGATACGCTGCCGAAGATCCGCTACTACACGATGGGCTCGAACAAGTGGCAGTCGACGGACACGTGGCCGCCTCGCGGCGCCGAGGGCATGTCGTTCTACCTGTCGAGTGAGGGTGGAGCGAACACGCGGAACGGCAACGGGGTGCTGACGACGAAGGCGCCGGCCGACGACAAGCCCGACGCGTTCGCGTACGACCCGATGCACCCGGTGATGTCACACGGCGGCAATGTGTGCTGTCAGGGCAACGCGCTTGCTGGCGGCTCGCTCGACCAGCAGGAGACGGAGCTGCGACCCGACGTGCTCGTCTACACGACGGAGCCGTTCAAGGACGGCATGGAGATGAGTGGCCCGATCGACGCGACGATCTATCTCTCTTCGGACCGCAAGGACACGGATGTCACGGTGAAGATCATCGACGTGTATCCCGACGGGAGAGCGTACAATCTCGACGAGACGATTCAACGCGTCAGGTATCGCGACGGGTACGACAAGCCCGTCTCGATGATGGAGCCGGGCAAGGTGTACAAGATCGCGCTGCAGCCGATGACGACGAGCAACTACTTCGCGCCCGGCCACCGGATTCGCATCGAGGTCTCGAGCTCGAACTTCCCACGGTTCGACCGCAACCTGAACACGGGCGGCAACAACTACGACGAGACGACGGGCCTGGTGGCGAAGAACGTGATCCACCACTCGAAGCAGTATCCGTCGTCGATCAGGATCACCGTCGTGAAGAAACCGCCTGCAGCCGACAATTAGCCGAGCGGGTCCGAGCGACGGTCGCGGCGCCGCGACCGTCGCTAGAGGAGACTGACTGGATCCCGGTCGAGCGCGACTCGAAGCTGACTCCTTCCCTTCGGCACTTCGAGTCGCTCGACCAGGAACCTGCATGCGCGCGTCAGGAGTGCCGAGTTCGAGCTCTTCATCAAAAGGTGCCAGCGCCAGCGCGTTTTCACGCGCTCGATCGGACACGGCGCGGGGCCGACGACGGTGATCTCGTTCCGGTGTTTCGCGATCGCGCGGCGCAGACGCTCCGCCGCATCGGATGCGAGCTTTTCCGTCGCGCTCTCCTGTAGCCCCGAGAAGACCACGTTCGCGAGGCGCGTCACGGGCGGGTACGGCGGATCTTCGCGGCCCGAGAGCTCCTGCTCCACGAACCTCGTGTAATCGTGCGCCACGGCGCACACCACGGCGTGATGACCCGGCACGCGCGTCTGTATGAGCACGCGACCTCCCTTCGGGCCACGTCCTGCGCGCCCCGCGACCTGACTCAGCAGCTGGAAGCATCGCTCCGACGACCGGAAATCCGGCAGGTTGATGCCCACGTCCGCGTCGATCACGCCCACGAGCGTCACGTCAGGGAAGTCGAGTCCCTTCGCGATCATCTGCGTGCCTAACAAGATGTCCACTTCGCGCCGGCCGACGCGGTCGAGGATGTCGGCGTGCGCCCACTTCCCGGTCGTCGTGTCCACGTCCATGCGGGCGATTCGCGCGGTCGGAAATCGCTCCGACAGCAGGCGCTCCACCTGCTGTGTGCCGAGCCCGCGACGACGCAGCGTGTCTCCGCCACAGCGTTTGCAGCGAGACGTGGGCTCCTCGTGATGGAGGCAGTAATGACAGACGAGCCGCTCGGGCGTGCGATGATACGTGAGCGAGATCGTGCAGTTCGGGCACGTCGTGACGTCGCCGCACTGACTGCACTGGACGAACGACGCATACCCTCGCCGATTGAGCAGCAGGATGCTCTGATCGCCACGCGTCAGGCATTCGCGCAATTCACGCTCGAGCTGATCGCTCACGACCAGCGTGAATGGATCCGGCGGCGCCTGCGAATCACGCGCGGTCGGTCGCCGCATGTTGACGATCTCGATCTTCGGGAGACGTCCGCCGCCCACACGATCGGGCAGCGAGAGGCGCCGGTACTTCCCCGACTCGGCGTTCGTCCAGCTCTCGAGACTCGGCGTCGCGCTGCCTAACACGACCACGGCGCCCTCGTTGCGCGCGCGGACGATCGCGAGCTCGCGCGCGTGATATCGAGGCGATTCGGCCTGCTTGTAGCTGCCCTCGTGCTCCTCGTCGACGATGATCGCGCCAATGTTGCGCAGCGGAGCGAAGATGGCCGAGCGCGCGCCGACCGCGATGCGCTTCTCGCCGCGGCGGAGCGCGAGCCACGCATCGTACCGCTCGCCATCACTCAGCGCCGAGTGGAGCACGGCGATCGCGTCGCCGAACACGAGACGGAAGCGGTCGACCGTCTGCGGTGTCAGCGCGATCTCGGGCACGAGCACGATGGCCGTTTGGCCTCGCTCGCGGACGACGCGTTCCAGCAGCTCGATGTAGACCAGCGTCTTGCCGCTTCCCGTGATGCCGTGCAGGAGAAACACCTCGCCCGGCGCGCCGGCCGACAGCGCGTCGATGGCCGCCTGCTGATCTGGCGTTGGAAAGTGTCGGCGCGTGGACGTCTGCGGCCGAGCGGCGAACGGGTCGCGGCTCACGACCTCGAGCCGGATCTCGACGAGGTTGCGCGCCACCAGCCCCTTGAGCACCGACGGCGAGAAGCTGAGCTGCTCCAGGAGATGCTCGACCGGCGAGTGTCCACCTAACGACTCGAGCAGCTCGTACAACGCCCGCTGCTGTGGGGCCCGCGAGAAGATGCGATCCCGATGCATGAGCGATGACAGCTCGTTCGTGATCGCGGCGATGCGACGGACCTTCTGCTGCGGCGTCGGCGCAGCGGCGCCCGTCATGAGCGCCGGGAGTGCTCCACGAAGGACGACCCCCAGCGGTACGACGTAGTACGCCGCCATCCAGCGACACAGCTCGAGCATCGCGGCATCGATCGCCGGCTCGGCATCCGGGACTTCGATGATCGACTTGTAGTCTCTCGTCGTGGCTGTCGGCTCAGTGAAGCCGACACAGATGCCGATCTCTTTCCGATTCCGGAACGGCACGACGACGCGCGTGCCCGGGACAATCGCGTTCGCGTACTGGCCGTCAGCGCGATACGAGAACGTGGTGAACAGCGGCAGCGGCAGCGCAACCTCGACGAGCACGTCAGCGCCCGTGGTCGACGCTCGCATGATGACGCTGCCTGACGCCAAGTCCGGGGGCAGTCGGCAGTGTAACGACCCCGCCCTCGATGGATGCGCCCTCGAAGGGATCGACCGCGAGCAGCGCGGCTCCGTCGAGATCCGCGTAGTCCAGCAGTGGCGCGAGGTGCGCAACCGCGGTGATACCGAGGCTCGATTCCACCATGCAGCCAGCCATCACTGACATGTCGTGCGCACGCGCGGTTGCGATGAGCCGCATCGCCTGCCGGATCCCGCCGCACTTCGCCAGCTTGAGATTGATGCCGTCGACGGCGCCGGCGAGTCGCGGGACGTCCGTCGCGAGCAGGCACGACTCATCGGCGATGATCGGGAGCGGCGACCGGTCACGCACGAAGCGGAGCCCTTCGATGTCGTGCGCCGCAACGGGCTGCTCGACGAACTCCACATCGTAATCCAGCAGCAGGTCGATCATGCGGAGCGCGTGCTTCGCGTCCCACGCGGCGTTTGCGTCGACACGCAGAATCTTGTCGGGCGCCGCCGCGCGAACGCTGGCGATCGTGTGCGCATCGCGGAGGCCGCCGAGCTTCACCTTGAGCACCGGGTACGGCGCGGCGTCGTCGAGCGCGCGCTGCAGTCCCTCGTCGTCGGTCGTGAGCGGAATCGTGAAACTCGATTGCGGCGCGCGCGCCGGGTCGAGTCCGAGCATGCGGTGCAGCGGCACACCCAGCCGTTTCGCGGCGAGGTCATGAAGCGCGGCGCTCACCGCCGATTTCGCGGACGCGTTGAAGCGGATGACCCGGTGCATCTCCGCCTCGATGGCCTCGAGCGACCAGGCCGGCGTGCCCTGCAGGACCGCCGCCAGCCGATCGAGCACCGAGATGACCGTCTCCGTCGTCTCGCCGTAGAAGCGACTCGGCGCGGCTTCGCCCCAGCCCTCGGCGCCATCGTCATCGATGATGCGTACCCAGACGAGGCGCCATTCGCTGGCGCCACCGCGTGCGATGACGAACGGCGTTCGCGTGCGCACGGTGACGATCTCGTGCTCCAGCCTCATGCCCGTCTCGCGAGTCTCATAGCGGCGTTACCGGTGCTCCGCCGCCGCGCCGCGCAAACCACGCCGCGCGTGTTTCCCCGGGCGACCCGAGAGTCATCACATAGCCGAGCAGCGCATCGGCGAGCTCGGCGCCCGTCTGAAAGCGTGCGTCCGCTGGCTTCGACAGACAGCGCATGACGAGCGCCGACAGCTCGGGCGCCACGCGCGAGTCGACGACGTCAGGTGCCGCTGCCGTCTCGTGGACATGCTTGTACCCGACGGAGTACGAATCGGCGCCGTCGAACGGAGGGAAGCCGAGCAGCATCTCGTACAGCATGACGCCCACCGCGTAGATGTCGCTCCGCCCGTCGACCATCTTGCCCATCGCCTGCTCCGGCGACATGTAGTGCGGCGTGCCCATCGCGCGTCCGGTTCCCGTTAGGCGGCCATGAAAGCGCGCCGTGGCGATGCCGAAGTCGGTGATGAGCGCGTGTCCGTCCTCGTCGAACAGCACGTTATCCGGCTTGACGTCGCGGTGAACCACGCCGCGACGGTGCGCATAGTCGAGCGCCGTGGCAATCTGCGCACAGACGGCAGCCGCCGGCCCAGGCCCGACCGTCCGCTCCTTCACGAGCACATCCGCGAGCGACCCGCCCGCGAGAAACGGCATGACGATGAACACCGCCTCGGCCGCTTCGGCGTAGTCGATGATCGTGCAGATGTGCGGATGGACGAGCTGGCTCGCCGCCTCTGCTTCACGGCGAAAGCGCTCGCGCATCTCGGCGTCCCGCGC
>Ga0310810_10004980_pt1 | contig 14776 bp, 12 predicted proteins | sample NCmetagenome_FD_207641 | JGI IMG/M metagenome (GOLD analysis project Ga0310810, IMG submission 207641) | Soil microbial communities from experimental microcosm in Duke University, North Carolina, United States - NC | ecosystem: Engineered > Artificial ecosystem > Soil microcosm > Unclassified ... | reverse complement strand
GCGTCGAGACCGAAGTCCAGCGCGTCTTTCTGGAACGTCATGGCTGCGACGTGTATCAGGGTCATCTGCTCAGTCCGCCCCTCCCGCCTTCCCAGATGGAGGAATACCTGAGAGAGCGACACGCCAATCGGAGCGCATCGCCGCGCGCTCGCAAGACGCGCGCGTACTCGTCATCCGCGTCCGCGCGCACCGTCGAGCAGCCACTTCCACTTCAAGACTGATTCTGAGACTCGCTCGCAAGCTTGGAGCGACATGCGTCCCTGATGCAGCATCGGTTTGCTCATGCGGCATCCGGCGTTACTGAATCTCTGCGCGTTGCTGTGCCTGTCGATCGCCATGACCGTCTCGGTCCGTGCATCACAGGCCACGGCCCCGACGACCTCCGAACCGTTGTTCCGTGCCGATGCATCAGGCGAGGAGATCTACCGCCAGGCGTGCGCCGCTTGTCACAGGGACGACGGCTCCGGACAGCCGCAGAGCACCGTTGGATTTCAGTTACCGCTCCCCAACGGCCATGGCTTTCCTGACTTCAACGACTGCGCGACGAACACCGTCGAGCCGCTGGCGGATTGGATGGCGGTCGTCCATCGCGGCGGTCCCGTCCGCGCGCTCGATCGGCACATGCCGGCCTTCGGCGATGCGCTGACCTCGGATCAGATCGAGCGTGCCGTGAAATACATCTGGACGTTCTGCAAGGACACGTCATGGCCACGCGGCGACCTGAATCTGCCACGCGCCTTCTTCACCGAGAAGGCGTTTCCAGAGAACGAGACCGTCTGGACCACGGGAGTAACTGGCTCAGGCGCAAAGGCGGTCACCAACGAACTGGTCTACGAACACCGCATCGGCTCACGCGGGCAGTACGAAGTGAAGCTTCCGATTTCGGCAGCGCAACAAGAACCAGGCGGAACCTGGAGTCGCGGGATCGGCGACGTCGAATTTGCCATTCGGCGAACGTTCTACGCCAACCTGGATCGCGGGAGCATCTTCGCCGCGGGCGGCGCAATCGTGGCCCCGACTGGCAAGGAGACCGAAGGGCTCGGGAATGGCTTCTGGACCTACGAGCCGTTCGCGATGTGGGGACAGATGCTCGGCGCGAACGCCTTCGTTCAGATGCATGCGGGCGTCGAGTTTCCGTCTGACCAGACACTGGGAAACACGGAAGGCTTCGTCCGTACGGCCTTCGGATACACGTTCGCGCGCGACCAGGGATTCGGTCGTGCCTGGACCCCGATGGTGGAAGTCCTCACCGCAATGCCAAATGGCGCCACCACCGAGTGGGATGCGGTGCCGCAGGTGCAGATCTCGTTGAGCAAGCTCCAGCACATCCTGCTCAGCGTCGGTGTGCGTGTGCCGCTCAACGAGCGAGAAGAACGAAAACCCGAGGTGCTGACCTACTTCCTCTGGGATTGGTTCGACGGTGGTCTGTTCCAGTTCTGGAGGTAACGCCTGATGTCGCCCACACGCCGGCTGCTCCCCCTCGCGTGCACGCTCTGGGTCCTCGCCGTACTCGCGGCCTCGCCGAGCGCGAAAGAGACACCGCGCGCCCGGGAGCAGAGCCCTCACCCGGACCTTTCGCTGTTCACACACTCGGACAACTGCCTCGCGTGTCACAACACGCTCATGTCTCCATCGGGCGAGGACGTGTCAATCGGCGCGACGTGGCGTTCAACGATGATGGCGAACTCGGCGAGAGATCCGTACTGGCAGGCGTCCGTTCGGAGAGAGACCATCGACCACGCAAAGCGGTCAGCCGACATTCAGAACGAATGCGCCGCCTGCCACATGCCCATGGCGCAGAAGATCGCACACGCCGCCGGCGGCAAGGGCGAAGTCTTCGCGCATCTGCCGGTTGCCGGACCTGACGGATCGGCGCTCGAGCGTCTGGCATCCGACGGGATTTCCTGCACCGTCTGCCATCAGATTGCGCCAGACAAGCTGGGCACTCGCGAGAGTTTCAACGCGAACTTTTCCCTGCTCCCGACTCGCGCCGACGGCGCTCGCGTGATCTTTGGCCCGTATAAGGTCGATCGTGGCCGGCAGACCATCATGCAATCGGTCACCGGCTACGTGCAGTCCGAGGCGCCGCATCTCAAGCAATCGGAGCTCTGTGCGTCGTGCCACACGTTGATCACCGAGGCGTTCGGACCAGATGGAGAAGTCATCGGATCGCTGCCAGAGCAGATGAACTATCAGGAATGGCTGCACAGCGCGTTCAACAAGGAGGAGCGCAGTTGCCAGTCGTGCCACATGCCGCGGGCCGAAGGCCCCATCCGCGTCTCGTCGGTGCTCGGCGACACGCGCGATCGGCTGGCTCAACACGTCTTCGTTGGGGGCAACGCGTTCATGGTGCGGATGCTCAATCGCTACCGCAACGAGCTGGGTGTCGCCGCCCTTCCCGCCGAGATGGAAGCCACGGCGCGCGCAACGGTGCGCCAGCTTCAAGACGAAACGGCCTCGGTCTCGATTTCGCCGCTCGAGATGAACGGGCGGCAACTGGCGTTCAGCGTGGAGGTGCGCAACCTCACCGGCCATAAGTTCCCAACCGGCTATCCTTCGCGCCGTGCGTGGCTGCACGTCACGGTTCGAAGCGGCAGCCGCGTGGTCTTCGAGTCGGGTGCCGTCGATGGCACCGGCGCGATCCGGGGCAACGACGGCGACAGCGATGCCCGCCGCTACGAACCTCACTACGAGGAGATCACGCAGGCCGATCAGGTCCAGATCTACGAACCGATTCTCGGAGATCGATCCGGCACGCCGACGACAGGGCTCCTGACAGCGACGCAGTACTTGAAAGATAATCGGCTGCTGCCGCGTGGCTTCGAGAAGTCCACGGCGCCCGCCGAGATTGCCGTCCACGGGGCCGCTGCGGGCGATGCGGACTTCACCGCAAGCGGAGATCGCGTCCGTTTCGCAGTGGAGGTATCCAACGAGGCGCCCCTCACCGTGGATGTCGAGCTGCGGTATCAGTCGATCGCGTTCAGATGGGCGCACAACCTCGAGGGCTACGACGCACCCGAACCCACACGCTTCGTTTCCTACTATCGAGCGATGTCATCGACGTCGTCGATGGTCGTGGCGACGGCAACCGCACACCTGGCCGTCCAGCCGTAAGCTGGTCGGCCTTCCGGCCTGATTCATAGCCGAGGATTGGACTCACGCATGGGCGCACTGCATCCGCAAGTCGTGCACTTCACGATCGTGCTCGCCATCATTGGCGTCGCGTTCAGACTGGTGTCGTTGCTCGGCAAGCCGGCGTTCGCGAGCCCGGCGGCCACCACGCTCCTCCTGCTCGCCGCGGTGTCGTCCGTGGTGTCGGTACGCTCGGGGACGGCGGCACACGGACCGGTCGAACGTGCGCCCGGCGCGCGGCCGGCCGTGATGGAGCACGAGGAATGGGGTGAGCGGACCCAAACCACCTTACTCGTCGTCGGCGCGATCGAGATCCTCGGGCTTCTCGTGCGGAAATCGCCGAAGGTCAGGCTCGTGCACACACTCGCAGCAGTGGCCGGACTCGTCGCTGTCTTCTGCGTGTACGAAGCCGGAGAACACGGCGGCGAGCTCGTGTACGGCTACGCCGGAGGCGTCGGCATTCGTTCGGGTGACCCGAAGGATGTAGAACGGCTGCTGCTGGCGGGTTACTACCATCAAGCGCTCGCCGAGCGCAGCGCCGGCCACAGCGAACAGGCTGCCGACCTGCTCGCTGCCGCCGCTGCACGCTTTCCGGCTGATCCCGAAGTGAGGATGCTCGAAGCGGATTCGATCCTCCGCGATCGAAAAAATCCTCAGGGCGCTGTTGACGCACTCGCGAAGATCGATCTGCCGTCAGGCAATCGCTTCATGGCCTTTCAACGCGCCACCCTGCAGGCTGATGCCTACGAGGCGCTCGGTCAGAAAGACGCTGCGGCCTCGGCGCTCGAGTCCGTCATCAAGACATTCCCGAACCCGCGACTGCAGCAACGGATCGACGCACTGCGCAAATGATCGACACGGCACCGGCCGTGGACTGAGGTGTCTAACAGGATGTTAGGATCGATCGTCCCCTAATCCCATCCTGATGGCACAGACTTCGTCGAGGCCGGCGTGAACATCCGGCCAGGCTCACCTTACCCTCTCGGCGCAACCTGGGACGGTTCCGGCGTCAACTTCGCGATCTTCTCCGAGCACGCGCTCAAAGTGGAATTGTGCCTGTTCGACTCTCCGGACAGCGCGCGCGAATCCGTTCGCATCACACTGCCGGAGCAGACCGACCTCATCTGGCACGGCTACATTCCCGGCGTGTTGCCGGGGCAGCTCTACGGCTACCGGGTTCACGGTCCATATGCCCCGGAACTCGGGCACCGGTTCAACTCCAACAAGGTCGTGCTCGAACCGTACGCGAAAGCGATCGGCCGGAACATCCGCTGGAGCGACGAAGTCCACGGATACCGCTTCAGGGATCCGAAAGAGGACCTCGCGTTCGACAGCCGCGACAACGCGGCCTTCGCGATGCTGGCCGCGGTGATCGATCCGGCATTTACGTGGGGGGACGATCGTCGGCCGCGCACGCCGTGGCACGAGACGATCATCTACGAGCTCCACGTCAAGGGGTTCACGCGACGACATCCCCGCCTGCCGGAAGGGATGCGTGGTACCTACGCGGGTCTCGGATCAGATGAGGCGATCCGTCACCTCCAGGATCTGGGCGTGACGGCCGTCGAACTGATGCCGGTGCATCACCATGCGTACGATCGACACCTCGTCGAGCGACACCTGAGCAACTACTGGGGATACAACACCAGCGCCTTCTTCGCGCCTGACATCCGCTACTCGATGAGCAAGAGCTCGTCCGGAACGGTGCGCGAGTTCAAGACGATGGTCCGTAACCTGCACGCAGCCGGGATCGAAGTGATTCTGGATGTGGTGTACAACCATACAGCCGAGGGCGATAACCTCGGGCCCACGCTGTCGCTGCGTGGCGTGGACAACGTCGCCTACTACCGGCTGGATCCGAAGAACCCGCGTTTTTATCAGGACTACACGGGCTGCGGGAATACGCTGAACATGCGCCACCCGCGTGTGCTGCAGCTCATCATGGACAGCCTGCGCTACTGGATCCTCGAGATGCACGTCGACGGATTCCGCTTCGATCTGGCGAGTGCCCTCGCGCGTGAATTACACGCCGTCGATCGACTCGGCGCGTTCTTCGACATCATTCATCAGGATCCGATCATCTCCCAGGTCAAGCTCATCGCCGAGCCATGGGACCTGGGCGAAGGCGGATACCAGGTCGGCAACTTCCCTGTCGGCTGGGCCGAATGGAACGGCCGTTATCGCGACTCGATCCGGCGCTTCTGGCGATCCGATCGAGGTCTCATCTCCGAGCTCGCAACGCGCATCGCCGGCAGCAGCGATCTCTACGACCACAGCGGCCGCCGGCCGCACGCCAGCGTGAACTTCGTGACCTGCCACGACGGCTTCACGCTGCACGATCTCGTCAGCTACAACCAGAAACACAACGAGGCCAACCTCGAAGGCAACCGCGACGGCGAGAACAACAACCACAGCCTCAACTACGGGGTCGAAGGACCAACCTCCGATCCGAAAATCCGCGCCGTTCGCGAACGGCAGAAGCGCAACTTTCTCGCGACCGTGTTCCTGTCGCTCGGCGTCCCGATGCTCTACGCCGGCGACGAAATGGGGCGCTCGCAGCGAGGCAACAACAACGCATACTGCCAGGACAACGAGATCAGCTGGCTCGATTGGCAGCGGTCCGTCGAACAGGAAGACCTGCTCCGGTTCACGAAGTACGTGATCGACATGCGCCGCAACCAACCGGTGCTCAAACGGCGCCGGTTCTTTCAAGGCAGAAGCACCCGTGAGGGCGCCCCGAAGGACATCACCTGGTTTGCACCGGACGGCAGCGAGATGTCTGACGCGACCTGGGGCAACCCCGATGCGCGTACCCTCGGCGTGCGGCTGGACGGCACGCAAATCGACGAGACCGACGAGCAGGGCAATCCGATCGTGGGCGACACGCTCTTTCTTTTGTTCAGCGCCCAGGATGAGGCGATCCGGTTCGCCTTCCCCGACCGTGCGCCGACGCAACAGTGGGAACGTCTGCTCGATACGGCCGACGCCCGCTGGTCGAGGCACGTTGCCTGCGACAGCACACACTACGAGCTCGCCGCCCGCTCAATCGTCGTCTTCAGGCTGGCCGAACGATCGACCAATGGCGGTGCCGCGTGAGCCCGTATTCGTTCTTCTGGTTCAAGCTCAGACGTTTCTAGCGCGGATAGCTTGTGGCTCAGGACAGCGTGCTCTCGGATGAACTGCTGCATCACCTGATGGCGGTCGGCCAGGTCGACGTCCTCGTCGGCGTGCCCACGCTGAACAACGCCTCGACCATCCGACCTGTCGTGAGAGCCGTTCATCAGGCGTTTTCCAGATACTTCCCGCGCGACCGCACGCTCCTTATCAACTCCGACGGCGGATCCGACGATGGAACGCCAGGGATGGTGCGCAACGCATCGGTCGACGACACGGATACCGTCACCGTGTCCCACACGTTGCGAACGATGCATCGGATCAGCACGCCGTACCACGGCGTTCCGGGCAAAGGGAACGCGCTGCGGCAGATCATGACGGCGGCGGAGCTCACGCAAGCGCGAGCCGTAGCCGTGCTGAATGCCGATGTGACCGGGATCACACCGGAAGGCGTCGCCGCGTTGGTCCGGCCCGTTCGCGATCAGCAGTTCGATTACGTCGCTCCCGTGTATCAGCGTCATCCGCTCGAGGGCCCACTCGTTACGCAGCTCGTACGGCCGTTGATGCGTGCGGCGTACGGCTGGCAGGTGCGCGAGCCGGTGGCTCCGGAGTTTGGATGCTCGAATCGATTCGTGACGCACTGCCTCGAACAGGATGTGTGGGACAGCGAGCTCGGTCGCGTCGGCATCGATCTCTGGGTGACCGGAGAGGCGCTCGCAAAAGGCTTCAAGAGTTGTCAGGCGGGGCTCAGCCCTCACCCGGCGACATCGACGCGCACACCCTTCGGAGAGTTGTTCGGGCAGGTGGTGGATTCGGCATTCGCGTGCCTCGAACGCCACGCACCGTATTGGTTGAACCGGAACGGCTCGGAACCGATGCTGCTGGCGAGCCCGCCGCCGAGTGCGCCCGTCGAACGGCCCGTCGTCGACGGCACGCGACTGACCGAGGCGTTCGCGAAAGATGTCGAGAACCTTCAGTCGGTTCTCGAGTACATCTTGAGCGGAGAGACGCTGGCCAACCTGGAAGCGCTGGCCGCGAAGCAGCCGGAGCGACTGCGGTACCCCGATGCGTTGTGGGTCTCGACCGTCTATGACGTGTTGCTCGCTTATCGCGCAGGCGTCATGAGGCGCGATCACATCGTGCAGGTGCTCGCGCCGTTGTATCTGGGCCGGACCGGATCCTTTCTCCGGCAGTACGCCACGTCGCCTGAAGCCGAGATCGACGAGGCGCTTGAAAACCTTTGCCGCGAATTCGAACGGTCGAAGCCCGACCTGATCCAGCGCTGGAACTCGAGGTGAATCATGGCTCAGATGATCGCGAACGCTATCAGGCAGGCAGGTACCAACTTCGTCGAATCGCTCGCCCTCTTCCTGCCGCGCATGGTCACGACCCTGGCCATCATCATCTTCGGATGGCTGATCGCCATGCTCCTGCGGACGATCGTCCGAGCGGTGGCGGGATGGTTACGGATCAACGTCGCCGCTGAGCGTTTCGGCGTGGCGCCTCTGCTCAAGACGGCCGACCTTCCGCCGGCCGACGCCCTGCTGGGTGCGATCGTCTTCTGGCTTGTGTGGCTGGGGTTCCTGCTCTCGGGAATCGACGTGCTCGGGTTCACGTCTCTGCAGGGTCTACTGGCCAGCTTCTGGGCGTTCGTGCCGCGGCTCCTGTTCGCCGTCGTCATCCTCATCATTGGATTTGTCGTGGCGAACTTCGCGTGGCGCGCTACTCTGTTAGCAGCTGTCAATGGGCGGGTGCCCTCACCTCGGCTGCTGAGTGGCGCCGTTCGCTGGTTGATCTTGATCCTGACGGGCGCAATGGCGCTCGAGCAGATCGCGGTGGCGCGAACGGTCGTCCTGACGGCATTTGCGATCGCGTTCGGCGCGTTGAGTCTGGCCGTCGCGATTGCGTTTGGCATCGGCGGCGGGGGGATCGCGAAACGAATCCTGGAACACCAGTTCCCGGAGCAGCCGCGATCCAGTGCGGATGAAATCTCGCACCTCTAGCCGCCGAGAAACACTGGCATATGGATTGAAGTAGCGTGCAATATGACCGTCCGCGTTGAGAAACTCCAGGCTCCTGCGCCATCGCTGTTGACGCTGGCGGTGCTGGGACTGCTGTCGACTACGACGGCTGCCCTCCTGCGCTGGTGGCAACGGCCAACCACCATGGTCATGAGCGACGACTGGATGAACGATCGGGCTCGCTTCGACTCCAAACGGGGCTCATACTAGGCTGGTTCTCCCGCCGGAATCCCCCTCACGACTGTCGAAGTACCGTCTCGGGGTGTCGAAGTTTTAGACTGGTGCGGGGACTTTTGCCCGCATGCCAGACGCCACAACCTACTTCACGATGATTCCGCTCGCGGCGGCTGCTCTTGCGGCCGCTGTCGCCGTCTGGCTGCTCCTGCGAGTGGCCACCCGGGCCATCGACCGCTTTGCGGCCCGTCATGAACACGCGGAGCTGTTCGAGGAAGCCGCGGCCTTTGCCAAGCGGCTGACTCGATTCGTCCGGTCAACGCTCTGGTTCATCGCCTTCCTCGTGGCGAGCCTGGTGATGCTGCGCGGTCTCGGTGTCCGTGGCACACCGAGGCTGTCCATCGAAGAGTTCGTGGCCTGGCTTCTCGGCCCGGGCCTTCGGCTCATCGTCATCGGCACGAGCGCGTATCTCATCGCCCGTGGCACGCACTTCCTGATCGACAGTCTGCAGATCTTCCTCGTCTCGCGCGACGCGAGCGAGATGGGCCTGCTGGAGCGCAAGAAGCGAATCCAGACGCTCGGTCAGCTCTTGCGAGTGGTCGCGACACTTCTCGTCGTCGGCGTCGCCACGCTGATGGCGCTGTCGCTCTTCAACGTGGACATTCGCCCGATTCTGACGGGCGCCGGCATCGCCGGCCTCGCGGTGGGCTTTGGCGCACAGAATCTCGTTCGTGACGTTATTGCGGGCTTCTTCCTGATTCTCGAGGATCAGGTCCGCCTGGGAGACGTCGTGTCGATCAACGGCAAGTCTGGTCTCGTCGAAGCGATCCGTCTGCGGACGATCGCGCTGCGCAGCCAGGACGGCACCGTGCACGTGATCCCCAACGGCGTGATCAACGAGCTCTCCAACATGACGAAGGACTACTCGTTCGCGGTGCTCGACATCGGGATCCCGTACGAGGAGAACGTCGACAAGGTCGAGGCGATCCTGCGGTCGGTGGCCGAAGAGCTGCGATCCGATCGGGTGCACGGGCCCAACATCCTCGAACCGCTCGAAGTCATCGGCATCGAAGCGTTCGGGGAGTCGTCGATCCAGTTTCGCGTTCGCATCAAGACCGTGCCCATTCAACAGTGGAGCATCGGACGCGAGCTCCGCCGGCGAATCAAGACGGCGTTCGAAACGCGCGGCGTGCAGTTCCCTCCGAGGCCGGTCACGGTTCGACTCAAGACTTCAGCCGAATCGGCACACGACGAAGAAGACACTCCCGCCGTCGAGAAAGCCTGAATGGACGACTCCTTCACCGTCACCTGTCCGTACTGCGGAGAGGAAGTAGAGATCTACGTCGAGCCCGACGTACGCGGCACGTTCATCCAGGACTGCGAGGTGTGCTGCAACCCGTGGCGCGTCCGCGTCTATCGCAGCGACGGCGAGCGCTACGTCGATCTCAATCGCGCCGACGGTTCCGAGTAGAATCCCGCCATGACGGTCGTCGATCGAGCTGCCGCGCTGGTTCCGGTGCTCGCCGAGCGCGCACCGCACGCGGAACGGGCGCGTCGCGTGTCGGATGAGAGCTTCGATGCGCTGAGCAAGGCGGGCGTCTTCCTGATGACAGCGCCAAAGCGCTACGGTGGCGCTGAAGTGAGCTTCCAGACGCAATGCGAGGTGCTGGCGCACATCGCTCGCGGCTGTCCGTCCACCTCATGGGTGGCGACAATTTACAGCGCTATGTCGTGGCTTGCCGCAACGTTCCCCGACCAGGCGCAGGAGGAGATTTACGCGGACGGCGACCCTCGCATCAGTGGCGTCTTCTCGCCCACCGGGACTGCGACAAAGAAGGACGGCGGCCTCGTGGTCAACGGGCGCTGGGGATTCAACACCGGGTGCCACGGAGCCAAATGGACCGTGTTGAATGCCGTGGTCGGCTCGGGGGCCGAGGCGATGCCCACGTGCGTTCTCGCACGAAGCAGCGACCTCACGATCGTGGACGACTGGTATGCGACCGGGATGTCCGCGACCGGCAGTAACACGATCGTGGCGGAGAACGTCTTCGTCCCCGCTCATCGATGTATGCCGCTTCCCGACATGCTCGAGGCGCGCTACCCTACCAACCGTCACAACGCGGCAAACCCGTACTTCAACTATCCGTTGTCCCCCGTGCTGACGGTGAACGCGGGCGGCACACCGCTCGGCATGGCGCAGGGCGCGCTCGACACGTTCCGCGCTCGGCTGCCCGGACGCGGTATCGCCTACACCTTCTACACGAACAAGTCGGAGGCGGCCGTCACGCACCTGCAAGTCGCCGAAGCCGTCCTGACGCTCGACTCCGCGGACGCGCACGTTCGCAAGGCGTCGGCGTTGCTCGACGGACTCACGAATGGTCCGATGTCGGTCGATGCGCGCATCAGGTCGCGGGCCCATATCGCGTACGCGATGGGCCTGGCCCGCCAGGCGGTCGATACACTCTTCTACGCGAGCGGCGCTTCGTCGATCCAGGCGCACGTGCCAATTCAGCGTTTCCAACGCGACGTGCAAGCGCTCGCCAACCACGCGATCATGCACACGCAGACCGCGCTCGAACTGTATGGCCGCGTGTTGTGCGGTTTGCCGCCCAATACCCCGATCTACTGACGCGCGCTGTACGACATGGACGAGACTCCCCCACGCACGACGCCCATGCCGTGGTGGAGGCGAGCGTCCCGCCTCGATCCGGCACACGTCTTCACGGGGGTCGCGCTGCTTCTTGGTGGGCTGTTGGTCGGCGTCACACCGCCGTTCGAAGTACCGGACGAACCAAATCATTTCTACCGCGCATTTCAAGTCGCTGAGGGCAGGCTCGTGCCGCAGAGGACCTCGACGTCCGTCGGCGGCACGCTGCCCCGGAGCCTTACGCAGCTCCCCAGCGACATCATGGGACACGTTCCGTTCAATCCCGACGTCAAACAGGACCTCACAGCCTGGAAGCACGCGTTCGAGATTCCCCTTCGTACAGACGATCGACTCGATACGCCGTTTCCGAATACCGCCCTGTCGGGCCCGATTGCGTACTTGCCGCAAGCGCTCGGGATCGATCTCGCCAGGATCGTCGGGACGTCCGCTCTCACGATGTTTTATTGGGGGCGCATCTCGACGCTGTTGATCTGCGTCGCGCTGACGGCCGCGGCGATTCGCTGCCTCCCGGTTCGACAGTGGACCTGCGCGCTGCTGTCGCTCGTGCCGATGACGGTCTTCGTTCGCTCCTCGTTGTCGTCCGATGGGCCAACGCTCGCGCTCACGCTGCTCTCTCTGGCGATCTGTCTCACGTTCGCCCATTTGATGGCGCCCTCGAGCGATCAGAAATGGCGACGTCGGCTCTTCAGCGTTGCCGCGCTGCTGGCGCTCGGGAAACCGCCGTACGGAATGGTCACATTCCTCGCGCTGGCAACGCCTGCACGCGTTCTCGGCGGGATGAGACCCTATGCGTCCTCGATGCTGGCGCTGACGTTGACCATCGTTGCGTTGCAGGCGACGTGGACGTTCGCGTTGCGCGGCAAGACGGACGTCTCGGCGCCAGGCGCCGATCCGCAAGCGCAGCTGACATACATCATCGAAGAACCGATCGACGCGGCGAGCTTCCTCGTCAAGGACTTCATTCGCAGCATCCCGAGATTGACCCATCAGGCACTGGGTGTATTCGGTTGGCTCGACGCACCCCTCCCGATTCCGGTCGCAGTGCTCCTTGGAATCCTGATCGTGCTCGTCGCGCTTGGCGAGCCGGGATCACCTCCGATGACTGCCGCCGTTCGCTGCCTCGCGGGATTGATTGCCATCGTCGGCGCGCTGGCGCTGCATGCGATGAACTACGTCTGGTGGACGGCGCCGGGATCGCCGTTCGTCGCCGGGATTCAAGGCCGGCATCTTCTGCCCTTCATTCCGTTTCTGTTCGTGGCAATCGAGTCTCCGGGCTGGCTCGCGCGCCCTCTCGCGCGGCTGCGTCCACTCTTCGTGGTTGCTTTCCTGCTTGTCAGCGGGACTGCCACGTTGCTGACCGTGATCAATCGCTACTACTGAAGACGTGACCTACTGATTCGCCAGGACGTTCAACGTGAACTGACAGGGCGGGAACCCTTCGGCCGTCGCGCGCTCGAGGATTGTTTTCGCGGCCGCAGCAAGTGACGCGTACTCGTCGAGACCTTCGACGTCATGCAGGCGTTGAGCGACGTGTTCGAACAACGTCATAGACGACACGAGTTTCGTCGCATCGATCGATGACCCCATCAGCCGCAGCAACGTCAGGCCGCCTTCGTCGATCTGCCGGGCGGCCACCGACGTGATCGCCAGTAACCGCGAGCGCAACAACGGATCCTGCAGGTACTCCTCGGCTTCGCCGACACCATCGAGTCCGTACGTCCGCGAGGCAGCCGAAGAGCCCATTCCAGAGAGTTGCGGAAAGACATACCAGATCCAATGGCTGCGCTTGCCGCCCGCGCGTATTTCCGCGAGGGCGGACTCGAAACCAGACACAGCCTGGTCCTGCGCGTCCTTGAATCGTTGGAGGCGTGAAGCCATGAGGTCCGGCCGCACATGGTCCGGCTAAAGCCGGACACTACGACAGTACGTTACTTCGGGAGGACCACTGGCGGATCGATGGCGCAGGGCGTCGGCTTCCACTTCGCGCCGTCAGCTTCGCGCTTGAAATTCGTGCTGGTCAGGAACGGTATCGTGAGGTTTGCCGGATCCTGGATGCTCGTGCGCACGACCAGATAGACATCGCCGTTCGGATACGTGAGCCGATCGAAATACTCTTCGATCGACGCGTTCTCGCTGTAGGGTACGCCGTTCTTACGCAGGTGACCGGCCTTGAAGTTGGTCGTCATCACTTTCAGCGATCCGCCCTGCACGTTCGCCCGACCGCGACCTCCTCCACGTCCACCTCGACCGCCTCCAACGGGAATCCCGTTGCGATCGACGGCGCCCAACCCCGCCATCTCCCACGTCGCTCGCGACTGCCCCTGCCACGTTGGCGGCCCGCTCACGTCGCGTTCATCGAAATACAACACGCGCGTCTGTGTGCCGGCGTCGAACTCCATCTTCAGCGTCGCATCGTCCTGCCACGTGATGTGAATGCGCCCGGGCATCCGAATGAGCCCGCCCACGCCGAACGGCTTGCAGGCATCATCAGTGCCCTGCTCTTGTGCGTAGTCCCAACTGTCGGCGATCTTCCTCGCCTGCGGTGTGAGCGGCAGGCTGGCGTAGTCGCCCTTGGGTGGCGTCATCATTCGCCAGCGCCAGTCCTCGTTGACGATGGAGACCCAGTAGCCGGTGAGATCGATCGGCGCGCTGGCGCGCGGCGTGGGTGGCGGTGCGGGCGCCACAGGTGGCGCGCCTCCCTGACGTCCTCCGCCTTGCTGCGCGAGTGCATGCGCGCCCAGGACCGCGACGAACGCAATCGCCAGAGACAGCCGCATCACTTGCGTGGCTCCGGGCGCTTCGGCGACAGGTCCTTGTAGATCGCTTCGATGAACATCGCGCTGGTCCAGTTCCCCGTTTGAGATCCGTAGTGGCGGTCGTAGTCGATCGTCGGGCGCTCGGCCTTGACCTGATCGAGCGTGCGCCCGCGGCTGATGGCGTCCTTGATGCGGTCGCGAATGATGGTGACCATGTCGCGGTACTCGAGCACGTCGGCCTCGTCAGCCACGCGACCGTGACCCGAGATGATGTAGGTGCCGCCTTCCTGCGCGTGCTTCGGTACCGCCAGATCGAGGAGATGATTCAGGCCGTTGATGACACCCTGGACGCCGCCGCCATGTGCCAGATCGATGACCGGGTAGCTCGTGGTGAGAAACACGTCACCAGACACGAGCACGTCCGATCGCCGGAAGTGCACGATCGAATCGCCGTCGGTGTGGCCGGCGTCGTCGTGAAACACCATCACCGACTCGTCGTTGAAGAAGAAGTCGCGCGAGGTCTTCACGTACGAGCTCGTGGGCCACGCAGCCACCGGAGTCGGTGAGACTTCACCAGTGGGAGCACTCATGCGCTTGAGGACGTTCTCATGCGCGATGATCGCCGTCGGATTGCCCTGGACGGTGCTGCCCGCCTTGCCAATCACTTCGTTGCCGCCCGTGTGATCGGGGTGAAAGTGTGTGTTGATGATGTAGCGGATCGGCTTGCCCGACAGCTTGCGAATGGCCGCGAGTGTCTTCTCGGCGAACTGCGACAGCCCCGTATCGACGACGAGCACACCTTCGTCGCCGGTTTGCACGGCGATGTTGCCACCGGCGCCGACGAGCAGGTGCACATTGCCTTGAACGTGAAAGCTCTGGATGTCGCCGCTCGAGCCCCATGCCGGCGTCAC
>Ga0310810_10004979_pt1 | contig 14777 bp, 20 predicted proteins | sample NCmetagenome_FD_207641 | JGI IMG/M metagenome (GOLD analysis project Ga0310810, IMG submission 207641) | Soil microbial communities from experimental microcosm in Duke University, North Carolina, United States - NC | ecosystem: Engineered > Artificial ecosystem > Soil microcosm > Unclassified ... | reverse complement strand
GGCAAGACGGTGGCGCTGCCGAGGTTGCCGAGCGCCGCCAGCGCGTCGAGCACGTCCTCGTTGCTGCGCGCGCGCGCGGATTCGGCCAGCACGATCTTCTCGATCGCGGCGGCGTGGACCGGATGATCGGCGCGCCCTGCACGGGCGACGGATCCCGCGAGGAACAACGCGGGCGCGAGCAGGTCGGGATCGCGCGTGCGGATCAACTCGCCGACCTCGGTCATGGTCGCGACCGTTGGGCGCTTGACCAGACCGAGCGAGGACACGGCCTCGGCGCGAACGTGGCGCGGTAGGTGAGAATCGCGCGCGAGGCTGCACAACGCGTCCTGGGCCGCGGGCGTGCTGGACGCGGCGAGCGCGTCGATGATCATCTTCGTGGCCTTGTCGCCGCGAATGAACGCGAGGGTCGCGCCGACCGCGTCGTCGTTCCGGCGGAGCGCCGTCTCGATCCGCGTCGGCAGCCCGTCGCCGTCGCGACCAGCGGCGACAGCCGCCAGCAGGTCGTCGATGCGTTCGTCAGCGGTCGTGTTCGTCGGTTTCGACGCTGGCGATACCGGCGCGCCGGTGCTGGCGGGACGGGCGGCTGCCATGCGTACGTTCGTCTGCAGGTCCGAGGGCTGCGCGCCGCAGGAGCCGACCGCAATCGCGGCGAACGAGAACACGAGGCGCGAAAGGGTCAGGCGAAGCACGACGCGCACATGCAACCACACGCACTTCACGCACGTCGCCCGGAAAATTGCGGGCGCGATCGGCCGTTTCTTGCCGCGCGTGACTTCCGGTTTTTCAGCCGACGCGCGCGAGCTTCGCTTTGAGCAACGTCTTGAAGTCGTTCGCGCCCGTGCCGTCGAGCGGCACGTCGATCCACAGCACCTCCGGTGTTCCGAGCGCGAGCTTGCGCGCGCGCCGCGCGACGTCCGACAGTCCGCTCCAGGCGATCGCCGATTGAACCGCGGCGTCGAGCGCGACGATGCCGACCAGACGGCCTGCGTTCAAAACGATCGAGCACAACGACTGCTCGCCCTTCATGTGGCGGTAGCCCCAGCCTGTTTGGCGGCCGTAGAAGAAGAGATCTTCGGTGGCGCCGTGTTTCTTCAGGAACGTGCGTAGCACCTCGAAGCGCTTGCCGACGGCGGCGGGCAGGCGCGCTGCGAATTCGGCGTGCGTCGGTGGCTGTGCCTTCTTGGGGAAGGCGGCCTTCGGGACGGCGCGAGGTTTTTCGGGAGCGGGTGGCTTCGCTTTCGCCATCGTCAAACGGCGACCGTGGGCGGGACCTTCTTGTTCCGGTTGGCGAGCCAGCTGATGACCATCGGCATCAGTGACACCGCGATGATCACGATGATGACCTTGTCGATCTCTTTCGAGATCTGGGGTCGGATCTGGGCGAGCCCGAAACCGAGCAGCGTCATGCTGAGCGACCAGCCGATGCCGCCGAAGACGTTGTAGCTGATGAACTTGCGGTAGCTCATCTTGCCGACGCCGGCGACGACCGGGGCGAAGGTGCGGATGATCGGGACGAAGCGCGCCATGATGATCGTCTTGCCGCCGTGGCGTTCGTAGAACTCCTTGGTGCGCATCAGGTGCTTGCGCGAGAAGAACAGCGACTTTTCGCGCGTGAAGATCTTCGGTCCGGCTTTGGCGCCGATCCAGTATCCGAGCGTGTCGCCGACGATCGCCGCGATCATGACGACCAAGTTGAGCGTCACGATGTTGAACAGCGGCTCCGCCTTGGGATTCGCGCTGGTGCAGTAAATGCCCGCAGTCACGAGCAGGGAGTCGCCGGGCAGGAAGAAGCCGACCATGAGGCCGGTCTCGGCAAAGATGATCGCCGCGATCAGCGCGAGGCCGCCGATCTGGACGATCCCCTGGACGTCATAAATCTTGTGGAACAGGTCTAAGAGTTGATGCATGCGGCCGATGACTTTGTGCCAAGCCGGCCCGTTTGTCACGTCCAGATGGGGTAGGCTGCGCGGCGATGCTGCGCGCCCAACCCCCGACCCACCGTCCCGTGTGGATGGTCGTGCTCGCGGCGACGATGCTGCTGTCCGGGGGCATGACTTTGGTGGGCGGCCTGCTCGCGATTCGCGATCCGGGCGCGCGAAATGCGTTGCGGAACGTCCCGCGCCCACCGGCGGCGGAAGAGGCGGCGCGCAAGCTCGAGCCGATTCTCGACAGCGTCGTCGACCGCCACCGCGTGGCGCTGCGCGTGGATTCGATCGCGTCGATCGCGTTCGGTCTGTTCACGCTGTACGCGGTCGCGGCGGTCCTGTCACGCGACCGTAACGGCCGGCGGCTGGCGCTGCTGACCGCGGTGTTCGGCATCGTCTATCAGCTCGCGGAGCTGCCGCTGAAGATGCACATAGCGAAAGAAACGGTCGCGGTGGGCGGCGGGTTGCTCGCCGAGATCATGAGCGCAGCGGGCGAGGGCGCGGGGCGGACGCAGGCCGAGCTGACCGCGGCGCTGTACACGGCGGCCGCATTGCTCGCCGCCGCCGGGGTCGGCTGGTGCCTGCTGTTGCTGTTCTACTTCGGCGGCCGGCGCGGCCGCGAGCTCTACGGTCTGTCCGCTCGTTGAGCGCGGCTGAGCGGCACCCACGCGGGTCGGGTGGTAGATTCCGGCCATGCTGACTCTTCTGGTCGGAGCGGCGGTCGCTGGCGGCGTGATGTTTCTGCTGACCGGCGTCCGGGTTTTGCAGGAGTACGAGCGGGCGGTCGTGTTCCGGTTCGGGCGGGCGCGCAAGCAGCTCGCGACCCCGGGGTTCAACCTGCTGCTGCCGTTCGGCATCGACCGCATGCGCGTGGTCGATACGCGCACGCGCGCCATCCAGATCGCGCCGCAGGAGATCATCACGCACGACAACATCTCGATCAGCGTGGACGCGGTCGTCTACGCGTCGGTGGCGTCGCCGGCGCACGCCGTGCTCGAGGTCGAGGACTTCCTGCCCGCGACGCTTCAGCTGGCGTCGACCACGCTGCGGGCCGTGCTGGGCAAGATGGACCTCGACGACATCCTCGCCCACCGGGACGCCATCAACGGCGAGGTCCGCAGCATCCTCGACACGCGCACCGAGCAGTGGGGCGTCGAGATCTCGGCGGTCGAGATCAAGGACATCCAGCTGCCGAAGGAGATGCAGCGCGCGATGGCGCGGCAGGCTGAGGCGGAGCGCGAGCGGCGCGCGAAGGTGATCGCCGCCGAGGGCGAGGTGCAGGCCGCGTCCAAGCTGGCGCAGGCGGCCGAGATGATCGCGGCGCACCCGGGCGCGCTGCAGCTGCGCCTCTACCAGACGCTGGTCGAGGTTTCGGGCGAAGCGTCCTCGACGATCGTGTTTCCGCTGCCGATGGATTTCAGCAGCGCGGGGGGCGGGGGTGGCGGCGCTGGTGCGACGCCCGCCCAGATCCAGGCGATGATGCAAAGCGCGGTCGCGCTGGCCGCCAGCCAGCAGGCCGCGAAGACGCTGGGCGAGGCGGACAAGAAGCGCCAGCTCGAAGGCGACGACGGCGGCGTACCGCGCCTGCCCGGCCGCTGATCAGGGCGCGGGACCGTCGCTCTCCGGCCAGTGCGACAGGCCGACGCGGTTGCCCTCGGGGTCGCGCACGTAGATCGTGTAGTCGGTGTGGTGAACGATCTCGTGGCCGGCCGCCGTGAGGTGCGCTTCCCATGTGTCGCGCTCCTCCCGCTTGATCGCGAGGGCGACAAGATGAATGCCGATCTCGTCGGTGTTCCAGCCATCGCGCGGGTGGAGTGGGCCCGTGACGCGCTCGACGGCCAGGAAGCCGCCGTCGTGCAGGTCGAACCAGATCGAACGTTCGCCGTCCTCGCCCTGCCAGCGCCGCAGTACCGGCAGGCCGAGTACGCCGCCGTAGAACGCCTCCATCGCCGTCAGGTCGCGCACCTGAATCGCGACGTGATGAATACCGTGCGTGCGTGGCCCCGGCGTCGTCATGCCTTCGCCCCCATTTTGAGAATTTGCTTCCACTGCCTGGGCGTCACGCGCTGCACGGACAGCCGGTTTCCGCGCCGGAGCAGCTCCATGTCGGCGAGCGGGCGCGCGCCGCGCAGCTCGGTCAGCGAGACCTCGCGGGCGAACTTGCTCTCGAACTTCACGTCGACGGCGTACCAGCGCGGATCGTCGCGCAGGCTCTCGCGATCGTAGTGCTTGTCGCGCGGATCGAACTGCGTCGGATCCGGGTAGCCCGCGCGGACGACGACAGCCGTCCCCGCGACGGCCGGCGGCTCGGCGCTGGAATGATAGAAGAGCACGCCGTCGCCGACGGCGATCTCGCTGCGCAGCATGTTGCGGGCCTGGTAGTTGCGCACCCCGTCCCAACGTGTAGTCCCTTCCTTGGCGCGCGCCAGATCGTCGATCGAAAACACGCCGGGTTCGGACTTCATCAGCCAGTAGCGGGGCATGGCCGAGGTTTTTACCACCGTCGACGGCGCTCCCGTTTGACGATCAGAATGTCGGGCTTAGACTTGGCTTCGCAACAACCCCGTGAGGCATATCGCCCACGGGAAACCCGCCGGGAGCTGAAGGCCTCGGCGAAAGGAGAAACGAAGATGCATCCAGCAATGGTGTCATGGTGGCGTGCGCGCCAAGGTTGTGGCGACGAAGGTGGCGGGGGTTGCGGGCCCGGTTGGGGCGCCCGTCAATGGGCAGGCGGTTACGGCCGCGGCGGGCACGGCGGTGGCGGGGCGGAGGACGGCGATTCGGAGGGCTTCGGCGGCGGCGCTTTTGGCGTCCGGCGTCCGTTGCGCTTCCTGGCCTACAAGCTCGAGCTCGACGAGCGTCAGGTCGGTGAGCTCGCACGGATCCTCGACGAGCTGAAGACCGAACGCGCGCAAGCCGAGGTCGATCGGCGCCGGTCGCTGTCCGCGTTTGCCGACGCGGTCGCGGGCGACACGTTCGACGACGCGAAGGCCAAGGAGGCTGCCGGCGCGCGGGTCGCCACCGCCGAGCGTTTGCGCGACGCGGTGACGAACGCCCTCGGGCGCCTGCACGCTCTGCTCGACAAGGACCAGCGGGAACGCCTGGCCTACTTGATCCGCACCGGCGTACTGACCCTCTAACGAGCGCATCCGATCCCCTCCCCGCGCAAGCGGGAGAGGTTCCGATCCCCTCTCCCGCGCAAGCGGGAGAGGGTTAGGGTGAGGGTCCGGCGTGGGGACGTGCACCGGGACCAACCCCGATCTATCCTGTCGGGCATGTCGCCGTCGTCGTCGCCGTCATTCAAGCTGCAACTCGCAGCGACGCGAAAGCCGCGTCCGAGCGACAGCGAGCTGGTCTTCGGTCGCACGTTCACCGACCACATGGCGATCGCCGACTGGGAGAGCGAACGCGGCTGGTTCGATCCGCGCGTCGTTCCCTACGCGCCGTTCTCGCTCGATCCGGCGGCGGCGGTGTTCCACTACGCGCAGGAGATGTTCGACGGGCTCAAGGCGTTCCGCGGCGCTGACGGCAAGATCCGGTTCTTCCGCCTCGATCGCCACTGCAAGCGCATGCATGACGGCGCCGAGCGGCTCTGCATCCCCGCGATCGACGAGCCGCTGATGCGCGAGGCGATTCTGTCGCTGGTGCGCGCCGACGCCGACTGGGTGCCGTCGTCGCCCGGCACGTCGCTCTACATCCGTCCCACCATCATCGCGACCGAGCCGTTCCTGGGCGTGCGCCCCGCGAAGCGCTTCGTGTTCTTCGTGATCGCGTCGCCGGTCGGCGGCTACGGCGAGAAGGTCTTCACGCCCGCGCGCATCCTCGTCGAGGACAAGTACGTGCGCGCCGCGGCCGGCGGGCTGGGCGGCGTGAAGGCCGGCGCGAACTACATCGCCAGCCTGCGCGCCGCCGAGGACGCCAAGGCGCGCGGCTACGCGCAGGTGCTGTGGACCGACGCCGTCGAGCACACCTATCTTGAAGAGGTCGGCACGATGAACCTCGTCGTGCGCATCGGCGACGAGTTCGTGACGCCGCCGCTGGGTGGCAGCATCCTCGGCGGGGTGACGCGCGACTCGGTGCTGACGTTGCTGCGCGACTGGGGCTTCGGCGCCCACGAGCGACCGATCGGGATGGAGGAGCTGATCGCCGCCCATCGCGCCGGCAAGCTGCGCGAGGTGTTCGGCTGCGGAACCGCCGCCGTCATCACGCCGGTGGGCGCGCTCGGCTGGAAGGGCGAGGACATGGCGATCAACGACGGCGAGCCGGGCGAGATTTCGCGGCGCCTGTTCGACGCGATCACCGGCATCCAGTACGGCCGCGAGCCTGACACGCACGGCTGGATGACCACGCTCGACGGTTGAATGTCTGACCTGCTGGTGCGGCTGTACGCGCTGCCGCCGCTGGAGCCGGCGGTCACAGCGCTGGCGCAGCAGGGGATCGAGGTGCGCCGGGCGCTCGCGCACGAGCGCCCGCACGTGACGAAGCTGGCGCGCGAGCACGGCTCGGAGGGGTGGGTCGCCGAATGCGACGCCGCGTTCGCGCGCATGCCGCTCGCGTGCTTCGTCGCGGTCGAACGCGCCACCAGCACGCTGCTCGGGTTCGCCTGCTACGAGGCGACCTGCCGCGACTTCTTCGGGCCCGAGCTGGTTCACCCCGGCGCGCGCGGGCGGGGCGTCGGTACGGCGCTTGTCCTGGCTGCGCTGCACGCGATGCGCGCCCAGGGTTACGCCTACGCGATCATCGGCTGGGCGTCGTCGGTCGACTTCTATCGCAAGGCCGTCGGCGCGACCGTGATCGACGGGTCCCAGCCGGGCATCTACCCGCCGGCGTTGAAAGCCTGACGTCCGGCCGTTGAGCCCTCGACAGTCCTACGCAGCCACGAACGCGCGCGCCTTTCGCAGGATGAACGCCGTGCGCGCGAACGGCTGCAAGATCGACCGGCAGAAGCGTGACAGCGGACGCGCCTCCGGTTCCAGGCCCATCCCGCGGAACAGCCAGCGCCATTCGCCCTGGGTCAGGAAGCCGAACGCCGCGGTGCTGCCGATCTTGCGCCGGTAAGACTCGCCGTGGCGCCGGTTCATCAGCCTGTCGAACGCCGTCGACGGCGTGTCCTCGACGACGACGACCTTGGCGCGACTGACGCGCAGCGCCTCCTCGAGCAGCGCCAGCTTTCGTTCGTTGGGGACGTGGTGCAGCACGAAGCTCAGCACGACCAGATCGAAGCTGCGATCGGGGAAGGGCAGCGTCTCGCCGTCGTAGAAGTGGAACGCGTAGTCCTTGTTGCGGCGGATGTCGACGATGTCGACGCCCTGCACGTTCGTGACGCCGCGCGCGGCCAGCTCGTCGAGCACGTAGCCTTCGCCGCAGCCGACGTCGAGGACGGACGCGCCGGGTTCGAGGTGCGGGGTCAGCAGCGAGACCGTTTGCAGGGTCTCCTTCTTCACGGTCCTGGATCTGTAGCGGACGGGCATTGACGCCTCCTTGCTCGGAACGCTTCCTGCTGCTTGTGCAAATGCGGATCCAACCGCTGAAGCGCCGCTATTGATTCGCCGGCGCAAGTGGGAGACGGTGGGAGCGCAATGAGTCGCGGCAGCCCGCGCACGGCGATCGGCATCGGCGTCATCGCGGCGGCGATCGCCGCCGCGGTCGTCGTCGTGTTCGTCTCCGCGCGCCAGCCGCCACCGCCGCCGCCCGCGCCCAAGTTCCCGAAGCCGCCCGAGTCGCACCCGGTGATCCCGCCGCCCGAGGAGCCGTCCGCGCCGCGCCCGCCCCAGGCGTTCTGCGAGGCGCGCGACATCGCGATGGTCTCGATCTCGCTGCGCAACGCGCACAAGCAAGCGCTGGCGCTCGCGAAGACCAGCGCCAAGACGGGCGCGCCGCCGACGTGTCACGCGAGCGAAAGCGATCGCGAGCTCTCCGGCGCGTTCGACGGCCTCACCAAGCGCACCGGCGCGTGCGTCGCGCGCGACAGCGAGCTGGACAGCCAGTGGAACCAGCTGGATTCGGCGGTGCTGGCCTACGGACGGTGCATCGACTGCACGCACCCGCGCGACGACCGCGTGACCGGCTGCCAGCGCATGCTGGAGCTGGTCAACTCCGCTGAAAAGTCCATGCGGTGAGCCCGTGGCGGGCCACCAGCGAGGGATCGCACGCCTCGAGCCGCACGCGCCGCGGCCCCAGCTTGCGCCCGAGCAGCCCGCCCAGCGTCTCGTCCCAACCCGCCACCAACCACGCGCCGATCGCGGCGCCGAGCCCGACACGCAGGCGCGACGCGTAGCGGACGAAGCCGGCCACGTCCTTGAACTGATCCATCGCCAGCATCAGCTCGGCCTGGTCGACCAGGCCCGACGGGATCGGACGGGCCGGCCGGTGCGGGTCCTCCTGGAACGCCGCGATGTCGCGCGGCAGGCGCGCGTGGTAGGCGCCGTCCTCGATCAGCGACGTCAGCGCGCGCTGGTGCCGATGCGTGCCCTCGTTGATCTGCTGCGCCTGCGCGGCCATCGCCTCGACGCCGCCCTCGTGCGCGCGCAGCAATACCAGATCGTAGAGCGGGTGGCGATGAAACGTCTGCAGCACGTGGTGCACGATCGCGTCCCGCGGCGCGAACAGGCCGATCGGATCCAGCATCGTCGCCGGGCCGGAGAGAAAACGCCGCAGGTTGTGGAACACCCACGGGATGCCCTGGCTGCGATAGAAAAGCTTCGTCTCCTCGACGGCGCTGACCATCATCTGATCGCGGCCGGCGACCAGCAGCTGCGCGATCGTCGGCGTCGCGTCCACGTGGCCGAGCGTACGCAGGCGCTCCAGCCGGCGGCGCACCAGCCCCGGGCGGACGTACGCGGCCAGCAGCGACACGAGGTGCACCAGCTTGTCCCAGTTCTGGCGGAAACCGCCCGCGACGTCGCGGAGCAGGCGCCAGCGCGATCGCCCCAGCCAGGCGGGAGGCGTCGCGCCCTGGGTCGCGGCCATCGACCCCCCGGCGCCCGCTGCCTTTGCTCGCGCCTCGCGCATGCAGATGAAAGATTAGCAGTTAGAATTCCCCGCCGATGCCCCTGGTGATGACGCCCGCGCTGCTCGTCGCGATGTTGGCTGCGGCAGACGCCGGCGCAGGCCCCCGCGTCGAGGTCGCCGAGCTGCCCGCGATCATGGCGGCGATCAAAGCGCCCGGAGCTCGAGCGGTGCTGGTGAATGTCTGGGCCAGCTGGTGCGAGCCGTGCCGCGAAGAGATGCCCGACCTCGTCCGCTTCTACCGCGAGCACCGCGCGGAAGGTCTGCGCCTGGTGCTGATCTCGGCCGACGACGACAACATGCGCCCGGAGGTCGCCCGCATCCTCAGCGCGGTGGGCTTCGACGGACCCGCGTTCATTAAACGCGGCAACGACATGTCGTTCATCGACGCCCTCGACCGACGGTGGAAAGGGGCGATCCCCGCGACCTTTCTGTTCGACGGGCGCGGCGTGAAGAAGAGCTCCTGGATGGGATCGGTGACGTATGACGACCTGCGCGCCCGCGTGTCGGGTCTGCTGCAGACAAGGAGAAAATGATGAAGCGCGCCAGCACGATTTCCGCGATCGCGATCTTGACCGGCTCCGCCCTGGTGGCGCACGCGGGCGAGAGCACCGGCGGCATCGCCCTCGGGACGAAGGTGCCTGCGGCGGTCGCGAAGACGAAGATGAAGAACGTCGACGGCAAGCTGGTGTCGATCGCCGACGTGACCGGCAAGGCGGGCACGCTCGTCGTCTTCACCTGCAACCACTGTCCGTTCGCGAAGGCCTGGGAGCAGCGCCTAGTCGAGCTCGCGAACACCTACGCCGGCAAGGGCGTCGGCGTCGTGCTGGTGAACGCGAACGATCCGAAGACGCACGCGGAGGACGGCTTCGAGGAGATGCAGGCGCGCGCCAAGAGCCGCGGCATGAAGATCCCCTACGTCGTCGACGACACGTCGGCGGTCGCGCGCGCGTTCGGCGCCAGCGTCACGCCGGAGGCGTTCCTGTTCGACAAGACGGGCAAGCTCGCCTACCACGGGACGATCGACGACAACCGCAACGAACCGGACAAGGTGACGGCCCGCTACCTGAAGGACGCGCTGGACGCCGTCGTGGCGGGGAAGAAGCCGCCCGTCGCGGAGACCAAGGGCCTCGGCTGCGGGATCAAGTTTCGTAGTTAACGGACGCGACGCCGGGCATGACGAAGGGGCGGCTGGAGGCGTTCTCCGACGGCGTCATCGCCATCATCATCACGATCATGGTGCTGGAGATGAAGGTGCCGCACGGCGCCGACGTCGCGGCGCTGCGCCCGCTCGTGCCCGTGTTCATCAGCTACGCGCTGTCGTACGTGATGATCGGCATCTACTGGAACAACCACCACCACCTGTTTCACGCGGTCGAGCGCGTGAACGGCCGCATCCTGTGGCGGAACCTGCACCTCTTGTTCTGGCTGTCGCAGGTCCCGTTCGCGACCGGCTGGATGGGCGAGAATCACTTCGCCGCTGGGCCGACGGCCCTTTACGGTGTCGTGATGCTGATGGCGGGGGTCGCGTACTACTTTCTGGTTCGCGCGATCCTCGCCCATCACGGGCAGGAATCGCGCGTGGCGACCGCGGTGGGACGCGACTTCAAGGGGAAGGTGTCCGTCCTTATCTATGTGGTCGCAGTTCCGATGGCATTCATCAACCGCTGGGTCGCCGGCGCGCTCTACGTGCTTGTCGCGATGATCTGGTTCATCCCGGACAGCCGCATCGAACGCCGCCTGGCGAAGGACTGAACGCGTGCAGGGCGGGTACCTGACGCTCGGGCGCTGGCGGGGCGCGCCGGTGCGCGCGCACTGGACGTTGCCGATCGGCGCGTTCGTGTTCGGGCAGGGGCGGTTCGTGCCGGGGTTCTGGCTCGGGTTCTTCCTGCTGGTTTTCGTTCACGAGCTGGGCCATGCGCTGCTTGTCCGGCGTTATCGCCAGCGCGTCGTGTCGATCGACATCCACGCGCTTGGTGGGATGTGCCGCTGGTCCGGCGATCCGACGGCGGTCGATCGGGCAGGCATCGCATGGGGTGGCGTGCTCGGGCAGGCGGTCGCGCTCGCCGTCGCGTACGTCGCCCTCGCGGTCGCGGGTCCGCCCGAGAGCGCGCTGGTCGCGCAGCTCGCCGATGCGTTCATTACGACCAACATCTGGCTGATCGCGATCAACCTGATCCCGGTCCCGCCGCTGGACGGCGCGGAGGCGTGGAAGCTGTTCGGGCTGCTGGCGCGGCAGCGCGCGACGGGCCGCGCGCGCCCGGCGCAGGGGTTCGAGGCCGAGCGGGAGATGGCGTCGCTGGACCGGTTTTCGGGCGAGGCACCCGAGACCGTGAAGACCGCAGTCGACGACGCGCTCCGCCGGCTCGGCCGCAGCGACCCGAAACCGCCGCGGGACTGAAGCGGCCACCGCGATTTCGCGGACTTGAGCCGTCCTTTTCGGCACCGGACACCCACGAGCCGGTTTCCGCGCCTTTCCTCAATTACCCACGGAGAAACACATGGTTCGCAGCTCGCTCATCGGCATCGGTTTCGCGCTCGCGGCGCTGGTCGCATCTCAGGTGACGGGCTGCGGAGACAGCGGCGGGGGAGGTGGCGCGGGCAGCAGCGGCAACAGCCACGGCGGCACGACGGGCTCTGCGGGAACGATCGGCCAGGCCGGGACGTCCGGGCAGGCCGGCACCTCGGGCAACGCCGGCACGACGGGCAGCGCCGGCACGACGGGCGCGGCCGGCAACTCGGCGACCGGAACGGCGGGCACGACGGGCGCTGCTGGAACGACCGGCGCGGCCGGCACAACGGGCGCCGCCGGCACGACGGGCAGCGCGGGCACGACGGGCGCGGCGGGCACGACGGGCGCGGGCGGGACGGGCGCTGTAGATCCGAACTGCCCCGCGTCGATCACGGACAAGTCGACGACGTGCACGATGGAGGGCCTCGGCTGTCCCAAGACCTGCGGCGTCGAGAGCAAGGGGAGCAAGACCTGCACCTGCACGGCAGGCGTGTTCGTGTGCGAGAGCGTCGCGCCGACCTGCCACTATCCGGCGGGCTCGGATCTCAGCTGCTACCACCTGCCGACGCCGGTTCCCGCCTGCCCGACGGGCACGATCAGCAACCAGTCCTGCACCGCCGCGGCGTGCATGCCCTGCTCTGGCTATCAGGACAGCAGCATGGCGGCGAAGACCGGATACTGCGTGTGCGTCGCGATGAAGTGGAAGTGCGCCAGCGACAAGGAGTGGCCGGCTCAGTAGCGGCCCAAAACTTTACGGGCAATCGGCGATAGCGGTCAGGGGCCGTTCGCGCTAACTTCGCGCGCGGTCAATGAACGCGCCGGCACCCGAAAGCTGTTCGCACCTCGAGACGACGAGCGCTCGCGCCGCGGCGGTGCATCCGAGTGGTCACGGCTGCGAGGAATGCCTGCACGCGGGCGGCGTCTGGGTGCACCTGCGGCTGTGCATGACGTGCGGGCACGTCGGCTGCTGCGACAACTCGCCCAACAAGCACGCGACCAAGCACTTCCACACGACCAGCCACCCGGTCATCCGTTCGTACGAGCCGGGCGAGGACTGGGGCTACTGCTATCCCGACGAGCTTTTCATGGAAGTGCTGCCCGCCCGCCCGGGTGAGGCTGCCACGCGTCACTACGACCCGCCGCACGCCCCCCGAAAATAATTTTCCGGGGGTGTCGATCCCGGCCAGCGCCGATCGACTGACTGTGGGCTCTCAACAAGGAGAAATCACATGCAGTACATGTTGCTGATCTACGACAACGAGGCGGAAATGGCGGCGAACCGCAAGGGCGCGACGGACGTGATGATGGCGGAGTACCGCGAGTTCACGGACAGCATCCTGAAGTCCGGGAACATGAAGGCGGGCGATGCGTTGCAGCCGACCTCGACGGCGACGTGCGTCCGTATCCGCAACGGCAAGACGCTGACCACGGACGGGCCGTTTGCGGAGACGAAGGAGCAGCTGGGCGGGTACTACCTGATCGAGGCGAAGGACCTCGACGAGGCGACGAAGATCGCCGCGCGGATTCCGTCGGCGAAGAGCGGCACGGTCGAGGTGCGGCCGGTCCGCGTATTCGCCGGCTGAGCAAGAACGTCGCGATGACGGCGCCTGGGCAATCGGGAACCCTGAAAGGGCTCCCGAACCCTCCCGCGATGGTACGCGGCGCGCAAAGCTCGCCGACTCCCCACGCGATAAGCTCGGGCGCCGTGGCATCCAGCCGAGAAGCGGTCGAGCAGGTCTTCAAGCAGGAACGGGGTCGCATCCTCGCGACGCTGATCCGCATCCTGGGCGACATCGATCTGGGCGAGGAGGCGCTGGCCGCTGCGCTGGAGGCGGCGCTGGTGCAGTGGCCGGCTGAAGGAACGCCGGCGAATCCGCGCGCGTGGCTGATTCGCACGGCGCGGAACAAGGCGATCGATCAGATGCGCCGGCGCGCGCTGCTCGACGACAAGCGCGCCGCGATCGAAGCCGACGCCGCGCTGGAGCGCGAGGACGCCGGTGGCGGCGCAGATGTCACTGAATTCGACGAGGTTGCCGTGCGCGACGATCAGCTGCGCCTCATCTTCACCTGCTGTCACCCGGCGCTGGCCGTCGAGGCGCAGGTGGCGCTGACGCTGCGCACGCTGTGCGGGCTGGAGACGGACGAGATCGCGCGGGCGTTCCTGGTGCCCGCGCCGACGATGGCGCAGCGGCTGGTGCGCGCGAAGGCGAAGATCCAGCAGGCGCGGATCCCGTATCGCGTGCCCGACGCCGAGGAGCTTCCGGCGCGCCTCGATGCCGTGCTGGCGGTGGTCTACCTGGTGTTCAACGAGGGCTACTCGGCCAGCTCGGGCGCGGCGCTGATCCGGCGCGAGCTGTGCGCGGAGGCGATCCGGCTGGGGCGCCTGCTCGTGGAGCTGCTTCCGGGCGAGAGCGAGACGCGCGCGCTGCTGGCGCTGATGCTGTTGACCGACGCGCGGCGCGACGCGCGTGTCGACGCCGACGGCGAGATGGTGCTGCTCGAGGACCAGGATCGCGCGCGCTGGGATCGCGAGGAGATCCGCGAAGGCCTGGCGCTGGTCGAGGCGGCGCTGCGCGCCGGTCCGCCGGGCGCGTATGCGCTGCAGGCGGCGATCGCGGGCGTGCACGCGCGCGCCCTGCGCGCCGACGAGACTGACTGGCGGGAGATCGCGGCGCTGTACGGCGTGCTGCGCGTCGCCAACCCGTCGGGCGTCGTCGCGCTGAACCACGCGGCGGCGGTCGCGATGGCGGAAGGCCCGGCGGCGGGGCTGCGGCTGATGGACGCGATCGCCGCCGACGGCAGCCTGGCGGGCTACCACTTGCTGCCGGCGGCGCGCGCGGATCTGCTGCGTCGCCTCGGGCGGCTGTCCGACGCCGCCGCCGCGTACCGCGAAGCGCTCGCGCTCGTCGGCAACGACGCCGATCGCCGCTTCCTCGAGCGCCGGCTCGCGCAGGTTTCTCCCGCCCGCGCGTAGCAAGCGAAACGCCGAAAGACAACGGTCACCCGCGAAAGTTCCTTCGGAACCGCGGCGCCAAATCCATGTCCCTGCATGTGAGGAGGCCGTTTCAACCATGCAATCCCACGACAGATCGCGAATCCGTTCCGGGCATCCAACCCAACATCGACATGCCCCGCTGCCGCCAGAGGTGGACTCGGGCGCAACGACGTCGCACATGCCCGGCCTCACGCCCGAGATGCCGTTTGCGGAATCGCGCGTCGTGGTCGCGGCGCCCGCGCTGCTGATCGAGGCGCGCTTCCGCGACGTCCCGCTGTCCAGCCGGCTGCTGCGCACCGACGAGACGCGCGCGTTCACCGTCGGTGCGGCGCGCGGC
>Ga0310810_10004977_pt1 | contig 14780 bp, 13 predicted proteins | sample NCmetagenome_FD_207641 | JGI IMG/M metagenome (GOLD analysis project Ga0310810, IMG submission 207641) | Soil microbial communities from experimental microcosm in Duke University, North Carolina, United States - NC | ecosystem: Engineered > Artificial ecosystem > Soil microcosm > Unclassified ... | reverse complement strand
GACCACGCCAATGTGCAGCCGCACTCGGGCGCTCAGGCGAACATGTCAGTTTGTTTCGCAGTGCTCAAGCCGGGCGACGTCGTGCTCGGGATGAATCTCGCGCACGGCGGACACCTGACGCACGGTCATCCGCTCAACTTTTCCGGTCAGCTCTATACCATCGTCCCGTACGGTGTCCGCAAGGAAGATGAACGGATCGATTACGACGAACTCGATCGCCTGGCCGAAGATCGCAAGCCGAAGCTGATCATCGTCGGGGCGAGCGCGTATCCGCGTGTCATCGATTTCGCTCGAATCCGTTCGACGGCCGATCGTGTCGGAGCCCTCGTCATGACCGACATGGCCCACATTGCGGGTCTTGTCGCCGGAGGAATGCACCCGAGCCCGGTGCCGCACTCCGACTTCGTAACGACGACCACGCACAAGACCTTGCGCGGGCCGCGCGGAGGAATGGTCCTCTGCAAGGAGCGCTTCCAGAAAGATCTGGACCGCAGCGTGTTCCCGGGTGTGCAGGGCGGTCCGCTGATGCACATCATCGCGGCCAAGGCTGTCTGCTTCAAGGAGGCGGCCGAACCGTCGTTCGCGGATTATCAGTCGCAGATCGTGAAGAACGCCGCGCGCCTGGCGCAGGTGCTGAGCGAGGCCGGTTTCCGGCTGGTCAGCGGTGGCACCGACAATCACCTGATGCTCGTCGATGTCTTCTCGAAGGGGATCACCGGGAAGGTGGCCGAGGCTGCACTCGGGAAGGCCGGCATCACAGTCAACAAGAACGCCATCCCGTTCGACCAGAACCCGCCGATGACAGCCAGCGGCATCCGCATCGGAACGCCGGCCATCACTTCGCGCGGTCTGAAGGAAGCGGAGATGGACATCGTCGGCGAGCTGATCGCACGCGCGCTCAAGACGCCAGACGATGATGCTGCACTCTCGATGGTGCGTGAGGAAGTCGAGCGCCTGTGCCGGAAGTTCCCGCTGTACCCGGACTCGCTGGCGTAACGGCCAGCGTTTTTCGAGCCGGAGGCGCTCTCTCGACTGCGCTGCCGGACTACGAGCCGCGAGAGAGCCAGGCGGCAATGGCGACAGCTGTCGCAGACGTCCTCGACAACGGTGGCGTGCTGCTCGCTGAGGCTGGCACCGGCACCGGCAAGACGCTGGCCTATCTCGTGCCGGCAATCCTGAGCCGTCAGCGCGTGCTGGTGTCCACCGGCACCAAGAACCTCCAGGAACAGATCTACTTCAAGGACATCCCGACGCTTCGACAGGCGCTGGACGTGCCGTTCACCGCGACCTACATGAAAGGCCGCGGCAACTACGTGTGCCTGCATCGCCTCGATCAGCTCAGCGAAGGCAACGGTGCGGCCGCGCACGACGTGTTCCTGCCGATTGTCCGCGAATGGTCGAAACAGACCGAGACCGGCGACCGCGCGGAACTCGAGGACCTGCCGGAAGATCTGCCCTTCTGGAACGAGGTGGCCGCGACGGCCGAGGCCTGTATCGGCCCCGAATGTCCGCGCTACGACGAGTGTTTCGTCACCCGGATGCGGCAGCGTGCCGCCGCGTCCGACGTGGTCATCGTCAATCATCACCTGCTGTGCGCGGATGCGGCCGTCCGCCAGAATGCGTTCGGCGAAGTGATTCCGGCGTGCAGCTACGCGGTCGTCGACGAAGCGCACCAGCTCGAGGATGTCGCCACTCAGTACTTCGGCTTTTCAATCAGCACGTATCGAGTGGAAGACTTCGCCCGCGACGTGGAGCGTTTTGCGAGGTCTGGAAGCGTTCCGTCGCGGGACGCGCAGGACGAACTTCAGAAGGCGGTCGATCGGTTCCGGGATCACGGTCGCGCCTTTTTCACCGAGCTTGCCTTCGCGCATCGGACCAACGACCGTGCGCGGGGCGAAGAGCGGGTCCGCGCGACCGACCAGTCGCTCGCCCACACGCGGGAAGTGGCTGCGTATCTGGCCGGTTCACTCGATCTGCTCGAGGGCGCCCTGGCCCTGCTGAAACCTGCAAATGAACTGCAGGAAGGCGAAGCCGCCCCGCCATTCGACAGTGCCGCGCTGGCGCGCCGCGCGGGCGAAATCAGGGACGAACTGCGCTTCCTGCTGCGAGCCGGCGATCCTGCGTACGTCTACTTCGTGGAGTTCCGCGGAAAAGGCATTTTCCTGCGGGCCTCACCGATCGACGTCTCGGAAATCATTCGCGACCTTCTGCTCGACCGCATGCAGGCAACCGTCCTGACCTCGGCGACCCTGGCAGTGGATGGGAGCTTCGAGTACGTGCGCACGAGGCTCGGCATCGCGCGCGCGGAAGAGATCAAACTGCCGTCCGAGTTCGACTACGCAACGCAGGCGCTGCTCTACCTCCCGCAGCGCATGCCCGACCCGCGAGAACCCGGTTTCGCGATGGCGGCGGGACGGCAGGTGATCGAACTGCTCAAGCGAAGCCGCGGGCGCGCCTTCGTGCTGTTTACGAGTTACGCGTCGCTGCGTGCGGTTCAGGCGATTGCCGAGATGGCGCTCGAGTACCCGATGCTCGTCCAGGGGACCGCACCCCGGTCTCAGCTGCTCAGGCAATTCCGTCAAACGCCCAACTGCGTACTCTTTGCGACCTCGAGTTTCTGGCAGGGTGTCGACGTGGTGGGCGAAGCGCTGAGTTGCGTCATCGTCGATAAGCTACCGTTCGCTTCGCCGGGGGATCCGATTACGGCAGCCCGGATTGAGTCGATTCGGGCTCAGGGAGGGGAGCCTTTTGGTGAGTACCAGGTGCCGCTGGCGATCCTGGCCCTTCAGCAGGGCCTGGGGCGGCTAATCAGGCACCGGAAGGACCGGGGCGTCCTCGCGGTCCTGGACCCGCGGATGCGTACAAAAGGCTACGGGCGGCGGTTCATCGCTTCGGTTCCGCCGGCTCCAGTGGTTCACGACCTGGATGCTGTCGAACGCTTCTTTTCGATCGTGTAAGATACTATCGACAAACTAGTTAGTGTCACTTCTTTAGGAGGAACTTATGGTCCGCCGAATCAGCGGCCGGCCGTCGTGGCTCTTCGCGGCCGCCCTTATTGCATCCCTCGTGGCCGCCGTTCCGGCGTTCGCCCAGTCCACCGGCATGGTCAAGGGTGTCGTCACTGACGACAAGGGCCAGCCGATCGACGGCGCCAAGGTCACGATCGAAATGAACGGCGGCACCGGCCGCAAGTTCGAAACCAAGACGAACAAGAAGGGCGAGTACATCCAGATCGGTCTCGCCAGCGGTTCGTACAAGATCGTGGCCGAAAAGGACAAGCTGGGTTCGCAACCCGCCACCGTTTCGGTTCGTGCGAACGCCACCCAGGAAGCCAACCTGACGCTCGCGGTGGCGAGCGCTGCGGCGACCAAGGAAGTGCAGGCGAAGAACGCCGCCATCACCAAGGTATTCGATGAGGGCGTCCAGTTGAGCAACGCCGGCAACCACGACGAGGCCATCGCCAAGTTCAACGAAGCCATCGCCATCATCCCGACCTGCTACAACTGCTACAACAACATCGCCTACAGCTACACCGCCAAGAAGGACTATGCGAACGCGGAAACGGCCTACAAGAAGTCGATCGAAGTGAAGCCGGACGACGCCGCGGCGTACGTGGGCCTGGCTGGCATCTACTTCAACACGGGGAAGGCCGCTGACGCCAAGCCGCTCGTGGAGAAGGCGATCTCGATCGATGCGTCGAACGCGGATGCTCACTACATCTACGGCATGACGCTCGTCGCCGAGAATCCCGCGAAGGCCAAGGGCGAATTCGAGGAGTTCGTGAAGTTGGCGCCGACGGCACCCAACGCCGCCATTGCCAAGTCGCTCATCGCCGAGCTCGAAAAACAGGTCAAGTGATCAGGCCGGCCTGGTTGATCCTGACGATTGCTCAACCCGCCTGACATAGCACGACGGCTGAACGGCGTTCGCGATCGCATCGCGGACGCCGCTCGGCGGTCCGGCCGCCTCCCTTCCTCGGTTCGCCTCGTCGCCGTATCGAAGACGTTCCCCCTCGACGCCATTCGCATCGCCGTCCAGTCCGGGCAAATCGATTTCGGCGAAAACAAGGTCCAGGAAGCTCAAACGAAGATCCTCGGTGCTGGCAGTCTTCCGGTTCGCTGGCATCTCATCGGGCATCTTCAATCGAACAAGGCGAAGAAAGCCGCTTCGCTGTTCGACACAATTCACTCGATCGATTCTGTTGATCTGCTGAAAAAGCTGGATGAAGGAGTGGCAGAGAAAGGCCGCCAGGTCGACGTCCTCATCCAGGTGGACCTTGCGGGAGATCAGACCAAGCATGGCGCTCCAGAATCCGAAGTGCCCGCGATCATCGACGTGGCAATGGCGTGCAAGGCTGTGCGCCTGTCGGGACTGATGGTGCTGCCGCCGGCAGTTGATGACGCCAGGGACGCACGCCCGTACTTTGCTGCCCTGCGCGACCTGCGAGACCGTTACGTGGCCCAGGGCATACCGGCCGTGAACCTCGCGGAATTGTCCATGGGGATGAGCCACGACTTCGAGGTTGCCGTCGAGGAAGGCGCGACGATGGTCCGGGTCGGATCGGAGATCTTCGGAGAACGAACGTACGCCGCAGGGTAGCCTCGATACCGTCCCTCGCCCCGCAGCAGTTCCTCTGTCCTGCACGCTCGAACCGTCCGATACCTTGGGCATGAACGTCAGCCCTCTTGATCTTCGCCAACAGAAATTCCGGACCGCGTTTCGCGGACTGGATCCCGTTGAAGTCTCGTCGTTTCTGCTCGCCGTTGCCGACGATTACGAGCAGTCCCTCCGCGAAACAGACCGCCTGCGCCAGGAAGTCGCGCGGCTCGAAATGGTCGTCCGCGGACACGTGGAGCAGGAGAAGAGCCTGCAGAACACGCTGATCACCGCGCAGAAGCTGGCCGACGACATCAAGGCGGGCGCGGAAGACCATGCAGCGCGGATTGCGCGCGAGGCCGAGGGACGTGCGGCCCTGATGATTGAAAAGACCCAGGCGCGCGTCGAGGACATCCAGCGGGACATCGATGGTCTCAAGCTGAAACGGCGCGATGTGGAAACGTCGCTCGAGGCGACCATCCAGGCGCTGCGCAACACGCTCGAGTTCGTCCGCGAGCAGGATGCCCGCGACCGCGAGGAGAAGCTCCTCACCTACCGTCCGCGGCCCCTCGAGGCCGAAGCCAAGGCCGGTTGATTCACGCGACCGATGCGGGCGTCGAGATCGACGTCCGCGTCATCCCCCGCGCCGGAAAGTCCGCAATCGCGGGCGAGCGCGACGGTCGGATGCTCATCCGCGTGGCTGCGCCACCCGTCGAGGGCGCCGCGAACGACGCGATCATCGAACTCCTCGCCAAACTGCTCGATTGTCCCAGACGCGCGGTGAGAATCGTTTCCGGCGAGAACAGCCGGTCAAAGCGCCTGGCGGTCGATGGGGTGACGCCCGACGAAGTTCGCCGGCTGCTCAGGGCGTGACGACGGAAGTCGGCGGCGCGACGATCTCGAGCGCCAGGCCGAAGTGCCACGGATATTCATAGTTCGGCACGACCTCGATCGGCTTGTCGTACCAGCCATCGATGTTCACCCGCCGATCCTCCCGCGAAATCGTCAGGTTGTCCTCATCGAGCGGCACGTCGAACTGGCCGGCGAGATCCATGATCCGCGCGGTCAAATCGGTGTTGTTCTTGGCCTTGAACATGGCCGCATCGCGCACGGCGTCCCTGAACCGTACGTACGTGAGGTACTCCGACCCGATGTGGTAGGCAGCGTTCGCGAGGAGAGCGACGATGGCGAGCTTGACCAGCAGCTTGAACACGTCGACTCAAAGTATATCGGCGCTTCCTGCACCCAAAATCAGGGTCAGCGTATCTGGTGCAGCATCCGGTCCCAGCGGGTCTTCGTAAAGAAATGCGCGAACACCGACCCGAGCGAGCGGACGGTGTCGGCGGCGCCCGCGTCCTCGTAGTCCTCCCGCTCCGCCTCGTACGACCAGTAGATGATCAGGGCCCTGCCCTTGACGTAATCGCGCGGAAGGAAGCCCCAGTAACGGCTGTCCTGGGAGTTGTCGCGATTGTCGCCCATCACGAAGTACTGGTTCGCCGGCACCGTCACCGGACCATATCGCTCGCGGACGTCGAGCGAGGTCACTTCGCTTGCGGAATCGGCCGAGCGGGGTGGTTCGAGGAAATGCACGTACGGTTCGTCCAAAGGCGTCCCGTTCACGTACACCTTTTTCTGCTTCAATTCGACCGTTTCGCCCGGGAGGCCGATGACGCGCTTGATGAAGTCGCGCTCCGGTTCTTCCGGATACTTGAAGACAACCACGTCGCCGCGGTGAATCGTGCCGAGCGGCAGCAGGGCCCTCTCGAGTCCCGACTCGCTGGGACCGAGGACGAACTTGTTGACGAGCAGGTGGTCGCCGATGAGGAGATTGTTCTCCATCGAACCGGTGGGAATCTTGAACGCCTGCACGACGAAGGTGCGGATGAACAGCGCCAGGATGACGGCGATGACAATCGATTCGAAGTACTCGCGGAGCGTCGACTTGCGGAACTCGCGTCTCATTCGCTGTCTGTTCCCATCTTGAGTACGGCGAGAAAGGCTTCCTGCGGGATCTCGACCTTGCCGACCCGCTTCATGCGCTTCTTGCCTTCCTTCTGTTTCTCGAGCAGCTTGCGTTTGCGCGAGATGTCTCCGCCGTAGCACTTCGCCAGAACGTTCTTGCGCAGGGCCTTGACCGATTCGCGAGCGATGATCCGCCCGCCGATGGCCGCCTGGATCGCCACCTCGAACATCTGCCGCGGAATCAGCTCGCGCATCTTCGACGCCAGCGCCCGGCCGCGCTCGTACGCCATGTCTCGGTGCACGATGATCGACAGCGCGTCCACCGGATCCCCGTTGACGAGGATGTCCAGCTTCACGAGCGGCGACGGCCAGTACCCGGTCACATGGTAATCGAGGGACGCGTAGCCGCGCGAAATGGTCTTGAGCTTGTCGTAGAAGTCGAGCACGACCTCGTTGAACGGAAGCTCGTAGGTGATGAGCACCCGGTCCGACGCGAGGTACTCGAGCGATTTCTGGACCCCGCGCTTGTCCTGGCACAGCTGCAGGATTCCGCCCACGTGTTCGACCGGCGTGAGGATCATCGCCGTGATGACCGGTTCCTCGATCTTGGTGATCCGGCCGGCGTCCGGCAGCTTGGCCGGGCTGTCGATCTCCTGCACCTCTCCGTCAGTCGTCGTCACCCGGTACAAGACGCCCGGAGCGGTGGTCACGAGATCGATGTCGAACTCGCGTTCGAGCCGCTCCTGGACGATCTCCATATGCAGCAGGCCTAGGAAGCCGCAGCGGAAACCGAACCCGAGCGCGATCGAGGTCTCGGGCTCGTAAAAAAACGACGCATCGTTCAACCGCAGCTTCTCGAGGGCATCGCGCAGTTCCGGATACTCGTGGCCTTCGACCGGATAGAAACCGGCGAACACCATCGGCTTCAGTTCCTTGAAGCCGGGAAACGGTTCCACTGTGCGGCGGTTGGTCTCGGTAATCGTGTCGCCGATCTTGGCGTCGCTGATCTTCTTGACGTTTGCAACCAGGAAACCCACTTCTCCGACGCCAAGTTCCTCCGCGGGAATGGCCTTCGGCGTGAAGATGCCGAGCTGCTCGGCTTCGTAGTCCTGGCCCTCGGCCATGAAGGTGATCTTCATGCCCTTGCGGATCGTGCCGTCAATCACACGGATGACGATGACCACGCCCCGGTAGGGGTCGTACCAGGAATCGAAAATCAGCGCCTTGAGCGGCGCGTCCGGCGAGCCGGCGGGCTGCGGCAGACGCTGCACGATCGCTTCGAGGATGTCGTGCACGCCAGTGCCCATCTTGGCGCTCGCCAGGATCGCGTTCTCTCCGGGCAGTCCGACGATCTCCTCCAGCTGACGCCGGGCCTCGTCAGGCTGCGCACTGGGCAGGTCGATCTTGTTGATGACCGGGATGATCTCGAGGTTGTTGTCGACCGCGAGATACGCGTTGGCAAGGGTCTGCGCCTCTACGCCCTGCGAGGCATCCACCAGCAGCAGCGCCCCCTCGCATGCCGCCAGCGAACGCGTCACCTCGTACGAGAAGTCGACGTGACCCGGCGTGTCGATAAGGTTGAGGACGTACTTGTCGCCAGAATCGGCGGTGTAGTGCAGCCGGACCGGATGCGCCTTGATGGTGATGCCGCGCTCGCGCTCGAGGTCCATCGCGTCGAGGACCTGCGCTTCCATCTCGCGTGCCTGGAGGGCGCCGGTCATTTCGAGGAAACGGTCGGCGAGCGTCGACTTGCCGTGGTCGATGTGCGCGATAACCGAAAAGTTACGGATGTAGCGTGAATCCATGGTCGGGCGGAAATCTCGATTATAGCTGCGGAGGCGGACTTCCTTGACCGATGAGTGGCCGCGTCGAGGGGCCACAGTCGTCGCGCCGCCTTTTTCGGATGCCGGTCGGCGCTCACGCCACCGCGGGCAGCCCGGTGATCGCGCGAATCTCCTCCGCGTTCAGCGCCTCGGAATCGAGCAGCGCGCGGGCAATCGCATCGAGTTGTTCGCGATGGAGACCAAGCAGGCGGTCCGCCTCTCGATGGCTCTGCTCCACGATGCGACGGATTTCATCGTCAATCAGCTCGGAGGTCGCCTCGCTGTAGGGTTGCCGCTGGAAAGCTGGTGGCAGGCCATCTTCTTGGGGAGCGAGGAAGCTGATCGGGCCGATCTTCTCGCTCATGCCCCAGCGGAGCACCATGTGCCGGGCGATGTCTGTCACCTGCTGCAGATCGGCCTCTGCGCCGGAGGTCGTCACGCCGTAGACAAGCTTCTCCGCGGACCGGCCACCCAGAGCGCTCGTGATCCGCCCCTGCAGGTAGTCTTGCGCGTAGGTGGTCCGGTCATCGATCGGGAGTTGGTAGGTTGCGCCGAGCGAGAGGCCGCGCGGCACAATCGACACGCGATGCACCGGGTCCGAGCCTGGCAGCAGCAGCGCGAGCAACGCATGACCCGCTTCGTGATAAGCCGTGCGCTCGCGGTCGGCCGGGTTGAGCAGGAGGTTGCGTGCGGGCCCCAATGTAATCTTCTGCAGCGCCTCCGAGAAATCGTCGGCGCCCACAGCGCTCTTGTCTCTCCGCGCCGCCAGGAGCGCCGCCTCGTTCACAAGGTTGCGAAGCTCCGCGCCGACCAGACCGGGCGTCTCTGCGGCGATCCGCTCGAGCGACACGTCCGGGGCCAGCGGCACTTTCCTGGTGTGTACCTCGAGGATCGCGGCGCGCCCGCGGCGATCGGGGCGCTGGACGACCACCCGGCGATCGAAACGACCTGGCCGCATCAGAGCCTGGTCGAGCACGTCCGCGCGGTTCGTTGCGGCGAGCACGATAACCCCTTCACGTGAGTCGAACCCGTCCATCTCCGTCAGGATCTGGTTGAGAGTCTGCTCGCGCTCGTCATTGCCACCGAGTTGCGCGCCGCTGCCTCGCGTGCGCCCGATGGCGTCCAGTTCGTCGATGAATACGATCGCCGGCGCGGCCGCGCGGGCCTGCTTGAAGAGGTCGCGCACGCGCGAAGCGCCGACACCCACGATCATCTCGATGAATTCAGAAGCGCTGAGGCTGAAGAACGGAACGCCCGCCTGCCCGGCAATCGCACGCGCGAGTAGCGTCTTGCCTGTTCCCGGTGCGCCGACGAGCAGCACTCCCTTGGGCACTGTTCCCCCCAGGCGCTGATACTTCGCCGGGTTCTTCAGGAAATCGACGATCTCGACGAGCTCGTTCTCCGCCTCGTCGATGCCCGCCACGTCGTCGAAGGTCACCTTTGACGAGTCCTCGGCGTAGCGCTGGGCGCGGCTTTGTCCGAGCCTGAACAGCCCGCCCCCAGCCGCCGCGGTCGCGCGCCTGCTGATATAGAGAAATCCCGCGATGAGGAGCAGCGTGGGACCGAAGTTCACGAGCACGGTGAATAAGGACGAAGCGCCTTGATCGATCGCTGTTACCTCGACCCCCTGCGCCTCAAGACGCGCTTCGAGGCCCGGGTCGGCAAATACCGGTCGCTCAGTCCTGAACCGGTCCGACGTCCGCGGCTTCGCACGGTTGGTGGCGGACGTGCTCGGGGCCCTGGACCCGTCCGCTGTCGCGACCTCCGGATAGGTGACCGCATCCTTGAAACGACCCCTGATTGAATCGCCAGTGCTCGTGAGTTCGGCGATGTTGCCGGCTTCCAGCTGAGCCCTGAAGACGGAGTATGGAATGGCCACTGACTGGGGTTCGCCGAAGAAGACGCTCGTCACCACATAGTTGGTGAGCATCAGCGAGACAAAGATCACCCACCACGGCACGAGCCGCAAACGCGAGCGCCATCCGGCCGCCTGACCTGCTGCTGGAGGCTGACTCTGTGGGGAAGGCGTCGACGGGTTGCCGGTTGGAGCCTGAGCCATGGGTGACCTGACTCAATATTGAATCCGACCATGCTTCGGGGGATGTCCCGCATCGCACAGGACCGCGGGGACGGTTGCCGGGAGAGCGACCTGACGGAGCGTTCAACTCAGTACAGCGCGCGTGTCTCAGAGTGGGGCAACATCGGAAGGTATTGCACGTTGATTACGGTGTCACCCACACGGGTCTTTCCGATCCGTGCCAGGAGTGGCGCAACTCAGGGAGACAGAAACACATGGCGCCACTAGACGGCACGATCAAGCGACTCGTCAGCGACAAGGGCTTCGGCTTCATTCTCGCGAGCGACGGTGTCGAGTATTTCTTCCATAACTCCGCATGCAGCGGCGTCGCGTTCGACGAGCTTCGTGAGGATCAGGCTGTCACGTTCGAGCGCGGCCAGGGGCCCAAGGGTCCGCGCGGCGAGAACGTGCGACTCGCGTAACACTCACCAACGTCTGCGCCGAGTACGGCATCACGACGAAACCCGGCAATGGTTCGGGTGGTGCCACCTGGTGCGGAAATCTGACCGCCGCCCGTGTGCCGGATTTCAGGCACCGGGTCGGCGGCACCAAGCAGATCCGCAGGTGCTGCGCGGCGCGCGCGACGGCTCATGCGGTCAATTTTCTATCCGGCCGAACCACGCCAGCGCGCTGACGCCGAATCAGGGCAGCGACGCCGGGCGACTGGATATTTCCCTGCTGCGCGGTAGGCCGAACCGTGGCAGGGTCGTCGACCGGCAGATCGGGCGCGAGCCTGCCTTGACGGCCTCCTTCACTGCACTCCTTGACCACCTCATTTCGACGAGTGATTCGAGCGATCGCGCTCTCCCGGAGCGTTCTGCTGCGTCAGGATCAGCTGATAGCGGTCAACGGTCGAAGGTTTTTGAGATACTTAGGCGCCTGTTCGATTGGGCCGCTTCCAGGATGCGCGGGGCCAATGGCGCCCAGGAGGTTTCCACGTGCGTGTACTCGCGACTCTAGCGATTGTCATCAGCATGGCGGTTCTGCCATCCGCGCAGCCTTCGCCTCGTCAGATCATCACCACGGGCGGCAATCCGAACCTGCCCTTCAGCCCTGCGGTCAAGGCTGGAGGATTCATTTACGTCGCCGGCGCGATTGGAGACGGCTCGACCCCGCTCGCCAAGGGCGACATTCGCGCGCAGACGCGACAGACCCTGGACGGCATCGCGAAGACATTGAAAGCCGGCGGGTCGACTCTCGCCAACGCTGCGAGTGTGACCGTCTACCTCCGCAACGCCTCCGATTTCGCGGCGATGAACGAGGTGTACGCCACCTACTTTCCCACCAACCCTCCTGCGCGAACGACAGTGGCCGTGACACAGCCGCTCGCCAACGCCGACGGGCTGGTCGAGATCTCGATGGTCGCCATCCCGGACGGAGGTGAACGAACCGTGATACACCCGGACGGATGGGCGAAGGTTCCGAGCCCGTATAGCTACGGGATCAAGAGCGGCAACACGTTGTTCCTCGCTGGCCTTGTCAGCCGAAACGGCAAGGACAACGCGAACGTCCCCGGGGACATCACGGCACAAACCAGGACGGTGCTCGAGAACGGCGCCGCCATCCTCAAGCAGGCGGGGATGAGTTTCGCCGACGTCGTCGCCTCCAGGGTGTACCTCACCGACGATGGGGCGTTCCAGGCAATGAATGCGGCCTATCGACCCTACTTCACCGACACGCCCCCGGCCCGTCTCACGGTGAAGAGCGGCCTCACCAGTCCCGATTACCTGATCGAGATCGGAATGGTGGCCGTGAAGGATCCGATTCGTACCACGGTGACGACCCCGAATGCGGACGGGACTCCCGGTCGTGCGAACGCGAACCTCAGTTCAGCGATCCGGGTCGGCAACCGTCTTTATCTCTCCGGGATCACCGGCAACACGCAGACCAACCGCGGCGATGCGAAGGCGCAGACCACGGAGGTACTGGCCCGCGTCGGACGAACCCTCCAGGCCGCGGGGTTCGGATGGGACAACGTCGTCGATTCGACGGTGTTCATGTCCGACATGACGAAGTTCGCCGACATGAATGACGCCTATCGCGGCACCTTTTCGAAGGACTTCCCCGCCCGCGCGACCGTGGGTCTTCCTCCAATCGGCGGCGACACGCTCGTCGAAATGATGTTCGTAGCCGAGAAGTGACCGGCCCGGCATCCATCTCCGAGCTGGCCCGCCTGCTGGCAGAAGGGCATTACGTAGCCGACCACGGTCTTGCCGTGTCGTTGTTCGTCGCGCTCCGCCTGCGGAAGCCGCTCTTCCTCGAGGGAGAAGCAGGCGTGGGCAAGACGTCCCTCGCCTCTGCAATCGCGGGAGCGCTCGGCACCGATCTCATCCGCCTGCAATGCTACGAAGGCCTGGATGTGACGCAGGCCGTTTACGAGTGGGACTACGCGCGCCAGCTCGTGGAACTACGCATCCTCGAGGCGTCGGGCGCGCTGGACCGTCAAACCGCGCGACGCGAACTCTACACCGACACATTCCTGATCAAACGCCCGCTGCTCCAGGCCATCGACCCGGCCCGCACCAGGCCGGCTGTCCTGCTCATCGACGAGATCGATCGCGCTGACGAGGAGTTCGAAGGCTACCTGCTCGAACTGCTGGCCGAGTACCAGATCACGATTCCCGAGCTCGGGACGATCAAGGCGTCGGAACCGCCGCTTGTGATCCTGACCTCGAACCGCACGCGCGAAGTGCACGACGCACTCAAGCGCCGCTGCCTGTATCACTGGATTGATTACCCGTCGCTCGAGAAGGAGCTGGCGATCGTCCGCGAACGGGTTCCGCACGCGGCCGTGCGGCTGAGCCAGCAGGTCACGACGCTTGTCCAGCGGCTACGAACGCTGGATCTGTATAAGGTTCCCGGCGTCTCAGAGACGCTCGATTGGGTCGCTGCGCTCGCCGCGCTCGACAGGCAGGAGCTCGATCTCAGCGCCGTGGAAGAGACCCTCGGCGTGGTTTTGAAGTCGAGAGAGGACCAGCAGTCGGTCAGCGGGGCGGCCTTGTCAGAACTGCTCCGCGCCGCCGTCGCGGGGTGACGCCGCCATCAGGTCGATGCCCGCGTTCCTGACCAACCTGCTTGTCTTCGGCCGGCTGCTCCGCGCGGCGGATGTCGACATACCGGTTGGTGCGATGCTCGACGTGATCGAGGCCTTACCCCACGTCGACGCCGCAAGTCGAGAGGAGGTGTATTACACCTGCCGCGCGATTCTCGTGCGTCGCCGCGAACAACTCCAGGCATTCGACACCGTCTTCGATGCGTTCTGGCGCGATCACAGTAACCCGTTCGCCGGACGCGAGACCGCAAACCTGCGCAGTCCCGATCAGACGCAGGCCGCCGCCGTCGCGGCCGCCGTGCTCGCTGGTGATCCCGACAACGCCGGCGGATCCGACGAGGGAACACCCGAGGGGCTCGTGCAGACGTGGAGCGAGTCGAGCGCGCTGAGGCGCAAGGACTTCGCTGAATTCTCGCCGCAGGAAGAAGCGCAGGCGCGTGTGGCGATCGAGCGTCTCCAGTGGCTGCCGGGCCAGCGCCGGACGCGCCGGTGGATCCGTGGCCGTGGTCCTCGCATCGACATGCGACGGGCGCTTGCGCACAGCGTTCGTACGCGCGGCGACATCGTCACACTGCCTACACAACACAGAAAAATCCGGCCGCGACGGCTGGTGCTGCTCTGTGACGTGAGCGGATCGATGGAACGCTATGCACGCCTGCTGCTCCACTTCGCGCATGGCATCGGTCAGCAGCAACGGCGGGTCGAGGCGTTTCTCTTCTCCACGAGCCTGACCCGCGTCACCCGGCAGCTGCGCACCCGCAATGTGAACCGCGCGGCCGTTGCCGTGTCGGACGCGGTCCCGCACTGGTCAGGTGGGACCCGTATCGGTCACGCCCTCCAGCAGTTCCGCATACGGTGGTCCCGCCGCGTGATGAGGGAGGGTCCGGTGGTGCTGTTGATTTCGGACGGGTGGGATCGGGGAGATCCTGACCTCCTCCGGCAGCAGGTCGCGTGGCTTCAACGCAGCTGTCATCGACTGATCTGGCTGAACCCGCTCATCGGCACCTCGGGCTTCGAACCGCTGACGCGAGGTCTGAAGGCGGCTCTGCCCTACGTCGACGATTTCCTGCCGGCGCGGACACTCACCGACCTCTCGCAGCTGGCGCTACACTTGGAGTCGGTGGACAACAGCTCGCGGCACCGGCGCGCCCAACACCAGGTCTGAATGGATATCAGCGGCACCTACGAATTCCCGGCTCCCCCGGCACGCGTCTGGGAACTCCTGATGGACCCGGCGGCCATTGCGTCGTGCATCCCCGGTTGCTCGTCT
>Ga0310810_10004976_pt1 | contig 14780 bp, 11 predicted proteins | sample NCmetagenome_FD_207641 | JGI IMG/M metagenome (GOLD analysis project Ga0310810, IMG submission 207641) | Soil microbial communities from experimental microcosm in Duke University, North Carolina, United States - NC | ecosystem: Engineered > Artificial ecosystem > Soil microcosm > Unclassified ... | reverse complement strand
GCCGAAGTGCTTGGTCACCACCAGGCGGCGCCACTGGATCACCTCGGCGTCGGTCGACGAGAGCTTCTCGGGGGTGTCGTAGCGCTGGTTGATCATCACGCGCTCGTCCTGGCGCGAGAAGTTGTACTCGATGATCCAGCGGTGGAGCCCGGCGTAGGCCAGGCGCTCCCCGAGCCGCCCGAGCGCGGTCTTGGGCCGGAGGCAGTGGTAGTACCACACCCGAGTCAGATGCTCCTCGACCGGGACGCACATGCGGGTGTAGAGGTCCCACCCGAACTCGGCGCGGAACATGCCGGGCAGATGGTGGCCCCCGCACCACTTGGCGGATCGGGGCGGGGGAATGTGGCGCCGCGCGCGCTCGGCGAGCGGCCGGGTGAGCCACGTCCAGAACCGCCGGTACGTCGTCTTGGGCCACGCGCGGCCGTCGGGGTAGACGTCCTGGCGCGGGTTCTGGCGCATGTAGTTGGACTCGGCCACGTCGCCGCCGAAGCCGTTGCCCACGAAGATCGGGTGCTCGCCCTGGGCGCCCCGCGCGATGAAGCCGCTGCGCGCGACCACCACCGCGTTGCGGTGCACGTAGTTGACGTGCGAGTCCATCGAGTTCTCGAGCGCGACCTCCCAGTTGCAGCGCCAGTCGACCTGACCGATGAGGATGAGGGTCTCCTCGTCGAAGAACTCCTCCGGCACGTCCTCCTCGATCGGCGCGGGCGGGCCCTCGCCGATCCAGACGAAGACGAGGCCCTTGATCGTGCGGGTCGGGTACGCCTTGGCCTCGGTGCCGGCCTTGCCGCACACGCCGGAGCCCGGGCCCTCCGAGAGCACCATCACGTTCTTGCCCGACTCGTCGTAGACCCAGCCGTGGTACGGGCACGCGACCGTGCCCCGGTAGTGGCAGTCCCCTTCGCTGAGCCGCGCGCCGCGATGCGGGCAGATGTCCTGGATGGCGGCCACGTCGCCCGCCGCGCCGCGGAACAGGCACAGCTCCTCCCCCAGGAGCGAGACCTTCACCGGCTTCCGCCGGCCGACCCGGCGCGCCTCGACCGCCGGGTACCAGTAGTTGCGCAAGCCGAGCTTCGGGATCAGATGCCGGATGTCGCCGCTGAGCTTCGGCACGCCGCCGCCCGGGCGGGCGTCGGCCACGTGCAGGCGCGGGGTCGATTGGGGAGTAGGTGTGGACACGCCGGTCTCCTCGGGCTCAGGGCATGAAGGTCGCGAAGCACTTGTTCGAGTTGAACGACCAGGTCTCGACGAAATGGCAGGTGTCGGGCTTGCGCCCGAGCGCTTCCATCGCCCCGACCAGCATGTACCAGTTCAGCATCTCCTGCTGGCCCGACGTCTCGATGGCCTCGAGTGGCGTCTTCCGCCACGTCTCGTAGTCCCCGGCGCGCAGCGCCTCGTAGAGCCGCCGGTCGGCCTCGATGTCGGGATAGAGCTGGTGGTTCTTGTCGGTGAGGAACGCGTGCGACCAGCTCGACGAGGCGATCAGGGCGGTGCGCCAGGGGCTGTCGCGCATGACCCGCGCGGTCGCCGCGCCCACCTCCATGCAGCGCTTCGGCGAGGGCGACGGCGGATCCAGATCCGCGTCGGGGAGCGGGTGCTCGAGGCTCCCTCGCCCGCCGCGCTGAGCGATCACCCGGCGGCCGTAGCAGTTGACCTGGAACGCGATGACCGGATACGGGAAGCCCACCCGGTCGTAGTCGAGGAACATGATCGTGTTGAGGAAGGCGTGGGCGAGGCCCGGGTAGTGGAGCGGCTTGTAGGCGTAGGCCATGTCGACGCCCTGCTCGAGCAGGCCCGACGCGAGGTGCTTGCCCGCCTCCCGGTGGCCGGTGATCTGGAAGCACGTCTCCGAGGGCTCGCCCCAGACGTTGGGCCCGCCACCCGTCCGCTGCCACGGCCGCGCCTCCACCCGGTCGTAGGCCAGCACGCAGAAGGGGGGGATCACGTCCTCGGTGAAGTTCTCGTGCTGGTCGTCACCCCAGATGACGACCACGTCGGGCCGGAAGTCGTCGAGGATCCGCCGGGCCTTCCGGAAGTGGTGGAGCAGCGTGTCGCGGTGCCCGGCCGCGCTCGCGGTGCCGCCGTCCCCGCCGTACTCGGCGCGCATCGGGGCCGGCCAGCTCGCGGGATCGCGGTAGCGCTCGGGGAGGCCGGGATCCTGGAGCACCCGGCGAAGGATGCCGGCCATGTTCTGGTCCAGCCCGGTGAGCGGCGGGTAGTGCGTCATGCCCAGCCCGAGAATCTCGCCCATGAGGTGGCTCCTCGCCGTCCGGGTCCAAGCGCTTGCCGAACCCTAGTCCCCCCGTCCGGGCCTTGTCAAGTTGCGGAGGCGCGCACCTGCTACTGCCCCCCGGTCACGTCGATGGTGACCCCGGTCACGAAGTCGGCGTCGGCGGAGGCGAGGAAGCAGATGACCCGGGCCTGGTCCTCGGGGGTGGCCACCCGGCCGAGCGGGGTGCGCCGGATCTCGGCGGCCTGGCCCTCCGCGGAGCGGCGGTCCCAGTGCGGCCGGATGCGCTCGGAGAGGGTGAGGCTGGGGGCGATGGCGTTGACGGTGATGCCGTGGGGGCCGAGCTCGAAGGCGAGCTTACGGGTCAGCGCGATGATGCCGCCCTTGGCGGTGGCGTAGGCGCTCGAGCTCGACTGGCTCACCCCGCGCCCGGCGATCGACGAGAGGTTGACGATCTTGCCGGCCCCCTGCCGCTTCATCACCGGCACCACCGCGTGGGTGAAGAGGAAGGTGCCGGTGAGGTTGAAGTCGAGCAGCTTCTGCCACTCCGGGAGCGTGAGCTCGTCGAGCGCGGCGGCGGGCCGGGGCACGATGGTGCTGCCGCCCACCGCGTTGACCAGGATGTCGATGCGCCCGTGGGCGTCGACCGCCCGCTTCACCACGCCCTCCACCGCGGCCGCGTCGAGGGCGTCGGCCCGCAGGGCCAGGGCGCGGCCGCCCGCGGAGGTCACGTCCGCGGTGAGGCGATCGAGCGCGGCCGGCTCGACGTCGACGCCGACCACGCTGCCCCCCTCGCGCGCGATGATCATCGCGGTCGCCCGCCCGATGCCCGCGCCCGCCGCCGAGATCAGCGCGACCTTCCCTTGAAACCTCATGGGCCCTGGAATCTCATGGAGTCTCTCCGCGTAGAATGGGGGCGTGACCTACGACTGCGTGTTCTGTGGCGAGGAGAACGACGTCCTCGTCGACCCGAGCGGTGGCCGCCACCAGACGTTTACCGAGGACTGCACGGTGTGCTGCCGGCCCAACCTCATCACGCTCACCTTCGACGACGACGGCGACGTGGCCATCGAGGTGGTCCAGGAATACGAGGCCTGACCGGTCGCCCCCGTCATCACTGCTTCACGAGGGGACAGCCGCCCTCGGCGAGCGGCCGGAAGGCCTGGTCGCCCGGGATGGTGCTCACGATGCGGGCCAGGTCCCATTCGCCCTTCGACTCCTCGGGCTTCTTCACCTGCATCAGGTACATGTCCCGGATCACCCGGCCGTCCTCCCGGATGCGGCCCTGCCGGGTCATGAAGTCGTTGATCGGCATCTCCTTCATCCTCGCCATCACCGCCTTCGCCTCGTCGGTGCCGGCGGCCTGCACCGCCTTCAGGTAGTGGAGCGTGGCCCCGTAGGTGCCGGCCTGGATCATGGTGGGCGGCATGCCCTTGGCGGCGGTGAAGCGGTCGGTGAAGGCGCGCGCCTCGGGGCTCATGTCCCAGTAGAACGAGGCGGCCATCAGGAGCCCCTGGGCGGTGGGCAGCCCCAGCGCGTGGACCTCGGGGTACTGGATGAGGAGCCCCGCCAGCTGCTGGCCGCCGCGGTCGAGGCCGAACTCCTTCGCCTGCTTGATCGCGTTGGTGATGTCGGTGCCGCCGTTGGCCATCACCACCACCTTCGCCTTGGAGGCCTGGGCCTGCAGCAGGAACGAGGAGAAGTCGGAGGTGTTGAGGGGATGGCGGGCCGAGCCCAGCACCCGGCCCCCGGCCGCCTTGACGAAGTCGGTCGCGTTCTGCTCGAGCGCGATGCCGAAGGCGTAGTCGACGGTGATGAAGAACCAGGAGTCGCCGCCCTGCTTCACGATGGCGCTGGCGATGGTCTTGCTCTGGCCGTAGGTGTCGTAGACCCAGTGCACGCTGTGGGCCGAGCAGGCCTTGCCGGTCAGCTCCGCGGTGGCGGCCGCGGTCGGCATCACCAGGCGATTCATCTGCTCGGCGAGCTTGACCACGCCGAGCGCGATCGCGGAGTGCGGGATGCCGATGATCAGGTCGACCTGGTCCTGCTCGTACCAGCGCCGGGCGATGCCGACCCCGACGTCGACCTTGTTCTGCATGTCGGCGGAGACCACCTCGATGGGCTTGCCGAGCGCGCGGCCGCCGAAGTCGGCGACCGCCATGCGCACCGCGAGCAGATCGCCGGGCCCGGTGTTCTCCGAGTAGGGGCCCGACATGTCGTCGAGGACCCCGATCTTCACCGCGCCGTCCTGGGCGAGGCCGACGGAAGGCGCCAGCAGCATGGAGAGCACGAGAACGGTCATCACGGGGGCGGGCCAGCGCATGGTCTCTCTCCTGTCGGAGCGGTCAGGGCACGGGGATCCGCGACGGCATCCCGGTCTGGACGGTCAGGCCCCCGTCGGCGACGAGCGCGGCCCCGGTGACGTAGGAGGCGAGCTCGGAGGCCAGGAACAGCACCACGTTGGCGATCTCCTCCGGCCGGCCGAGCCGCCGCATCGGGATCATCGCGGTGGTGGCGTCGGCGAAGCCGGGGATGCCGAGCGAGGGGCGCAGCAGCGGGGTGTCGATCGCGCCCGGGCAGACGCAGTTCACCCGGATGCCGCGACCCGCGTACTCGATCGCGGTCACCCGGGTGAGGTTGATCACCCCGGCCTTGGCGGTGTTGTAGGCGCCGATCGCGAAGTCGGCGAAGAGGCCGGAGATCGACGCGGTGTTGACGATGGCGCCCCCGCCGCGGGCGAGCAGCTCGGGAATCGCCCGCTTCGTGGCGCGGAAGACGCCGGTGAGGCCCAGCTCGATGGTGTGGGTCCACACCGCGTCGTCCAGATCGCCGGTGAAGGCGAGGCGGCTCTTGCCGGGCGGCAGGGCGGGCTGGCCGAACGCGTTGTTGTGCAGGACGTCGAGCCCACCGAAGGCGCGGACCGCGCCGCCGATCATGGCCTCGATGCCGGCCGGGCTGCCCGCGTCGGCGGTGATCGCGACCGCGGTGCCGCCCGCGGCGCGGATCTCCGCGGTCACCGCCTCCGCCCGCGCGCCGTCGAGGTCCGCCACCGCCACCCGCGCGCCGCGCGCCGCGAAGCCGAGCGCGGTCGCCCGGCCGATGCCGGAGCCCGCGCCCGACACCAGCGCCACCTTGCCGTCGAATCGCATGGAGACCTCCGCCTCAGAGATCGAGATCGCCCCGGGCGAGCTGCTGGAAGATGGTGCGCCGGAGGATCTCGTTGGTGCCGTCCGCGATGTTGATGATGCGGAGCGTGTTGTAGGCGTGCACGAGGCCCACCTCGTTGGTGAGACCCATGCCGCCGTGGGTCTGGATGGCCCGGTCGACCGCGCGCAGGCAGACCTCGACCGAGTAGGCCTTGGCCATCGAGAGCTCCTTGATCGCCCGCTCGCCGCGGTCGAGCAGCATCGAGGCGTTGAGGCCGGCGAGGTGCGCCGCGTGCACCTCCATCGCGGACTCCGCGAGCGGGAACGCGACGCCCTGGTGCTCCGCGATCGGCGCGCCGAACGCCACCCGCTGGCCCGCGTAGGCCACCGCCTTCTCGAGCGCCCAGCGGGCGAGGCCGACCGCGCGTGCCGAGTTGTAGACGCGCCCGAGCGAGACGCCGAGCAGCGCGATCCGGAACCCCTCGTGGAGCGGGCCCACGAGCTGCCAGGGCTCGACCCGCACCGCGTCGAAGGTGGACTCGCCCTCGACCCCGCCGATGTCGCCCTGGAGCAGGGTCACGCGCTGGAGCGTGAAGCCGGCCGCGGTGGTCGGCACCAGGAACGCGCTGATGCCGCCGCGCTTGGCGGCGGCGCGGACCGGATCGGTGACCGCGAAGACCACGATCCAGTCCGCGAAGGTGATGTTCGACGTCCACATCTTCCGGCCGGTGATCCGCCAGCCGGAGCCCTCGGCGGTCGCGCGGGTCGTGATCATGGTGGCGTCGGAGCCGGCCCCCGGCTCCGAGAGGCCGAAGCACATGGACTGGCGGCCCGAGACCAAGCCCGCCAATGCGCGCTCGCGCGCGCCCTTGGTGAGCTGCTCGAGCACTACGCTCGGGCCGAAGGCCCAGTGGCTGAGCGCGAAGGTGCCGAGCCAGTGATGGGGCCCGCAGAGATGGTTGATCGCCTCCCAGGCCACGTAGTAGGCGAGGTGGCCCTGGCCGAGGCCGCCCATCGAGACCGGGACGCACAGGTTGAAGTAGCCCGCGGCGGCGGAGGCGACCCGCACCTCGCGGATCAGGTCGACGACCGCGGGCACGAAGCGGCCGTCCGGCCCGTAGCGCTGGCGGGGGTCGTCGAGCAGCGCCGCGTGCTTGCCGTGCCGCGCCACCACCTCGGCGTGGACGAAGCGCTCGAGGCCCGCCACGATGCGGGTGATGTCCGCGGGGATGTCGAAGCCGATCGCGGTCACGCCGGGAGGGTATCACGGGAGGGCGATCCGCTTGCGACCCGGGGCGGGGGGCCCTATACTCCGCGAAACGTGGCTCTCCGGATCGGCATCGACATCGGCGGCACCTTCACGGACCTGGTCGCGCTCGACGAGGCGACCGGCGCCGTGGTCGACACCAAGGCGCTCTCGACCCCCCACGACTTGCTGCAGGGCATCCTCCGCTGCGTGGACCAGGCCGGCGCGCGCCTCGACGACTGCCGCCTCGCCATCCACGGGACCACCATCGGGATCAACGCCCTGCTGGAGCACAAGGGGGCCCGGACCGGGCTGGTCACCACCGAGGGCTTCCGGGACGTGCTCGAGATCGGGCGCGGCAACTTCCTGCGCATGTACGACGTGCTCTACCGGCGGCCGACCCCGCTGGTGCCGCGCGGGCGGAGGCTCGAGGTGGCCGAGCGGGTGACCGCCCGCGGGGAGATCCTGGCCCCGCTCGACGAGGCCGCGGTGCGGGCCGCGGCCCGGCAGCTCGGCGCCGAGGGCGTGGAGTCGGTCGCGGTGTCGTTCCTGTTCTCGTTCCGCAATCCCGAGCACGAGCGGCGGGCGGCCGAGATCCTGGCCGAGACGCTGCCCGGCGTGTCGATCTCGGTCTCGCACCGGATCACCCAGGAGTGGCGCGAGTACGAGCGGACCAGCACCACCGTGGTCAACGCCTACGTCCGCCCGATCATGGACCGCTACCTGGGCGCCTTCGAGCGCGGGCTCGCCGGCCGCGGGTTCCGCGGCCAGCTCCTGATCACCCAGTCCAACGGCGGGGCCTTCTCGGTGGAGGCGGCGGCGTCCAAGCCGGTGCACACGATCGAGTCGGGGCCGGCCGCCGGCGCCATCGGCTGCGCGAGCCTGGCCCGGGCCCTCGGGGCCGACCGGCTCATCTCCTTCGACATGGGCGGCACGACCGCCAAGTGCGCGATCGTGGCGGACGGGCTCGTGCAGACCACCGACGAGTACCACATCGACGGGCACCCGCTCCGCATCCCGGTGATCGACATCACCGAGGTGAGCGCGGGGGGCGGCACCATCGCGTGGATCGACGCGGGCGGGGCGCTGTCGCTCGGGCCGCAGAGCGCGGGCGCCGACCCCGGCCCGGTGTGCTACGGACGCGGCGGCAGCGAGCCCACCGTCACCGACGCCAACCTGGTGCTGGGGCGCATCGCGGCGGGCCGGTTCCTCGGCGGCACCATGCCGCTCGACCACGCGGCGGCGGCGCGCGCCATCGAGGAGCGGCTCGGCCTGCCGCTCGGGCTCGCCCGCGACAGCGCGGCGGCGGGCGTCGTCCGGCTCGCCGACGTGAAGATGGCCCTCGCGGTGCGGAGCATCACCACCGAGCGCGGGCTCGACCCGCGCGACTATGCCCTGGTGGCGTACGGGGGCGGCGGCCCGCTGCACGCGGTGGCGATCGCCCGGGAGCTCGGCATCCCGCGGGTGATCGTCCCGCCCGCCCCCTCGACCTTCTCGGCGTGGGGCATGCTCGCCACCGACCTCCGCCACGACCTGGTCCGCACCGTGCTCGAGCCGCTCGAGCGCACCGACGGGGCGTGGGCCGAGGCGCGCTACCGCGAGATGGAGACCGAGATCGAGGCCATCCTGCCGCCGGTGGGGAGCGCGGTTCGCCACCGCGCGGCGGATCTCCGCTACCTCGGGCAGGAGCACACCGTGACCGTCCCCGTCGGCAGTCTCGAGGACTGGACCTCGCTGCGGAGCCGCTTCGACACGGCGCACGAGCGCGCCTACGGCTACGCCGCGCCGGACGTGGAGGTGCAGCTCCTGAACCTGCGCCTGGCGGTGGTGTACCTCCTCGAGCGCGCGCCGCTGCCCGCGCTCGAGCGCGGGCCGGGCCGGGCGCCCGCCTTCGAGACGCGCAAGATCTACTCCACGCTGCTGCGCGATCTGCTCGAGTACCGGGTCTACCCGCGCGACCGGCTGCGGGCCGGGGACGTGATCGAGGGGCCCGCCGCCGTCGAGGAGGCGGGCACCACCACCATGCTGGAGCCGGGCGATCGCCTGCAGGTCGACGGCAACGCCTGCCTGGTGATCGACGTGGCGAAAGGGGTCTGACATGGGGAACCAGCCGCTCGACGCGGTGACCGTCGAGGTGGTCCGCGCCGCGCTCAACGCCGCCGCCGAGCGCATGCGGATCACCATGATCAAGACCGCCTACAACCACATCATCAGCGAGAGCCTCGACTTCGGGTGCGCGATCTTCGATCCCGACGTGCAGATGATCGCCCAGGGTATCGGGCTGCCCGTCTTCCAGGGGCATCTGGGCTTCCCGATCCAGGCCACCATCGCCGACCGCGGCCTCGAGGCCTTCCACGACGGCGACGTCTTCATCCACAACGACCCCTACGCGGGCAACGGCAACCACCTGAACGACGTGGCGATGTACGCGCCGGTCTTCTGGGAGGGCCAGCTCACCGGCTTCGTCTCGGTGAAGGCCCACTGGAGCGACGTGGGCGGTCCGGTGCCGAGCTCGATGCAGATCGGCTCGAAGGAGTTCCGGCAGGAGGGGCTCCGCTTCCAGTCGGTGCGCCTGTTCAGCCGCGGCGAGCTGAACGAGGAGGTGATGCGGCTCATCGGCGGCAACATCCGCACCGAGAGCGGCACCCTCAAGGATATCCAGGCCATGATCGCGGTGTGTCGGGCCGGCCTGGCCTACTTCCGCGAGATCCTCGGCAAGTACGGCCGCGACACCGTGCTCGAGTCCACCCGGGTCTACCTCGAGCAGTCCGAGCGGCGCACCCGCGCCGAGCTCGCCCGCATCCCGGCCGGCACCTACCGCGCGGTGGCCCACTTCGACAACGACGGCATCACGCTCGACCAGCCGGTGCGCATCGAGATGGCGATCACGCTGGACGCGGGCGCGATGACGGTGGACTTCAGCGGCTCGAGCCCGCAGGTGGTGGGCCCGTTCAACTGCGGCGACGCGATCACGATCAGCGCCTGCCGGCTGCTCATCAAGTGCCTCTCCACCCCGCTCACCCCGGTGGACGAGGGCTGCTTCCGGCCTCTTCGAGTGTTGATCCCAAAGCGCTCGGTGCTGGCCTGCGAGGAGCCGGCCCCGACCGCGCGCTACTACGTGCCGATAAATCTCTTGATCGACCTGGGGCTGCGCGCGCTCGCGGAGGCGATGCCCGACCGCATCCCGGCCGGCTCCTACGGCGACCAGATGCCGACCATCGCCTTCGGCACCCATCCCGAGACCGGTCGGCTCTTCATCCAGGGTGATCTCAACGCGGGCGGCACCGGGGCGCGGCCGGCCTACGACGGCGAGTCGGCCATGATCATCTTCGCGGGGTCGACCGCGCGCAACAACCCGGTGGAGGTCGTCGAGTCGCGCACCCCGTCGATCCGCATCCTGCGCTACGGCCTGCGCCCCGACTCGGGCGGCGCCGGGCGATTCCGGGGCGGGCTCGGCATCGAGCGGCTCTACGAGTTCCTCGCCCCCGCGTTCATCACCTTCAGCCTCGAGCGCAAGGTGACCCCGCCCTGGGGCCTGCGGGGCGGCCGGGACGGCGCGGTCAACGGGGTCGAGATCACTGCGCCCGACGGGGCCGTCCGCCACGTGCGCAAGGCGACCCAGCATCCCATCGCGGCCGGCGAGCGGGTGCGCATCCTGACCGGCGGGGGCGGGGGCTACGGACCGGCGGCCGAGCGGGATCCGGAAGCGGTCCGTCGCGACGTGCGGGAGGGCTACGTGACCGCGGAGGCCGCCCGGCGCGACTACGGCGCGGCCGGCGGGGCCTAGGACCCGCGCGGTGGCGCTCCGGGCGATCCGGTGCGGCACGCTCTTCGACGCCACCGGCGCGGACCCCGTGCGCCAGGCGGTGGTCGTGGTGGACGGCGGCCAGATCACCGCCGCCGGCCCGGCCGCCTCCACGCCCGTGCCCGCGGGGGCGGAGGTGCTCGACTGGAGTGATCGCTTCGTGATGCCGGGCCTGGTGGACGCCCACAGCCACATCTCGATCGTGCCGGGTGACGGGGACCAGATCGCCCAGCTCCGGCAGGATGTTGTGCCCCAGGCCCTGCGGGCGACCTCGAACCTGCGCCGCGACCTCGCCTCCGGCACCACCACGCTGCGGGTGATGACCGAGGAGCGCTTCCTCGACGTGCAGGTGCGAGAGGCGATCGAGGCCGGCGTGATCCCGGGGCCGCGGCTGCTCTGCGGCACCCGCGGCATCACCGCAAGCAACGGGCACGGCCGCGCCCACTCCTCCTTCGACGGGGTCGACGCCATCCGCCGCGGGGTGCGCGAGAACTTCCAGGGCGGGGCGGACCACGTGAAGATCTTCGCCACCGGGGGGGTCAGCTCGCCCGGCACCACGCTCAACGCGAGCGTCTACTCCCGCGAGGAGATCCGGGCCGCGGTCGAGGAGGCGGCGCGCGCCGGCAAGTACGCGGCGGCCCACGCCCACGGGGGGCCGGGTCTGCGCCTCTGCGTGGAGGAAGGGGTCTCCACGATCGAGCACGCCGGGCTCGCCACCGACGACGACATGGCCTTGATGAAGGAGCATCGCGCCTGGCTGATCTGCACGTTCTCGATCTTCATGCACGAGAACGGGATCGAGCGGGGCGACGGCCGCCACGTCGCGATCATGGACAAGCTCCGCGCGGCCCGGCGGGTGATGACCGAGCGCTTCCCGCGCCACCTGGCCTCCGGGGTCCGCTTCGCCTCCGGGACCGACGGGGTGCACGGCTGCATGCCCTTCGAGCTCGAGTGCCTCGTACGCTTCGGGGTCTCCCCGGGCGACGCGCTGCTCTCTGGCACCCGCTGGGGCGCGGAAGCCTGCCGGGTCGACGGGCAGGTGGGCACGGTGACGCCGGGCAAGCGTGCGGACCTGATCGCGGTGGAAGGAGATCCCCTGGCCGACATCCAGGCGCTGCGGCGGGTGCAGGTCGTCATGAAGGACGGAGAAGTCCAGGACGTCATGTCGAACATCCAGGAGAGGAGCGGGCGATGACGGATCGGGAGCGGACGGACGGCGGGAACCGCAGCACGCGGCGGCAGTGGCTGGCGCGCATGGGAGGGATGGCCGCGGGCGCGGGGCTGGCCGGGCTGGGCGGGGTCGCGGGGCGTCCCGCCTGGGCCCAGGGCCAGCCCAAGCGCGGCGGCACCCTGAAGGTCGCCACCGTCGACAAGCCGGTCAACATGGACCCGGGCTACGCCCAGCTCTACTCGTCGCTGCAGGTCTACCAGAACGTCTACAACAAGCTGGTCTACGTGGACGAGGGGGGCCAGTTCGTTCCCGGGCTCGCCAAGTCCTGGAAGGCCGACGGCGAGAAGGCCTGGGTCTTCGACCTGGTGGACAACGCGGTCTTCCACAACGGCGAGCCGTTCACCGCCAAGGACGTGGCCTTCACGTTCAACCGGCTGCTCGACGCCAAGAACAAGCTCCCGATGCGGGTGTTCTTCTCGCCGGTCGAGGGGGTGGAGGCGATCGGCGCGCACCAGGTGCGCTTCAGCCTGAGCCGGCCCTTCGGCCCGCTGTTCGCCATGCTCTCGCAGGCCACCGAGATCGTGAACGAGAAGGCGCTCGCCGAGAAGGACCCGAAGCTGTTCCCGATCGGCACCGGACCGTACAAGTTCGTGGAGTGGGTGAAGGACGACCACATCACGCTCGAGCGCTGGGACAAGTACTTCCGGCCCGGCCGACCCTACCTCGACCGCATCATCTTCCAGTCGCCGGCGGACGACACGGTGCGGCTCACCGGGCTGCAGACCGGGCGCTACAACTGGATCCAGACCGTGCCGCCTCAGCGCATTCCCGAGCTCGAGCGGCTGACCCGCGAGATGAAGTCCTCGGCCGGCCGGCCCTACTTCCCGTTCTACCTGATGCTCAACGCGAGCCGCCCGCCGTTCAACGACAAGCGCCTGCGGCAGGCCATCGCGTGGGCCATCGACCGGACCGAGATCGTGAAGCTGGTCTACTTCGACACCCACGTGGTGACCGCGGAGCCCACGCCGGAGCCGAGCCCGTGGGCCACCGGGGTGAACGCCCACAAGGGCGGCCCCGATCTCGCCCGCGCCAAGCAGCTCCTGGCCGACGCGGGCAAGGGCGGCGGGCTCAACCTGACCTACCTGGTGAAGTCGCAGGTGCCGGTGCTGGTGAAGACCGGCGAGATCCTGCGCGAGCAGCTCAAGAAGGTGGGGATCACGCTCGACGTCCGGCCGCTCGAGTCCGGGCAGTACTTCGAGGAGCTGGTCGGCAAGAAGTTCGACATCGCGGGCGGCTACTGGAGCGTCACCGTCGACCCCGACATGTTCTACTACCCCATGCAGCACTCCTCCTCGGCGTGGAACTTCTGCGGCTTCAAGTCGGAGGAGGCCGACCGGCGGCTCGACGCGTTCCGCTTCACCGCGAGCCCGGCCGCCCGCAAGAGGATGTACCCGGAGCTGGTGCGGTGGTTCCAGGAGGAAGGCTCGCTGGTCGTCTTCAGCAACGAGCTGCAGCGCTACTGGATGAAGCCCAACGTCCAGGGCTCGGCGCCCCTGTCGTCGCTCGAGCTGCGCTTCGAGGACGCCTGGCTGGCTTGATTGAACTGGGGGGGAGCGAGCGCCGCTCCTCCCCCAGACCCCCCCACCGCTCTCGGGCGAGCGCGAGATGATTCTGTACGGGGTGCGGCGGGTCGCCCTGGCGGTGCCGCTGCTGCTGGGCATGAGCGTGCTGATCTTCGCGCTCATGCGCCTAGTGCCGGGCGATCCCGCGGTCACGGTGCTGGGCTACAAGGCCACTCCCGAGGGCGTGGCCGCCCTCCGCCAGGCGTTCCACCTCGACGAGCCGGTGCCGCAGCAATACCTGCGCTGGCTGGGGGCGGCGGCGCGGGGCGATCTCGGGCACGACTTCCGCCAGAACGAGCCGATCGGCCGGATGATCCTCGATCGGCTCCCGGTGACGCTCGAGCTGACCGCCCTCGCCGCGCTCTGCACCGCGCTGATCGGGGTGCCGCTGGGCCTCCTGGCCGGCGGCCGGCGCGGGGGCGGGGCCGATCGCGCCGCGCTCGCGGTGGGCCTGGTCGGGGTCTCGCTCCCCGACTTCTGGCTCGGCATCATGCTGATCCTCGGCCTCTCGCTGGGCGCGGGGCTCCTGCCCTCGGGCGGCTGGGTGCCCTTCGCGGAGAGCCCGGTCGACAACCTGATCCACCTCACGCTCCCCGCGCTCACCCTCGCGGTGAGCCGCGCCGCGGTGCTGGGCCGGCTCACCCGGGCCGCGGTGCTCGACACGATGCATCGCGGCTTCGTGCAGTACGCCCGCGCCAAGGGGCTCGGCGAGCGCGCGATCCTCTTCCGCCACGTGTTGCCGAACGCGGCGATTCCGATCGTCACCGTGCTTGGGCTGCAGGTGGGCTACATGCTGGGCGGGGCCATCGTGGTGGAGATGATCTTCACGCTGCCCGGGCTCGGCCGCATGACCCTCGACGCGGTCCTCGAGCGCAACTACCCGGTGGTGCAGAGCGCGGTGCTCGTGATCGGAGCGATGTTCATGCTGGTGAACCTCGCCACCGACGTGCTCTACGGGGCCATCGACCCGCGGATGCGCCGACGCTGATGGGCGCGACGTCGCTCGTGTGGCGCGGCCTCCGCCGGGCGCGGCCGGCGCGGCACCGCGGGGTCACCGCGGCCGGGCTCGGCGTGGTGGGCGCGCTCGCCCTGCTGGCCGTGCTCGCGTCCCTGGTTCCGGGGAGCCCGACCGAGATTGCCCGAGACCTGGCGCTGCGTCCGCCCACGTGGGACCAGCCCTTCGGCATGGACGACCTCGGCCGCAGCATCCTGAGCCGGGTCGTGCACGCCTATCGCGTCTCGCTCGGAGTCGCGCTCGGCTCGGTGGGCCTGGCCCTGCTGGCCGGGGTGCCGCTCGGGCTGATCGCCGGCTACGCGGAGGGGCCGCTCGATCAGCTCATCATGCGCCCGCTCGACGTGCTGATGGCATTTCCCGCCATCCTGCTGGCCATCGCGCTGATGAGCGTCTTCGGCACCGGCGTGCGGCTGGTGGCCCTGTCCCTCGCGGTGGTCTACATGCCGATCGTGGCGCGCGTGGTGCGGGCCGCGGTCCTCGCGGTGAAGGTGGAGGTCTACGTGGACGGGGCCCGCGCGCTGGGGGCGCCGGTGCGTCGGCTGGTG
>Ga0310810_10004975_pt1 | contig 14781 bp, 10 predicted proteins | sample NCmetagenome_FD_207641 | JGI IMG/M metagenome (GOLD analysis project Ga0310810, IMG submission 207641) | Soil microbial communities from experimental microcosm in Duke University, North Carolina, United States - NC | ecosystem: Engineered > Artificial ecosystem > Soil microcosm > Unclassified ... | reverse complement strand
CTACGCCGTGGCCAGCTGGATCCGCGACACGTCCGACGAGACGCTGAACGTCGAGGACCGCGCGCTCTACGTCGCGCTGCACCGGCTCGAGGATCGCGGCTGGGTGGAGTCGGAATGGGGACTCTCCGAGAACAACCGCAAGGCGAAGTACTACCAGCTCACGACTCGGGGGCGCGCACAGCTCCGCGCCGAGACGACGCGCTGGACGACGTACGCCGAGGCGGTCTTCAAGGTCCTGGGAGCGGCGTCGTGAGCCGCGAGGGAGACGGACACATGAAGCCTCGATCAGCCATTCGCAGACTGCTGCGCCTTCCGGCAGGAGCGCGCGCGGTGGAGCGCGACGTGGACGCCGAGCTCGCGTTCCACATGGAGACGCGCGTGGAGGCGCTGACCGCTCGCGGACTCACGCGTGAGGCAGCCGAGGCGCAGGCGCGACGCGAGTTCGGTGACGTCCGCGCCGCGCGCGACGAGATCGCGGCCATCGATCGTGGCCGAGTCGGGCGTGAGCGGCGCGAGGATTGGTGGGAGGCGGTTCGACAGGACGTGCGCTTCGCCGCCCGCGCGCTGGCGCGGCGCCCGTCGTTCCTGGCCGTGACGGTGCTCACGCTGGCGTTAGGCATCGGCGCCAACGCGGCCATCTTCTCGGTCGTGGACGCCGCGCTGCTCAAGCCGCTGCCGTATGCCGACCCCGATCGCCTCGTCAGCGTGTGGCCCAAGGGCGCGATGATGCCCGGCGTGTTCGTGCAGGTGCGTGACGGGACGAAGACGCTGGCGCCGATCGCCGGCTATTCGTCGGGCAGCGCCGTGAGCATGACCGGCGCCTCCGAACCCGCCCGACTCATTCAGTCCGACGTTACGAGCCGGTTCTTCGACGTGCTCGGCGTGAAGCCCGAGGTGGGCCGTACGTTGCTCGAGGGAGAGGACCTGCCTGGCCGCGATCGCGTAGCCGTGCTTGGCCACGCGCTGTGGCAGCAACGCTTCGGCGGTGATCGGGCGGTCATTGGCCGATCCGTGGTCATCGATGGCGTCGCGCGGACCATCGTCGGCGTCATGCCGCGCGGCTTCCGCTTTCCGTCGCCGGACATCGACTTCTGGGTGCCGGTGTCGCTCGACGCGTCTCCGGCGAAGGTCGGCGCGTTCTGGGGGACGAGTCACCTCAGCGTGATCGGCCGCCTCCGTCCTGGCGTCAGCGTTAGGCAGGCCGAGCAGGACGCTGCCGTGCTCGTGGACCGGAGCCGCGCGTCGTTCCCGTGGCGCATGTCCGACGAGTGGGGGAAGGGCGTCACGGTCGTTCCGCTGGAGCGAAAGGTCACGGGCGATGTGGGTCCGATGCTCGTCGTGCTGTTCGGGGCGGTTGCGCTGGTGCTGCTCATCGCCTGCGTCAACGTGGCGAATCTGCTGCTGAGTCGTGCCGCCGCCCGGGAACGGGAGATCGCGATCCGTGCGTCGCTCGGCGCGGGACGAGGCCGCATCGTCAGGCAGCTGCTCACCGAGAGCGTGATGCTGGCGCTGCTCGGGGGCGCCGTCGGTCTGGCGGTTGGCGCCGCTGGCGTGCGTGCGCTGCTGCTCATGCTGCCGGCCGGCATGCCGCGCGTCACCGAGGTGGCGATCGACGGCCGCGTGCTCGCGTTCACGATGCTCGTGGCACTGGCGACGGGCGTGACGTTCGGACTCGCGCCGGCCCTCCGCGCGTCACGGCCGACGCTGCACGCGGTGCTCGGCGCCACGCGCAACGCGGGCGGCAGTCTCGCACGGCGCCGACTCTCGGAGTGGCTCGTCATCGCGCAGATCGCGCTTGGCGTCGTGCTCGTGGCCGGTGCCGGGCTGCTCATCAAGAGCTTCTGGCGACTGCATCAGGTGGAGCTCGGCTTTCGACCCGAGCGAGTGATCGCCGCGGACATTCCGATTCCGAGCTTCACGTCGGACACCGCGGTGCGCGCGCACGCGTTCTACGACGCGGTGCTCGAGCAGGCACGCGCGATTCCCGGTGTTTCGTCCGCGGCGCTCGCGAGCGTGTTGCCGTTCGGCGGTACCGGCAGCATGCAGAGCTCGTTCGCGTCCGAGATCGAGGCGAATCCGCTGCCACCGGGTGCGTCGGCACCGATGCTGGTCCGCACGGTCGTGAGCGACGACTACTTCAGGACGCTCGGCATTCCGCTCATACGGGGCCGTGGCTTTGGCGCGGCGGATCGCACCGGGGCCGCGGTGGCGGTGGTGGATGAGCTCACGGCACGGCGCATGTGGCCTAACGCGGACGTGATGGGGCAGCGATTCCGACCGGTGTGGGTGAAGCCGTGGATCTCGGTTGTCGGCGTGGTCGGAACGGTGAAGCGCGATAGCCTGAGCAGCGCCGGTGAGGTGAGCGTGTATCTCCCGATGGGCGCCACGACCGGGTTCAACTTCCCGACGCAGATGACGCTCGTGGTGCGCGGCACCAGCGACGTCGCGGCGCTGACGTCGCAGATTCGCGCCGCGGTTGCCGCCGTCGACGCGACGGTGCCCGTGAATGCGGTCCGTCCGCTCAGCGACCTCGTGTCGAGCTCCGCCGCGCGGCCCCGCTTCACGATGCTGTTGCTGGTCACGTTCGCGGCGGTGGCGCTGACGCTGGGTGCCGTCGGGATCTACGGCGTGGTTGCCTACACCGTCACCCGGCGCACGCGCGAGATCGGCGTCCGCATCGCACTCGGGGCCCGCGCGGGGGACGTGCTCGGAATGGTGCTGCGTGAAGGTGGCGTGCTGGCGGGCGCCGGGGTGGCGTTAGGCATCCTTGGCGCACTGGCGGCGAGTCGCGTGTTGTCCGGATTTCTGTTCGGGGTGACGCCGAACGATCCGGCCGTGTTCGTCGCCGTGCCGGCGCTGCTCGGACTGGTGGCGATCGGCGCGTGCCTCATCCCGGCGCGGCGCGCAGCGCGTGTGGACCCGATGGTCGCGCTGCGCAGCGAATGACGCGGTGACGTGCCCGAGGCCTACGTACCTGGTTCGGACGAAGCCGTCCGTGCGAGCCCGATCTCGCCGTCGATGCGGAGCTCGCCGAGTATCTCGGGGATCGTCAGCGTTGCGCGGACGGACAGCGTTTCGCTCCCGGTGAGCGTGCCGTTCTCGAGCGCTTCGGCCACGGCGCGCTCGATCTCGCGCTGTGCGGTCACACCGAAGCGCTTGAGGAACTTTCGAAGGTCGAGATTGAAGACGTCCTGGTCCATGGTGGTGCTCCAGTTGAATTACGGCTGTCATCCCGAGCGGAGCGCCGAAGGCGCGGAGTCGAGGGATCTACTTGAACGTGATAATGGCCGGCCTGGCTACGATGACGTCACACTAGATCCCTCATGCGCCCGCTACGCGGGCCCCCGGCTTCGCTCGCTCGGGATGACAAGGCCTACCAGATCCGCGCTCGCAGGCTATCCGGCCGCACCATCGCGTCGCCTTCCTTGCATCCCCACGCCGCCCTGAACTCGGGCATGTTCGCGAGCGGCCCATCGACGCGCCATTTGCCCGGTGAGTGTGGGTTCGTCTTGAGATTCTGCAGCACCGCTTCGGGACGCTGCAGCTCGCGCCAGATCTGCGCCCAGGCGAGGAAGAAGCGCTGATCCGGAGTGAAGCCGTCGATCTTCGGCTGCGGCTTGTCGCCGATCGCCTTGTGCAGCGCGAAGTACGCGACCGTCAGGCCGCCCAGGTCGGCGATGTTCTCGCCTAACGTGAGCCGACCGTTCACGTGCGACTGGTCGTCCACGACCGTGAAGCCGTTGAACTGATCGACCACGAGCTGCGCCGCCGACTTGTACTTCGCGGCGTCCTCGGGCGTCCACCAGTCGCGCAGGTTGCCCTTCGCATCGAACTGGCGCCCAGAGTCGTCGAAGCCGTGCGTCATCTCGTGGCCGATCACGGCGCCCATCGCGCCGTAGTTGACGGCGTCGTCGGCGTTCGGGTCGAAGAACGGCGGCTGCAGGATGCCTGCAGGAAACTGGATCTGATTCAGCGACGAGCTGTACGACGCGTTCACCGTCGGTGGCGTCATGCTCCACTCGGTGCGGTCTGGTGCCTTGCCCACCCGCGCCCAGCTGCGGGCCGAGTTCCATTCGGCTACCGCGCGCTGGTTCTCATAGTACGAGCCAGGCGTGATCGCGAGCGCGGAGTAGTCGCGCCACTTGTCGGGATACGCGACTTTCCGGAGAAACGCGTCCAGCTTCGCGACGGCCTGCACCTTCGTGGGCTCGCTCATCCAGTCGAGCTGTCGGATGCGGTCGCGCAGTGCGGACACGAGGTTGTCGACCATCTTCGCCGCCCGCGCCTTGGCCTCGGGCGTGAAGTTCCGCTTCACCCAATCCTCGCCGACTGCCTCGCCTAACGCCGCGTTCGTCGAGGCCGCGCACTGCTTGAGTCGCGGCTCGGGCTGCTGCACTCCCGTGGTCACCTGCTGCCAGCGGAATGCTTCCTTTCGGAACGGGGCGCTGAGCGACGCCATCGCGCCATTCGTCGCGTGCCACCGCAGGTACGCCTTCCAGGTGTCCACCGACACCGCCGGAATCAACGAGTCCAGGGCGGTGAAGAACGTCGGCGTGCGGACGTTCACGTCGGACGTGGTCTTCGCACCCTGCTGTTGCAGGTATCGCGGCCAGTTCAGGTGCGGCGTCATCGCCCCGAACTCGGCCAGCGTCATCTTATGATAGGTGGCGTTCGGGTCGCGCAGGTCGGCCTGCGGTATGGAGATCTTCGCGATGCGTGTCTCGAGCGCGAGGATCGAATCGGCGTCCGCCTTCGCCTGCGCGGCGCTCTCGCCGATCAGCTGGAGCGACCGGGTGACGTGCTCGGTGTACTGCTGGCGTCGCTTCGTCGCGCGATCGTTCGTGTCGAGGTAGTCCTCGCGATTCAGAATGAGCCCGCCCTGATTCGCCGACAGGATGACCATCGTGCTGTTTTTCGGATCCGTCTGCGGACCGAGCGCGAAGGGCGCGAAGCCGCCTCCACCACCGCGTCCGCCGCCACCACCTCCCGCGCCACGCCGGTTGCCGAATAGCTTCACCACATCATCGGTCGTCTTCGCGGTCGCGATGGCGTCCACCAATGGCCTTATCGGTTTCATCCCTGCCGCGTCGAGGGAAGTGGTGTCCATGCACGCCATGTAGAACGTGCCGATCTTCCACTCGTTCGTGCCCTGCTTCGTCTCACCGCTGCGGGCGAGACTGGCGTCGTCGATGACGATCTTCTGGACGACTTCCTGGTTCTTGTCGCTCAGCATGCCGAAGCTGCCGAGTCCGCTCTTGTCTGGAGGAATGGTGTGGTTCTTCAGCCAGGCGCCGTTGGCGAACTGATAGAAGTCCGTGCACGGCGCGCACGTGGTGTCGAGGTTCGCACGATCGAGCACCCTGGAACCGGCTGCCCGTTGCGCGACCGCGGCTGACGAAGCCGCGCCGCCGAGTGACACGAGAACAGCGATGAGACGAATCGAAGAACGGAACATGGACGAGCTCACGTGGTCGGGGACGTGATGGGTGGGGGCGACCAGCATAACGCTGGCGCAATGACCGCGGACGCACAACGTAGATACGTCTGTGCCGGGGACTCCGTTCAGCACGGAATCGCCGCCGCACCAACAGTCGACGAAACGGAACATGTCGGATAAGGGGACGATTGCGATACTGACCGGCGGTGGCGACGTACCGGGGCTCAACCCAGCCATTCGTGCCATCACGATCCGCGCGCTGCGGGAAGGCTACCGTGTGCTCGGTATCCGACGCGGGTGGGCGGGGCTCGTGGACTACGTCCGTGAGAGTGGCGCCGACAACTCCGGCAACGTGCAGATGCTGTCGGAGTCGATCGTGAACCGCGCCGGACGGACAGGCGGGACGTTCCTGCACACCTCGCGCACGCGGCCGAGTCATCTGCCGCGAGAGCGCGTGCCGCAGCACATGAGCGGCTATGACAGTGCAGTCAACGACATCACGCCGGACATTCTCAGGACGCTCGAGCACATCGGCGTGGACATCCTGATCCCGATCGGCGGCGACGACACATTGAGCTACGGCAAGCGCCTGCACGACGAGGGCGTGAACGTCGTCGCGATACCGAAGACGATGGACAACGACGTCTACGGCACCGACTACTGCATCGGCTTCAGCACGTGCGTCACGCGCACCATCGAGCTCACGCACAGCCTGCGCACGTCGGCGGGGTCGCACGAGCGCTTCCTCGTGATCGAAGTGTTCGGCCGCTACGCCGGGTTCACCGCGCTGCTGCCCACCATGGCGGGTGCCGCGGACCGCTGCGTCATCCCCGAGCACGCCGTGGATGTCGAGCATCTGGCCGAGCTCCTCACGTACGACCGCAATCGCAACCCGAGCCGCTACTCGGTGGTGCTGGTGTCGGAAGGGGCGCGCCTAACGACCCAGGAGGGGATGAGCTTCGAGGGCGAGGAGGTGGACATGTTCGGCCACCGCAAGCTCGGCGGGATCGGGGACAAGGTGGCGTCGGCGCTCAAGGAATACTCGCCGAAGTACAACAACGGCCGCCGCATCGACGTCGTGAACCAGCGGCTCGGGTACCTCGTTCGCTCGGGTGATCCGGACGCGCTCGACTCCATCGTGCCGATGGCGTTCGGCAACCTCGCGCTCGACCTCATTCTCAAGAAACAGTACGGCCGCCTCGTGAGCATTCACAAAGGGTTCTACGACAGCGTGCCCATCACGAGCGTGACATCGGAGAAGAAGGTCGTGGAGGTGCCGAAGTACTACAACACGCAGCGGCTGCGTCCGATCTACGAGTTCGATGGGGCGCCACTGTTCATCATGACGAGTGACTAGCTGGCGTTCCGAGTCGGGTGCCTGCTTCCGTCCGCGTAGAGGCCTTGGTGTGACCTGAGAGGGCAACCCATCCGGCTCGGCGGGCCGGTCTCGAGTGCGTCAGTCGGTAGTCGTTGGTCATCAGTTTTCAGTCCCCGTTCCCTCTGGCGTGTGACTGGGACACTCCCGACTCAAAACAGATGACCGAAGACTGGCGACTCGAGACTCACGACTGGCCCGGCCGCCGAGACGCATGCCTTCTACCGCGACGACCGACGTTGACTCGCATTGCGCCGGGCGTATAGTCCTGCCGGAAACGGTTCGTCGACCCATCCATCCCGCCTCGGGGATCTCATGTCCAAGCCCTACACGCGTCGCGATTTCGTCGGCGACACCACACGTCTCGCCGTCGGCGCGATGATTCTGCCGCGCCGGATCCTCGGCGGGGCTGGCTATCAGCCGCCGAGCCGGACGCTGAACGTCGCGTGTGTCGGCATTGGCGGGATGGGAATGCAGAACATGAAGCAGCTGCTCGGCGAGAACATCGTCGCCATCTGCGACGCGGACTTTCCGTACGTCGAGCGCTCACTGGCCAGCGAGCTGCGCCCGCCCAAGGATGCGACCGGTCCGACGCCGCAGGCCGAGAAGCTGCGCGACGCCTACACGAAGGCGATGAAGTACGCGGACTTCCGGCAGATGCTCGACAAGCAGAAGGATATCGACGCCGTCGTCATCGCCACGCCTGACCATCTCCACGCCGTGATCGCCATGGCGGCGATGCAGGCGGGCAAGCACGTCTATGTGCAGAAGCCACTGACGTACTCGGTGTACGAGGCGCGTCTGCTCGCGAAGACGGCGCAATCGACGGGCCTCGTGACGCAGATGGGGAACCAGGGCCACTCGATGGAAGGCACGCGGCGCATCAACGAGCTCATTGCGTCGGGCATCATCGGGCCGGTGCGCGAGGCGCACGTCTGGACGGATCGCCCGGTGCGGTACTGGGCGCAGGGCATCCCGCGCCCGGTCTCGCCTAACGCCGCTCCCGCACAGCCCGCGGCGCCGGCGCCGGCACCGGCGACTCCGACCGACGGTCCGCCACCGCCGCCGCGATGGAACATGCGAACGGTCGACAACGCGGTGCTCAAGGCGATGGCCGAGAATCCGCAGACGCCGCCGCCGGGCTTCGACTGGAATCTGTTCCTCGGGCCGGCGAAGGAGATCCCGTATCACCCGGCGTATCATCCCTTCAGCTGGCGCGGTTGGGTGGACTTCGGCGTCGGCGCGATCGGCGACATGGGCGCGCACCTGATCGATCAGGTGTTCTGGGCGCTCAACCTGACGCATCCGACGAGCATCTCGTCGTCGTCGACGCCGTGGGGCGGCGGGGCGACGAACCCGGCGTCGTATCCGCTCGCGACCCTGGTCCAGTACGAGTTCGCCGGACGTCCCGCGGTTGGTCGCACCGCTGCGCAGCCGCCGGTGAAGCTGTACTGGTACGACGGCGGCCTGATGCCCCCGCGTCCGCCGTTCCTGCCCGATGACCAGACGCTTCCGCGCGGCGATGGTGGCGGTGGCGTGTTCGTCGGCTCGAAGGGGATTCTCGTCTACGAGACGTATGGCAACAACCCGAAGGTCTACCCCGAGTCGCTCGCGCAGGCGGCCGAGCGAGTGCCGAAGACGATCGCGCGCATCGAGGTGCCGCACGAGGTGAACTTCGCGCAGGCGTGCAAGGGCGAGGCGAAGGCGAGCGCGCCGTTCGAGTACTCGTCGATGCTGACCGAGACGATGTTGTTAGGCATCGCCGCGCTGCGTGCGGGGCAGGGCAAGAAGGTGCTCTACGACGCGGCGAACATGCAGTTCACGAACGCGGCGGAAGCTAATCAGTACCTGACGAGAGAGTACAGGGAAGGATGGAAGATTTAGCTATCAGCTATCAGCTATCAGCTATCAGCTATCAGCTATCAGCTATCAGCTATCAGCTATCAGCTCTAACTACGAAGAACCCTCGGGATGCCCTTCTCACCGGAAGAAGCATCCCGAGGGTTCAGCGCTGTTACAGCTGATAGCCGACGACTGTTAGCTGATAGCTTGTTCTAGCTCTTCCATGTCCCCACCATCCTCGCAACGATCGCGAGCAGCGCCAGGGTACCCGAGAGCGTACCGATCACGGCCGCCGTTAGGCGCACGCCCGCGAGGGCGCGGCGGCCGCCGAAATCCGGACCCATCCGCGCCAGCCGCTCGGCCGACGTGCGCTCGGCGATACCCCAGATGCCGAACGAGCCGACGCTGAGCAGTGGCAGCGCCAGGAGCCACAGGTCCGGACGCACGAGGCCCACGATTGCCGCGGTGGCGATGCCGGAAGCGGCCGCGATGACCAGCTGACCGTCAGTCGCACGACGGGCGACCTGTGCGACCAACGCGAAGATGCTGTCACCGTCATCGTCGTGCGGCCTGCGTTCGGAGTCGGTCACGGGTTCGTCCATCCTGATCTAACACGTCAGGCACCGCGCCGGTCACGTCCAGTCGATGATCTTCTCGCCTTCGCTGTCCGTGAACGACCCCACGACGATCATGATCATGTCGATGAGCGTCCAGATGCCCAGGCCACCGAGCGTCAGCAGCTGCAGCACGCCCGTGCCGATCTTGCCGGCGTAGAAGCGGTGCGCGCCGAAGATGCCGAGCGTGAAGCAGAGGAGGAACGCCGGGAGGATGCGCTTCTCCGACCCGGAGAGGGTCAGGCCGCCCTGCATCACACCACACTTGGGACACACGACCGCCATCGCGTCGATCACGCTGCCGCACGCGTGGCAATACTTGGTGGGACGCGTGAGCGTGTGGCTGCTGCTCATGGACGGGCTCCGCGATGAAGGAGTCGGATGGGCGACGATGCGTGCGCGACGTTACCGGACCATCGTCGCACGCACCCTGGTCTCGCTAAGATATCAGGCCGTCTCTCGCGACGCCCGTAGCGCCTCACGCTCGGGAAGCCGCACGGGCTCCGCGGCCTGTTGGCCGACACTCAACGCGGGTGCGCTCCCCTCGGTGAGGAGGCGTGTCACGAAGCGCTGGCCCTCGGACACCCGTTCGATCTCGATCGCGATCGCGTCCACCGCCTGCTCGAGTCGTTCCATGCGCTCGGCCGACGCTTTCGACTCCACGGGTGCCGCGTGCCGTGAGCCGCGTCTCCAGATGTTGCGCGCCATGGCGACGGAGAGCGGGAACAGCACGAAGATGGTGCCGACGATGGAGATCCCGGTGACCTGACCCGGGTTGAGCCCAAGGGGAAGCGACGTGCCGACCTCCGGGCCAGCCGGCAGTGATCTCGCGGGCGCGCTGGCGAGCCGCCGCCCGTTCTCGGCGATGTCAGCCTCGATGCCCATGATGCGCTGGTCGAGCTGTGCGATACGCTGCTCGATGCCCTGCTTGTTCAGCCCGTCCGCATCCTCGAGCTGTCGCGAGAGCTGGTCGCGACGCCGGTTGGCTGACTGGAGTTGATTGGACAGTTCATTGCCGCGCGCTCGCAGCGCCTGAACGTCGCGCGCAGTCAGAGGGCCGTCTTGAAACACCACGCGCGTACCGCCGCCCGGGATGCTGATGATGGTGGGGGTGCCCGGGGGCGCGGGCGGTGCGGGAGGAGTCGGGACTTGTTCCTGGAAGGCTGGCGACATGGCCATCTGTACGGAGGGGCAAACGGACCGGTTACAGGCCGGTCCGAACGACCCGCCCGCACCCGAGGCTACTGGGGCACAACCGAAGCTGCAATAGGCGCGCTCCGCGACCCGCGACGCCAAGTCCGTTGACCAGGAGACGCGGCCGGTCGTCCTTCACGACAACTGGTCGTAACCCGTTAGCCAGCAACCATTTGTGATGCTGTGGTCGCATTCGGAGCGACCGGGATCACATTGCGCCGTCGGTGGACCGTGAACCCGCGTCCGCCCCCTTCCGCGGCGTCAGGATCCCAACAAATCGATAAAGTCCGCCCCCAGAGTGCCGATACTGATGAGGTCGCTTGTGTCTGGAGTCGCCTCGGATGTCATCTCGCTCTGCTCGCGCGAATGTCGCGGGCGAACGATCCGCCCTCGCTGCGGCGCGCCGCGCCAGCGTGATGCTCGTTGCCGTCCTCTCGTTGTCAGCGCTCGCCGCGTGTTCGCGCGACGACGAAGTGCTGCCCACGAGCAGTGATGGTCCCGGAACCGAGACGCCGCCGCCTAACGCGAAACGGTGGTCGGATCCCGCCAACTGGCCGGACCAGAAAGTGCCCGCCGCTGGGGCCGACGTCGTCATTCCGGAAGGCGTGGACCTCGTGCTCGACGTGAGTCCGCCCCCACTGTCCTCGCTCAAGATCGAAGGCACGCTCACTGCCGGCGATCGCGATCTCGAGATCACGGCGGGCAGCATTCACGTGTTCGGATCGCTGACCGTCGGTACCGAGCGCGCGCCGTTCGCACATCGGATGGTCTTCACGCTCACCGGCGACGACCCGGGCAGCGCCACGCCATCGAAGATGATCGCCGTCTACGGCTCGGGCACGCTCGACCTGCACGGCGAGACGCGCACCTCCTGGACTCGTCTCGCTGCGACGGCGACCGCGGGCAGCACGCAGTTGCAGCTCGCCGGGCCGACGAGCTGGCATGCGGGCGACCGCGTCGTCATCACGTCCACGGGCTACGAGCCTAACGAGGCAGAGCCGGTCCTCATTGCCTCGGTGGAGGGCGCATCGATCACGCTGGCCGAGCCGCTGCACTTCACTCATTGGGGCACGGTGCAGACGATCGGTGGCGGCACCGTCGACGAGCGCGCCGAGGTGGGGCTCCTGAGTCGCAACATCGTCGTCCGCGGTGACGAGCGCTCCGAGGCGACCGGCTTCGGCGGCCATATCATGCTCATGGGCGGCACCGCGCGCATCGAAGGGATCGAGCTCACGCGCGTCGGACAGCGCGGCAAGCTCGCGCGCTATCCGATCCACTGGCACATGATGGGTGACGCGCCCGGTCAGTACGCGCGCGGCAACAGCATCTGGCATTCGTTCAGCCGCTGCGTGACGGTGCATGGCACGAACGACGTGACGGTGGCGAACAACGTGTGCTACGACCACTCCGGTCACGGCTACTTTCTCGAGGACGGCGTCGAAACCCGCAATACGTTCAGCGGCAACCTGGGCGTGCTGACGCGCATCCCGCCCGAGGGCAAGCGCCTGCTCCCTACGGACGCGGCGCCGGCGACGTTCTGGATGACGAACCCGGATAACACCTGGCGCGGCAACGTGGCCGCGGGTTCGGAAGGGCACGGCTTCTGGTTCGCGCTGCCGGAACACCCGACGGGACTCTCGACGACGACGAACGTGTGGCCGCAGACCACGCCGCTCCGCGAGTTCTCGGGCAACGTGGCGCACTCGAACAAATTGAACGGACTGCTCGCCGACGATGGTCCCGCGCCTGACGGCTCCACGCGAACGACGTTCTACACGCCGCGCCGCGACCGCACCGACGCGGCCACCGGGGTGACGGCCGAACTGCGCGACTTCGTTGCCTGGAAGAACGTCGTTCGCGGGGCCTGGCTCCGCGGCTCGGACATGGTGTTGTCGGGCGTGCTCGCCGACAACCGCATCGGCGCGACGTTCGCGGCGAGCCGCACGTACTTGCGTGACGCACTCGTCGTCGGCGAGAGCGACAACCACGCGCCGCATCCGAATCCGAGCTGGTCGGTACACGGCTTCGAGTTCTACGACGGCCCGGTGGGTGCGGAGCACGTGACGTTCGCGAACTTCCAGCCTAACGCCGCGCGTGACGCCGGTGCGCTCAGCCTCGAGTACCAGAACTGGGCGATCATGAATCCGGCGAACGGCGTGAGCGGCCTGACGTTCGTGGACGCGCGCGCGGTCACCTTCCCGAGCGACCTGCACGGCGATGGCGAGCGCATGTCGGTCATCAACGACCGCGACGGGTCGCTCACAGGCACCGCCGGCGCGACCGTGACGGTCAACAACCCGCTGCTCGTGGACGCGTCGTGCGCGCAACGCGCGGACTGGAATGCATTCGTCTGTCAGTCGCACTTCGCTGCCGTGAACGTGCAGGCGTTCAGCAGCTGGGACCCGCTCATCACGCCGTTCAACATCCAGCGCGATGATGGCCAGGTGACGCCGACCATGGATGGCTACAGCCAGCGCTGGGTGGCGCTCAACGTCCCGACGCGCCGATCATACACGGTGCACTACCCGGGGCGCGCCGCTCTCGGCATCCGGATCGCGTACGATCACCTGACCGACGGTGAGTGGGTGCGCCTGACGCTGCCCTACACGTACCCGAAGTTCGTGATGCACCGCGAGGGCGACAACTTCGTGCCGATCAACCCGGCAGGCAGCGTGGCCGAGGTGGATGGGGCGAACCGGACGACGTACTACTATGACGCCGCGAGTCAGCTCGTACACGTCAAGCTCATCGCGAAGCCGGGACAGCCGCTCGGGGCAGTCTGGCTCGAGACTCGAGACTAACGACCGGGAACCGGGAACCGGGAACTGGGAATCGGGAATCGGGAATCGGGAATCGACCGGCCAGTAATAGCAGCAGCGTGCAGCGAGCACCCGCAGCGGGCAGCCGTCGGCGGCGGTTCGCGTAGTTCGTAGTTCCAGTCCCCACTCCCTAGTCCCCAAGGTAGAGTGGATATTGTGGCCGGATGACTACGGCCACCGAAATCAGACCCATTTCCCACCAGAGCACCAACGACAAGGTGTTCGCGCTCGTGCGACCGTACCTCCGCGCCGGCGTGCGAGTCGCCGACGTCGGGGCAGGGGAAGGGTACTTCTCGAAGATGATCGGCGACCGCGTCCAGGCTGAGCTCGGACAGGAGCCAGCGACCATCCTCGCCGCGTGCGATCTCTTCCCCGAGTTCTTCCGCTACGCCGGCGTCGCGTGCGACCCCATCAACACCGACGGATCGCTGCCATATCCCGATGCGTCGTTCGACGTCGTCTGCAGCCTCGAGGTCATCGAGCACATCAAGGACCAGTTCGCGTTCACGCGCGAGCTCGCGCGCATCGTCAAGCCCGGCGGCGTCGCGATCGTCAGCACGCCTAACGTACTCAACCTGAACTCCCGCGTGCGCTACCTGCACTCGGGGTTCACCGTGCTGTTCGACCCGCTCCTCATCTCGAGCGACGACCCGCGGCACACGGCGGGGCACATCAATCCTGTCCCGTACTACTACCTCGCCTATCAGCTCCGGCGCGCGGGCTTCCGCGCAGTGACCGCGCACTACGATCGCTTCAAGACGTCCGCCCGCGCGCTCCTGGCGCTGTGGGGACCATTCATCGCGATCGCGCACGCCATGTTTCGCCGCCGACTCGGCGCGAAGAAGCCCGACGTCACTGCCGAGAATGCGGACGTCCTGCGAGAGCTCAACAGCGTACGGATGCTTACGTCGCGCAGCGTGATCGCGGTGGCGACGAAGTAGCGGCTGCATTCATCGAGCGGAACCGTTCGAGCTCGGCCGTAAGCGCTCACTGGCCGAGCATTGATCTGCGCATGTGCACGGTCCGTGCATGGTGGAAGCTCAGCCGCGATGAACGCGACCATGCCGACGCTGGCCCAGGCCGAACTGCCATTGCGAGAGGGACCACCCACCATGTCGAGCTCTGACGGTGGCGCGCGGAACGCGAGTCGATACGGTTGGTCGTGGTGCGCTCTGGTTCCGCTCGTCGTGGCGTGTGGTGTGAGTGACCCAGCCAAGCAAATCGAACGTGCAGCCTCATGGGCAGTGACCACGCGCGAGCTCGCCATCGAGCGCGGCGTGGGCAGTGTGGGCCGAGCGTACACGCTCGATCTCCTGGATGCCGGCCGAAAAGACATTCGCAAGATCGAAGCGTCGCTCGACCCCGCAAAGGTCCCAGCCGCGGTGCGAAGTCAGGTGCCAGGTGCGCTGGTGGAACTCGACTCCACCATGACGCGCGCCGGCGATGCCGTTCGGCGAGGCAATCCGCTGCTGCTCGGCGCCGCCGCCGCGGCGGCTGATT
>Ga0310810_10004974_pt1 | contig 14781 bp, 13 predicted proteins | sample NCmetagenome_FD_207641 | JGI IMG/M metagenome (GOLD analysis project Ga0310810, IMG submission 207641) | Soil microbial communities from experimental microcosm in Duke University, North Carolina, United States - NC | ecosystem: Engineered > Artificial ecosystem > Soil microcosm > Unclassified ... | reverse complement strand
CTTCAGGTAATGCGCGGGGCGATAGATGAAGAGCGGGCTCGGCCCGGCGAGCGCCGTCAGGAATTGCGGATTCGGCTCGTCCCACGTGTAGCGGACGGTCGTGGCGTCGACTACCTCGAACTTCGGCCCGCGGTTGTCGACGAGCAGCGCGCGCGGCAATCCGAACGGCGACACATCCTTGTTGTTCGCGACGTCTTCCCAGTAATAGCGGAAGTCCTCGGAGGTGAACGGCTGCCCGTCCGACCACTTGTGCCCGCGGCGCAGGTGCAGCGTGAAGATCCGGTTGCCGACGTTGTCGAGGCTTTCCAGGATGTCGGGAACGAGCTGCAGCTTCTCGTCGTAGCCGATGAGCCGCGCATAACCGTAGACGACCATCATCCGGATGTCGCGGTCCTTCGCCATCAGCATCCGCAACTCGCCGCCGTAACGCCCGGTGGCCCACCCGGGGCGCGAGATGTCGACGACGCGCGGCGTCGCCGGCAGCCGCTGCGCGAGCGGCGGCAGCTTGCCGGCCGCGACGTCGGCAGCGAGCGACGGCGGCTCGTCGGCGGCGGCAGCCGACAGCGTGACCAGCGTCATCGTTGCGAGCGCCAGCGCGCATCGTACGAGCAAGGACGTGCGCACGTTCATGCGGTCATCCGTTCGGATGCCGCGCGCGTTGACTGCATCCGCACCCGATGGCCGTCTCCAATGTCGACGAGCTCGCCGGCATTGGCGTCACTCCACCCGAATGGTTCAGGCCATTCGGCGGGACTGCGCGCGGCGCCGGCCTGCACGGCGCCGAGATCGAGCTTGCGGCCGAGGTCGGGGTAGGGGACCGCGGCAAGGAGTCCGAGCGTGTACGGATGCGTCGGATTGCGGAACAGCACCTCGCGCGGCGCGATCTCGACGATGCGGCCGCGGCACATCACCGCGATGTCGTCGGCGACGTAGTCGACGACGGCCAGATTGTGCGAGATGAAAAGATACGTGAGGCCAAGCTCGGCCTTCAGGTCCTTGAGCAGGTTCAGGATCTGCGCCTGGATCGACACGTCGAGCGCGGAGACGGGCTCGTCGCACAGGATCAGGTCGGGCGACAGCGCAAGCGCGCGCGCGATGCCGATCCGCTGGCGCTGCCCGCCCGAAAAGCTGTGCGGATAGCGGGAGAGGTAACGTGGATCGAGACCGACGAGCCGCATCAGCTCCTTCGCCATCTCCGCGCGGTAGTCGGCATCGCCAATGCCGTGGATCACGAGTGGCTCGCGCAGGATGTCGAAGACCGTCATTCGCGGCGACAGCGAGCTGAACGGATCCTGGAAGATGTACTGCACGCGGCGGCGGAACTGCATCAGCGTCTCGCCACTCGCCTTCGTCACGTCGATCGCGTGGCCGCGGTCGTTGTAGAGCACCTGGCCGTTGTCGGGCGTCATCGCCCGCATGATCACCTTCGACAGCGTCGTCTTGCCGCAGCCGCTCTCGCCAACGAGCCCGAAGCACTGCCCGCGACGGATCTCGAGCGACAGATCGTCGACGGCGCGGAACGGCGGGCCTTCGCGGCGCACCAGGAACCCGCTTGCGCGCTGCGCGAACGTCTTCACGACGTTGCGCACGCTCAGGTGGACGCCTTCGGCCTCGGCCGGCCACGGCTCGCGCATCTCGACGAGCGGACCCGCCTCGTAGTCGACGTTACGGACCGACACGAGCCGCTCGCCGGGCTTCATGTCGAAATGCGGCACGGCGCGGAGAAGCGCGCGCAGGTACGGATGCTCGGGACGCTCGAAGATCGCCTGCACCGGCCCCATCTCCATCACGCGGCCCTGGTAGAGCACGACGACCTGCTCGGCGACGTTCGCGACGACGCCGAGATCGTGCGTGATGATCAGCACCGCCATGCCGATCTCGGCCTGCAGCTCCTTGACGAGCGCGAGGATCTGCGCCTGGATCGTGACGTCCAGCGCCGTCGTCGGCTCGTCGGCGATCAGAAGCGACGGCCGGCACACGAGCGCCATCGCGATCATCGCCCGCTGGCGCAGCCCGCCGGAAAGCTGGAACGGGTACATGCGGAGCGCGCGGCGCGGATCCGGAAAGCCCACGTGCGAAAGCATCTCCTCGGTGCGCGCCATGCCCACGCGATGCCCGATCCGGTGATGCAGGAACAGCGCCTCGCTCACCTGGTCGCCGATCGTGTGCAGCGGCGACAGCGACACCATCGGCTCCTGAAAGATCATCGAGATGTGGCGCCCGCGGATGTGCCGCACCTTCCGGCCGTCCGGCGCCAGCCGCACGATGTCGGTCGGTCGCTCGCGCGTGTCGGGTGGCGTGAACAGGATCTGTCCCGAGGCGATCCGTGCGCTTGCCGGCAGGATGCGCATGATCGCCTGCGCCGTGATCGACTTGCCGGAGCCTGATTCGCCGACGAGCGCGAGCGTCGATCCGGGCGCGATCCGGAACGATACGCGGTCGAGCGCACGGATCCGGACGCCCCGTGTGTCGAAGTCGATCGACAGGTCGCGCACGTCGATCAGGTCAGCCACGCGGCGTCTCCGTCATCCGGTTCCCGCGTGTCCTGGCGCGTCGGGCACATTGCGAAAACCGTCGCAGGCCTTGCGCAACCGCAGCGCGTAGGGAAGGTTGCGCATCTCGAAGCGCAGCATGCCGCCGACGCGCGCCAGCATCGAGCGCTTGCGCGCAGGCGCGAGCGGCGGCACGTGGCGCGCGAGATCGACGTACCACGCCGGCGTCGCGCCGATGTCGTCGAGATCGAGCTCGAACGCCGCCGCGTGCTCGCGCAGCCCTTCGCCGAGCAGCGGATGCACGGGTTGCGTGACGAGCAGGTACTCGGCGACCGGCACTGCATTCTTCAGCATCCGGTGGACGACGATGACGTCGACGCCGGCAAGCTCGGTCATGTGCTTGACCTTCTGCACGGCGACGCCGCCGGCGTGGCCGACGAGCTTGATCTTGAGCTTCCCCGCCTGCTGGCAGCCATCGCACGGGCAAAGCGTATTGGTGCCGATGTCCGCGGCGCGCGCGTGGAACGCGCGGTAGATCGCCGCGGCGTGCTCGCCGATCGTCGGATCTGCCGGCCGGTCGCCCTGCGGCGCCGGCATGTAGAAGAACGCGGCGTCGCCTTCGAGCTTGGCGAGCTTGAGCGCGGGTGTCGCGGCGTCGATCACCGCCTCGAGCAGGTCGGCGATGATCTGCTGCGCGTGCGCGAGGCTCGTGTCGTGCATTTTCATGAACCGCGTGTAACCCGCGATGTCCGCGATCAGGAGCAGCGTGGGCTGGATGGCCATCGGTTCAGGCGTGAAAAGGAATGTCGGTGTCTTCAACCCGTATACACGGGCGCGGGCTGCGTGAAGAACGCGTGCAGGATGTGATAGACGAGCCGGTAGTTCTTCTGCTGGAAGCTCGCGTGTGAGATGCCCGGCATGACGGCGAACTGCTTGTCCGGGTTCGGGAGGCGGCGGAAAAACGCGAGAAGGTCGTCGAAGGCCGCGATGCCGTCGTACTGGCCCCGCATCAAAAGCGTCGGCACCGTGATCTTCGCGGGATCGACGATCGGCAGCTTCGAGCACATGTCGACGTAGCTGCCGTTCGGCATCGAGTCGTCGAGCGCGAGGATCGCGTCGGCGAACGCGTCCACGACGCGCGGCTCGGCGCAGTCGGGATGATCGCGCGCGAAGATCGACTGCACGAAGGCGCGGTCGATCGGCCGCCGGTTGCGCGCGCGGAACTCCGGAAGCTTCGTGCGGCGCTGCGCAAGCGTCGGCGCGCCTTCGCCGGTCCAGACGAACGCGTCGAGCGCGAGCCGCGCGACGCGCTCAGGGTGCCGCTGCGCGAACAGCGCTGCTCGGAGCGCCCCCGACGAGATCCCGTACGCCATCACGCGCTCGATGCCACGCGCTTCGCGCATGTACCGCGTCGCCGCCGCGAGATCGTCGGCACCGTTGGCGATGTCGCAGGCAACGTCGCGCCGCTTGTCCGAGCGCCCGTAACCTTCCATGTCGACGCTCCAGCACGCGAATCCGCGCTTCGCGAACCAGTCCATCACCGACGAGTCGGGACGTCCGGCCACGGTCAAGTCGAACGTCGGCTGCGACGCCATCGACGAGCCGTGTACGAACAGCACGACCGGCTTCCCCGCGCGCTCGCCGACGAACTTCTCCCACAGGAACAGCCGGATGTCGCCCTTGCGCGCCTCGTGCGCGATCCCCTCGACGCGCGTGTCGGCAGCGCTCGCCGGGTTCGCTTCGCGGTTGTCGTCCATCGTCTCGTCGTCTTCGCTATTCGATGTGCGCGCCGGTGTCCTTGATCACCTTCGCCCACTGGTCGCGCTCGGCGCGGAAGAAGTGTCCGAACTCGGCGCTCGACGAGCCGACGATCTCGATCCCTGCGTTCGCCATGTACGTCTTGACCTCGTCTTCGCCGAGGACCGCGATCACGTCGCGGTTCAGTCGCTCGACGATCGCAGGCGCCGTCCCCTTCGGCGCCAGCAAACCCATCCACACGTAAGCCTCGTAGCCAGGCACGCCCGATTCGATGACCGTCGGCACGTCGGGAAGCTGCGGCGAGCGGTGGGCGCCGGTGACCGCCAGTGCCCGAAGCTTACCGTCACGGATGTGACCCACCATGCCGGCAGTCCCGGGTATGGCCATTGCGACGACGCCGGACAGCAGATCCGTCGTCGCCTGCCCGCTGCCTCGATACGGCACGTGGTTCATCTTCATGCCGGTCTTCGACGCAAGGAGGGCGGCGAACAGATGCTGGCCGCTGCCGTTGCCCGACGACGCATAGTCGACCTTCCCCGGGTTCGCCTTCACGTAGGCGATGAACGCTTGCAGCGTCTTCGCGGGCACCGACGGATTGACGACGACGACGCCGGGCTCGCGCCCGATCAGCGTGACCGGCGTGAAATCGGCGATCGGATCGAACGGCAGCTTCGAGTACAGCGTCGCGCTGATCGCGTTGGTCTGCGACGCGAGCAACAACGTGTAGCCGTCGGGCGGTGACTTCGCCACGACGTCCGTGCCGATCGTGGCGCCGGCCCCCGGCTTGTTCTCGACGACGACCGGTTGGCCGAGGCGCTTTCCGAGCTCCTGCGCGATGAGGCGCATCGGCCCATCGACCGCGCCGCCGGGCGAAAAGGGGACGATGACGCGAATCGGCCGCGACGGATAGTCGTCGGCGCGCGCGAAGCCGGCGACCGCCAGCGCGCCCGCGACGACGAGAATCCAGTACCGCATCCAGCGCATCGCAATCCCCGGCGGCAAAGAGCGCGCATTGTCGGTGGCATGGCACAGGGCTGTAAAGGGCGAACGTCGGCTCGCGTAGGACAGGCGCGCACAAGCGTTCGCGGCAATCACTGCTGAACGCCCGTGCGTGCGCTGCCTATAGTCGTGCGGTGTCGCTAAAGGACGTTTGCGCCGCGCGATGGCGCGATCTCGAAATCGCACTCCTTCAACTTTCCGACGCAGGGGCTTTCGCATGAAGACAATCGTAGGGTCGTTCGACAGTTTCGACGAGGCGAACCAGGTGGCGCGCGAGTTGATGGACGACGGCTTCCGCGACAGCGACGTGAGCGTCGTCGCGAGCAACATCCGAAGCGGCACCGGTACGTCGAGCGGCGCCAACGTCGGCGCGCCGGCCGACACGTCGACCGGCGTCGCGGGGGGCGACGCGATGCTGGGCCCGACCGGCATTCGCACGTCGACCGGTTTCACCAACGACACCGGCTTCGGGACGATGCCGGGCGCGGCCGGTGCGGAAGTCGGCGGCATGCCGGGCGACGGCACGCGAACGACGGCGACGCGCGAGCATTACACGCGTTCGGCAGCGGACAACGCATTGACCGAGGACGGCGCCGGGCTCGTCGATTCGATGCGCGGCGTGAATGAGCGCGCCGACGACGGAAGCAACGCCGCGGCCGGCGCCGTCACCGGCGGCGTCGTTGGCGGGGCGGCGGGGCTCGCGGCAAGCCTGATGGGCCTCGCGATTCCCGGGATCGGGCCGATCATTGCGGCCGGGCCGATCGTCTCGCTGCTGACCGGCGCCGGCGTGGGCGCCGTCGCCGGTGGATTGATCGGCGGCCTGACCGACATGGGCGTCTCGCGCGCCGATGCCGAGTACTACGCCGAGGCGGTACGTCGCGGCGGCGCGCTCGTCACCGTTCGCGCCGACGATGCGCGCGCCGAGCGCGCGGCCGAGATCATGCGCAGCCACGGCGCGATCGACATCGAGCGGCGTGTCGAGCGCTGGCGCCAGGGCGGGTGGAGCGGCTACGACGAGAAGGCGCAGCCGTACACGCCGGCGGATCTCGCGCGCGAGGAGGATCTCTATGGCGAGCGCGACCGCGAGACGGGGCTTGCGAGCGGCGCGCCGACGGGCGGACCGGTCACGTCGGGTCCGGGCGCTTCGATTCCCGATCGGGACACGGCGGGCTCGAAGGCCGACCAGGGCACGCCGGGAACGACCGGCCCGCGCGTTTACTAGAACGCCGCGCAACCGGGCATCGTCGTCGGTGCCCGGTCGAGCAAACGTAAGCCATCGTCATGGACCGGGGCGATCGTCCGCCGCGAACCGTCGGCGTCTACGAGCGCCCGCATCCGCTGCGAAGCCGCAAGGTGATCGTGCCGGTTGCCGTGTTCGTCGTGATCGCGGTCGCGTACGCGCTCTACTTCGTGTTGCGGTAGACCCCATTCGCGCCGCAGGGCCGCCCCGAGGCGCGAGCTGCGCCCCCTGCGGGGGCAGCGAAGCTGCGAGCGTGGAGGGCCAATCAGGCTGCGCGCTTCGCCTTGGCCGCGGAGTCGAGCTTCGCGTACGCGTCGCGCAGCGCCGTGCGCAGCCCTTCCTCGACGACCGGGTGGTAGAACGGCAGCATGAGCATCTCGCCGATCGTGAGGTCGAGCTGTCGCGCCCACGCGAGCAGATGCGCGAGGTGCTCGGCGTCGGGACCGATCATCTCGGCGCCGAGCAGAAGGCCGCTGCCGATCTCGGCGTAGACGTGCAGGCGCCCGCGATTGCGCTGCATCACGCGCGCACGGCCCTGATCGTCGAATGACACGGTCCCCGTCACGAAGCCATGCGGCGACTCGCGTGCCGCGCGGTAGCCGCCGCCGACCATCGCGATCTGCGGATCGGTGAAGACGATCGCGAGACCGGCGCGGCGCTGGCCCGCGCGGACGTCCGGAAAGCGCGCGGCGTTGCCGCCGGCGATGCGGCCCTCGTCGGCCGCTTCGTGCAGCAGCGGAACGTCGGCGTTCACGTCGCCGGCGATGAAGATCGGCGCGCGTCCGCATTGCAGCGTGTCGCGATCGAACAGCGGCACGCCGCGCGCATCACGCGCGACGCTCGTCGTCTCGAGCGCGAGGCCGTGCACGTTGGGCCGGCGGCCCGTCGCCGCGAGCAGGTAATCGAAGCGCTCGGTGTTCCATTCGCCATCCGGCGCGCGATAGCGGACGACGACCTCGTCGCCTTCGCGCGACACCTCGGCATGCGCATCGACGTCGAGGTAGAACTCGGCGGTGAAGATCCGCCGGGCCTCGGCGACGAGCTCCGGATCGACGAGATGCGCGACGCTGCCGCCGCGGCCGAAGACCTTGACGCGCACGCCGAGCCGGTGCAGCGCCTGCCCGAGCTCGAGCCCGATCACGCCCGGGCCGAACACGGCGACGCCTTGCGGCAGGTCGGTCCATTCGAACATCGTCTCGTTCGTGACAAGACGCTCGCCGAGCGCGTTCCAGCCCGGCGGATACGACGGCGACGATCCGGTCGCGATCACGACCGCTCGCGCGCTGATCGTCGTGTCGCCGGCGACGAGCGTCGTGTCGTCGACGAAGCGTGCGCACGCGTCGATCTTGTCGTGCGCCGGAATGCCGGCGACGCCCTGCAGCACGAAGCCGACGAAGCGGTCGCGCTCGGCGCGCACGCGCGCCATCACCGCCTTGCCGTCGACCTCGACGGGAGCGGGCAGGCGCAATCCGAATCCGGTGAAGCGCTCGACCGCATGCGCGGCTTCCGCCGGCGCGATCAGCAGCTTGCTCGGCATGCAGCCGACGCGGGCGCACGTGGTGCCGTACGGACCGCCTTCGATGAGAAGCGCGTTGCGGCCCGCGGCTTTCGCGGCGCGATATGCCGCGAGGCCGGCCGTGCCGGCCCCGATCACCGCAACGTCGGTTTGCACGGCACGCATTCGAATCCTTCGCCGGATCGGTAAAAATGAGGGGAGCGCCGTTTCGTCGCGGCGCTCCCCGCGGAGCTTACGCTCACGACAGTTGCCCTACGCCGCCTTCTTGAGAAACGCCTCGAGCTCGTTCGAGCCTCCGATCAGCCGGCCGTTCACGAATACCTGCGGCACGCTCTGCGCGCCGGCAATCGCGCCGACGGCCTTCGTGCGGATCGTGTGCGGCAGCGGGACCTCGACGAAGTCGTAGCCGGCATCGGCGAGGCGCTGTTTGGCTTTCGCGCAGAACGAGCAGCCTTCGCGCGTCAGGATCGCCACCTGGTCGGGCTTCCTGGCGTTCGGATTGACGTAGCGGAGCATCGTATCGGCGTCGGACACCTTGAACGGGTCGCCCGGCTCGTTCGGCTCGACGAACATCTTCTCGATGACGCCGTTCTTCACGAGCATCGAGTAGCGCCACGAGCGCTTGCCGAAGTTGAGCTCGCTCTTGTCGACGAGCATGCCCATCTTCCCGGTGAACTCGCCGTTGCCGTCGGGGATCAGCAGCACGTTGTCGGCTTCCTGGTCCTTCGCCCACTCTTCCATGACGAACGGATCGTTGACGGAGATGCAGACGATCCGGTCGATGCCCTGTGCCTTGAACACCGGCGCGAGCTCGTTGTAGCGCGGCAGGTGCGTCGACGAGCACGTCGGGGTGAACGCGCCCGGAAGCGAGAAGACGACGACGTTCTTGCCGGCGAAGATGTCGGCGGTCGTGACCGTCGCCCAGTCGCCGTTGCGGCGGATGCGGAACGACACGTCGGGGACACGCTGGCCTTCGCGCGCGGATTCCATTTCAGCCATCTCGAATTTCTCCTGAGGTTCGGGGTTTCGGTGCAGTGGATGATGGGGTCCGGTGCAGGATAACGCAAATTCAATGTACTGATAGCGTCGATAAGCATGGACTATCGCACTGCGCACCCAACCCGCTCAGAGAAGTGACTGCGGGAACGGACGGAAAATCCCGTCAGACGCAATGTCGGCAGACTGCCGACGGACGCCGGCTCAAGCCGCGTTGGCCTGGCGCTTCTGGAGATCGCGGACGGCGCGCATGCGCCCGAACGGGCGTGGTCGGGCGATGCCGAAGCCCTGGGCGTAGTCGACGCCGATCGCGCGCAGCGCCGCCAGCGTGTCGCGCGCCTCGACCGACTCGGCGATCGTCTTCTTGCCCATGATGTGGCCGATCCGGTGGATCGCCTCGACCATCGCGTGGTTGACCGGGTCGCTGCACATGTCCTTCACGAAGCTTCCGTCGATCTTCAGATAGTCGACCGGCAGGTGCTTCAGGTACGTGAACGACGAGACGCCGACGCCGAAATCGTCGAGCGCGAAGCGGCATCCGAGCGTGCGCAGCGTCGTCATGAACGCGCTCGCCTTCGTGAGCGACGCAACGGCCGTGGTCTCGGTGATCTCGAAGCAGACGCTCGTGTAGGGTACCGAATAACGCAGGAACTGCGCGCGGACGAAATCGAGGAACGCCTCGTCGCCGATCGACGCGCCGGAAACGTTGATCGCGTAGACGCCCGACGGCGCCTGGCCCGACTCGAGCGTTCGCTCGAGGATCGCGAAGGCGGACGCAATGACCCAGCGGTCGATCGCCGGCATCAGGTGATAGCGTTCAGCGGCGGGAATGAACGACGTCGGCGGCACGAGATCGCCGCGGTCGTCGCGCAGCCGCAGCAGGAGTTCCGTGTACGGTGAGGCGGCGCTCGCGTCGCGCGTGTCCTGCACCGGCTGCGCGTACAGGCAGAAGCGGTCTTCGGCGAGCGCGCGGTGGATCCGGTTCACCCATTCCATCTCGCCCTTGCGCAGCGTCACCTCGTCGCTCTCGGGGCTGTAGACCTGCACGCGATTGCGCCCCTTGTCCTTCGCCATGTAGCACGCGGCGTCGGCGGCCGACAGCACGCCGGCGAGCGTTCGCGGGCCGTCGGCGACGTTGACGAGGCCGACGCTCGCGCCGATCTTGAACGAGCGCTGGTTCCACTGAAAGTGAAAGTCGCTGATCGCGGCGCGCAAGGCGTCGGCGATCGCGTACGCCGGCGCCGGTGCGCAGTGCTCGAGCAGCACGCCGAATTCGTCGCCGCCGAGCCGCGCGAGCGTGTCGCCTTCGCGAAGCCGCAGGCGAAGCAGCGCGCTCACCTGGCGCAGCAGCTCGTCACCGGCGGCATGGCCGGATGTGTCGTTGACGACCTTGAACTCGTCGAGATCGACGTAGAGCACCGCGTGGTTGTTGGATTCGTACTGGCTTTCGATCAGCGCGCTCGTCACGCGCCGCTCGAACTCGCGTCGATTGAGGAGGCCGGTCAGCGGATCGTGGCTCGCGAGATGCGCGAGCCGCATCGCGTATTGCCGCTCGCGGCTCATGTCGTGGAACACGAGCACCACACCCGCCATCCGCAACGCGTTGTCGCGAATCGGCGCCGCCGAGTAGTCGACGGCGATCGGGCTGTCGTGGCGGCGGCGCAACACGACGTTGCCTTCCGACTGCACGGTAGCGCCCTCGCGGAATGCGCGCGCGACCGGATCCGGCACGTCGACGCCGGTCGCGTCGTCCTGCACGCAGAAGACCGCCTGCGACGGCAGCCCGCGCGCCTCGGCGTCGCGCAGCCCGGTCAGACGCTCGGCGACGGGGTTCATGTACTCGACGTTGCCGGCCGTGTCGATCGTAATGACGGCATCGGCGATCGAGGCGAGCGTCACCTGCGCGCGCTCCTTCTGCTCGAGCGTCTCGGCTTCCGCACGCTTGCGATCCGAGATGTCGGTCAGCGACCCCGCCATGCGCTCGGGCTTGCCGCGCGCGCCGAGCACCGTGCGGCCGCGCATCCGGAACCAGCGCCAGGCGCCGTCCGCCATCCGCAGCCGGAACTCGATCTCGAACGGCGCGCCGGTCGGCACATTTTGCCGCACGCGATGCAGCGCGAGACCGCGGTCGTCGCGATGCACGCGCCGCAGAAACGACGCGGCGGTTTCGCGCAGCGTGCCCGGTGCGTGGCCGAGCAGTTGCTCGAAGCGCGGCGACAGATACAGCTCGCGATGCGCAAGCCGCCAGTCGAAGATGCCGTCGTTCGTGCCGCTGATCGCGTAGTCGTAGCGCTGCTGGCTCGCGCGCAGCACATCGTGGAATGCGTCTTCCTTGCGGACGACGCGCTGCGTACGAACGACGGCCGCAACGACCATCGCGAGCGCGATCGCGAGCGTCGCCACCGTCAGCGTTAGCTCAACGCGCCGCGAGACATCCGCGAGCGTCGACGAGAACTCGCGCTCGATACTGGTCAGCTCGCGGTCGATCGCGCGCATTTCGACGAGCGCCGGCTGCAGATCGACGTTCGCGCCGCGTGCCTTCCGTACCGCCGCATGCATCGTTTGCGCGATCGCGTCGATCCGCGCGTGCAACGCATCGGCTTGCGCCCAAAGCGCGACCGCGTGCGACATGAAGCCCAGGAATCGAAAGCGCCGATAGAGATCGATCATCACGCCGACGTCGGCGGCGTGGCTGCGCGCGGCCCGAAGGTCGGCGCGAACGGCGACGAGATCGGGAAACGGCTTGTCGAGCTCGATCCGCGCCGCGCGGGCGCCTGCGAGCACGGCCGCCTCGCCGAGGTAGCGATCGAAATGGTCCTCGTTTCGCGTCTGCGCATATTGCTCGAGCCCTTCGACGGCCGCCTTTTCCGCGTTCGACCACGCGCTTTGCGCGCCCGCGTATGCGCGCACGCCGCGAATCACGGAGAGGCTGCCGATGCCGAGCGCGAGCAGCACGACGACGATCACGACGAACGGCCACACCAGCCGCACGACGCGAATGCGCGCGGACTCGTGGATTGTCGTCGTTAAGTTGTGCATGACAGTTGCGCGCGGTCTTTCGCACGGAATGCGATTGGGGGCGGCGTCGCGGCCATCGAAAAAGCAAGCGACACGCCAGTTCGCGGCGTGCCGGCCCATCCTTTGCTTGTCACGCGGGCAACGTGAGTGAAAGGCTGCCGACTTTCCCTATGCAACCGGCGAACGCGCACGAGAGAGCGCCGCCGCTTCCCGATCGAGGCGGCGGACGATGAAGCAATGCCGCATGTGCAGCCAGACGCTGACACGACCGGGCAGGCTTTGCCGCGAATGTGAACGCGAGCTTTCGCGTGCACGCTTTGCGGGCCTCTCCGCCGGCGAACCGCCGCTCGTCGGCGTAGTGCCGGAAACGCTGCCGACGGCGGGCAATGAATGGCTCGCGCACGTCCGCGCGCCCGCGTCGGTCGTCGCCATCGCGTTCGCGTTCGGCGTCGCCGCCACCGTTACGCTGCAGGTGATCGAGCACTCCGAAGCCGCCGTCGCGCACGACTCGGTCATGCTCGGTTCGCACGCGGCTTCCGCTCGCCAGGTGTCGATCGTCAGCTCGGGCGCGGCGGCCGCATCGTCGCTCGCGGCGTCGGAACCGGTGCCGGTCGATGCAAGCGAGACCGTCGACGTGATGTCCGCGCCCGTCTCGGGCAAGGCCAAGCGCGCCGTCGCCGCTGTACGCGTCGCTGCGCCCATGCGGACGGTGGACGCATCGCACGAAACGGCCGGCGCGCCGGCCGCCGTGGAACCTGTCCCGGCGCCTGCACACGATTCCGCCGCCGCGCTCGACGAAGCGTTCGCGCGCTGTGGCGACGAGCCGTTCCTCGCGCGTCCGGATTGCGAGCAGCGCGCGCGGGCACGTTATTGCGACGCGACGACAGCCTTGCCGCAGTGCATGCCGCCCACGCGTGACTACGGTCAATAGAACGCGATAGGTTTCGCGGGATGCGCGGGCTCAGGGTTCGTTGACCCAGCCGTTGACGGTGAAGCGCGCGTCGGCGAACGCGCGTGATGGAATGTCGACGCGCATCACCTCGTGCATCGTGCGCGCCCAGAAGAGCACGATGCGATTGTGGCGTGGCTCGATCACGCTGAACGTCTCCGCGCGCGCGAGCTTGCCGTTGCGAACGATGTCGTCGTAAACGCGCAACTCCCCGCCTTCGAATCCCTTCGGCTGCCGATTGAAGTAGTAGACGTACGTCAGGTGGCGCTTGCGCACGTCGACACCGTGATCGGTGTGCACGCCGAAGAAGCTGCCGTGCACGCTCGCCGTCACCTGCGCCTCGACGACACCGACCGCGATCGGCGGAATGCGCAGCGTCGCCATCGCCTGCGGTACCGCCGCGCGCACCCGCGAGACGACCGGATGCACGAGGTCGGCCGGCGGATTCAGAACCAGCGACTGGCGATAGTCGCTGCGCCGGTCGTGCGTGCCCGACGGCATGAACAGCGCCTCGCTCGCGAGCACGCGCGCGAGCAGCGCCCGGCATTCGGCGTCGGGCAGGAAGTCGTCGAGCATCACGACCGGATGCCGGATGACGCGCGGGGCAGGATCCGATTGCATCAGAAAGCCGCGGCGGCCGCCGCGGGCGAAAGCTGGCATTCTATGCCGCAGCCATTGCGGCATGCGGCGGCTGTCCCCATCTCTTGCAAAAGCGCGCCCCGCCGGCGTGCCGCCCACGAAAAGGATCGCGATGCCTCCCGTCACCACCGCGCTGATCGTCGCGAACGTCGCGATGTACCTGCTGCAGAGCCTCGTTCCGCAGATCATCGTGCCGTTCGCGCTGTGGCCGCTCGCCGCGGCGGGGTCGGGCATCGGCGCGTCGTTTGCGCCGTGGCAACTCGTCACCTACGCGTTCCTGCACGGCAGCCTCGTGCACCTCGCCTTCAACATGTTCGCGCTCTACATGTTCGGCGGCGCGATCGAGCAGGTGTTCGGACCGCGGCGCTACACAATCTTCTATTTCGTGTCGGTCATTTCCGCCGCCATCACGCAACTGATCGTGGCGATGGCGATGCACGGCGTCTACCCGACGATCGGCGCGTCGGGCGGCGTGTTCGGATTGTTGCTCGCGTACGCGATGTATTTTCCGCGCAACCGCGTGATGCTGCTGTTTCCGCCGATTCCAATGTCCGCGCGGATGTTCGTCGTCGTCTACGCGGTGATCGAGCTGCTGCTCGGCGTGTCGGGCGCGCAATCGGGCGTCGCGCACTTCGCGCACCTCGGCGGAATGATCGGCGGCTGGCTGCTGTTGCGCTTCTGGCGCGGCGGCGTACGCCGTCCGTCGCGTTGACATGGGCGCGGCGAAGCGGGCAAAGTGTCGATCCGCCTGACAGAATCGACGGGCGCAATTCGCGCCCGCATGCGCGTCTTCATGCGTGCGGCGAACGCTCCCGCAGGTGGCAGAGATCTTGCAAGGATTTTCGTCGTTGTCGATCGCAGCAAACGTCACGATCCGCCGGATGGCGGCTTGCTGCGACCGCCGCCGCTTCGCGCATGGAGGTGCGCATGAAATCGATCCTCGACCCCACTTTCCGCTACACATCCAGCGCCAACACCGATCTCCGGAAGACTTTTGCGCGCATCCGCCGCGAGACGCGCCGCCAGGCGCAGGTCACGACCGTCCGTGACGAGGGCGACGCGGTCAAGAAGGTGACCCCGATTTTCCGCGGCCAGCGGCCCGCGGCGTAGTCCGCCACGCCGTTCCGCGAACTGGCAAACGCGCCGCCGCCCCGGTAAAATTTGCCGGTCGCGG